>Ga0079224_100010316_pt1 | contig 12812 bp, 9 predicted proteins | sample Stecom2015_FD_80414 | JGI IMG/M metagenome (GOLD analysis project Ga0079224, IMG submission 80414) | Agricultural soil microbial communities from Utah to study Nitrogen management - Steer compost 2015 | ecosystem: Environmental > Terrestrial > Soil > Agricultural land | place: USA: Utah...
GTTGGCCCATAACAACCGCAACCACCCAGTGAAGCTGTACCTTGCTCCGGACAAGGTGGGCCATGCGGTGCACCTGACCGCCGCCCATGAGCACCGCAGGAACTTTGCTCTGAACAGTCTGCAAAGCCGTGACGGCAGCTTGCCGGCCAACTTCCGGGAAATCTCCCTGCCGGGCGTTCATTCCGATATTGGCGGTGGTTACGGCGACAGCCAACGAGAGGACGTGCTGTTAAGCCGCAGGCTGCAGGTATCTCGCGACCGGCTGCGTTGGCCGGACAAAACCCTGCAGTGGGACAACCTGGAGGCCAGAAGGAAACAGATAGAGGCAGAAGGCTGGATAGGCCCCTACAGTCTGCCGGTTCGGCAATCCGAACAGTTGCAGGCATGGCCGAAAGACCTGGGTCCTGAAGGACCAGCCCGGCTGGAAGTTGTCACCCTGCGCCATGAGCACCCGGCGCCGGATGGCCGAGTGGAACTGGTGTTGCGAATGCTGCGCCAGGTGCGGGGGGAGTATTCGCAGGTGGCCTTGAGGTTGATGCATCGGCTGGCCACTGATAGCGGTGCGCCGCTGCAAGCTATTGATACCAGAAAAACCGACAATACCTTGCCAGAGGAACTGAACCCCATCCTGCAACAAATCCTGAAACAGGTTGAACAAGGGAGCGACGCCCCTTCATTGACCACGGAACATGAACACCTTTTGCTCCAGCGTTATATCCATTACTCCGCCCACTATAACGGCATCGAAACCTTGGTGGCGGGAACACCTGCGAAGTTAGAGGGATTGCATCCCCACGCACCGGTGCTCTCCAGGGAGCGCCTGGTATATCCACAGACGAAGGGCGAATGATGATTCAGAGAATTCTGGCCATGGGCATCGTGGCCATGGCCCTGTTGGGCAGCGGGTGTTCGGCGTGGTCGAAGGATGACACAAGTTGGTATATCGACGTGGCTGCCCCCAAACACTACGAAGTGTGGGTGACCGATATGTTTCTGGAGAAGTCGGGTGAGCGGAGCTGGCGCCAGCCCATCGGCACGGTGGGGTGCTGCTGGAAGGGGCCCCGTGGCCCTCGTGGCAAGGGAGCCAGAGTTGACCCCTTTCCGGAACTGATTCTGGTCAACTGGTTTTCCTACGCGGAGCAGAAGTACTACACCAAGATAATCAAGGTGCCGCCAGACCTGCTGGACCGAATGCGGGAGCCGGCAACCTATGTTACGCAGGTTGATGTGCGCTCAGGCCCCCGGAACTTCATGACCATTGGCCTGGCGCCCGGCGGTACCGTGGTGGTGTGGATTTCGAACCAGATTGGCAACGAAATCGAGGTGATGCGCATGCAGGCCACGGAGGTACCGGGTGATCCGAATGACTTTGAGGTAGGAACCAGGAATTATCTCGAAAAACACGGTGACTACCTCAGGGAACATGGCGTCCCGATGGAGGGCTGGTAGGCTGCCCCGTCGCTTAGCCACAGACAGAGGGCGAATGATGATTCAGAAAATTCTGGCCATGGGCGTTGTGGCCATGGCCCTGTTGGGCAGCGGGTGTTCGGCGTTGCCGAAAGGCACCGTAAACTGGTACATCGACGTTGCAGCCCCCGAACACTATGGAGTGTGGGTGACCGATATGTTTCTGGAGAAGTCGGGTGAGCGAAGCTGGCGCCAGCCGATCGGTACGGTGGGGTGCTGCTGGAAGGGGCCCCGTGGCCCCCGTGGCAAGGGAGCCAGAGTGGACCCCTTTCCGGAGCTGATTCTGGTCAACTGGTTTTCCTACGCGGAGCAGAAATATTACACCAAGATCATTCAGGTGCCGGAAGACCTGCTGGACCGAATGCGGGAGCCCGCAACCTACGTCACGCAGGTTGATGTACGCTCAGGCCCCCGGAACTTTATGACCATTGGTCTGGCCCCCGGCGGTACCGTGGTGGTCTGGATTTCGAACCAGATTGGCAATGAGATCGAGGTGATGCGTATGCAGGCCACGGAGTTGCCGGATGATCCTTCCCGGTTCACGGAACGCACAAAAGGCTATCTCGAAAGGAACGGCGATTACCTCAGGGAACACGGAATCCCGATGGAGGGCTGGTAGGCCGCCGCAATGTTGCGCCAACGTAATGTCCATCATATTCGGCGCACTACAACGGCATCAAAGCCCTGGTGGTGGGCCTACCCGCGACGTTTCAGGGGCATTCATCCGAAAGCACCTGCCGGCGAGCGTCTGGTGTATCCACAGACCGAGGGCGACTAATGATTCAGAAAATTCTGGCCATGGGAGTCATGGCCATCGCCCTGTTGGGCAGCGGCTGTTCGGCGTGGTCGAAGGCGGACGACACTCTTTGGATGATCAGGATAGCGGCGCCACAGCACTATGAAGTGTGGGTGACTGATATGTTCCTGGAGAAGTCGGGGGAGCGGAGCTGGCGCCAGCCGATCGGCACGGTGGGGTGCTGCTGGAAGGGGGCCCGTGGCCCAACCGGGCCTGGGGGCAGAGCTGACCCCTTTCCGGAACTGATTCTGGTCAAGTGGTTTTCCTACGCGGAGCAGAAATATTACACCAAGATCATTCAGGTGCCGGAAGACCTGCTGGACCGAATGCGGGAGCCCGCAACCTATGTTACGCAGGTTGATGTGCGCTCAGGCCCCCGGAACCTCCTGACCATTGGCCTGGCGCCCGGCGGTACCGTGGTGGTCTGGATTTCGAACCAGATTGGCAATGAGATCGAGGTGATGCGGATGCAGGCGACGGAAGTGCCGGGTGACCCGGATGATTTTGAGGTAGGCACCAGAAATTATCTCGAAAAACACGGTGACTACCTCAGGGAACACGGCGTCCCTATGGAGGGCTGGTAAGCGGCCGCGGAAGCGGTTCTAAAGTGACCCAGTGTGAGGTCGGGGTAGAACGAAGCCTGCCCTCAACATAACTTAGCCGCCGATCCAGCCCGTACTCAGCTCAACCCCCACCGGCTTCAGCTCCGCCAGCGGTCGGGGTCTTGATAACCGGTAACCCTGGCCAAAATGGATGCCCAGGGTACGGACCTTTCTCAGGGTCTCGTCGCTCTCGATAAAGGTGGCAACGGTCTCCTTGCCTGCGGCTTCTGCAATACGATGCAGGGCATCCACCATTACTTGCTGAACCGGGTCATCTTCCAGATGATCCATCACCCGTCTGTCCAGTTTGATGATATCCACCGGCAGGTGGGCGGCCAGGCTGTAGCTTTCCACCGAGGCGCCAGCGCCCTCCAGGGCCACCCGGCAACCGATTCGATGCAGGGCATCGCAGAGCACGGCCACTTCGTCCGGATACTGGGTGGCATGGGCTTCCCGGATCTCCAGGCAGAAGCACTCCGCCCGGAACGGTGAGGGTGCCAGTAGCTGTTCCATGAAATCGACAAAGGTGTCATCCAGTACCGAGGCCAGAGACAGGTTGAAGCCGCAGTATTTCAGCCTTGGTTCCAGCAGTCGGTGCTGCCCCAGCCAGTCCAGGGTCTGACGGATGACCTGACGGTCCAGCCGTTTGGCCAGGTCAAAGCGCTCGGCCAGGGGCAGGAACTGCCCGGGCAGGAGTGTGGTGTCGTCCGGTTCCTGGCCGGGAATGCGGCACAGTATTTCAATATGGTCGCCCCAGGTCACACTGGCGACCGGCTTCAGAGCCTGAAACTCAAGGATCAGTCGATGCTGGTCCAGAGCCTGGCGCAGCTGTTCCAGCTGCTTGTCTGTGCCGGTATCGCCGGCGGCATCCGGCAGTGCATGGGCGGTGTGGATCCGGTTCCGGCCTGAAGTCTTGGCGGTATGGCACAGGTCCGCAGCCTGGGTGAGCAGCGTGTCGGCCCGTTCCGGCAACTCACTGTCCAGAATCAGCAGGCCACCGCTGGTGCTGGTCTGCAGGGTTTGCCCCTGCCATTCAAACTGGAACTGGGCAATTTGTTCGCGGATTTCCTCGGCGATCTTTCGCGCTCGGGGTTCCGGGCAATTTTCGATGAACAGTGCAAAGGTATCGCCCGCCAGTCGTGCCAGGGCATCACGCTGACGTACGCGAAGCCCGAGCATGGCGGCCAGTTCCCGCAGATAGCGGTCGCAGGTGCCGCTGCCGGCGTCCTCGTTGAACTGTTCGAAGTTATCCAGATCCAGGAACAGCAAACCGTCGGTGCTCTGGCGTTTGTGGCGATGGCCCATGGCCCGTTCCAGGTGTTCGATGAAGGAGCGTCGGTTCATCAGCCCGGTGACGGGGTCGTGCCGCATGCGGTAATCGCTGTTGCTGCTTTGCTGGATCCGGTTGCTGATATCCCGTGCGACGTGAACAGCCCCGGTGATCTCGCCCCGGTCCCCGCGGATGCTCTGGAAGTGAAACTCGTAAATCGGCAGTCCCTCCCCCTGGCGGTTCAGGGGCATTTCTGCCACAAAATGCTCACGGTCGAAGGCCCGTTGCCAGAGTCGCTCGATCAGGCGGCGCTCATTGGGGAAGTCCTTCAAAAGGCTGCGCAGGTTGTCCCCGGGCTTTGGCGACAGATCAAAGGCATGTTGAAACTGCTGGCACCAGGGGGTGTTGAAATGCAGCAGCCTGAACTCGGTGTCGATGGCCACCACCAGGTCCGAGGAGGCGGTGGTCGTAGCTTGCAGAATCTGCTGTGCCTGTTGTTTTTCCAGATCGTGGACCATGGCCTCGCTGTGGTTGACCATCACGCCACCGAGTTTCTGAACCCGGCCGCCGTTCTTCAGCGCGCGGCCGGCCAGAGTTACCCTCTGTGGCCGTTGCCGGCTGGTGAGAATGGTCAGGTCCATGCTGAACGGTTGACCGGTGCGCATGCAGCGCCTGAACATCGCCCGCACCCGGCTCTGGCCTGTCTGGCAGTAAAACAGCGCCTGTTCCGGGGTCAGCTCGCTGCCGGCTTTGAGTTCCAGCAGGCGATACATACCCTCGGACCAGCTGATCTCGTTGCTGGGCATGTCCAGTTCCCAGAGACCAAAGCCGGCATTCTGTTCCGCCAGGCGTTGAATCCGGCTATCCATGGCATCGCTATCCTTGAGGGTAATCGAGGCGGTAGCGGCCTGGTCTGAATCCCGGATTTCCATTCGCAGCCCGAGCAGGGCGGTAAAGAAAAAGCCGTCCTTGTGGCGGAACGTCACCAGCACTGTCTGGCCATTGTCCAGCCGGTGTCGGTGGGCGGGGGCGAAGGGATCGTCCTGGCGGGAAGCCAGTATATGCTGGACTCTTTGCCCGGTCAGATCGCTGGTGTCGTAGCCAAACATGGTTTCTGCGTGACGGTCAGCCTGGATGATCCGGCCATCATCATCCACCCGGAGCAGGGTGGGACGGATAACGGGGCCGGTCGGATCGGGCCGGTAGCGTTGGATCAGAAATTCTTTCACAGCTCGGATGCCTCGCTCGGGCTGGCAGGGTGTTCACTGCCTGTGCTTTTATTTTTTTACAGGTTTTGCCACGATTCGTTCATCATACTGACTATCTTGCCGAAAATAACCTCTTGCCGGAGCTCCCTTGACCGTTCACGCCGCGCCCATAGTTCTCGATTTCGAGGATGGAATCGACCGCAAGACGCTCAGGCGCCTGCGGGACCGGTTTCTGCTGGTTAACCAGCAGCGCTGGCAGCGGGCGTGCTCGGCGCTGACTTACCGGCAGCAGATGGTGCTGGAGTTGTTGCCGCTGGTTTTCCACCGCAACCATCCGGCCCTGCCCGGCTATCTGGATGGCAACTGTCCGGACGGCTTCAACGGTTACACGCCCGGCCCGGAAGTGCTGGACGCCGCCCGCCGTTACGCCCGCAGTTTTCACTACCGTGACAAGGGCAGTCGAAAGCCTGATCTGGACAGCCTGTTCCTGATGGGAAGCCCCGGCACCCTTGGACATTCGGTGGCCAGTGATCTGGATGTCTGGCTCTGCCACCGTCAGGATTTGCCGTCGTCGGGCATTCGGTGCCTGGAGCGAAAAGCTGAAAAACTGTCGGAATGGGCCGGTGGCCTGGGCGTGGAACTGCACGTGTTTGTGTTTTCTGCTGCCGATTGGCGGGCCGGACGCCAACGCGTGGAAGTCACCGGGGAAAACTGCGGCAGTGCCCAGCACTTTCTGTTGCTGGATGAGTTCTACCGCACCAGCATTCACCTGGCGGGCCAGTACCCGTTGTGGTGGCTGATTCCGGTAGACCGGGAGACCGATTACGACCGCTGCCGGCGACAGCTGGTGGAGTGCCGGTTTATCAAGGCCAGCGATTACATCGACTTTGGCGCGGTGCCGGATATTCCACCCGAGGAACTGCCCGGCGCTGGCATCTGGCAGCTCTACAAGGGAATTGATGCGCCCTGGAAGGCCATCCTCAAGCTACTGTTGATTGAATGCTACGCCACAGACCGGGAGCGACCACTGCTCTCGGCCAGCTTCAAGCAGGCGATTCACAATGGTGTGACCAGCGCCGATGCCCTGGACCCCTACGTGCTTCTGTATCAGAGACTGGAGCAGTGGTTGCTGGCCAATGACGGCGCCGACCGGCTGGAGTTGGTGCGCCGGAGCCTGTACCTCAAGTCCGGTTTGCCGCTTAGCCGTGCGGGTATGGTGGGCGATCCCTGGCGGGTAGAGTTGTTGCGCAGTCTGGTTGAAACCTGGGGCTGGTCGCCGGAAGATCTGAGCCGGCTGGATGACCGTCAGCGCTGGTGTGCCGAGGAAGTGATGGGATTACGACGGAGCGTGGTTGCCGAGCTTACCCACAGTTACCGCCTGCTGGCCAGATTGGCCCGGGAACAGGGTGCGCAGGCGTCGATCAGCGCCAATGACATCAACTTGCTGGGCCGCAAGCTGTATGCCGCCTTCCAGCGCAAGGCCGGCAAGGTCGAGCTGATCAACCCGGGGCTGGTGCCCTCCCTGGCGGAAGAAAACCTGTCGTTTCACCATCGCAGTGAACAGGGCGCAGCCGGAGACGGCTGGCTGCTGTACCGGGATCTCGAAGATCCGTCCGATGCTTTCTGGCAGCCCGTGATTCGTCGCGCGGGCAACCTGGCCGAGTTGCTGGTCTGGTGTTACTGCAATGGCCTGCTTAGCCGCAGCACACGGCTGAATGTGCGGGCCGGCCAGAGTGTGGCTTCGGTCAGCGAACTGAAGGAAATACTGGATGTGCTGGCCGGCTTCCTGCCGGTGCCCATGCCGCCGGCGCCCCGCCAGGCCCTTTCCCGTGCCGTTCGTCCGTTGCGTAATCTGTTGTTGCTGAATGTGGCGGTGGACCCGCAAGCTCATCTGACCGAACGGGGGCTGCATAAACTCAGCGCCCGCAACGACTCACTCGGGTTCAGTGGCGCCCGGGACAACCTGGTGGTGACCATCGACCAGATTACCCTGAACAGTTGGCATGAAGTCAGTCTTCAGCACTACGCCGCCGGAGACACCCTGATCCAGTGCCTGAAAAATGTCCTGGCCCAGGTGGCGATCAACCCGGCAGAGCTGCCGGAGATCCGGGTGACAGCACCCAGCCGGGGCCACGGACAGGCGATTGCCCGGCGGGTGAGTGAGCTGTTTGCCGATGTTCTCCGCCAGTTTTTCGCAGGCGGCACTGGCCCGCATCCGTTGCGTTACATCATCGAGATGGATCAGCGCTATTTCCTGCTGCAATTCAACGGCCGGGAACCGGGGTTTGTGGCCCTGGACAGCCGCGCGGCCCTGATGGATGCTTTGCTGCAGCCCCAGCATAGTTTCCTGCCGGTAGTGCCGGATCGCTACGCGTTGCAGGATGCTCCGCTTTTGAAAGCGGTGTGTGAAGCCTCCGAGGCCGGCAATATCCAGGTGTTCTGGCAGTTGCAGGGCGAACAGGGACAGCTCTGGGTGGTGGATGAGTATGGCAGCCTGTGGCACCGCCAGGTACAGGCCCAGCAACGCCGGCATTTACTGGCACCGTTATTGCGATTTCTGGACAGTGTTCTGGAGCGTCGGCAGTTACGCCAGGCTGATAATCTGGAGCCGGTCGCCGGTATCCGGTGTTACGAACTGGTGCGCCGGGATGGCCGCTGGCTGGCCGAACCGAGGCCCGAGCTGGCTGCCGGCATGCCGTTGTCCGGCCTCGAAGTGCAGGCGGTGGGGGTGCAGCAGGGCGACAGCACTCTGCGCTTCGACCTGTATTGCAACGATCAGGAATTTACCGTGCAGGAGTATGGCGACCGGTTGATTCCGGCGGTGGCCCATTACATTCGCTCCCTGCGGCAGAGCCCGGACCCCTATCCGGTGTATCTGACCGACCTGCATCTGCCCCACGATCTTGACCCCCAGCTGTACCAGCGCGATATCCAGACCAGTCAGTATCTGTTCTATCGGGCGCAGCTGGAGGATGCCCTTAACCAGCACCTGTCCTGAACCTGCGAATCCTCGCGGTGCGACCCGGGTGTCGGGTATACTTCGGCCATTATTCACTCAGGGGATAGGGTATGCAGCTTGGGCTTGTGCGCCGTCTGGCGGTCGCGCTCTCGGTGTTTGTGGTTTTGATGGTGTCTGGCTGTGGCCAGAAGGGGCCGCTGTACCGGGACGCGCCGGTGCCGGACGCCGCGCCATCGGAGACCGGTAACACCGCGGCAGCCGCAGAAGCGGGCGAGAATGCCGGTGAGGACAATGAACAGCCCTGAGCCAGACCACTCCCGACCTTAAGCTTTCAGGAACAGCATGGACCACTTCAATTACCGTAACGGCGAACTCTACGCCGAAGACGTTGCCGTTGCCGAAATCGCCGAGCGCTTTGGTACGCCGGCCTACATCTATTCCCGGGCGACGCTGGAGCGTCACTATCGTGCCTACGATGAGGCCCTGAAGAATCGCCCTCATCTGGTGTGTTATGCGGTCAAGGCCAACAGTAATCTGGCCGTTCTCAATGTGCTGGCTCGCCTGGGGGCGGGTTTTGACATTGTCTCCGCGGGTGAGCTTGAGCGTGTGCTCCGCGCCGGTGGGGATGCCGGTAAAGTCGTATTCTCCGGCGTTGGCAAGCAGGAGTGGGAAATGAAGCGGGCCCTGGAGGCCGGCGTTCGCTGTTTCAATGTGGAATCCGATACCGAGCTTGATCGCCTGAATAAGGTGGCTGGCGAGCTGGGGGTGAAGGCGCCCATTTCCCTGCGTGTGAACCCGGATGTGGATGCGGGCACCCATCCTTACATCTCGACCGGCCTGAAGGAAAACAAGTTCGGCATTGACATTGCCGAGGCGCCGGCGGTCTATGCCCGAGCAGCCAGCCTGCCCAACCTCGATATCCACGGGGTGGACTGCCACATCGGCTCACAGCTCACGTCGGTGTCGCCGTTCCTGGATGCCCTGGACCGGGTGCTTTCTCTGATTGACACCCTGGCAGAGCAGGGCATCCGTATTCGCCATCTGGACATGGGGGGCGGTCTGGGTGTGACCTACAACCAGGAAACCCCGCCGCAACCGGCAGATTATGTGAAAGCGCTCAATGAACGCCTGGGTGATCGGGAGCTGGAGCTGGTGTTGGAGCCAGGCCGCTCCATTGCCGCGAACGCGGGCATTCTGGTGACCCGGGTAGAATTCCTGAAATGCACCGAACACCGGAATTTTGCCATCATCGATGCGGCCATGAATGATCTGATCCGGCCGGCACTCTACAGTGCCTGGCAGGCCATTATTCCGGTTCGGCCCCATCAGGAGAGTGAGGAAAAGCCCTGGGATCTGGTGGGCCCGGTGTGCGAAACCGGCGATTTCCTCGGCAAGGATCGATCCCTGCGCCTGAGAGCCGGCGATTTGCTGGCGGTGCGTTCGGCCGGGGCCTACGGCTTTGTCATGGCCTCCAACTACAATACCCGCAACCGGCCACCGGAGTTGATGGTGGACGGAGACCAGGTGCATGTGGTTCGGCGCCGGGAGACTCTGGACGACCAGCTGGCGCCGGAAAGTTGCCTGCCGGAATGAGCGGGGGGAACGAGATGTCTCAGCAAAGACGCGGCCAGGGCCCTATCCTGCGGTTTACCAAGATGCACGGGCTGGGCAACGACTTCATGGTGGTAGACGCCATCAGCCAGCCATTCCGGCTGGGCCCGGACAGCATCCGGGAGCTGGCGGATCGTAATTTCGGCATCGGTTTTGACCAGTTGCTGGTGGTGGAACCACCGGGGCTGCCGGATGTGGATTTTCGCTACCGCATTTTCAATGCCGATGGCTCGGAAGTAGAGCAGTGCGGCAACGGCGCCCGCTGCTTTGCACGCTTTGTGCGGGATCAGCGCCTGACCAATAAACGTGTTATCCGGGTACAGACCGCCAAGGGTGTGATTGAACTCAAGGTGGGTCGGGACGGCCTGGTGGCGGTCAATATGGGGGTACCGGAGTTCAACCCGCCTGCGATCCCCTTCGCGGCCGATCAGCGCAAGGATGTCTACACCGTCGATGTGAATGGCCAGACGGTTGAGCTGTCGGCCATTTCCATGGGTAATCCCCACGGGGTACTGGTGGTGGACAATGTCGATACGGCGCCGGTGGAAAGCCTCGGCCCGCAACTGGAAAAGCATCCTCGGTTTCCGGCCCGCGCCAATATTGGTTTTCTGCAGGTGATTGATCGCCGCCATGCCCGGTTGCGCGTGTTTGAGCGGGGCTCCGGCGAAACGCTCGCCTGTGGCAGCGGTGCCTGTGCAGCGGTGGTGGCTGGTTGTCTCCGCGGCCTGCTGGATAGCCGGGTCGAAGTCGAGTTGCGCGGTGGTCGGCTGGTCATTGAATGGCAGGGGGAAGGTACCCCTGTTATGATGGAAGGCCCTGCAACCACGGTATTTGAAGGCCAGCTGCGATTGCCTGGCGAACCCCAGCCCAGGCGCCGCAAGAGTGCCCGCCCGAACACCCGTCCTCACAAAAACGGGGCCTGAACGATCAGGAGAACACGATGACAGAACAAACGGCCCGCCAGAAGGCCGGCGAACTCACCAGGGAACAGGTCGCAGAGTATCTGAGGGCCAATCCGGACTTTTTTATCGGTCAGGACGAGCTGCTGCGAAGCCTGACCCTGCCCCACGACAGTGGCCGCGCGATTTCCCTGGTGGAACGTCAGGTACACCTGTTCCGGGAGCAGCGGGACACGCTGCGCCGGGAGCTGGTGGAACTGGTGTCTATTGCCCGCCACAACGACCGGCTGTTCGAGAAAAGCAAACGCCTGCTGATGCAGGTGATTGAGGCCCGTAACCTGCAGGATATGGCGGCCGCCATTGATGATAGTATCCGGGGCGATTTTGGTCTGGATGCCGCGTCGGTACTGCTGTTCAGTGAAACCGGCCAGGTTCAGTCCCAGGGCGCCTTGCATATGGTGGACGCGGCCGCGGCACGTGAGCGGCTTGGCAGCTTGCTGGAAGGGGAGCGGGCGGTTTGTGGTCAATTCCGTGAGAACGAGCGTGAATTCCTGTTCCCGGACCGTGACGAGCCCATCGCCTCTGTTGCCCTTGTGCCCCTGCGCCACGAAGGCCTGGTGGGTGTGTTTGCTGTCGGCAGTTGTGAACCCGGTTACTTTGATCAGAGCATGGGCTCCCTGTTCCTGAGCTATATCAGCGACACTCTGAGCCGGCTTTTGCCGCCCATGCTCAAGCGCCATGGCACCGGCGCTCCGGTGACGGACCTGACAGCGGAGACCGGCCAGGGGTGAGCGTGGCGGCGAGTGACCACAAAGGATCAGCGAGCCAGTTGGCGGCGCTGACCGGCTTCATTCGTCACCTGCAATCCGAGAAACGGCATTCACCCCGAACCTGCGAACACTATCAGCGCGACCTTCAGCGGCTGGTCTCCTGGCTTGCGGATAACGGCCTCAACGACTGGTCAGAGCTGTCTGCCCACGACGTCCGGCGCTACGTAGCCCGGCTCAGCCGGGACGGGCTGGGCGGTCGCAGCATTGCCCGGCACCTGTCGTCGATTCGGCGGTTCTACCAGTACCTGCTTCGGGAAGGGCTCGCCAGCGACAATCCGGCTCTGGACATCAGGGCGCCGAAAAGCGGCCGGCGTTTGCCCCGTGTTGCGGATGTTGACCAGATTGGCCAGTTACTGGATGCCACCCCCGAAGATCCCCTCGAAATCCGCGATCTGGCCATGTTCGAACTGATGTATTCCTCCGGCCTTCGGCTGGCGGAGTTGGCCGGGGCTGATGTGTCGGCTCTGGATCTGACGGGCGCGGAAATACGTGTGCTGGGTAAGGGTAACAAGGAACGCGTGCTGCCGGTCGGCCGTAAGGCGGTGGCGGCGTTGCATCAGTGGTTGTCCTGCCGGCGGGCACTGGTCACCGAGGGTGAGAAGGCACTGTTTGTCAGCCAGCGGGGTACCCGCCTGAGCCGGCGCAGTATCCAGAGTCGCCTGTCTCGCTGGGGTATTCTGCACGGCGCGGACCAGCGTTTGCACCCCCACCTGCTCAGGCATTCCTTTGCCAGTCACATGCTGGAATCCAGTGGCGACCTGCGCGCGGTTCAGGAATTGCTGGGTCATGCGGACATTGCCACAACCCAGGTCTATACTCATCTTGACTTTCAACATCTTGCCCGGGTTTATGACCAGAGCCATCCCCGGGCGCGCCGCCGAACGAACGATCGCACCGGGTGTGAAGAGGAAGAGCATCGTGCCGGCCAGTAAGGGAGCAGTTCATGGCATCTGAAGATTCCTGGAAAGAGAAATATCTCAGGGAGCTGGAAGAGGCAGAGCATCGGGAAAAACAGTGGGAATCCGAACGTAATCTGCTGGAAAGAATGCTGGTACGAACCAGCCTGGCCTCCGAAGGACAGCGGCCGGAGCTGGACGAATTGCTGGCACGTTTGCGGGAAGATATCCGAAAAAAGCAGATCAACCTGCAGCACTGGCGGGAACTGCAGGA
>Ga0079224_100010317_pt1 | contig 12811 bp, 12 predicted proteins | sample Stecom2015_FD_80414 | JGI IMG/M metagenome (GOLD analysis project Ga0079224, IMG submission 80414) | Agricultural soil microbial communities from Utah to study Nitrogen management - Steer compost 2015 | ecosystem: Environmental > Terrestrial > Soil > Agricultural land | place: USA: Utah...
TCAGTTAACCCGCTGGAGTTTAATCCACAAAGGGAGAATGGCGGGGTTTTCATGGCCATTCAAGAATTTGTGGAGGTTGCCAGGCTGTTTAACCCATCCATGGGGAGTCGTCAGGCTACTTACCTGCAGAAGATCCTGGAGGAAACATACCAGGAGAAAGGTGTTCATCACGATGACCCTGATACGTGGGTGCAGATCGTTGATGGCCGGCAGAGTACAGCACATCACCCGACACTTTATGACGTTAAAGAGAAGCTGCAGGAGGTGATGAAAGCGGTTAGCACCGGTTTGAACGTCACAGTCTTCCAGCGCATAGGCTTGCTTAACCGCAAGTTAAAAACACTCCAACGTAAGCTCCGCCATTCACAGGAGGATGCACTAACAGCCGCAATAGAAGAAGAAATCGAGAAGAGTCTTGAAGCACTGGAAATCAACATCAGAGACATGGTCCGTAGTCAGGTCTATGAAGATTCTGAACCACCTTTCTATGCTGGATGGAAGCTCGATGCCTTAGAGACGCTGGCGGACATTGTTGATGGGATGATCACTTCAACCCTATTTACCAGAGGGCTTGATGCGGATAGCGGGGTGAAGAAGCCACGGAAAGGGCGAATCAATGTTCACCAGCTCTCCCACCTTTCATATGGCCATCAAAAGACGATGATCCACATCCTTTTGAACAGGCTATACAGTGCCTCAATGCGGATGTGTAGGAACCTGAATCCCGAGGTTCCTGACACCTACATCGTCCTTGATGAGGGACGTTACGCTCAGGAAGCGGCTAAGACTCCCATGAGTCCCCTTAACGTTATATTTGGAGGATCACGGAAATTCGGACTAGGCATGATTATTGGGGTTCAGGGTCCAGACCAGCTCTCAAAAGACATGGCGGAAAACTTCTGCGTTAAGTTCATTCTGGCATCCTCTGAATCGAGCTATGGCGACGCTAAAAAGTACTTCAACCTTGGGCCAGCACAGATGAAGCGAATTACTCCACGACAGGACGCATTGTTATCCGTAGACGGCGCCCCATTCGAACTTACCCGAGTCTTCCCGAGGGCAGCATGAAAAAGACAACCATTGCCACGCTCCTTCTAACCGCAACAGTTTCAACTGATGCCATTGCTGATATGCCTCCCACATACAACTACAACAAGGATATTCGTATTGGTTTGGAGGCAACATCTGTTGGGAACTATTCATTAGCTCAAGCTTTTCTTGAGGATGCCCTGGACGCTCACGAATCTTCTCCATGGTACAAGGCATGGTTCCGCCCAGTGTTGACTAAGGAGAGCAGGGAGGCTGCCGTAGAAGCGCTTTATGAGGTGTATTGGGAAACAGGTCAGCACGATAAGCTGTTTGATCATATCCAGACCTACAACCCTATGCCCAGCAACCTTATTACCCGGGTGGTAGATCGAGAGCGGGTGAATCAGGTCTACAGTGAGCATTTGGATTGGTACTGTCAGATGCTGGACAGACACAACAGGTATTACGATGCCCAGGCGTGCTGGAACAAGATTGCGCATAGCGAGGAGAGTAAAGCCTCAATCAGGGCAGCTGAATTCTATGAGGTCATACTGGGGGATTAGGTAGAGGGGTTTGTCAGGGCCGGGTATTGAATTCCGGCCCTGCATAGTGAAGAGCTAGCTAGGCCTCTTCATCTTCAGTGTCATTTTCTTCGTCACCGTCATCCTTGATTTGAACGATCCTACAGTTGTAAGTGGAATCGCCCCATAGTGAAACCAGGTCGCTGTGTTCCACCTCTAGTTTTTCACGATCAAGCAGAACGACATCCTTAAAGGTACGTCTTCCAACTTTTATGTTGAAGAATCCATTCTTCGCCTTCAAAGAAGCCACTTCTTCCAACAACAATCCCATATCCCTTATCGCTAGAACGATACCCTGCGTCAAAGGGTGATTACGATTATGCTCGATAGGTACGTCCGCCTGTAGCTTGTATGCCATATCGTGACTCAGATACTCGCTCATCTTCGACCTAATGTTAGATTCCAATACAGCTACGTAGTCCACGGAACTGAGAGTCCATCCATCAGCTCTACCTTGGTTTTTGAAGTCGTTAATATTTAGGTTGCCCAGCAGCCTCTCAATGGCCAGCTTGATATGTGTTTGGGCGTCTGTTGTCTTGGCGACATCAACGCCGTGCTGTTTGTCTGCCTGAATTCCATAACCATCTGCAATCCGCAGTTGTTTAATCAACTCCACAGTATCGCTAGAAACGTTTGTGGGGATCTCAGCTTTAGAGTGGCAGTAGGTTAACGCGTGGTTTAGAACGTCACGGTCATGAGGCTCCAACTCCCAAAATTCAGGCAGGTGCCGTACGATTTCTGCGCTCAGCCGATCATGGATTGAATACACTTTCTTCCACTTCGGGGCATCTTCTGTTCCGTCATTCCGGTATGCAAGCAATTTTCCTATGTCGTGGAATAAGCCGGCGACTTTTGCCAGACGGTGTGTCGAGTTTTTTTGCATCACTGATGCAACATGCAGGCTGTGATCATATAGACCTTTATCGCTATGGTGGCCTGCCGGATCGCATGTCCAGTTTTTGTGTTTGAGAAGAATTTGAAGAGCAGCTACCTCTAATTTCTCAATCGCATTACGAGGGGGGCGGCTTAATTTGACTTCAGCTCGATCAATTCGCATGTCTGTCTCCTGGAGCAACCCGTACACCTTCTCAGACTTCACCTCTATTCGCTGCCCTTCAATGTAGTAGTTGTACCCCGGCTTAATGAACATGATCGGCATTCGCGATCTGTCTATGGAAAGTAGACTGCTATCTGGCACACCTGATGTTTTGATCTTAGTCACCTTCGGGCGGCGGTATGAAACGATCAGAAAGGAGAAAAGCTTTGCCGAGGAGAACAGGGAAACAGCTATAGCCCCGGACTTTAAAGCCTCAACCAAGATAACCGTTATGGTGCCCATTACCCCGCCATCAATAATTTTTTGGGAAATAGATTTAGGCAGATAGCTGTAGTAGGCATCCAGAGCACGATACTGAAGCTCAAGGTCTGACTGCGTGATGTGAACGTACGCTAGGTAGACCAGGTTTATGGCGAGAACGCTAATGAACGCCGAGGTTATTACTAGCGAATTGCTTCTTACAGACATGTCACGTCACCCACGTTTTTGCACTAACTCGTATAGATAGACATATCAGAGTCCCTTTTTTTCACCAATTTGCCCGTGCGAGCATTTTTTTAAAAAAACTGTGCCTTTTTAGGGGAGATGAAACTGTCTAGTTGGTAGATACAGTTTTCGCACAGGAGCAAATGTTCGTGAAGAAGAAAGTAATCATTGGGGCAACCATTCTTGGTACCCATTTGGGAGCAGTTGTTGGCACAGCTCAAGCTGATGGGTTGTATTCAGATCATCACTTGCATCGTAGCGATGAAATGATCCGCTTTGATCGGGCGTACCGCCAGGGCCTCAAAGATGCAGCGCCTACGATCATTTATTACCAAGAACGTGCTGAAGAGGACTGTTGCGGTCGCGACGGACAAAAAGACGCTCAAGGCCGCTATCCGAATACGAAGCAATACGAACCAGGTAAACCAGTTGCACGGGTAGCAACAGCCGAAGGATCTCTAACTGCACAGCAGATGAATGAGGAGCGTATTCGCAAACTGCAGGAAGCCCGTGAAAAGCTCATGGAAAGCAAACGTATGTATGAAGCTGCACGGGCTAAAGATACAGGACCAGATGCTTCTGTAAGCACTCCGGTGACGAGTGACGAGGGTAAGGTGAAGCCTGTTGCAGTGAAAGATAAACCCCAAACGGCCTCACTCCTGACTACAGTAGCTGAAACACCATCCCCCGAAGAAGCTCCCCTAACTCGCTTCGAACTAGATCCCGATTTGGTTAAAAACCAGCGTGTCCCTATCAACATGACGGGAACCATCGAAGAAATCGCCAGAGCAATGCTTCCACGCGGCTGGGAGCTAAAGATTAGCGTTAGCGAAGATAAATACTTGAGTCAGAAATTTGAGTTCATTACGACCGAGACCCGAGATATGGCGCTACGCGATCTACTGCGCGGCACTCCACTTGGGTTTAAGTACTTCTTCACCCTGGTAGACGAGTCAGGGAATCCCGCACCAGTGCTGGTTATCGCAGCCATCAATGAAGCATAAGAGGATGCAGTTCATGTATAAGAAGAGTTTTTTAGCTTGTGTGGTGTCAGCGATAGCGGCAACTGGCTGTAGCTCAAAGATTCAAATTTCCGACCAAGACAAATACGGCCCTCTGGTTCAGCATACGATCGAGGAGCGTCCCGCAGCTACGTCATCATTTAGGCGGTTGATTACTGCCCAAGAAGTACTCAACAAAAAAGAAGTGACCTTTGCTCAAGACAACGTGACTCTGCTTGAGGCAATCTCTACTCAGATTCCTGGCTGTAACATTGTCCCCAAAGACAGCAACGTTGATCTGACAAAGCGACTGACCGTTCGGGCAAGTAATATGCCCCTGCGGGACTATCTTGATTATTTGAGGGCGCAATCAGGATTTGACATTGAGCTTTCCGATAACAATACGGTTTACGTTCGCTCATACGTTACCAAAACCTGGAACCTGGCTGCATTTGGTAGCAAACGGAGTATTACTTCTAACCTGGCGACTCGCAGTAGTGCCGTTCTTGATGGGGATTCCTCTACCTCCTCGTCTTCTACCTCTACACCAGATGGTAGTACCAGCAGTGAAACCGCTGCCGGAGCAAAGGTTATTGTTGAGGCACTTGAGGACGATTGGGATCTGATTATCTCAGGTGCGCGAGACATTTTGCGCGTTGGCTATGAGGAGCAAACCGTTAGCGAACCCACTCACGACTCATCAATCAATGCTGCCCTTCCACCCACATTTTCAGCTAGCCAACCCAGTAGCTCGCCCTATATTTTTGAGGAGACTAAGTCTGGTCGAATTACGCCATTCAAACCGTACGTCCACGGTATTCGCTCAACAGGCATTTTAACTGCATCTGGCGATCCGCAACGGATGGCCATTCTGAACGACTACATCAAGAGCGCCAGCGCGGCAGCAAACAGTCAAATTCACATTGATGTGAAAATGTATGACGTTGCTCTGAACGACTCAGCTGGTACTGGGGTGAACTGGGATGTGCTCTCAAGTGGGTCTTTAAATGGGAACCCATTAAATATTGGATTCACTGGTGGCGGGTCATTCCTACAAGGCGAGAACCTGTGGGGGCTTACAAGCACATATCAAGGTGGGAACTTCACCGCTACAAATGTTCTGAACTTCTTACGTCAGTATGGACGAGTTGAGCTACTCACCCAACCGTCCATCACTCTGCGAAATGGAGTCACAGCGTTTATTAGCAGTGGCGAGGAAATGTCATACGTTGGCAACTTTATCCAAGCCCAGGACCAAAACGGCAACATTTATCAAACCCCTGAATTTAGCCGAATGCAAGTTGGTGTGAGCTTGCAAGTCACCGCACGTAGGACTGGTGAAGACAAGATTCTGTTGGATATTGTACCGGTGGTTTCATCTATAACCGGGCATGACCAAATTAACGTTCTGGATTCTGCATTGCAGATCCCTCGTACAGCCCTGCAGCAACTGTCTACCCAAGTCATCACAAGATCAGGGGAGCCAGTACATCTTGGCGGTCTGATCACTAACAAGATCGCGAATGAGTTGTCAGGGATGCCTTTCAAAGACAGCGTGACAGGAAAGGTTCTCAAATTCTTCTTCGACAGCAAGCGTAATGAACTTGAGCGTCGTGAGCTTGTACTGTTCGTGACCCTGAAAATTATTGAGGGTTCCTGATGAGCTTTTACTCACTGATTGGTAAACCAATCGAGATTGAGGGGAAAGAGGTCATCCTGCTCCCCGACAAAGTTGGAGGTGAGCTCTCCGACTCTGAAATCATGGATATGCTGGAGTTGGCGCCTGAAGATATCTCAACGGGAACGCCAGCGTTTTACTTATCCGAACGAGAATTAGGAAGGGTCAAGCAAGAGTACCCTGGAATACCGGTTTACGGCCTTTGGCATACCCTTCATGTTTCAGGCCTCCTGACTGGGGCTCGTTTCATTGGAATCCTGGAGCGTTCGGATACCGGTATTTATGTGCATTGTCAGGAAGATCCCGATGCAACCGGCTGGAGCGTAGTCCATAGCGGAACTCTCGATAGCAGGATGCTCATTGAGCATCCTGACGTGCCCTTTGATGAAGTATTAGAACTATCCCCGGACCTGTTGTCTCTCAAGCTGCCCTCACAGCAGGCCATGTTGGTTGAAGAAAGGCGGGCACTGCGTAAGCAGCGAGAGAACCGGATCATGGTGATTGGCGCTATTAGCGCAGCACTGATCATTGCAGTTGCAGGTGTCACTGATCTGTTTCTGAAAATGCGCTACGACCAGCAAGTTAAAAAGGTTGCCACTGCTCAACAGCTTAACTCGCAACTTCTCTCGGAAGTGCAGTCCCTAATGGGGAACAGGCTCTCAAAATGGCCTAACAATACAGATCAAATTGAGCGTATCGCTCGGCTAATGATTATCGACCCTTCGGTAAGCACCAGGCCGAGCCAGCGTTTTGATGATGACATTGAACTCTATGCCAGCTGGAGCTACCTAGCGGCACTCAAAGGTGTTCATTGGGCCTACCGTGGCATTGCTCAGGATGGAAATATCAACCTAGTTGTGCCTTTGCGCGAGGAGGACCAATGAAGCTGAACCTTAATATGGAGATTGACCGGGTAGTTGGGGGGGCTATTGCTATTTGCTTTCTCCTCTTACTGGCCTCCGGAAAGCTCATTTACGACCGTGAATTGGCAAGAAAGATTCCGGCAACTGCGGAGCAGTTAGAAGTAGACAACAACGAGCTTCGTGCAGAAAAGCTTGCACTCATTGAAGCAAGCGCTTTGGAGCCCCTCCCTTTTTATTGGAAGTCCATTGTGCAGCTGGCGGACCTTTATGATCTCAGCATGGCCATCATCGAGACTCCACAGCGGCCTATGTACAGTGGTGTTCTATTCGCTTGGCATGGCTCACTTATCGGTGAGAAATCAAAGTTGCTTGCTGCACTTCGCCAAATTCAGGCAGTCGCTCCAGTCTATTTATATGACATCACCTTAGAAAACCAGAACGGGACAGTTTATTTCTCAGTAGTGGGAGCAGATCAGTGAAAAAGATTTTAACAGTGTCCTTACTCTTAGCGATCGTAAACACGGCGATGGCGGATTCTGACATTCAGGCGGCCCGTGACTATTTGAAGACAGTTGACCACCTTGTGCTGCAGAAACAGTTGCTAGAAAACCGTACTTCTCAGGTTCGCTTGAACAAGGATATAGCTGAGGCTATGCAGGCCATATCCAAAGCCGGCTATAAGCTCAACGATTCTGGAGAACTCATTCCAGTAGACGGAAACAGCTCACAGGAGCAAACCTTATTGTTGCCGCCAGTAATCTCCGCGACTCCCGGCAGCATGTCTTTTGACAATAATGCACTGCCACCCATGGGTGCGCTGCCCATGACGGAGTCTTCATCTCAGCCCGAGACAAGAACTACAGGGGGAAGTTTACCGACATTGCAGCACGTTGATGGGGCTAGTGCCTATTTTGTGACTGATGCCGGAGTAGTTGAGGCTAAACAGTGTAGTAGGGTACCTGGTGGGTTTACGGTCACGAGCGTGAGCGTTGATGGGGTTAAGGTCAAAGATGAGGAAGGCGTTGTACGCGTATTGACCATACCCTGGGGTACGAATACCGCAAAGAGTAATTAGCCATGACAAATAATACTGAGAGATTTTTCACGCAGATATGTGATGAGTTAATCGCGATGAACGCCCTGACTCAGCGCGAGCGCGAGTCTTATCAAATTCCAGTAAATAATGGGCAAATCGTTCCGGATTTGACAGAAAAGGGTGTTGATCCTGACGCGTTGGCGACTGCGATTTCTAAGGTCATCACCAACATGGTGCTAATCACGGCTAACGATCTGCAGGGTGAAGTCGTCCAATTCGAAACTGGGACCGATGCATTCCTGTTAATCAATAACGATATTGTTTGCTTCGTTAACCCCTTCAAAACTGAATTAATGAAGCGCGTTGTGGCGATGCGCAAGAAGGAGGAAATATCTTATACCAGGTTCGGTATTGTTTCGTATGGAGCTGTTGTTTCTGGACAGTTTGCGGCAGCTGAAACGTCTAACAAACATGAGGTATTCATAAACGAAGAGACTGAGAAGGCAAGAGCAGAGCAGATAATTACAAAATTCATTGACCGTGCGATCGAGTGGCATGCTTCGGACATCCACATCAGCGCAGGCATACATCGAGGTGATGTGAGGGTACGTGTTGATGGGAGAATGAGGCCCTTAGACACCTTTGAGATGGAGCTCTATGAACGCGTCACCAACACGCTTTTTGAAATGGCTAACATGCAGCCGAACCGGACATCGGCAAACGATGGCAGTATTCAATGGAGAACATCAACAAATAAGGAAGTTGAGTTGCGTTTGGCCGAAGTGCCAACAAAGGTGAATGGCAAGCGACAGCCTAAGTTCACGCTTCGTATCCTTTCATCCGGCAAAGGGGTTATGCAGCTGGATCATATCGGTCTGGCAAGACGAGACAGGGAGTTAATTCGTAGGTGTGGTAGAAAGCCGAAAGGAATTTTCCTTGTTACTGGCCCTACCGGATCAGGTAAATCTTCATCCCTGCTTTCTGTTTTGCAAGATATTCGTAAGGACAACCCAGACCGAGCATATTACACACTGGAACATCCAGTCGAAACTGAAATGGAAGGGCTTTATCAAATTGAAGTAGATGACTCTGGTGATTTGACCTTCTCCACTGCTCTACGATCACTCATGCGATTAGATCCCGATGTCGTGCTGGTTGGTGAGATACGTGATGAGGAATCTGCGTCACGTGCGATTACCCTCGCTCTTACTGGCCACCTTGTGTTTGGTACCCTCCATACCAACGATTCCCAAGGAGCAATTTCGCGTCTTCAGGATCTAGGTATCGAGAGTTCGTACCTGTCTGAGGTTCTAATTGGAGCATCTGCTCAGCGCTTGGTTCGCAAAGTATGCCAACACTGTTCTACCGTCCATGGCTACGATGAGCTTGCTTCGGAGTTCATGTCTGCACCTTGGATTGATGAATCGTTTACTTTCCGAAAGGCAAAACCGGGGGGGTGCGATAAGTGCGGTAAAACCGGCTACCGGGACCGACAGATCATCCATGAGATTTTCGTTAGCGATGAAGAGACTCGTGAAATGATTTTGCGCCGAGAAACAGGTGTCGCCATACGCAGAGACCAATCGGTCCGAGGTGTGTTTAACACGCTCTGGGAAGATGCGTTTCGGGTTATTGGAGAAGGTGTTACTACCTTTGAAGAGGCTTCTGTTTGTTTAGACGTTGATGACCTACAGACGGTGATTAAACACAAAGCTCAAATATTTACGGGTTTAGGTCTCGCAAATAGAGAAAAAACGGGCACAACGGTTCGTCTTAGTAGTAAAGGGGCTGATGTGGCGCCTTTTGCGGTAATGAATAAGTAACTTTCTAAGGATATTTAAATATGAAAAGAACATATCAGTCTGGATTCACCCTTGTAGAACTGATGGTCGTTTTGGCACTTATTGGCGTCCTGGCTGCGTTTTTTTACCCCAGCCTTGGTAGCTCAGGAGATGATGCCAAGGTTGCTGCAGCACGCACTACGTTGAACAAGGACTTCCCAGCAGCGATTTCTGCACAGCTGGCACGTACCAGGTCTTGCGCCACTGTAACTACCGACAACCTTCATAAGCGTGGTGTTAATGATAAGACGGTTTGGGGTGATACCTGGACCGTGGCAACCAGTGGGAACATTGTGACTTTGACATATCCGCTGTCAAGCGCACAAGACATTACTGGCGCAGGTACAGACTTGGCACTGGTAGCAGATGATGGCGTGGTATCAAGTGCAACGTTCACTAACCCCAATTTGGTTGTGACTTATCGGTGTCAGTAACGCTAAGAGGAACATGATGCTATGAAGTACTTGGCGATTGTTGAACGTGCCGATGGGAGTGTGAACAAGGTTCGTGTATCCACCAATGATGTAACTGCAGTCGCCAAGCAATTACGGGTCAGGCCGGCATCTGTACGCTCAATCAAACCTGATTATTTAGAGGCCATTTCGGGAATCTTAGGCAAAAAAGGGCTTGGCATTGATGACCAAGCTGTAATGCTTGATCAGATAGCCTCGCTGTTAAGCACAAATCGTAGCCCTTCTCAGATTATCAATGGGATACTGAAGAAAGAGAAAAGTACTTTTGTCGATAATGAGTTGTTCGCGAAGGCTCAAACAATCCCGCAATTCCTTGAAGCCATGGGGTTCGATGAAAACGCTATTCTTCTTGCCAAGGCAGGCGACGAGTCGGGGGATTTAAAGGGTGCTTTAAAGACCGCTTCTAAGTCTCTATTCGAGAAGGCAGAGATGCAGGGTGCAGTTATCCAGCGGATCAAGGGTGGTCTTATTTACCTTGTACTGGGACTAGGTATGGCTGTTCTCGGGCCATATTTTTATGGCGGCCAAATTGAAGAAATTGAATCTAGTATGGGCCGTGAACTGACCCGCAATTTTTTCACTGATTACCTTTTCCTTGTTCGCGGGTTCCTTATTGATTATTGGTGGACGCTGCCGATCGTCGCGAGCGCAGGGTACTTTCTACGCTCGAAAGCTTGGGCAAGCTTAAAACGAGTTGGTCCATTTAAAATTGTAAACGATCTGCGAGCTACAGCACGGTCGGTCAACTTTCTCCTAGGCTTCTCGATCATGCTTGAATCGGGCAAACCTAATAGAGAGGCACTTACGATTATTCGGGAAAATGCCAGTAAGGCCGACAAACCTATTTACGACGAAATGATCAGGTCTGTATCTCATGGTACGAGTTTGGGGCGCACATTTAGTGATGAGGATTGGCCCACCACCATGGTGACCGCTATGGATGGTTTTGATGAAATGGCGCCTAAAGATAAGCTTGAGCTTGCTGACAGTATTCAGCGATCGCTGAAACTCCAACTGCAAAAGCTAGCAGATAAGCTTGCCCAGAGAACAAAGCTGACTGGAACAATAGCCCTGGCTGTCAGTCTTGTGTTCTGCATTATTGGTTTTATGTTGCCGCTGGCAAGCGTCTCGACTGGCAGTTAATTATGCACTATCACCGTGGTTTCACATTTGTCGAAATGATGGTTGCCCTTTCGATTATTTCCGTTGTCCTTGTTGCCCTCGGTTATGGGTACTCCAAACGACAAGAGCATGAGTACCTTGAGGCAACCATTCGTAATGGGCGAAAACTGGTAGAGATGGCTGAGACTGTTCGGCAGATGGCTAAGTCTACATCTACCACGAACGTACTCCAGACGGGTGTTTTCTCACATGAGAGGCCGACGCTCCCAGAAGAGTCATCTGTGCAAGAGATGCTAGATCTTTATCCAGGAACGGCCCCAATAATTCCCGACCAGACACCATGGGGAACCTACTACACCGTAGAAATTGCTTCTCGTATTTCGAAGGTAACTGTCACGGTACCAATGGAATTAGATGAGGTGGACATACCTGGCACAGAGATAACCTCTTCCGAAACAGAAAGCCAAATCACTTTCTTTCCTCAGTGGTCAATAGAGTCACGGAATAGCACTAATGCGCGAGCACGCTTCGTCCGAGACTTTCTGATGGAGACTCCAGACTGATGAGCATGACTAGTCTGCCAAGTAAGAAACAACAGAGTGGTTTTACACTGCTCGAAATGATGATTGTTCTGATGATCGTTGCCATGATTGCACCGCTTATGTACAACAACTACCCCCAGATGCTGGGGGAGCGGTGGAGCAATCTGACAATTGAGCAGACGATGACGATCTGGGATGCCGCAAGAAACTACCATGTTGACCATGATGAATGGCCGGATGAGATAAACGACTGTAAAGGGGCAATAACAGTCCTTGAAACAGAAGGTTATTTGGGCGGCGTTCCAACTACTAATGCTTGGTCCGGAGAGGTCACAACATCTTGTACAGCAGGATCAGCCGTGATGGTCATTGACCACAGCGTAAGTGAAACATGGGTTGAATATATCGTTAACAATATCGGTGCCACTCAGCAAATTGATGATGACAAAACCCGGACCTTCGTACCGTCTCCTGGCACATCGGTTGCCTTTCTTAACGTCCTGAGCAGGAAAGCTATTCCAGGCCAGCCCGATCGAAACAAGATGGAGACTGACTTAGACATGGGAGGCAACGACATTAACAACGTACGTAATGTCAATGTAAAAGGGGTCATTCATGCTGACTCAACGGACCCTGATGCTGAATCGGTAATTGCTCATAGGCTCAAGGCGCACGAGATTTATGACTCTAAGATTGAGCGCTATATGGCGGAAATGCCCGCGTTCAAGGAGATACATAACGGGACTACGCTTCCTTGGCCATCATGCCCTGCAGACATGGTAGGTAAGGGGATTGCCTTCCCAGTTTCTCCATGTACGGCATCTATGTCAGCCGAGCCTATAGACCGATATCATATTACATACAATAACGATCCAATGGCTAAGAGCGTGCAATTTCTGCTATCTGTGCATAGTGATAACGAATGGCATACGCCTTTTGATTCATGTGGAAACCTTTTTGCAGCTGTTACCTGTGATACACCCTAAATTAAGTATATAAGCATGAACCAACATGATGATCGGAGATCACGGGTACGGAAGTCATTTGAGAGTGTAAAAGGACTAGTAAAACCGCGAGGACTCGCAGCATTCGTGACTCGTAA
>Ga0079224_100010318_pt1 | contig 12811 bp, 14 predicted proteins | sample Stecom2015_FD_80414 | JGI IMG/M metagenome (GOLD analysis project Ga0079224, IMG submission 80414) | Agricultural soil microbial communities from Utah to study Nitrogen management - Steer compost 2015 | ecosystem: Environmental > Terrestrial > Soil > Agricultural land | place: USA: Utah...
GCCAGGGCGAGATGACCTGGCGGGCCAGCCTGGCCCATGACTGGGACAGGAGCTGGTGGCAGAGCGAGCGCGGCTACCTCACCGGTTACTGGGACACCGCCTACACGTACTGGGAGGGCAGCGACGCCTCGGGCGCGCACTCCCTGTCCTTCAGCCCGGTACTGGTGTATCAGTTCAACGGCGACCGTGTACGTCCTTTTGTCGAGTTCGGGATCGGTGTCTCGCTGTTCTCCTCAACCGACGTGGGCGAGCGTGACATGGGCTCGGCCTTCCATTTCGAGGATCGGCTGGGGGCTGGTGTGGTACTGCCCAGCGGCAGTCGCCTGGGCGTGCGTGCCATGCATTATTCCAACGCCGGCATCAAGAACCCGAACGACGGTATCGAAAGCTACGCCCTGTTTTACAGCCGCCCATTGTAGGCCCGATATCTATCGATCATATCGATAGCTCGCATGCAAAATATGCGCTTTCATGATCGATACAGCTGTCCGATAATGGCGTCAGCACATCAACTTCAACTCGAGCAGCCCGGTACGCCGGGCTCACATAGAGACAAGGGCATACATGAACAGAACATATCATCTGGCTATTCTGGTCGGCAGCAACCGCCGCGAGTCCATCAACCGTCAGCTGAGCGAGGCCATGGCCCGCCTGTTACCGGCCAATATCAAGGTCAGCTATCCGCAGATCGACGACCTGCCGCTGTATAACCTCGACCTGGAAGGCGAGCGCCCAGCCAGCGTTAACCGCTTCACCGATGAGATTCGTGCTGCCGACGGCGTACTCATCGTCACCCCCGAGCACAACCGCTCCCTGCCGGCGGTACTGAAAAACGCCATCGACTGGGGCTCCAAACCGATGGGCAGCAACGTCTGGTTCGACAAGCCCGTCGCCCTCACCGGCACCTCGCCGGGTGCTATCGGAACCGCGCTGGTGCAGCAACACCTGCGCCAGATCATGGGCATCCTCGGCTCGGTGGTGCTGGGCGGCGAAGCCTACGTGCAATTTCACCCCGAGTTGATTGATGCAAACGGGGATATCGGCCCGCAGAGCCGGGATTTTCTCCAGGGCTACCTGAACCGCTTCGTCACCCTGATAGAAAAGCTCGCCCCCCAATAACCCCAAAGCTATGCCGAACTCCCGGGGCGCGCTCCGGGAGGGGCGAGTTCCACCTCGCCCACTTGTGTCTGCCGCAACCTCGCTGCGTCGAGGAGGACCTCGACACTCCAAACGGTCAGCTCCCCGCGTTCACGGTCAGCTCCCCGCGTTCAATTGATCGGTGCGCGCGGCCATGATGAAGTCATTGCGGTGCAGCCCTTTGATCTTGTGCGTCCACCAGCGCACCGTGACCTTGCCGTATTCCAGTAGAATCGCCGGATGGTGGCCTTGTTCTTCCGCGAGCTGTCCTACCTGATTGGTAAAGGCCAGCGCAGCGGCAAAGTCCGCAAATGTGAATGCCCGGCGCAGCTGCGGTACACCCTCCTCTTCCACCTGTTCCCAATCCGGGATCTGCTGTCGCAGCTCCTGCGCCTGCTGCTCTGTCACCTTCGGCGCATCCGCCCGGCAGGCTTCGCACTGTTGTTCGCTGAGTTGACTCATGGACGCTCTCCGTTGATTGATCCAAGCTGATACAGAGTAGACCAACCCCGTATGGAACATTTCCCTGGGCTACTGCGTTAGACAAGCAAGGGATAACCAGAGAGAGCACATGCAGACTGACGGACAGCTGATTCGCCGAGCCCAGGCGGGAGACAGCCAGGCGTTCGGCGCTTTGGTGCAGCAGCATCAAGGGCGGGTGTACTCCTTTACCCGGCGCCTGTGCAGCAACCCTGACCATGCACTGGATATTACTCAGGACACCTTTATCAAGGCCTGGCAAGCGCTCCCTGACTGGCGTCCCGAAGCGCGATTCGAAACCTGGTTGCTGCGCATTGCCCGCAACACGGCCATCGATGGTCTGCGCCGCGGCCGACATGAGCCCGAACCCCTGCCGGACGATGCTGTACTGGTCGATCACGGGCCGTCACCGTTGCGCCAGCTGGAAAGCAGCCGCCGCATCGCCCAGCTGGAAACATTGCTGGCTCAGCTGCCATTGGCCCAGCGCGAGGTCATCTTGCTGCGCGAGCTGGAAGGCCTTTCCTATCAGGAGCTGGCTGCGGCACTGGACATCAGCGAAGGCACGGTCAAGTCACGCCTGGCCCGCGCCCGCAGCGCACTGCTCGAAGCACGCCACAACACCACAGGAGCATCAGATGAATGAACATCCGGACATCAGCCAGCTGTCCGCCCATCTCGATGGCGAGCTGGACAGCACAGAAACAGCCCGGGTCAGCGGCCATTTACTCAGCTGTCCTGCCTGCCAGCAGCAGTACCGGGGCCTGCGCGACCTGAGCAGCGATATGAACCAGTTGCCCATGCTCACGCCCGAGCTGGATATCACGGCGCTGCTCGGACAGCTCCCGCAGCGCCAGCATCCGGTGCCTGCACAAAGCCACTGGCGTCGGGCGCTACCCGGCGCGGCAGCCGCGGCATCACTGGTGCTGGGCCTGTTAATCGGTGCGGGATTGGATGCACCCGCCCCCACCACCCATGAACCAGCCTTCGCGGCACTGGCAATTCTGGACAGCACGCCGCCGGGTGCCCTGTGCCGTCAGCCCGAGCTCTGCTATTTACAGGAGAAACAGCAATGAAGATCACCACCCTGCGCCTGGCGCTGACCCTGTCTATGCTGTTCAACCTTGGTGTAGTCGGGGCTTTGAGCTGGCAGCAATTTACCGAACACCAGCGCTCGCAGCCCGGCGAACCGCTGCTGGTAAGGGAGCTGCAGCTCAACGATGAGCAACGCCAGCGCTGGCAGGACACCGAAGAACCTTTTCTGCGCGAGCTGACCCAGTCCGGTCTGGTGATTGAGCAGCAACGCAATCAACTGATCGAAAGCATCTTTGCCGAGCAACTGGACCACCAGCGTATCGCCACAGCACAGACAGCGCTTGCCGAACAGCAGAACCATCAGCAACGCCTGGTCATTGATCAGTTGCTGCGCGAGCGGGAGATTCTGAACGGGGCCCAGCGCCAGCGGCTGGCACAGCTGTTGAAGCACGACTCGTCACTGTCTTCGCACGCGGAAATGCTGCATAACGAATGACATTCAACAAGCAATGGAACAAAACCGGGGCAGGTTCGTTAGTAGATATGAAGCCGGTCACAATAGCTGACCACCCCTCTTTCAGACTCGAGGTACATTATGAAAATCAAAGCACGCCAAGCTGCCATTCCCTTTGCCCTGACGACTGCCCTGCTGTTTTGCGGGGTCAGCCTGGCGGCAGACAACGCGGCCCTCCACGATCATGACCATGGAGATGCCTCTTTCGAGTTGCAACTGGATAACGGCCAGAAGTGGGCCATCGATCCTCCGCTGCGCAAGGCGATGAACGATATCAACGGGGCGATGCGCTCGTCACTGGAGGCAATTCACCAGGATCGCCTGTCAGACGAGGATTACGCCGCACTGGCCAATCAGGTGAATGACGGTGTCGCCTATATGGTTGCCAATTGTGAACTGCCACCCGATGCCGATGCCCAGTTGCACATGGTCATCGCCCAGCTGATGGCTGGCTCGCAGAAGATGACAGGCGACAGCGATGCGTCCGCCCGTGATGGGGCAGTACAGGTGCTCGGCGCCCTCGATGCCTATGCACAGTACTTCGATCACGCGGATTTTGTGCCCGCTGCGCACTGATCACTGCCCTCATCCTGATCCGGACCGGCGTGCAGCTGCGCGCCGGTTTTTTTCTGCCTAGCCTGGAGAATCCCCGGGTTCTGGCCAACAATTGGGGCATGCCATTCACTACTGTCGAGTACCTGCCATGACGACCAACGCCGCCACCGGCCAGACCACCATCGATACAGCCACCGGCGCAACAGACCTGAGTGAGTTCGAGCGTCGCAACTACAGCGGTGATCAGGATGAGCAGAGCGCTTTCGAACGGCTGGTCACATCATGCAAGGAAGTGGCCCGCCACCTGCGCGCCCAAGGGCCCGGGGTGGTAGCGGTTATCGCGGATCACGTGTGCTGGGTGTCGCCGCTCTTTACCGCCGAAGAGCCTTTAGTATCCGCGCTGGGCAAGGACCTGACGCGCACCGAGTTCACCTACGCGTTTTTTCCTTCCCATACCGAAGACCTGACAGCCCGGGAGCTGGATGACATTTCCGATGCGGTTCAGTCCTGGCTGGATGATCCGGTATTCCAGCCCCTGAACCAGACGGAACTGGACAAGGCGGTGCCGGTGATCATCGAACGCTGGACGGACGACGACTGCAGATATCTGCCCTGAAACGACAAAGGGCGGAGCCGGTCACACCGGCTCCGCCCTACAGGTCAGCCTGAACTGCCTCAGAATGCCATGCCCAGGGTCACGCCCACTTCGTTGCTTTCCAGCTCGGTGTTTGCGGCCAGTTCGCGGCGATCATCCAGTTCATAGTTGGTCTGAGTGTAGTACACACCCGCGGTGAAGCCGTTGTCCCAGAGGAAGTTCAGCTCCGCGTAGGGGTTGAACTTGTCCTCCAGATCCACGGTTTCACTGCCGACACCGTCGAGCTTGACCTTGGCTTCCCCTTCGATGCTGTAACGGGTACCCACTTCCAGGCGGGTGATCACGTTGTTGCCGCGATGGTGCAGGCCGAGAGCCGCCTTGGCAAAGGGACTCTTGTTGCTCAGCTCGACATCCCCTGCACGACGGTCATCCATCTCGAAGCGGGTCCAGTCATAACCGGCACCTACCAGAACGTCGAAGTTGGTGTTGTTATTGAGCGGCATGCGCATGCCCAGGTCCAGGTCCGCACGGGCGTCCTTCACCTCGTCATCGCCATGCTCGCCGTAACGGGCGTTGGCACCAATCTGAAAGATGACACCGGGGCCACCGGTCATCTTGTTGCCAAAGTTGTAGTACACACCAACCTTGCCCACATCTTCATCACGGCCGTCGACTCTGTCGTTATCCGAGTTCAGCTCATAATCGTTATAGGCACCGATAAGCCCTAGATTGGAAATGGGCTGTTCCGCCGCCATGGCAAGCGGGCTCAGAATCATACCGACAGCCGAAGCCTGAATCAGAGTAGTGCGAAGGCGCATAGGAATTTCCTCTTTGTTTTTGCCTGAGTAACTACCGACAGATCCGGATTTATTTAGTTCGACTTTTCCAGCGTGTGCGGTCACGAAAATGTCGACCGGATCGCTCTGGTATACTCGGCTCCCCGAAAAACCCGAGAGCAGGCCGTGACCGACCGCTACTTCGATCAGCTGGGCAGCCATTTCGCCCGCAAGATCTACTCCAGCCCGAAGGGCGCCATCCGCCTTGCCGTGCTCACCCGCGATCTGCAGGTGTGGATCCCGGAGATCGGGCGTCAGGACTCGCCGCTGCGAGTGCTGGATGTGGGTGCCGGTCTCGGTCATATCAGCGAATGGCTGCTGAACCGGGGCCACCACCTGACGGTGAGCGAGCCGTCGAGCGAGATGCTGGCAGCGGCGCGCAGCCGGCTGGATGAGGTACCGCTCCGGCCCCGCCAGACCCTGAGCTACCTGCCCCTGCCACTGCAGGAACTGCCGGCCCATACCGGCCAGCACGATCTGGTCATCTGTCATGCGGTGCTGGAATGGCTGGCGGATCCCGCCGCGGCCCTGGTCCACCTGCGGCAACTGGTCAGCCCCGGGGGCGCGGTGTCGCTGGCGTTCTATAACCGCGATGCACTGATCTACAAGAACCTCATCAAGGGCCAGTTCCGCAAGTTGCAACGCAATCAGCTGGCCGGTGAAGGCAAGCGCAGCCTCACCCCACAGCAACCCCTGGACCCCCGCCAGGTTCGGCAGTGGATGGGCGAGGCCGGCTTCGATTGTGTGCATCAGACGGGCGTGCGGGTATTTCATGACTATATGCCCGAGCCGTTCAGGTCCGAGGCCGATGAGCAGCAGGTGATCGAGCAGGAGCTGCACTACAGCACCCATCCCGCCTACCTGCATCTGGGGCGCTATCTGCACTGCTGGCTCAGGCCCGGGCGCTGAGCATCCTCAAACCGGCGGATGCATCCAGCGGTCACGCCGCCACAGCCAGACGAACCAGCCGCCGAGCAGTACGCCGCGGGCCAGCATGAACAGGTAGAAGCCCAGCCACACGCCGTGGTTGCCGGCTCCCTGCAGCAGCCAGGCCGCGGGCACGTAGATGAACAGTACTGCCAGCAACATCGCGTTGCGCATGGCGCGGGCCCGGGTCGCACCGATGAACAACCCGTCCAGCAGATAGCTCCACACCGCAACCAGGGGCATCCAGGCCATCCACGGCAGGTAGGTAGAGGCGACGTCGCGGATAGACTCCACCGAGGTCAGCAGGCTGATGATCCAGTCGCCGAACAGGTTGAATGTCAGCACGAAGCCTGCCCCCACCACCAGCGACCAAAAGGTGCTCACCACCAGCACCCGCTTCAGCGCCTGGCGGTTGCGCTGGCCCAGCGCGTGGCCGCCGAGCGCCTCGATCGCGTGGGCCAGGCCATCCAGGCCGTGGGAGGTGATCATCAGGAAGTTCAGCAGTACCGCATTGGCGGCCACCACCGAATCGCCCATCCGGGCGCCCTGGAGAACCAGCAGGTAGAACACCAGCTCCAGCGCCAGGGTGCGGATCAGGATGTCCCGGTTGACCCGCAACAGGGGCGCGGCACCGCGCAGGCGCAGAGCGTCCCCCCAGGCCATCACCCCCGGATAACGCACCAGCACCGGGCGCAGCAGCCAGAGGCCGAGCAGCAGGCCGGCGTAATCGCCCACCACAGTGGCCCAGGCCGCGCCGGCCACGCCCCAGCCCAGCACCACCACGAACAGCACGTCGAGGGCGATGTTGGTGAGGTTGGCGGTGAGCAGCATGAACAGCGGCGCCCGTCCGCGCTGCGCGCCGATGAACCAGCCAATGAGAACGAAGTTGCCCAGCGCCGCAGGCAGGCTGACAAGCCGGATGTTGAAGTAGATGCGCGCCTGTTCCAGCAGCGCCTCGCTGCTGTCGATGAAATGCAGCGCGGCGCGCAGCAACGGCTCGTGGACCAGCCACACCAGCAGCGCCAGCAGCACGGCCAGCCACAGGGCCTGCAGCAGCACCAGCCGCAGACGGTTGCCATCCCGGGCGCCACAGGCCTGGGCCGCGAAACCGGTGGTGCCCATCCGCAGGAAGCCCGCGGCCCAGAGTATGAAGGTGATCAGCGTGGCGCCCACCGCCACCCCGCCGAGATAGTGGGCACCATCCAGGTGGCCGACCACGGCGGTATCCACCAGCCCGACCAGCGGCACACTGATGTTGGAAAGGATCATCGGCGTCGCCAGGCCCCACACCTGACGATGGGTCGGCCTGTGGCGAGCCGCCGCGAAGAGCCCGGACAGCGTCACGGAAAGAGAACCGCCGTCACGACATCAGCCGCCGGCTCTTCTGGTCTTGAATCCCTCGGCGGCAAGCCACTCGCAGAGCATGTCCGCCCGGTCGCCCTGAATCTCGATCACGCCGTCGACTACCGAGCCGCCGCAGCCGCAGCGGGCCTTGATGCGCTTGGCCAGCGCTTTCAGCTCGGCGGCGGGCAGCGCCAGGCCGCTGATGGTGGTGACTGTCTTGCCGCCGCGCCCCTTGGTTTCCCGACGGATTCGGGCAACGCCATCACCCGCCGGCGGCTGCGGTTCGCCGCAGCTGCATTCGGCCTGGGGTTGGCGGCACTCGGGACACATGCGGCCGCTGTCGGTGGAAAAGACCAGCCCACCAAGGCCGCCGAAACCTGTCTGACGCTTGCTCATGCCCTAACCCTGCTCCAGCAGCCGGCGCAGATCGATCAGCCCGGCATTGGCACGGGACAGATAGTTGGCCATGACCAGCGAATGGTTGGCGAAGATGCCAAAACCGCCGCCATTGAGAATCACCGGGCTCCACATCGGCGCCTGGGTTGCTTCCAGCTCGCGGATGATCTGCCGCAGGCTGACCAGCGCGTTCTTGTTGGCCAGCACATCGGCATAATCCCTCTCCACCGCACGCAGCAGATGCACCATGGCCCAGGCACTGCCACGGGCTTCGTAGAAGACGTTGTCGATCTCCATCCAGGGCGTGCGTTTGCGCTCGCGGCCGCCATCGGTCAGCGGCACGCGGGCCACGCTGGCAGACAGCCGTTGTGACAGCGAGCCCATGCGAGTGCTGGCATCACCGATCCAGCCAGCCAGATTGTCCGCCCGTGCATAGAAGCTGGCATTGCCGCTCTCCAGACGGGTGATGTAATTTCCCAGAAGCCTGAGCCCGGTGCGGTATTCCCGCTCGCTGGCAGGCAGCGCCCAGCTGTTGTGGTCAAAATGGAACAGCGGTTCCGCCTTGGCGAGATCCGGATCCTCGGTGGACTGGGACTGCGAGCGTGCCATGTCACGGCGCATGGCGCGCGTCATGTCCCGCACCTGCACCAGCACGCCGAATTCCCAGCTGGGCATGTTGTCCAGCCAGATGCCGGGCGGCGCGATGTCATTACTGATGAACCCACCGGGCTTATCCAGCAGCACGGCGACCAGGGAGTGCAGAGTACGTGCGGTATGCGAGCCGGTGGTCAGCTCCTGCCCGGCGCCGACCGGCAACACATTGAGTTCATCCAGGTCCGGCTCCTGGCTCCAGTACCAGCCCACCAGCAGACATATCAGCAGATAGACGAGCAGAATCAGGCCAATGACCCTGCCGATGGTGCCGCCGCTGCCGGTGCCGTCCGTCGAACGGCTCCGGTTGCCCCTGAACCATGGAAACCTCTCGGATAATCTCATCGCCACTCCCCTTTCATGGACTGCCAAGCATACCATTTAAGCACCTATTCACTGAATCGGAGCGGTCATGTCCTGTGACAACATGGCGCTGCGCTATCGCCGTCTGGCTCTGGTATTCGCGCGACCAACCACTATGATACCGCTATGCCCATTTCGGATACGCCCATGCCGCTCTACCGCTTTCTGCTGCTGACATTCCTGCTGTTCTGCAATACCGCTCTGGCCCAGCTGCCGCTGTCGGCGGGCGGCGGCGCGGGCTCTCTGCTCGGCGGGGTGGGCAGCACCGCGACGTTTCTCCCGGTCCATGAGGCCTTCCGCTACGGGATCGTGGACGCCCAGCGCGACCGCATCCAGCTGCAGTTCGACATCGCCCCCGAATATTACCTGTATCGTCACCGCCTCGGCTTCGAGCTGGTGGGGGGCGACGACAGCATCAGCCAGGTTCATCTGCCGGACGGCAAGGCCATCACCGACGAGTTCTTCGGTGATGTGGAGGTGTATTACAACAGCCTGAGCGTGCAACTGGACATCACACCGGGCAACGCGCCGGCGCGCCAGCTGCGCATCGAATATCAGGGCTGCGCGGATGCCGGCCTGTGCTATCCGCCGGAAGTCCAGCTGCTGGATCTGGATAGCGGCCCCGGCGCGGGCGCCAGCGATGCCGGCGAAGGGGCTGATGCCGGCGCCGCTTTCTGGTGGTCGGCGCTGCTGCTGTTCGCCGCCGGCCTGGCATTGACCTTCACCCCCTGCGTACTGCCCATGGTGCCCATCCTCACCAGCATGGTGCTGGGTCGCAGCGATATCGATCGCAGCCGCGCCTTCCTGCTGTCACTCAGCTATGTACTGGGCATGGCACTGACCTTCGCGCTGGTCGGCGCGCTGATCGGGCTGTTCGGCGCAGCGCTTAATCTGCAGGCACGCCTGCAATCGCCCTGGGTACTGATCACCTTTTCGGTGTTCTTCCTGATCTTCGCCCTGGCGATGTTCGATGTATTCAATCTGCGCCTGCCGGCTTTCATCCGCGATCCGGTGGAAAGGCTCGGCAGCCGGACCCGCGGCGGCTCGATTCCCGGCGCTGCAGCCATGGGCGTGCTGTCGTCGCTGGTGGTGTCGCCTTGCATCTCCGCACCCCTGGCGGGTGCGCTGGTCTACATCAGCACCACCGGCGATGCGCTCGGCGGCGCCGTGCAGCTGTTTGCACTGGCGCTGGGCATGGGCGTGCCGCTGATCATTGTCGCCATGTTCGGCAATGCCCTGCTGCCCCGCTCCGGCCCCTGGCTCAACAGCGTGAAGCAGGCCTTCGGCTTCGGACTGCTGGCAGTCGCCATCTGGCTGCTGGAACGGATCATTCCCGGCCCGGCCAGCCTGGCCCTGTGGAGTGCGCTGGCCGCCGGCGCGGCGATACAGCTCGGCCTGTTCGACCGGCAGCCGCGACAGGGGCTGGGCCGGGTTGCCCAGACCGCCGCCCTGCTGCTGGCCTTCTACTCCGCTGCCACGCTGTTCGGCGCGCTTGCCGGCGGCGCCGACCCGCTGCGCCCGCTCCAGGGCCTCAGCGTCGGCGGCGGCAGCGTAATGGCGACCGGCAGCAGCGACTACTTCAACAGAACCATCGACCCCACCGAACTGCGCCGGCAGCTTGCCGAAGCGCGCGATCAGGGCAGGCCGGCCATTGTCGAGCTGTCCGCGGACTGGTGCATCAGCTGCAAGATCATGGAGCGTGACATTCTGAATCAGCCGAGCGTGCGCAGTGCCGGTCTGGATGATTTCATCCGGGTTCAGCTGGATGTCACCGACAATACCCCGGCCCAGCGGGCGTGGATGACGGAGCAGCAGCTGTTCGGCCCGCCGGCTTTCCTGTTCATTGCCGGGGATGGAGAAGAACTGGCGGATCTGCGTATCCAGGGGGAGGTGTCGCGGGAAGTGTTCGTTCGCCATATGCAGGCGGCCCTCGGCGGAAACTGACCTTTCCGCGCAACTTTCAGAAAAACCCGGCCATCGTGCGGTGATCTGGTGGCATTCGACTGGTTCTGGACAGCCGTTTTCTATTCCGGCAAACTCTGCCCTCATTCCTGACCGCAGAGTCAATCGCCAACCACCGCCGCGGAAAAGCTCATGGCCCGAATCCTGGTTCTTCACGGACCCAATCTGAACCTGCTTGGCACCCGTGAACCCGGTGTCTATGGCGCAGTCACACTGGAGCAGATCAATGCTCGCCTCGCCAGCGAGGCGCGGCAGGCCGGCCACGAGCTGGACACCCTGCAGTCCAATGCCGAGCATCAGCTGATCGAGCGCATCCACGCCGCGCGGGACGACGGTACCGGCTTCATCATCATCAACCCCGCCGCCTTCACACATACCAGCGTCGCAATACGTGACGCGTTGCTGGCGGTGAGCATCCCATTCATCGAAGTGCATCTTTCCAACGTGTACAAGCGTGAACCGTTTCGCCATCACTCCTATTTCTCGGACATCGCCGAAGGAGTGATCTGCGGACTGGGCGCCGAGGGCTATGCCCTGGCCCTGCGGGCCGCCGTGCAACGTATTGAACAGAACTGAAACACTGAAAATTGCCCTGGAGCGCAAGTATCAATGGATATCCGCAAAGTAAAGAAACTCATCGAACTGCTTGAAGAATCCGGTATCGACGAGCTGGAGATTCACGAAGGCGAAGAATCCGTACGGATCAGCCGCCACAGCCAGCAGGCGGCCGCGCCGCAGCAGTACTATCAGGCTCCGGCACCGGTTGCTGCCGCACCGGCACCTGCCGCCGCCCCGGCCGCCGCGCCTGCCGAGCCCGCTGCACCCGCTGAACCTTCCGGGCACCTGGTACGCTCGCCCATGGTCGGCACCTTCTACCGCTCGCCGTCCCCTGAGTCCCCTGCCTTCGTGGAAGTGGGCCAGACCGTCAAGGCAGGCGATGTACTGTGCATCGTCGAGGCCATGAAGATGATGAACCACATCGAAGCCGACAAGAGTGGCGTGATCCAGGCAGTCCTGGTGGACAACGGCCAGCCGGTCGAATTCGATCAACCCCTGTTCAGCATCGCCTGAGCCCGACCCGGAGGCTGCGATGCAGAAAGTACTGATTGCCAACCGCGGTGAAATTGCACTGCGCGTGATCCGCGCCTGCAAGGAGCTGGGGTTGAAGACCGTGGCGGTGCACTCCACCGCCGACCGTGAACTCATGCACCTGGCCATGGCCGACGAAACCGTCTGCATCGGGCCGGCGATTGCTACCGATTCCTACCTGAACATTCCGCGCATCATCAGCGCCGCTGAAGTCACCGGCGCCGACGCGATCCACCCCGGCTACGGCTTCCTTGCGGAAAACGCCGATTTTGCCGAGCAGATCGAGCGCTCCGGCTTCACCTTCATCGGCCCCAGTGCCGACGTGATCCGCCTGATGGGCGACAAGGTGTCGGCCATCGAAGCCATGAAGAAGACCGGTGTACCCACTGTGCCCGGCTCCGACGGCCCACTGCCCGACGACGAGCAGGAATGCCTGAAGATCGGCCGTCGCGTCGGCTATCCGGTGATCATCAAGGCCTCCGGTGGCGGTGGTGGTCGCGGCATGCGCGTGGTGCACAAGGAAGAGGATCTGATCAAGTCGATCCGCCTGACCCGCACCGAAGCCGGTGCCGCCTTCGGCAACCCGGTGGTCTACCTGGAAAAGTACCTGACCAACCCGCGTCACGTGGAGATCCAGGTGCTGTCCGATGGTCAGGGCAACGCCATCCATCTCGGCGACCGCGACTGCTCCCTGCAGCGCCGCCACCAGAAGATCATCGAAGAGGCCCCCGCGCCGGGTATCGACGAGAAGGCCCGCGCCGAGGTGCAGGCCCGCTGCGTGCAGGCCTGTATCGACCTGGGTTATCGCGGTGCCGGCACCTTCGAGTTCCTCTACGAGGATGGCCAGTTCTTCTTCATCGAGATGAACACCCGGATCCAGGTGGAGCACCCGATTTCCGAAATGGTCACCGGTATCGATATCGTCAAGCA
>Ga0079224_100010319_pt1 | contig 12810 bp, 11 predicted proteins | sample Stecom2015_FD_80414 | JGI IMG/M metagenome (GOLD analysis project Ga0079224, IMG submission 80414) | Agricultural soil microbial communities from Utah to study Nitrogen management - Steer compost 2015 | ecosystem: Environmental > Terrestrial > Soil > Agricultural land | place: USA: Utah...
AGGAGGGCGCGGGCGAGGACGTTGCGGAGCTCGCGGACGTTGCCGGGCCAGCGGTGCGAGGCGAGCCGCACGAGCGCGTCGTTGGTGAAGCGGGGAAGCGGTCCGCCCGGGGGAGCATAGCGGCCGAGCAGATGCTCCGCGAGGAGGGCGATGTCCTCCACGCGCGCGCGCAGGGGCGGCAGGTCGATGCGGATCACCGAGAGGCGGAAGTAGAGGTCCTCGCGGAAGGTTCCCTCGCGCGCCATGGCGCGCAGGTCGCGGTGGGTGGCGGCGACCACGCGCACGTCCACGCGGAAGGGCCGCGAGGAACCCACCCGCCGCACCTCCCCCGCTTCGAGGGTGCGCAGGAGCTTGGCCTGCAGGGCCAGCGGGAGTTCGCCGATCTCGTCGAGGAAAAGGGTTCCGCCCTCGGCCTCCTCGAAGGCGCCCTTGCGCGCCGAGGTGGCGCCGGTGAACGCGCCCTTCTCGTGGCCGAAGAGTTCGCTCTCCACCAGCTCCGGTGAGATCGCGGCGCAGTTCACCGGGATGAAGGGGCCTTTCCTCCCGCTGCGGTTGTGGATCGCGCGGGCGACCAGCTCCTTGCCCGTCCCCGTCTCGCCGAAGATGGCGACGGGCGCCATGGAGGGAGCGATCCGCTCGATGCGGTCGAAGACCTCGCGCATGGCGGGAGAGCGCGAGAGGATTCCTTCGAACTCGGAGCGCTCGCGCCGGTCCTCGGGCTCGACGACGAGATCGCTTCGGCCCACCCGCACCCAGGCGCCCAAGCCGAGCTCGGCCTGCCCCACGCGCACGCCGTTCACCCAGGTCCCGTTGGTGGAGCCCAGGTCCACGACCACGGGCCGGTCACCGACGAGGTCGAGCTTGCAGTGGCGCGCCGAGGCGTAGGGGTCGTCGAGGACGATCGAGCAGGTGGGATCGGTGCCGACGAGGTGCGCGCCGCGCAGCGGCAGCACGGCTTCTCGATCCCCGGTGCGCACCCGCAGGACGAGAGCGCCGGGCCGCTCCTCGGGGATGGCGCGCAGCTCCTTCGTTCCCTGGAGGTCGACGCGCGTGTCTTCGTCGCGGATCCGTTCGGTGGAGAAGTGGGCGAGGTAGTCGCCGAGCTCGATGCGATCGCCCTCCTCGAGGATCGCTTCCTCGACCGGGCGGCCCGAGACCTTCGTCCCTCGGCCCGAAAGATCGACGAGGCGATACGTTTCGCCGCGCTTCTCGATGGCGGCGTGTCGTCGCGAAACGGCGGGGTGGGGGATGGTCACGTCGGCGGCCGAGCCCCGGCCCAGGACGAAGAGGGGACGGTCGAGGAGAACCCGCATGAGCTCCTCGCCCCTCCGGAAAAACACGAGTCGCGCCATGCCACCAAAATTAGCACGACTCGTGTGATGGCGAAAAACAGCGCTACCCCTCTCGGCCTACCACGGCGATGGCGGCGCCGCGGGCGGGGCTGCTGCCGGCGTCCTCGCTCCTCCCTCGCCTCACGTACTTTCGAGTACGCTCGGCTCGGTCGTGGCTGCGGGTGCCGCCCTCGCCTTTCGCCGGCGGCGCCCGCAGCCACCGTGCCCGCCTAGTTGAGGCGGAAGCGCGGCTTTCCCAATTGCCCGTGGACCTGAATGGCATGGAAGCCGTCGCTCTCCTTGCGAAGCATGGAGGCGCCGGCGCGCAGCATCTCGTTCTGCGACCACCAAGCTTCGGAGGGCTTGAACATCAGCTTCGTCTGGAGGGTGGAGAGGGCGAAGCGATCGGCGAGGCGGATCGAGCCCTCCACGCGCGCATCGACGTCTTCGCCCTTGGCCTGGAAGGACTCGAACTGGGCGGAACCGTCGGCCAGCGCGATCTTCCCTTCGAGATTTCCGAGCGCCACCTTGGGCAGGCTGAAGTGGTTGACCTCGCCACCGCGGATGACGATGTCGCTGCCCCTCAGGAGGATCTCGCCCTGGGCGCTGGAGAGCTTGGCTCCTTCGGCCACGAGGCGGAGCTCGTCGACCTTCCCCTCGATCTGCAGGCCGATCGCGGCCAGCAGGCTCTCGCCGAGATCGACGTCGCGCAGGTGGGCCTCGATCCTCGCGCCTTCGTCCGAGGTCGCGGCGCTGCCGGAGAGCTTGCCGCCCCAGATGCGGGCGTCGAAGGCGATGGCCTTCTTGCCGGTGAGCAAGCCGAGGAGGGAGGGGCGGAGCGTGAGTCGGGGCAAGTGCACGGCCACCGCCGGCTTCTGCGCCTGGGGATCGGGCTCGCGGAGGATGAGGTAGGCCTCTTGGAAGCGCAGCCCCAGGGGAAAGGCGAGCCGCACCGACTCCAGGCGGACCTTCAACCCCCGCTGCTCGGCCTCCCGGACGACGCGGTCGCGCAGCGCGTCCGAAGGAAAGGTGAGAAAGAACGCGAAGGTGAAGACGAGCCACGCGAAGAGGGCGAAGCCGAGGCGCTTCGCCCAGGGCTTGCCGCGGAGGGTCTGCAGCAGTCGAGACAAGGCACTCATGAGTTCGACAAGTGGTAGGTGGAGATGGTGAGCGTCACTTCGAGGCGCTCCGGCTCGTCGCGCCTTTGCCGGATGCGCACCCGCTCGACCTTGACCACGCGGGGGTTCTTCTCGATCTCGTTCACGAAGCGGACGAGCGGCTGCAACTCGATGGAGGGGAAGCTCACCTCCACCGTGGAGCGGACCAGGCCGTCACGGGTGTCGCTGCCGCGGTCCTGCATGTTGCCGATGGTGACGTTCTGGTTCTTCGCCGTCTCCTCCAAGTAGGAAAAGAGGCGGACCGGCGTGCCGCGGAGGCGGGTCTCGATCTGGTTGCGGACCGCCTCCGCCTGCCGATACGTGGCGGCGAGGCGGGCGACCTCTTGGATGGCGATCTCCTTGCGCGCGATCGCCTGCCGCTTCGCCTCCAGGGCGTTGCGGAAGGAGCCGATCCCGAGCGCGATCACCGTGAGGACGAGCGCGACGCCCAGCAGGGCGACGAGCTTGCGCTCGCGGTCGGTGAGTCCGCTCCACGCGGAAGCGAGGCGATCGGATAGGTCTTGCAGAAACGCGATCCGTTTCATCCCTCCGCCTCCCGGTTACCCTGGCCGCAGACGTAGCTGGCGTCCAACGTGAGTTCCACCTTGTCCTCGCGGTTCTTGTGCAGGCGGCTCTGGCGCACCTCGCCGATGCACTCGTGCTCGCGCCGCGCCGTCTCCACCCGCTCGGCCGCCTCGAAGCTGTCGACCACGCCGCGCAACCGGAGCCGGTCGAGCGCCGCATCGATCTCGACGACTTGCAGCCCGATGTCGGGCGTCACCTTGTCGAGCACCGCGCCGAAGACCTCGAGCGCGGAGTTGGAAGGGACGTTGGCCGCTTTGGTGTCACCGCCCCGCAGCTTGGACAGCGCGATGTTGAAGTCGGTCTCGCAAGTGCCCAACACGCGCATGGTGGCGTTGCAGAGGGCCTCGTCCAGGCTGGCCTCCGGCTCGGCCAGACTGGTGAGCCGTGCCCAGGCGTTGACGCCGAGCAAGAGGAGGATCGCGGCGGCGGCGGCGCCGAGCCGCAGGAGGGTGCCGCGCAGATAGCTCAGGTCGCCGTGGAAGGCGAAGGGCCCCTTGCGCAGGTTGAGCAGGCCGCGCTTGCGGTCGAAGCCGCGCAGCGCCAGGCCCAGGGCGAGCGCGTAGGCGGGATCGAGCTCCGGGCCGCCGGGCAGCTCGCCCACGATCTCCACCGGCAGGCCGAGCTGCCGCTCGAGCCACGGCGCGATCCCCTCCACGCGGGAGGCTTCGCCCATCAGGCGGATGCCGTCGACGAACCGCTTGTCCTTGCCGCGCGCCGCGGTGAGGCTGTGCCGGAGCTGGCGCAGCGGGACGGCGAGGGCGGCGCGGAGGCGGGTGGCCTCGGGAGAATCCCCGTCGAGGCTGGCGTTCGCGAGCGTGGAGAGGTCGCCGACGCCCCCTTCGTGCGAGCGGAGGAAGGTGAGCCGCGGGGGACGCTTGCCGCCGGGGGCCCCCTGGACGATGGCCACGAGGCTCCGTTCCGCGCCGAGGTCGACGAAGGCGAGCGAGGCGTCCCCGTTGGCGAGCTCCTCCCGCGCCACGGCGGTGGCGAGGTGGAAGGTGCCGAGCGCGGGGAGCGTGAGCACGCGCGGATCGAGGCCGGCGCCGGCGAGGACCTCCAGCCGATCCTCGAGATCCTCGAGGCGGGCGACGCCCACCAGAAGCTCGCTGGCGCCGTCACGGCGATCGACGATCTGGTCGTCGTAGAGCACCTCGTCGAGGTCGAGGGGCAAGAGGCTCTCCACCTCGAAGCCGAGGGTGGCCTCGATCTTCTTGGCGTCGGTGAAGGGGAGCTCGAGGACGGTGCTCGCCGCCTCGCCCACGGGGAGGGCCGCGACCACGACGTCGGGCCGGACGCCGAGCGCCTCGGCGAACGCGGCGAGGGCCTCGGCGAAGGCCTCCTTGCGCAGCGCGCGCGGATCCGGCGCCTCCTCGCCCTCTGCCGGAGCCGGCGGGCGGACGGGGACGGTGGCGTGGGCGACGACGGTGTGCTCGCGGGCCGAGCCCTCGACCACCACGCCCCGGAGCCACTGCGCCCCGATCTCCAGTCCGAGAACTTTCTGTGCCACTCAGTCCTCCCGGTAGTAGAGCACCTTGCCCAGGCGGCCGTCCAAGCGGACGACCGTCGTCAGCGTGCGGCTGACGTCTCCCACCTGGCCGGTCGCGCGGATGAGGAACGTCTGGCTGGTCGTTCCGAGTTCGTTGTTCATCACGTCCTGCCTCGCCTGCATGCCATGCATCTCGAGGACGGCGGCGAAGTGCTGGGCGGAGGGAGGACCGAAGGGATTGAGGCTCTTGAGCACCATCAGCTCGTGGAGCATCGACTCCACCGTGTAGGGATTGGTGAAGGCGATGTGGTTGGGATCCACCGACATCAGACGCAGGATGTTGAGGAGCTGGAGCGGGTCGTTGGTGTTGAGGCTGAGGCGCGCGTTGATGTCGGGAAAGACCGTGAGGCGGCTGGCGAAGGCTGCGGCGAGGCGATCCGACATCCCCGCCACGAGAAAGAGCTCCTCCATCGAGTCGAAGAGCGCGTTCTTGGGCCGGTAGCGCTGCGGGTAGCGCACGTAGTTGCGTTCCTCGTCGGACGCGGTGTCCACGAAGTATCCGGTGGGGGAGGTGAGGTCGATGGCCTGCTCGACCTCGTTCTCGTCGATCCAGTCGCGTAGCCGGATGACGAGGTCCTGGGGCGTGATACGCTCGCCGTGGAGATTCTCCTCCTCGAAGAGGAACGCCCAGCGCTCGTCCGAAAAGAGCTGCAACAGGGCGAGGACGGTGAAGTTGCCGCCCATGCCCGGGTTGTTGAGCTTGTTGACGTTGATCTTGGCTTCCTCGTCTTCGATCTCCGCGGTGAAGGCGCCCTGGAAGGTGCCGAAGGGGAGGAGGCCGGTCGCGGGGACGGGCTGGCCGGGCTCGGGCGCGAGGGGAGCGGGAGGGATCTCGTCCTCGTCCTTCTGGCTCTGGATGGCACCCATGAACTCGCTGATCAGCCCGGAGTCGATGTCGATGAGATTCGTGAGCTGGATGGGGCCGGTCATGCCCGGCAGCAGGTTCTGCAACTGGTTCTGCCAGTTGAGCACCAGGCGCGCGAAGGTCGTGGCCGAGCGCGCGAGGTACTCGGCGCGCAGAGCGTCGCGCGCGTTGGCGGCGAGGCGCAGGTCGACGTGCGTGCTGTAGGCGAACTCCACCACGACGGAGGCGAGGACGGCCACGGTGGTGATCACCATGAGAAGGGCCATCCCCCTCTTGCCTCCTTTGCCGAGGGTGCTCGTTCCTCGCGCGCGGTCGGAAAAGATGCGCATCCTCACCTACCCAGAGGCGAGGTCAACTGGATCCTCGCCTGCGTCACGTACTTGCGGGGCTTTCCGTCGTCCCCGTCGGCGGTGAGCGTGATCCGCACCCGATACGGGAGACGGTTCGCCCACGCCACGTCGGTGGTGTCCCACTCGTCCACCCACTCTTCCTTCTCAACGTCCCAGTACTCGAAGTTCAGCCCCCGCACGCCGGAGACGAGGACCATCTCGGTCCCGCCGCGCTCCGGATCGTCGTCGATCACCGGTTTGACCCGACGGATGAGCGCCTGGCTCGAGCGATCCTCCGGATCCGCATCGATGCGGTATTCGACGATCGCCTGGTCGCTCTCCTTGGCGTCCACATAGAGCCGGACGTGCGCGAAGGTCGTGAAACGGAGTCGGTCGCGGTCGCCCGCGTTCTCGCCGACGAAGTGGGTGGGGCGTTCGCGGAAGTGCTTGTAGTCGTAGCGGTCCGAGATGAAGGCCATGCTGAGATCGCGGCGCATCCGCTCCATCGCCAGACGGATGGCGTGGTAGCGGTCGGCCTGCGCCTCGACCTCCTCGCGCGCCTGCCAGATCGGGGAGAAGGAGCCGTAGACGAGGCCGGCGATGATGGCGAGGATGCCGATGGAGATCATGAGCTCCATCAGCGTGAAGCCGCGGGCCCTCACGGCTTCACCTCGTCGCCGGGCGTGGGCGCGACGGGGGCGGGCGCGAGCGGGACGGCACCCTCCGTCGAACCCTGGTAGCCGGAGCCGCCGGGCAGGTAGATGTGGGTGACCACGTCCAGCTTGTCTTCGCGGTTGCCGTCTCGCCAGCTCACCTCGAGCCGGATCTCGCGGAGCGATGACTTCAGCGTCTCCGCGAGCTGCCCCATCTGCCCCTCGATCATTCCTTCCAAGCCGGCGGCGGCGGAGCCCAGGTCGAGCTGCGGGCCGCCGATGCTGGTGCTGCGGGTGGCGTCCTGCTGCTCCTCGGCCAGGCCCCCGAGCATGTCCTGGGCGAAGCGGGAGATCAGCGAACTCGCCAGGCTCGGGTCGACGTCCGGGACCACGATCTCGGCCATCCACTTGAAGTCGGGCCAGCCCTCGTCCGAGAAGTCGCCGGACATCGTCTGGTCGAACTGCGAGGTGAAACCCTCGTGGAAGAAGTGGGTTTCGATGTCCGCCATCTTCGACCGGGCGAGCATGGTGGCGATGGTGAGGCGCTTGGCGTAGCCATGCGAGCGCACGGTCCCGCCGTTGATCCCGATGATGGCCACGAGGCTCACGGCCAGGATGGCCATGGCCACCATCACCTCGAGCAGGGTGAAGCCTCGCGCGACGCGGCCGTTCATCGCCGGAGCTCCTCCCTGGGGATCTCGATCCGCTCGCCGTAGACGCGCGCGCGGCCCGTCACCGGATCGACCACCACCGTGTAGACGTCGTCCTCGTCGCGGGCGAGGTACAGGTAGGCGCGCTCCGTCTCCCCGTGCGGGAAGAAGTAGAGGTAGGCGGTTCCCGAGCCGTAGGGCTCGGGCTGGTGCCGCGTCCAGACGGCGTCGAAGTAGACGTCGTCGGGAAGGTCCCGCCGCGCGACCATCCTGCCCTCGTGGGTATTGAAGGACCTGCGGGACTCGATCTCCTGCATCGCCGCTTCCTGGAGCTCGTTGCGGGCGAAGCTGCGCCGCTCGCGCTCGATCCGCGCGCCGCGGAGGCTCTCCTCCTTCTGCTCGATCGCCACGCGGCCCTCGGCGCACTCGGGCCAGTACGCGCCCTCGTCCAGGTCGAAGACCAGGCGACAGGTCTTCCCCGCCAGGGCGGCTTCCGCGTACATCGCGCGGATGGCGCCCGCGAGTCGGGAGGCTTCCTCCCGCAAGCGGACGCCGAGCACGCTCTGGGCGGACGGGATCACCACGAGGGCGATGGCGATCACCAGCCCCGAGACGATCAGGAGTTCCAGGAGCGTGAAGCCCCGTGCTTGTGTGCTACGCCGCCTCAATCACCCGCCGTGATGATCTGCGAGCTTCCCTCGCCGCCCGGTCCGTAGGAGTAGACGTCCGGACCCTTCGGATTCCGCTGGCCGGGGTAGATGTAGACGTAGTCGCGGCCCCACGGATCCTTCTTCAGCGAGCCCTTGAGGATGCCCTCGTTGTACAGCGCCTGCAGGCCCTCCGCCGTCGACGGGTAGGTGCCCTTGCGGAGCATGTAGATGTCGAGGGCGTTCTCGAAGTTGTGCAGGTCGAGCTTCGCCGCCTTGATCTTCGCGTCCTCGGAGACACCGCCCACGTTGACCGCGACCACCGTGGCGATGAGGCCGAGGATGAAGACGACGATCATGATCTCGATGAGGGTCATGCCTCGCGCACCGTGCGCCTTCTTGGCTAGGACCCGCCGCAAATGATTCTTCATCGTGCTTCCTCCAAGGGAACCAACTCCCAACTCGTCACCTGCGCCCGGTTGGCGACCGCCGCCTGGGGGCGCAAAACCAAGACACCCATCCCGATCAACAAGAGGACGGTGAAGACGACCGCCGTCCAGGCAATGGCGCGAAGACCTCTGTCGAGTCGAGACTCCACCGCTCTCCTCCTAGCCGACCATCGTGTTCATCTGCAGGATGGGCATGAGCACCGAGAACACCATGAAGGCGATCACGGCACCCATCATCACGATCATGATGGGTTCGAGCAGGCTCGTGAGCGCCGCGATCCTCGTGTCCACCTGCGCGTCGTATGCGTTCGCCACGTTGGTGAGCATCTCCTCGAGCTGCCCCGAGCGCTCGCCGATGGCGATCATGTGGTAGACGAGCGGTGGGAACTCGCCGCTGCGCCGCAGCGGGCCCGCGATGGACTCGCCCTCGCGGATCGACTCGCGCGCCTTCTCGATCACGTCCGAGAGCACTGTGTTGGTCACCAGCGCCTTGACGATGTTCATGGACGTCAAGAGGGGCACGCCGCTCTGCAGGAGCGTGGCGAGGGTGCGGCTGAAGCGCGCGATGGCGAGCATGCGGACCAGGGGACCGACCACGGGAAGCCTGAGCACGAAGGCGTCCCACTTGGCCCGCCCCTTCTCGGTCCGCTTCCAGCGCACGAAACCCCAGCCGCCGAGAGCGGCGAGCAGGAGCACGAGCCACCACTGCTCGCGCGCGAAGTCGGCGATCCCGATCAAGATGCGCGTCACCAAGGGCAGGGTGGCGCCCATGTCGGTGAACATCTGCGAGATCTTCGGGATGACCACCGTCATGAGGATGGAGACGATGCCGAAGCCCACGACCATCATGATGGCGGGGTAGAGCATCGTCCCCATCACCTTCGAGCGCAGGCGCGCTTGGGCCTCGGTGAAATCCGCCAGGCGGATGAGGACGACGTCCAGCGCGCCCGAATGCTCGCCCGAGCGCACCATGTTCACGTAGAGCGTGGAAAAGGCGCGGGGGTGTTCCGCGAGCGCATCCGCGAGGCTGGAGCCCTCGTTCACGCGATCCTTGACCTGCGTGACGATCGTCTTGAGCCGGTCGTGGTCGACCTGGTCGATGAGGGCGATCAGCGCCTCCACCAGCGGGATGCCGGCGCCGAGGAGGGTGGCGAGCTGGCGGGTGAGGATGGCGATGTCGGAGGTCTTGATCCGGCCGGTGAAAAACTGCTTGAGCTTGAGGTTCTTCACCGTGCCGCCGGCGCCCACCGAGCCGGCGGCGGCGCGCTCGGCGGTCACCTCCGTGAGGAAGATGCCCTCCTTGCGCAAGAGCGCGCGCAGAGCGCGGGCGTTCTCGGCGTCGCGTACGCCGGTGACGACCTTTCCGCCCTCGCGAAAGCCCTTGAACTCGAAGACCGGCACGGCCTGCCCACTCCCCTCAGAGGACCACGTCGTCCTGCACCACGCGCAGGACCTCGGTGACGGTGGTGACGCCGCGGGCGACCTTGATCGCGCCGTGGTCGCGCAGCGTCTTCATCCCCCGCGAGATCGCGTACTTCTTGATGGTGTTGGAATCGACGTTCTTGAGAATCATCTGGCGGATCTCGTCGTCCACGAGCATGAGCTCGTAGATGCCGGTCCGCCCCCGGAACCCGGAACCGTTGCAGTTCTCGCACCCCTTCGGCCGCATCAGCACGCCGGTGCCGTACCGCTGCATGATCTCCGGGGTGACGCCCACCTCCTCGAGCTCCGCCTGGCTGGGCTCGTAGGGCTCCGCGCAGTGCTTGCAGAGGGTGCGAACGAGGCGCTGCGCGAGCGATCCCATCAGCGAGGAGGCCACGAGGAAGGGCTCGACGCCCATGTCCACCAGACGGGTGATGGCGCCCGGCGCGTCGTTGGTGTGCACGGTGGAGAGCACGAGGTGACCGGTGAGCGACGCTTGGATGGCGATCTCCGCCGTCTCGAGATCGCGGATCTCGCCGACGAGGATCACGTCCGGGTCCTGGCGGAGGAAGGCGCGCAGCGCCGAAGCGAAGGTCAGGCCGATCTTCGGCTGGACCGCGACCTGGTTGATCCCCTTCATCTGGTACTCGACCGGGTCCTCGGCCGTCAGGATCTTCAGGTCGGGGTTGTTGATCTTGTTCAGCGCGGCGTAGAGCGTGGTCGTCTTGCCGGAGCCGGTGGGGCCGGTGACCAAAAAGATGCCGTGCGAGCGGTGGATGAGCTGGTCGACGATCTCGAGCTGGTCGGGTTCGAAGCCGATCTCCTCGAGGTTCAGCAGGACGTTGCTCTTGTCGAGCAGACGCATCACGCAGCTCTCGCCCCATGTGGTCGGCACGGTGGAGAGCCGGATGTCGACCTCCTTGCCGGCGATCTTGATCCGGATGCGGCCGTCCTGGGGCAGGCGCGTCTCGGCGATGTTGAGCTGCCCCATGATCTTGATGCGGGAGGTGATGGCCTTCTGGAATCGTTTGGGCGGCTTGATCACCTCCTTGAGCACGCCGTCCACCCGGAAGCGCACGATGACTTCCTTTTCGAAGGGCTCGATGTGGATGTCGCTGGCGCGCTCCTTGACCGCCCGCTTGAGCAGCCAGTTCACCAGGCGGATGATCGGCGCCTCGTCGTCGCCGGAGTCGATGAGGTCGGGCGCTTCCTCGACCTCCTGCGCGAGGTTGTCGTGCTCCTCGGCGTCGAGCTCCTCGCCGATGTCCGCCTCGTGGGCGATCCGCTCGTAGACCGAGTGGATCGCGTCGATCACCGTCTGCGAGGTCGCGACCACCGGGAAGACGGGCGCACCCAGAGAGAGGCGCGCCTGGTCGAGCGCGTCCACGGCCAGGGGATCGGCGGTGGCGACCTCCACGCCCTCCGGCGTACGCGCGACGGGGATGAGGCGGAACTGCCGCGCGAAGTTGATGGGGATGCGGCGGACGAGTTCGCTGTCGATCGCATCGCCCGAGAGCTTCTCCACGAAGGGGAGATCGAGCTGCAGGGCGAGGGCGCGCAGCATCTCCTCCTCGGTGACGGCCTTCATCGCCACCAGGATTTCGCCGATCCTCCCGCCGCTCTCGGCCTGGCGCTCGAGTGCCTCGTCGATCTTCTCGGGATCGAGGCCGACGGTGCGGACGAGGATCTCGCCCAGGGGGAGGATCCGGAGTTCCTCCACCGGTACCGACCGGTCGCCCTGGATCTGTCCAGCGTGCATCTCGCTCATCGTCTCCTACCAACGGTCCGGGAAGGGCCTCGCCTTCCCCGGTTCAGGGCGCGGCCTCCTCCGTCTCGGGGGCGGACTCCTGCGCGGCGTCCCCGGACGATTGATCTCCCTCCGACGCGGGCGCGTCCGGCCGTTCGGCGGGCACCTCGGTCGGCTCCTCGGCGGGCTGCGGCGCGGGCGCTTCGTCGATGGGGAGCTCGTCCTGCGGCGCCGAGCGCGGCGCGATGCGCACCTCGCCCGGCGCGCCCGGCCCTCCGTTCTCCAGGCGGCTGAGCTCCTTTTCGACGTCGCGGGCGAGCAGCGCCACCGGCCCCGCCTTGCGCGCGAAGTCGATCGGCACCTCGTACTCGGTGCTGCTGCCGTAGAAGGTGGCGATGAACTGCTCGCGCTCGCGCATCTTGCGCTCGAAGATGCGGCGGAAGTCCTCCTGGTCCCGGATGATGTACGGCGTGAGGAAGAGCAGGAGGTTGGTCTTGGCCTTGGTCGTCGAGGTGTCGCGGAAGAGCCAACCCAGCACCGGGATGTCACCCAGGATCGGCGTCTTCGCCACCGACTTGATGGTGCGCTCCTGCACCAGGCCGCCGATCACGACCGTGTTCTGATCCTTCGCCACGATCACCGTCTTGGCGGTGCGCCGCGCGGTGGTCGGGCCGAGGACGGGATCCTGCTCGGCGATCTCCTCGGTCTGCTGTTCGATCTCGAGCCGAACGTAATCGCTCTCGTTGATCTGCGGCTTGATCTTGAGCTTGAGCTCGACGTTCTGCCGCTGGATGGGCGCATAGAGGGAGGAGAGGCCGAAGCTGCCGAGCGCCGTCCCGAGCAAGCCTCCCGAGATGCTGTTGGCCTGCTGGCCGGTCAAGAGGTTCGACAGACCCTGCGGCGCATAGCCGGCCTGGAAGGGGACGTTCTGGCCCACCGTAATCTCCGCCTCCTCGTTGTCGGTGGTCAACAGGTGCGGCGTGGAGAGCACGTTGACGTCGGAGCTCGTGGTCATCGCGTGCAGGATCACGCCGAAGGAGGGGAGGTTGATGCCGAGCTCCGCCACGGCGGGGACGGGCGAGCCCTGGATGCCGGCCAGAAAGCCGCCCATGGTGAGCAGGCTCGAGAGGTTTAGCGAGGAGGCCTGGCCCACCTGGTTGCCCAGGACGATCGGCGCGATGCCGTCCACCGTCTCGACCGCCGCGCCGGCGTGGAAGTTGACGCCGAACTCGGTGGCGTCGCGGAGGTTGACCTCCATGATCACCGCCTCGACGAAGACCTGCCGCCGCGGGATGTCGAGCTGCTCGATGACCCGAACCAGGTTCTGGTAGTCCTGGGCCGAGGCCACGATCACCAGGGAGTTGGTGGCGGTGTCCGCGGAGATCTTGACCTCGCCGAAGAGCGCGGCCGAGTCGCCGCCGCCGGCGGG
>Ga0079224_100010320_pt1 | contig 12810 bp, 15 predicted proteins | sample Stecom2015_FD_80414 | JGI IMG/M metagenome (GOLD analysis project Ga0079224, IMG submission 80414) | Agricultural soil microbial communities from Utah to study Nitrogen management - Steer compost 2015 | ecosystem: Environmental > Terrestrial > Soil > Agricultural land | place: USA: Utah...
AGTTCATCCCGAACGCGGCCTGGCTGCGGGTCCACTCCTTGGCGCTTGCCCGCGCCTCGCGCAGCGCTTGCGGATGCTGGTCCATGGCCGCCAAGGTGCCCAACAGCAGCTGCAGGGTGGCATTGACGCGCTCGGCATAAGGCTTCAGCACATGGCTTTCGCTCACAATGCCGATGCGGTCGAAGAGCGCGTTGTAGCCGGTGCTGTAGCGGGGGCTGTCGTAAAACCCGTGCAAGCCCTGCTCCGGCGCCTTGCCCCCGGTCTCGAAGTAGGGGCACATCAGCAGCCCCTTCTCCCCCATCCACCGGTATTGCTCGGGCACCAGCACGCCGGTCATGTACTCCGCGAGCGGCGGCGCAAGCTTGTCCTTCTGCGTGGCCAGCAGGGCCATGATGTATTGATGGTCGGCCCCGTCGCTCACGTGGGTCTCGAAGTAGATGTCCGGGTCCCATGCGGTGAGCGCCGACACCAGTGCGCGCGCGTTCTCCGAGCCGAGCTTCATGAAATCGCGGTTGAGGTCCAGGTTCTTCGCGTTGCCGCGGAAGCCGTAGGCCAAGGGCCCGTTCTGGCTGGACCGGCTCGTGCTTCCCCTGTTGAGGGCGCCGCTCACATTGTACACCGGCACGATGCACACGGCGGTGTGTACCAGCAGGCCCATAAGCTGATCGCTGTCCAACAGGGCTTGTGCCAGCAGCAGGCTGGCATCGATGCCGTCGGGCTCGCCGGGGTGTATGCCGTTGGTGATCCAGAGGATGTTCTTCCGCGAAGCGCGGATGCTGTCCGGGGTGTGCCCGCTGCCATCGCTGAGGATAAAGAGGTGGATGGGCTGGCCACCATCGTCCTGGCCAATGGTGACAAGCTTGGCCCCGGCATGCGCGGCAGCCAAGCGCGTGTAACGGTCCATGGCTTCCTGCCAGGTGACGGTGGTATTGCCTTCGAAGACAGGCTGCGCGCAGGCTGCCCGCCAGAGCAGTGCCGCGGCGAGCACAAGGAGAAGATGGCGCATGGAGGGCGCAAAGATGGCGGTGCCATCCAGAAAGTGGAAACCCCGACGCAGCAAGGAGCGTCAGGGCTTCCGAATCGCCGGCAAGCAAGGATGCCGGTCCATTATTTCCTCAGCCTTCGGTGGCGTCTGGCTGCTCCGGCCATGCCGCGCAGGTCTCCTCCAAGACGGGTGCAAATGCGGGCTGCAGTTCTTCTGCCGGCTGCACCGCAGGCAGCGGCGCCTGGGCGAACAATTGCTCTTCGTCGGTGAGCTGAAGCAGAAAGGTGAGCGTCATTACAGGCCACATGAGCAAAGAGGTTTGTGCGCCGCAAGATGACTACAAACGAAACCTTTGTCAAGACGAACATGGATATTTGTTCGACGAACAGACTGGCCAAGGACTTTCCGACGTACCGAGGAATCAGCATTCCGGATGCCGATCAATGTCAACAGTGGAAGCTTTCCCCTTCAGGTGTTGCAACTTCGTCCCTTGCCTTCCTTCCATGACAATCCCCATGTTCACCCGTTCCGTGTTGATGGCCTTGCTGGTGCTGCCAGTGAGCGCCTTCGCCCAGGAATCGCGCAATGGCCCCAAGATCGGCTTCGGCATCGCTACCCAAACGGCCGGCCAGTTCCTAGCCTGGTACGGGCTACCCAAGCTAGTGCCCGTGTTGGGCTGGAGCTTCGAAGCACCCCTTACCCACCAGATGAGCCTGTTGATCGAACCGATGTATATCGGCAAGGGCAGCGTGGTGGTGAACAGTTATGAGAAGACCCGCAGTTCCATTGCCTTGAACTACTTGGAACTGCCACTATTGCTGAAGGTGAGCACCAATCCGGACCCGCAAGGGCTGTTCCTCACCGGCGGCCTGCTGTACGGCTACTTCCTGCACGGCAAGATCAAGGACTTCCGCCATGGCGAGCTGCAGCGGACGTATGTTTTCTCTCCATCCGGGAACACCAATCGCAGCCAGTGGAGCGCGGCCGTAGGGCTGGGGCACGAGATGGGGCATTGGATGTGGGAGCTGCGCGGGCAAAGCAGCCTCAACACCTTCGACCGCTTCGTCCGTTCGCATAACGTGGTGTATTCCGTGCAAGTGGCGTGGGGCTTTGGCACCCAAGCGCAGAAGGAAATCAAGCGACTGGAGCGTGAGGCGGAAGCGGAATGAGCGCCCTTACAATCCGTCGTCCCGGAAGAAGTCCAGGTTCTGGAGCTTCACCATGTGTACGTTGGTGAAGTAGTGGTGCAGGATGTCCGTGTAGGAATAACCGCCCCGGGCCATGTGCATGGCGCCTTCCTGGCACAGGCCCACGCCGTGGCCGAAGCCTCGGCCATTGAGCACCACCATATCCCCTTCGGGGTGAACGCTGAAGTAGGCGGAGCGCAGGTGCAGGTCGCGGCGCAACCGGGTAAGTGATACCTGGGGACTGATGTTGGCGAGGAAGAGGTCGCGGCATTCGGGTGCATACTGGGTCACGCTCGCCACCACCTGGGTGTCTTCCGTGTTCACGCCGTGCTCCTTGCGCAGGTAACTGAGCCATTGGGAGCGGGGCACGGACTTGGTCCAGCTGGCATGGGGCTCATGGAGGCAGAACGTGTCCAAGGTGCTGATCAGGTAAGGTTCGCTCTTGCTCCAGACATCCTCGGCGTTCATGGTCTCCCCGCCGCAGTTGCTGTGAAAAGTGGCATGGATCAAGCGGATATCGGAGTCCACCACTACGAGGTCGCGGGTGAGGGCCACGGCTTGCCGGATGCTGTCCTGCCGGTTCCGGCCGTGGAACACCTGGCAATGCGTGGCATCGCACACTTCAAAACCCTCGCCGGCATGCCGGCGCTTATTGGCTAAGGCGTATGTGCGGCAGCTCACCGCCTGCAGCTTGTAGTACTCCATCCAGTGGCCTTTCCCGGCCTCGGCCTGCACCACGCCCGCCACGTATTCCTCCAAGGGCACAGTGGCCACCATCCGCAAGTTGCCGCCGGCGCGGCTCAGCTCCAAGGAGCCCGGATAGGAGCGCTCGGCGGACTTCGGGGCCATGTTGCGGAGACGGAACCCCTTGCCCACTGGTGACCGGAAGGTGATGGTCTTCTTTGCGGTAAGGTCGAGCAGCAGGGATCGGGCCCGGATACCACTCTCCTCATACTTCAGCACCAAGCCATCGGACGAGCCCAGTTCGGCCACTTGCTTGCCGTCCACCCAGATGGTCAAGGGGCCGCCGTCGCCCATCACCATCACATGGCGGGTGGGCGTTTCCCACAGGAGGCCCGTCCTTACATCGGCGTACTGGCCGTGGAGGAAAGAGGCGAAGAGCAGGACGGGGAAAAGAAGGCTACTACGCTGCATGGCGGCGCGAAGCTATCCTCCGTCCGGGCCGTGCTCGGGCTATGCCTGTAGACTTTTCCACACCCGATCGGCCACATGTGCCGAAGCCCCCGGCCCGCCCAATTTCTTGCGCAGTGCAGCCATGTCGTCCAGCATGCGCTGCCGGTATTCCGCATCGTTCAGCAAACGGTCCAGCTCCTTGCGCAATGGCTCGGGTTTCAATTCCCCCTGGATCAGCTCGCGCACCACCTCCCGCCCCATGATCAGGTTCACCAAGGAAATGAAGGACACGTTGATGAGGCGCTTGGCGAGCCAGACATTCACCGCGCTCCCGCTATAGCAAACCGCCTCGGGTGTGCCGATCAGTGCAGTTTCCAACGTGGCCGTTCCGCTGGTGACCAAGGCCGCCTTGGCGCGCCGGAGCAGGCCATAGGTATCACCCGTGACCAATTCCACCGGCGCCGTGCCCATGAGGGAGCGATAGACCTCCTCCGGGAGGGAGGAAGCGCGGGCGATGGCGAAGCGATGACCGGGAAAATGCGGGACCACGGAGAGCATGGCGGGCAGCATGCGCTTCACTTCCTGCAAGCGGCTGCCGGGCAGCAAGGCCACCCAAGGTCGCGGGTCATCCACGCCTGCATCCCCTCCCCCTGCGTGCCCCTCCGCCGGGATCGCGTCCAGCAGCGGATGGCCCACGAACTCCACCTCCATGCCGCGTTGGGCGTACCAATCCTGCTCGAAGGGCAGGATCACGAACATGCGGTCCACTACCCGCTTGATGGTCTTTACCCGGCCGGCCTTCCACGCCCACACCTGCGGACTGATGTAATAGAAGACCGGGATACCCTGCTTATGGGCGAATTCAGCGATGCGGAGGTTGAAGCCCGGATAATCGATCAAGATCAACGCATCGGGCCGGAAGGCCAGGATGTCGGCCTTGCAGGCCTTGAGGTTGCCCAATACCGTGCGCAGGTTCGCAAGCACTTGCGTGAAGCCCATGAAGGCCAGGTCGCGGTAATGCTTCACCACTTCCGCCCCGGCGGCCTGCATGTGCTCACCACCCCAAGCACGCACGGTCAATGCACCGGGGCCGGCCCGCTGGTGAAGCGCACGCACGAGATTACCGCCATGCAGATCGCCACTGGCCTCCCCCGCGATCACGTAAAGCTTCTTCCCCATAACAACAGCAAGAGCACGATCACCACGCCGTACGTGAGCATCGCCCCGATCACGCCGCGCATGGCCTTAAGCATCCGTCGCCGGTCCAGCGCGAAGAAAAGCACCACGTCGGCCAGCAGGCTCAGGGAGAGGGTCGGTGCGATGTTGCCGCGAATGCCGAAGAGCATGCGCCTGAGCAGGAAATCCAGTTCGAGCTCAGGCCGCAGCACGGTTACGGCGAAGGTGGAATAGGCCAGCAGGCCGATGGCCGGGGCCAGGATGCCCAGCAGGAAACCGAAGCGCACCGTATCAAAGCGCATGGTCCCAGGACTTGATCAGCTTCAGCTCCCGATGGGCGGTCATATCGAACTGCACGGGCACCACACTGGCATATCCGTGCTGGGTGGCCCACACATCGGTATCCTCCCCGGGATCGTGGGCGGTGTAGGTGCCACGCAGCCAATGGTAGTCGTGGCCGGCGGGGTCCTGCCGTGTTTCCACGGCATCCTCCCAGCGGCCCAAGGCCTGGCGGCAAATGCGGACCCCCCGGAGCGGGCCGTCCTGCTCGGTGGGTATGTTCACGTTCAGGCAGCAGCCCTTGGTGAGGCCGCGCTTCAGCACATTGGCCGTGACCGAGCGGATCACCGGCCGCGCATGCTCGAACGAAGCCTCGATGCTGTGGTCCATCAGGGAAAAGCCGATGCTGGGGATCTCCTCCAGGGCCCCTTCCACCGCTGCGCTCATGGTACCGCTGTACAGCACATTGATGCTGATGTTGCTGCCATGATTGATGCCGCTTACCAGCAGGGCTGGCCGCCCTTTGATGATGTGGTACACGGCGAGCTTCACACAGTCCACCGGGGTTCCCGTGCAACTGTATGCACGCCCCCCCTCCATGAACTCCACTTCGCGCAGACGCAGGAAATTGTGGATGGTGATGGCATGGCCCATGGCGCTCTGCGGCTTATCCGGCGCCACCACCAGCACGTCGCCAAAGGCCATCATTTCCTGGGCCAGTGTCTTGATGCCCTCGGCGAAGATGCCGTCGTCATTGGTGACCAGGATCAACGGTCGTTCGGTCTTGTTCATGCGGGCCAAAGCTACGGCGGGGGCCGCCTCCGGACGTCCGCTTCCGGGCTGCCGTTCAGTGCCGGACCGGCAGGAACTTCGGCTGCGGCAGCGATCTTTGCCGACATGAAGAAGCCCATCATCCCGGCAGGTGCCGCGAAGCCACTTGCCCCGTACTCACCCGCCATCGAAGCGGGCAACCTGGTTTTCCTCAGCGGACAGATCGCGCTGATCGGCGACACCGGAGCGCTACGCATGGACTCCATCGCCGAGGAAACCCGGCAGGTGATGGAGAACCTGGGCCAGTTGCTGAAGGCCGCCGGACTCGGTTTCGAGCACCTGGTGAAATGCACGATCTTCCTCAGCAGCATGGACCATTACGCGGCCGTGAACGAGGTGTACGGTGCCTACTTTGACGCGGTACCGCCCGCCCGTGAGGCCATTGCCGTGGCCGGGCTGCCGCGCGGTGTACACGTGGAGATCAGCGGGATCGCCGTGCGCGGCTAGGCGCGTTGCATAGGTCCGAAGCCGCCCCTATTTCAACGCCTTCCGGTGAACGAAATAGAGGTAGCACCAATTGAGCGCGAGCACGAAGCCCAAGAAGCTGAAGGAAATAGGGCCCACGATGAGCAGCGGAACCAGTATGCCCAGTAGCTGTGCACTGGTGTAGATGTGGAAACCGTCCCTGTGCCCCTGCCACATGCGCAAGGTGCCGATGAAGCGGGCCAGCGTGCGCAGCGCGTACACCCCCATGAGCGCCAAGCCATTGGCCTGAAGCACCTGCAGGTAGGTGATCATCTGCTCCCGCTGGTCCGGCTGGATGAAGAGTGCGTAGGTCTCCTCCACCATTTCGCGCAGCTCCTCCGGGGGCATGTCGCGAATGACCTGGGACACCAGCATGCCCGCCAGGTACAGCGGGAACACCACGCCTTGGTTGATGAAGCTGGCCACGCACAGCCAGGTGAGCATGCGCGGGCGCGGTTGATCCACGGTCTCTTCGTAGGGGTCCTTCACGGCGCGAAGCAACGAAAAAGCCCCCGACAAATGCCGGGGGCTTTCCTGTTCCACCGCTGGGGAACTAGTGCATGTGCTTGAGGTTCACTGCGAAAAGGATGATGAACACCAGTGAAATGAACCCGCCGAAGCCTACCGTGAGCATGGCCAGGATGCTGCCGCCGAGGTAGACCAACGGCACGATCAATCCGCCGATCGCGGACAGCAGGTACAACCAGAACCCGCTCTTGCGCAGGTTCCACATGTACCACACGCCGAGCAGCCCCAGCAAGGACGGGACGATGCCCGCCACGCCGATCGGCACCGCGTTGGCCACGCTTTTCTCGGTGATCTCCATGGCGGAATCCAGGAACTGCCCGGCCATACCTTCCGCGTTCTCGCCGAGGTCCGCGCGCGCCTGCTCCAGATCAGCCTGCGCCTTGGCGACGATCTCGGTCGGATCCTGGGTAAGTGTTCGTATTCCGCTGAACACACCCCAGGCACCCAATAAGAAGGCGATCACGCAGACCACGGTAAGCAACGTGGGGCGCGTTCCGGGTGCGAAGGGCGGAGGAGTTTGGATGTCGTTCATGTGGATGTGTTTTTAGTGGGGCGAATGTAGGCGGGCTTGACTGGCTATGGTTGTGGTGGGCTTCCACCTTATGCCATCACTGCAGCCGCGATCGCTGCGACCAGGAATGTGAGCAAATACAGGCAGAGCATGATCAAGGTGAGCACGCCCATGAAAGTGAACAGTTTCCTAAGTGAGTCGATCCCGCCAGAGAACCCCGGCACATCAAACGCACCGTTCACGGCTTTCAATGTACGTGTTGCAAAACGATAGAGATAAAGGGTCGGGAAGAAATAGAGCACGGCCATCACCAGGAAGATCACGGTATACATCGCACCGATGGCACCCATGGCCCCGTTCATGGGCATGCTGGACATGCCAGTTTCCATAGCAGCCATCATCCCGATCAATGATCCTGCGAAAATGCCGAACAAGACCATCAGGGCCACCATCACAAAACCCACAATGGCTAAGAAGCGTGCCCATTTCGCCATGCGGCGGAATTGATCCGCATCCTGAACGGAGAGTTGCGTGGCTGTCCCGGAGTTCAAATCGTTCATCCTTGTAAGTTTGTTGGTGATAAGCGAAAATAAGTGAGTGATGCGGAGGACCTTCCGTTTCCCCGGCCGCGATCTTCCCAAAGGATTGTTGATAACCGCAAATTTATCTTCCGAGCCACGGCTTGCCCGGCACGCCGATGGGCAGGGGTTTCTCCCGATCAAGCGTTCATAACCTGCTCTCGGGCAAACCGGCGCAGTGGCAAGTTCCATTAATCTTGTATCGATTGCGATCAACGTGGTCCGTGGAGCCATCACCACGCAATAAAGGGGGCGGAACCGAAAAGCCATACGAGTAGGCCATTAAAACCCCATTCAACATGAACTGGTATACGAAAGTGCTGCGCAACTATGCGGTGTTCACGGGCAGGGCACGGCGGAAGGAATACTGGATGTTCTTGCTGTTCAACATCATCTTTGCCATCGCGGCCATGATCCTGGACAATGCACTTGGGCTGGTCATTGCTCCCATGCCTTATGGTCCGCTGTACATGCTCTACATGCTGGCTGTGCTCATTCCTGGCCTCGCCGTGGGTGTACGGCGGCTGCATGACCTGGGCAAGAGCGGTTGGTGGCTGCTGATCATATTGATCCCCCTGATCGGCGCCATTTGGCTGCTGGTCCTGTTCGTGACCGAGGGGACACGCGGTCCAAACCAGTACGGGCCCGACCCTAAGGAAGAGCCTGTTCTGGCCTGATAGGACCACCGAGCTGCGAGGGCCGTTCACCACATCTGGCGAACGGCCTTCGTCGTTCCTGTATGCGATGTGCAGCCGTAACCGGGTTCCATCGGCCGTGCGATCAAGCGGACGAACCATCAATGGCCGATCATGGGTAGTTTTGCCGCCCCCAAGCGTATTTCAATTACAAGCACAACTTGATCAGCATGAGCTACGACGTTATCGTTCTTGGCAGCGGCCCCGGCGGCTATGTGGCCGCCATCCGTGCCAGCCAACTGGGCCTGAAGACGGCCATTGTTGAAAAGGAGGCCCTCGGCGGCATCTGCCTCAACTGGGGCTGCATCCCCACCAAGGCTTTGCTGAAGAGCGCTAACGTGTTCGAGTACATCAACCACGCAAAGGACTACGGGATCACGGTGGGCGAATCCACGGTGGACTTCAAGGGCGTGGTGCAGCGCAGCCGCGAGGTGGCCAAGGGCATGAGCAGCGGCGTGCAGTTCCTGATGAAGAAGAACAAGATCGACGTGATCATGGGCACCGGCGTGCTGAAGCCCGGCAAAAAGATCGAGGTGACCCTGGCCGACGGCAAGCAGCAGTTGGTGGAAGGCAAGCACGTGATCATCGCCACCGGAGCGCGCAGCCGCGAGCTGCCCGCCCTGAAGCAGGACGGCAAGAAGGTGGTCGGCTACCGCGAGGCCATGTCCCTGCCCACCCTGCCCAAGAGCATGGTGGTGGTGGGCAGCGGTGCCATCGGCAGTGAGTTCGCCTACTTCTACAATGCCCTGGGCACCAAGGTGACCTTGGTGGAATTCCTGCCCAACGTGGTGCCGGTGGAGGACGAGGAGGTGAGCAAGCAGTTGGAGCGCAGCTTCAAGAAGCAAGGCATCGAGGTGATGACCGGCAGCGAAGTGACGAAGGTGGACACCGGCGGCAAGGGCTGCAAGGTTTCGGTGAAGACCCCCAAGGGCGACAAGACCATCGAGTGCGACATCGTGCTGAGCGCGGTGGGTATCGCGGCCAACATTGAAGGCATTGGCCTGGAAGAGGTGGGCATCGTGACCGACAAAGGGAAGATCCAGGTGGATCCGCACTATGCCACTAACATCCCAGGCTACTACGCCATCGGGGACGCGGTCCCGGGCCAGGCCCTGGCGCACGTGGCCAGCGCCGAAGGCATCATCTGCGTGGAGCAGATCGCCGGTAAGAACCCCGAGCCGCTGGACTACAACAACATCCCGGGCTGCACCTACTGCTCGCCCGAAGTGGCCAGCGTGGGCTACACGGAGAAAGCGGCCAAGGAAAAGGGCTACGAGCTGAAGGTGGGCAAGTTCCCGTTCTCGGCCTCGGGAAAGGCCAGCGCCGCCGGTGCCAAGGACGGTTTCGTGAAGCTGATCTTCGACGCGAAATACGGCGAGCTGCTCGGCGCGCACATGATCGGCATGAACGTCACGGAGATGATCGCCGAGTGCGTGGCGATGCGGAAGCTGGAAACCACGGGGCACGAGATCATCAAGACCGTACACCCCCACCCCACCATGAGCGAGGCGATCATGGAGGCGGCGGCGGCGACCTACGGGGAGGTGATCCATTTGTAACCCGATCGCTCGGAGATCGGCAAGGAAAGCATGGGACCCACGGCCAGCACGGAACGAAGCGATGCAGTGGACCCAGCGCGCTTCTTTGACCGCTTGGGCCCCAGCTACGGCAGCCGCTGCAAAGGACAGGACGCGTTTCATCACTATTACTTCTAAGAACTGAAGACGTAGGCCATCCATCGCACTGACCTTGCCGATGCCCGGGTACTGGACATAGGCAGCGGGACCGGGGACCTGTACGCCGCCCTGGCCCCGCGCTTCCCCGCCATGCACTTCCTGGCCTCGGACGTCAGTGAAGGCATGCTGGCGCACAGCCTGGTGCCCCCTGACCAGCGGCTGCTCGGCCACATTTACGAGCACGACCTCGGGGAAGCCCGCTTCGATGCCATCTTCATGCTGGGGGTAACCACATACATGGAGCCGGATGAGCTGGACAGGAACTTGGCATTCGCTGCCCGGCACCTTGCGCCGAAGGGTCGGTTCGTGGCCACCTTTACCCATGTAGATGCCTTGGACTCCCGGCTTCGTTCCCTGGCCAAGTGGATCATGGGGCGCCGTGCGGGCAGTAGCGACAATGTGCTGACCAGCGGACTCCGTATCCACCAGTACAGTTTTCGCGCGGCCAGCGCGATCATGGAGCGCCATTTCCACGTGGAAAGCTGGGATGGCCTGAACCATACCGTGTTCCCCTTCAACCGGCTCTTCCCGAAGGGATCCATCGGGTTGGCCAAACGGCTCGCACGCCACGAAGGGAAGCCGGCCTGGCTGCGCTTCCTCAGTTCAGACCTCTTGTTCCACGCAGGCAAACGATGAATGCGCGTGCCTGGAAGGCCATGCCATGAAGCCCGCATGCGTACCTGCGGAAAGCTGGTGCCCGGCCGATGGTCCACAGCGGCAAAGCAACCGTCCGGGATAGCACACGTCTAGCCTAGCTAAGAAGCCGCTCGCGTTCTCTCGCTTACATTGGCCGCTTCTCTCCACCCTTGGACATGCCACGCGTACTACAGATCCTTAACCGCTTCAACATCGGCGGCCCCACCTACAATGTGGCGTACCTCACCCGGCACATGCCGCCGGAGTTCGAGACGATGCTCATCGGGGGGCTTCCCGAGGCCAGCGAGGAGAGCAGCGGCCACATCCTGGATGGCATGGGCATCTCTCCAGTGATCCTGCCCGACCTGCACCGACGGATCTCGCCCTGGCGGGACTTATTGTCCTACCGGCACATCAAGCAAGTGATCAAGGATTTCAAGCCGGACATTGTACACACGCATGCGGCCAAGGCCGGTGCCGTGGGCCGCATGGCCGCGCATGACCTGGGCGTGAAAGCGGTGGTGCATACCTTCCACGGCCATGTGTTCCACAGCTATTTCGGCCCTGCCCGCACCTCGGTCTTCAAGAACGTGGAGCGCTTCCTCTCGCACCGCACCTCCCGCATCATCGCCATCAGCGAGAAGCAGAAAAGCGAGCTGGTGGACGAGCACCGGATCTGTGCCGAGGACAAGGTATCAGTGATCCCGTTGGGGTTCGACCTGGCCAAGTTCAGGGAAGGCCAGGCCGAGAAGCGCGCTCTTTTCCGGAAGGTTTACGGAGTGGCGGATGATGAGATCGTGGTGGCCATCGTGGGCAGGCTGGTGCCGGTGAAGAACCACGCCCTGTTCCTTCGCGCGCTGCAGTATGTGCAGGCACGCTCGGGAAAGCGGGTGCGCGGCTTCATCGTTGGCGATGGACAGGAAAGGGGCAGCATCCGGCAGCTGTCCGCGGCCATGGGGATATCCATGGCCCATGCCACGAGCTTCAATGGCCATGGTTTCGGACACGGGGTGAACGGCAAACCCGTGGTGCCGCGTGCGGACCTGACCTTCACGGGCTGGGTGAACGATGTGGATTTCGTGCATGCAGGAGCCGATGTGGTGGCGCTCAGCAGCTTCAATGAAGGCACCCCAGTGAGCTTGATCGAGGCCCAGGCGGCTGGCTGCCCCGTGGTGAGCACGCGTGTAGGCGGTGTTGAGAACGTGGTAAGCCACGGGCACACCGGGCTGCTTTGCCCGGTGGATGATGCCCTTTCCTTCGGCGAGAGCCTGTTGCGCCTGGTGGAGGATGACCAGATGCGGTCCAGGATGCGCACGGCAGGATGGCAGCAAGTGGGCGAACGGTACCATTATTCCCGATTGGTCCGTGACACGGCCTCGCTGTTCCATGAGCTGATCGCTTGAACCGCCCGGGCGCCAATGGTTACTTTTGCGCGAAATCCGAAGGGAATGGGGAAGGTATCGATCGCGTTGATCCTGGCGGCGCTGATGTTCACTGGCTGCGCCATCAACCGCGACATCATGTTCAAGACCCCGCGCGGTTATGAATTTGATACCGTTTCGGACACTTTGGACACGCAGTTCAAGATCCAGCCCAACGACATGCTCACCTTCCGCATGTTCTCCAATGACGGGTTCAAGATGATCGACCTGATCAATGAGGACCGGACAAGCCTGGTGTCCTCCAACCGGGTCCAGTTCAATTATCCGGTGCTGCCGGACGGCACGGCGAAGCTTCCCGTGATCGGCGATGTGCATGTAATGGGACTGACCGTGCGGGAGGCGGAACTGCTCCTGGAGGAACGCTACGCGCAGTACTACCAGAAGCCCTTCGTGCTGCTGGCCGTGGGAAACCGCCGGGTGGTGGTGTTTCCCGGCGGTGGCGGCGATGCCAAGGTGGTGGCCCTGGACAACAACAACACCACCTTGCTGGAAGTACTGGCCAAGGCGGGCGGGGTGGCCAAGCGCGGCGATGCGCACCGGGTGAAATTGTTCCGCCGTGAGGACGGCCAGCGCAAAGTGATGCAGTTCGACCTTTCCGACATCAACAACCTGAAGTACGCGGACGTG
>Ga0079224_100010321_pt1 | contig 12809 bp, 9 predicted proteins | sample Stecom2015_FD_80414 | JGI IMG/M metagenome (GOLD analysis project Ga0079224, IMG submission 80414) | Agricultural soil microbial communities from Utah to study Nitrogen management - Steer compost 2015 | ecosystem: Environmental > Terrestrial > Soil > Agricultural land | place: USA: Utah...
CCCTACCCTACTGTCGCCAACTACATCCTCTGCAAAGTCACCCGCGGCGACGCCCACGATATCCACCACCTGCTCGCCGACCGCGGCATCATCGTCCTAGCCTATGGCGAGGGGCCGCTGCGCGATTACCTGCGCATCAGCACCGGGCGCCCGGAAGACACCAACCGCTTGATGACAGCGTTACAGACTATCGGGGCCAATGTCTGAGCGGCGCGCGTCGGTCGAACGCTCGACCGCCGAGACCTCGATCACGCTGGCGTTCGACATCGACGGCAGCGGCCAGTCGACGGTCAACACCGGGATCGGCGCGCTCGATCATTTCCTGACGCTCTTCGCGCGCCACGGCCTCTTCGATCTCGAAGTCGCCGTGCAGGGCGATCTTGACGTCGACGGGCACCACACGGCCGAAGATGTCGCCATCTGCCTGGGGCAGGCGATTCACCGCGCGTTGGGCGACCACCGCGGCATTCGGCGCACGGCCAGCGTCGCCGTACCGATGGACGAGGCGTTGGCGCACGTCGCCGTCGACCTTTCGGGCCGCTCGTACTTCGTGCTGAACGGCAGCTTCTCCGCCAGCCACGTCGGGGATCTCGAAACCGACCTCGTGCGGCACTTCTTCGACAGTCTGAGCCGAGAGGCGCGCATGAACATCCACGTCGTCGCGCTCTACGGTCTCAACGCGCACCACGAGGTCGAGGCGATCTTCAAGGCATTCGCCCGGGCGCTCGATCAGGCGTCGCAGGTCGATCCCAGGCTGGCCGGCCGCCTGCCGTCAACGAAGGAGCGCATCGAGGGGGCGGCACCGCCTGGCGTCGACTGAGCACCCACGTATTCAATCGACCAACATCCATGACTTCAGGTTGCTTGGCTAGCTTGGAGTTATCCAGTTTCAGCCGCGTACGAACGCAAGCGCAATGGCTCGAGTAGCCGATCAGTCCCGTTTGACATCCTGACACATAGACAATGTTCCCAAACGTTGTATGCTTCAGGTGTACGAACAGCACCAGGTGAGGGCCGGGCTGCTGCAAGGAGGGTGCATTGCAGAGGGAAGTCGTTTCGCGCGCGTGGTCCCGCGCGATACTCGTGTGCCTGACCGCTTCACTGATCGCTGGCTTGTCGCTTTGGACTACGGGTCCGGTGCTCCGAGCCGGCGCGGAACCATTGCCGCGCGTGTTCGCCGGCCCGGGCGTCTACTTCCCGGACACCGGCCAGACGATGAATGGACCGTTCCTGCGGTATTGGATGGTGGATCTCAAAGAGCTTGACATCGGCCATCCAGTCACCCCGGCAATCCAGCTCGGTGACGCGATCGTTCAGTGGACGGAGTTCGGGCGCCTCGAGTATCACGGACCTGACCCGAGCACGGCACAACCGGAAGACGTCGTCCGCGCCCCGATCGGCCGACTGTATGCCGAGAAGCTCGGTTACACGCGCTGGGTGCCGGCCTTCAAACCCGTCGATGCGGCCGGAACCGAAGCGCGCTATTTCTACGAGACGCGCCACAGCCTGGCCAACGACTTCCTGCGCCACTACGAGCAGCCGGGCCGCGACGAGCAACTCGGAGCCCCGATCTCCGAAGAGTTCCGCGTCGGCGGCATCACCTACCAGTTCTTCGAGTACGGTGCGATGGCGTGGGACCCTGAGAACGGAACGCGCGTCGTTCCGCTGGGCCGCCTCGACGCTTCGCTCAACGGCTTCAGCACGCTGCCGGACGACTACCGGCCCGGCGACATCACCTACACCTCTGACGATCTCTTCGAACTGGCCGACGCCTTCGGTGAACGCTGGATCGAGATCGACCTCAGCGAGTACGAGGTCATCGCCTGGGCTGGCGATTTCGAGCTGCTGCGCTCCAAGGTCGTCATCGGGCCGCCGCAGGCGCCGACACCAACCGGTGATTTCGAGATCTACATTCGCTACGAGGTCCAGGACCTGCGCGGCATCGGCTGGAATGGCCAGCCCTACTACGCGCCCGGCACGCCGTGGGTGATGTACTTCTTCGAGGACTACGCGATTCACGGCTCGACCTGGCGCAATGAATACGCCATCGCAGACGGCGAGGGCTGCGTCATCCCACCCAACGACGTCGCCGAAAAGCTCTGGAAGTGGGCCGACTACGGCACCCGCGTCTGGGTTCACGACTAAGTAGGTCTCTATTTCCAACGCTCACGAGCGGCCGCGGCCCGATCGGGCCGCGGCCGTCTTCATCGGTGGAGAACCGTGACCGGCGCCTGCCCAAGGACTTAATGGAGTGTTCCCTTTCGACGGGAACTCACCGCCTCGTATCGCACTTACGAATCACAAGTAATACTCCAAGAACGTTGCATATCACTAATCGTATGTAATACCCTGCCCCCGACATCGTCCGTACATCCACGCCCGCGTCACTGCTACCGGCAACCTGCGACGACTCGCGGGACAAGCGAACGCGAGTCCCGATCCAGGGCATCTCGTCGATGGCCGCCTGCCGGGCAATGTGGAGAAGGGGAGAGACATGCACAGTCTACGGCGAGTCCAATCCGCGCGCACCGGGCCCAGCTGGGCCTGGCGCTTCATCGCGCTAACGATCATCACCAGCCTCGTGCTGGGCGCAAGCGAGCTACGCGAGTCGCCTGTATCGGCGGCTCCGGCGACCACGTTTGAAGTCGTTGGACCGGAGCACGTCGAGATTGGCGAGCCGATCGAGTTCACGCTGCGCGTCAAGGGCGCGAATGATCTCGCAGCCTTCGAGACGACCGCCCTCTTCGACACCACAGTTGTCGAGTACTACGGCATGGAAGTACGTGAAAACGACCTCCGCAAGCTCCATCGCGACGTGATCCCGCTGGCCGCCGTGGAAGCGCCCTACGGCGCGGCGATCGGCCTGGCCACCTGTCCGGTTGACGATTGCGCGCGCCCCGGTAATGGTCGCCAGGATATGGGCGGGCGCGGCACGGTGCATCTGGGGGCAATGACCGTCGTCAGCCACGAGCCGGGCACCTTCGAGTTTCGCTTTACGGCCACCAAGGTCGTCGATGTCCACGGTAACGCCAGCGCGCTGCCGGAGCAGACGCTCACGGTGCAGGTCGGCGAAGCCGGCGAAGGTAGCCACCACGCGCCACCGGCGTCGCCATGGGAACTGCCTGCCGACGCCGCGAAGATGGCGCGCTCGATCGACGTGGCGCCTGATGGCCGCATCGCCTTCTCCGACGCCATGGAGATCGCGATGGCGTGGACTCTCAGCCGCGAGCTGGGAGCACCGTGCTCGACAATCCAGCCCGAGGCCGACGTGAATGGCGACGGCTGCATCGACGTCGCCGACTTGCAGCTGATCGGCGTGAACTACGGCTCCTCGGCTCCCGAGCCGGCTCCGCCTCCATCGCCGATGGAAGGTGAGGAGGAAGACCCGGCCACAGAGGAGGCAGCGACCGCAGAGCCGGAGCAGGCGCCAACAAGCGCGCCGGAGTCAGAGGAGCAATCAGAGTCGGACGAGCCACCGGCAACTGAAGCGAATGAGACGGAAGCGACGGAAAGCGAGCCGGTAGACCCGGAGCAGCAGCCTCAGACTCTGGCCACGTTCGTCGTCAACGCGACCGGCGACGGCGCGGACGCCAAAATCGGCGATGGCATCTGCCGCACCTCCGCCGGCAACTGCACCCTGCGCGCCGCGATCCAGGAGGCGAACAATCGTCCCGGTCCGGACACGATCACCTTCAACATTCCCGGCAGTGGCCCGCACACGATCAAGCCGAACTCGCAGCTCCCGGCACTCTGGGACCCCGGCACGACGATCGACGGCTACACCCAGCCGGGCGCATCGCCCAACACCAACCAGCAAGCCAGCAACGCCAAGATCATGATCCAGCTGGAAGGCAAGGGCGAGGGACAGTTTCCCGGGCTGCGCATCACCTCGTCCGGCAATACGATCCGCGGGCTGGCGATCTACAAGTTTCACAAGCCGATCTGGATCTACGGCAACTCGGCCGACAACAATACGATCGCCGGTAACTTCATTGGCACCAATGCCGCCGGCACCTACCGTTCGCCGCAGCACACCGGGCTCCAGGCGCACGGCATCCACATGGAGCAGGGCGCCAGCAACAACGCCATTGGGACGCCGAACATCGCCAATCGCAACGTCATCTCCGGCAACGCGCGCCACGGCGTGGGGCTGTGGCACGGCGGCACGAACAACAATCTGATCCGCAATAACCTGATTGGGCTCGTTCCGGCCGGCAACGGCTGCCTGTCAAACGCCACGCACGGCGTCGACATCAACTATGGCTCGTCCAACAACATCGTCGGCGGCACCAACAGCAACGAGCGTAACGTCATCACCGGCAATGCCAACGCCGGGGTTGACATCTCGCACGGTGCCAATACCACCGGCAACCAGATCGTCGGCAACTACCTCGGGACCGGCGTGGGCGGCCGCGGCATGCCCTCCGGCTGCACGAACAACCTGCTCGGGCTGCGGATGAAGGACGGCGTGCGCGACAACATCGTGCGAAATAACGTCATCGGTCGCAACCGCACGGCCGGAATCGACGTCCAGAGCCCGCCGACGCCGGAGAACACTCACGTCACCACCAACAACACGATCCGCGACAACTGGATCGGCGTGGCTCAGGATGGCACGCCGATCCCCAATCCGTTCGGCATCCTCTTGAACGGCAAGCACAACACCGTCGGGCCGAACAACGTCATCGCCCACAACAATCAGGACGGCATCTGGATGCAGCGCTGGGTGTCGGACTTCAACCGCATCACGCGGAACTCGTTCTACAGCAATGGCGGTCTGGGGATCGATCTGCAGCCTGACGGCGTTAACCCCAACGATCCCGGCGACACCGACACGGGCCCGAACGAGGCGCGCAACTTCCCGGTGCTCACCAACGCGACGACCAGTAGCGTCACCGGCACCGCCTGCGCTGGCTGCACCGTGGAGATCTTCGTTGCGGACGTGAATTCGGCGGCGCACGGTGAGGGCAAGACGTTCGTCGGTTCCGGCACGGCCAACGGTAGCGGCGCTTTCACGATCTCCATCAGCGGGGTTTCGAATGGCAACTACCTGACGGCCACGGCGACCGACCCGGACGGCAACACCTCGGAGTTCTCCCGCAACATCCCGGTCGGCGGCGGATCGGGCGGCGCGATATCGCTTCCGGGCCGGATCGAGGCGGAGGCGTATGGCACCGGCGGCGAGGGCGTGAGCTACCACGACACTACGCCCGGCAATTCCGGCGGCGCTTGCCGGGGCGACGATGTCGACCTGGCCCAGACCAGCGACACCGGCGGCGGCTGCAACGTCGGCTTCATCGACTCCGGCGAGTGGCTGCGCTATCAGGTCAACGTGACGCAGGGCGGTAACTTCACGTTCGTCGCCCGCGTCGCGACAATCAACAGCGGCCGCCGCTTCCGGGTCGAAGTCGATGGCCAGAACGTCAGCGGCTCAGTCAGCGTGCCCAACACCGGTGGTTGGCAGACCTGGCGCAACGTCAGCTTCGGCCCGGTGTCACTGAGCAGCGGCACGCACCAGGTGCGCATCTTCTTCGAGACCGGGGGGTTCAACCTCAATTACCTGGATGTCAAGCGGAACTGAGCCCCGAACGAGCCGACGGGCCGCCGCCTGGGATGCGTGTGACCGGGTCGCAAACGGTCCCGGCTCTCGCGAGCGGCCCGTCACTCGACAATCTTGGGTCGGTATTGCAGCGCCTCGGCCAGGTGGTGAGACTCGATATCGGCGGAGCCGGCCAGGTCGGCGATCGTGCGCGCCAGCTTGAGCACCCGGTGATAGCTGCGCGCCGAGAGCTGCAGGCGCTGCATTGCCGCGCGCATCAAGGCGTCGCTGGCCTGGTCCAGCCGGCAATAGCGCTGTACCTCGCGGGCGGACATATCGGAGTTCGTCAGGGCGCGCGAGTCCTTGAAGCGGGCGATCTGCCGCTCGCGTGCTGCCTCTACGCGCTCCCGAATAGTCGCCGACGGTTCTCCTGCGCGATCGTCGGAGAGCTTGTCGTAGTCGACCTGCGGGACTTCGAGGTGGATGTCGATGCGGTCCATCAGCGGTCCGGAGATGCGCTTCTGGTAGCGCGTGATCTGCATCGGCGAGCACGTGCACTCTCGTGTTGGATGTCCAAGGTATCCACATGGACAGGGATTCATCGCACCTACAAGAAGAAAGTTCGCCGGAAATGTGATCGCGCCGGACGCCCGGCTGATCGTGACCACCCGATCCTCCAGCGGCTGGCGCAGGATCTCCAACGCCTGCGACCCGAACTCCGGTAGCTCATCGAGGAAGAGCACGCCGCGGTGGGCCAGCGTGATCTCGCCCGGGCGCGGGAAGCTGCCGCCGCCGACCAGCCCGGCGTAGGAGATCGTGTGGTGCGGCGAGCGGAACGGCCGCTCGATCACCAGCGGCTGAGCAGGCGGCAGCAACCCTGAGATCGAGTAGATCTTCGTGACTTCGATCGCCTCGGGGCGCGTCAGCAGCGGCAGAATCGTCGGCAGCGAGCGCGCCAGCAGCGTCTTGCCGGTGCCGGGCGGTCCGCTGAGCAACACGTTGTGGTTCCCCGCCGCGGCTACCTCCAGGCCGCGCTTGACCTGCTCCTGGCCGCGCACGTGCTTGAAATCCATCGCCGCCGAGATGGTCTGCTCGTTGATCTCGATCGGCTTTCCGGCGTAGGGCGGGATGGGCGCCTGCCCGGAGAGGTGACGAACTAGCGCGGCTAGTGACTCGACCGGGTAGATCTCGATGCCTTCGACTAGCGCGGCCTCGTCCGCGTTATCCCACGGCACGAACGCGCGCTTGAGGCCCTCGCGCGCCGCCACCGAGACCATCGGCAGGATGCCGTTCGTCGGACGCACGCCGCCGTCGAGCGACAACTCGCCGACGACCAGCGCGTCGCTCAGGTCGTCATCGATCGTGCCGAAGGTCTGCAGAACGCCTAGCGCGATTGGCAAATCGTAGGCTGGTCCAGCCTTGCGGATGTCTGCCGGGGCAAGATTGACGGTGACGCGACCAATCGGAAAACGGATGCCGCTGTGGCGAATCGCGGTGCGCACCCGCTCGCGCGACTCCTGAACTGCGGTATCCGGCAGGCCGACGACAATGAACTGGGGCTTGCCGGGTCCGGTGTCGACTTCGACCTCGACGATCACACCATCCAGGCCGATTGTCGCGCAGCTCAGGATCTTGGCCAGCATCTCGCCTCATCTCTCAGAACCACCTCCTCGGGCGCTCGATCATCACCATCCCGAGGATGCGCGCGCCGACGCGCTCGAGGGCTTCCTTCGCCTGCACCGCATCGTCTCGACCGGTCACGCCGGCCGAGATCACCAGAACCGTCGCGTCGACGTGGGGCGCGATGGCGACCGCGTCGCTGTAGCCGGGCAACGGTGGACAGGACACGATGAGGTAATCGTAGCGCGAACGCAAGCTTTTGAGCGCGTCAGTCAGACGGGATGAGGCAAGCAGGTCAGGGTGAGCATCGGTTCCGGGGACCAAGCGCGCCGGTCCTTCTCCCGATGCGTCAGCCTCAACGCTCGCGGCCGGGTCGCGGATGAGATCGGCGAAGCCAGCCCGATCGCTGCTCCCGCCGCGAAAATCGGCGTTCACCAGCACGCAGCTGTCGCCGGCCCGGGCGAAGGCGGCGGCGACATTCTCAGCGACCGCGCTGGTGCTGGGGCGGTCCACATCGACGATCAGGACGGCGCGTACCGGCCGGTCACCGGCGGCGTACTTGATCGTCGTGTGCAGCGAGCGATAGGTCTCAGCGGCATCGTGCGAGTTCAAGAGCTCCTCAACCCTTCCCCATCGGCGTCGCGGAGGGCACGATCCCCAGCAGCGGGAGCTCCAGGTAGCGCGCCAGTTCCTCCGGCGTCTTCAACGATGTATCGCGGTAGATCAGGACGAACACGATCGCCGCGCCGACCACCGCTCCCAGAAGTGCCGCGGCAGCCGTCGTCGAGCGCGTGGCTGGACCGTTCGGCGCCGTCGGCACGGCAGCGAACTCGACGGCGACGAGATTGATGCGCGGCGGGTACTCGTCCGACTCCGGCCCGACGCGGGCCGCCATCTCGTCGTTCTGCTGCTGATTCCACTCCAGTAAGGCGCCTTGGATCGCGTTGACGACGTCAGCCGCGCGCTGCGGGTCGCTGTCGTCGGCGTGGATGAAGAGGGTGTTGGTCGAGGTCTCGTTCGAGATTCGCAGGGCGCCGCGGGCATGCCCCGGGTCAACATCGAGCCCGGCTGCGGCGATGGCGTCGGCGACGAACTCGGGACTTGTGATCAGGGGCGCCAGGCCGTTCAGCCGCACTTTGGCGTACTGGTCCAGCCAGTAATCAGCCGGCTCGGCGACGGCGGCGACCCGCCCGGTGGCCGTATAGGTCTCGTCCTCACTCGCCACCAGCAGATACCCGGTGAGCGCCGCGACGAGGGCGGCCAACGCGATGACCCACCAGCGCCGCAGGAGCTCCGGCGCCAGTTCCTCGGGTCGCATCACCGCGCATCACCCGGCACCACGCCGAGCACGTCCAGCCCGGTGACGGCGCTCGCAGCCGGCGCGTCCGGCAACGTGTCATCGAGGTATTCCAGAAGCATCGCGAGCAACAACCCGAAGCCACCTGCGACGATCACCGCCAGCGCGTATGTCAGGCGCATGCGCGTCGTATCCGCCTCAGCGTTGATTGGCACCTGGACCGGCCGCACGATTATCGGCAGTTCGAAGGTCTCTGGGCCCGCATAGGCGTAGAAGTTTTCGTCGACCTCGGTGGCCGCGGCGCTGGCGATCACCACCGCCCGGCCGTGGTCCGACGAGGACGCCGAGATCGTGAGGATGCGGTGCTCTCGCGACCCCGACAGCGCGTTCTCCACCTCGTCGCTGGAGATCGGGATGCCCTGGTCGTTCAGGCGCTGCGCCACTCCGGCCGCGAAGACATTGCCGCGCACGACCTCGGTCAGGTCATCGAGGATGAAGTCGGTCGAGAGCAGGTCATAGTAGTCGTCGAACTCGTAGTCGGTCTCCGTCGTCTGGTCGGAGATCTTGCTGATCGAGACGCGCGCCTCGGCAGTGTAGACGGGCGAGCGAGTGAGATCGAGATATGCCACGAGCAGGAGCACGAGCGCTGGCAGGATGAGGATCGCCAGCCAGCGCCGGCGGATGATGTCAACGTACGCGCGAAGTTCCATTTGGCTTCAGCTACCCCCGCCCCGCCCGGCACAGTTCCCGGTCGACGATCGCGCGAAGCTCGCGCTGGAAGCGCTCCGTCGAGAATTTGCCGGCATGCTGGACCAATCGCTCGGTGTCGAACGATAGCATCTCGAAGCGCCGCACGGCCTCGATCAGCGCTTCGACCGTTTGCTCCTCCACCCACACCCCGGTCTCGTCCGGCAGCACCGAATCGCGCACGCCGCCGCGCGCCAGCGCAATGACCGGCCTGCCGGCCGCCTGGGCCTCGACCTGGGTGATCCCAAAGTCGTCTTCCGACATGAACACCGCCGCCCGGCAACGCGCCATCAGGGCGCACACCTCCGCGTCGCTGACATAGCCCAGGAAGCGGATATTCGGCCCCGCCACGCGCTGCAGCGCAGCCCGGCCACGTCCGTCGCCTGCGATCAGCAACGGCAGGCCCAGCTGGTTGAAGGCCTCGACGATCAGGTCGATACGCTTGTACGGCACCAGGCGCGAGACAACCAGGAAGTAGTCGCCAACCTCTCCGGGCGGCGCCGGGCGAAATTTGTCGACGGCCACCGGCGGGAAGACGATATCAGCGTCCCGCCGCCAGAACGCCCGGATGCGGTCGCGCACCGCGGTCGAATTGGCCACCAGCCGGGTGATCCCGCGCGCCGACAGGCGGTCCTCACGGCGCAGAAGGCGCATCAGCGGGGGCAACACTTTGCGCGCCGGGCCGGGCACCGACTCGCGCTCGCAATACTGCTCGAAGTTCCAGGCGAAGCGCATCGGCGCGTGGATGTAGGCGATGTGCAGCGCGCCGGGCGGTGTGGGCGCCAGCTTCGCCCAGGCGCTCGATGTCGACAGCACAAGGTCGCACTCCGGCAATTGCAGCCGCTTGAACGCTAGCGGATAGAGCGGCAGCGCCCATTGGTGGCGCTCGTGGATGCGCGGCACGCGGTCCATCCAGGTCGAGCGGATGTCCCACTGGCGATACTCCGGCGGCATTGCCCGTGGGTCATAGATCGAGGTGAAGATCGGCGCGTCGGGAAACATTGCGCGCATCGCTTCCAGCACGCGCTCGGCGCCGCCGTACTGGTTCAGGTAGTCGTGGACGATGACCGTCCGCGGCGGAGTCTGCTCGCAGTCGGCGCTAATATGCTCCACGGGCAGTGACGATGGCCGGAACGGTGCGCAGCATCGTCTTGATATCGAGCCACGGCGACCAGTTCTCGGCGTAATACAGATCGAGCCGCACCATCTCGTCGAAGCTGAGGTTGCTCCGCCCGTTCACCTGCCACAGCCCGGTCAGTCCTGGCAGCACCAGCAGCCGGTCGAAGTGCCACTCCTCGTACTCCGCTACTTCGGGCGGGATCGCCGGGCGCGGCCCGACGACGCTCATCTGCCCGAGCAGCACGTTGATGAACTGCGGCACCTCGTCGAGGCTCGAGCGCCGCAGGATGCGCCCGACGCGCGTGCGGCGCGGATCGTCCTTGAGCTTGAAGAGCAGGTTGCCGTTGCCATGGCGGGCCTCCAACTCGGCGCGGCGCGCCTCGGCGTCGGCCACCATCGTGCGGAACTTGTAGCAGATGAAGCGCTTGCCGTTGCGTCCCACGCGCTCCTGCTTGAAGAGCACCGGGCCCGGCGAGTCCAGCTTGATCGCCAGCGCGATCAGCAAGAACAACCAGGAGAACGCGACCAGCACAAAAGTGGAGACGGCGATGTCCATCGTGCGCTTGATGAAGAAGTTCCAGCCGGAGATCTGCGGCGGCTTGAGCCCGATCAGTGGCATGCCGGCGACCTCGTGAATGTTCACGTTGTCGAGCGCCATCGTGTAGAGGTCTGGCACCAGCTTGAACTCGACGTCGTACTGGCGGCAGAGGTCGATCATCTCGACGATGCGGTCGTGCTCGCGCGGCGGTAGCGCGATGATAACCTCGTCGATCTGCTGCGTGGCGACCACTTCGCCGAGCCGGTCGGTTCCGCCCAGGTGAAGCGGCCGCACCACGGCCGACGCTGTCGCGACGGCCAGCTCCTCGTGCGGTTCGCCATCATCGAGGTAGCCGACGACCTCATAGCCGAGCTGAGGTTGCCCGAACATCCACTGCATGATGCGCCGAGCGGCGCGGCCCGACCCGATCACGGCAACCCGGTCGACCCCGATGCCACGCGCCCATAGCCGCTCGCGAGCCATGCGCACCACGACGCGCGCCGTCAGCATCAGAATGATCGCAATCGGCACGGCGGCGATAAACACGAGCCGCGAGGGGTAGAAGCGCTGGAAGAACGCCGTCAGAATGACCAGCGCCATCGCGATCACAACGCCGCTGGAGATGCTCCAGGCCTCGTCAAGCAATGTCGCCCAGCGCGGCAGGCGGTAGAGGCCCTTCGCCTGGAAGACCAGCACCGACAGGGCCATGAATAGCAGGATCTGGTAAGTGAAGAACGATAACGGCTGATGGGACGCGGCCGGCACATCGCCGCCGAGGTTCAATGAGAATCGCATCCAGTAGGAGATGATGAACGCGGCTCCGGCCAGCAGCGCATCTCCCGACATGCGAGCGGCTACGACCACCCATCGAGGGGCATCGATCAGGCCCCGGTGTTCAACACGCCCATTCGCCCCCACAGCGTCTGGCGTCCTCTCACCAGCTACCGGACACCCGATCCGGGCGTCCAGCCGGCGCCCCCGGGGCGCCCGCCAATGGCGCAGTATAGCACAACCAACCCACCGCCATCGCCGAATACCCCGCGAACGTACGCGATTATCCCATTCAAATGCGCCTCGCCTCCGGCCGGCTTGCTACCATCCAGATGACGAACCGCGAGCTGACAGGACGAGGACGACATGCAACGTCTTTGGACCCCCTGGCGCATGACTTACGTGACAACGTCCGGTGACGAGGCCTCAAGCGGGTCACGCGGCGATATCTTCGTCGAGGCCCTGAAAACCGCTGACGCACCCGATTCGCTCGTTGTCCACCGCGGCACGCACGGCTTCGTCGTCATGAACCTCTACCCTTACAACACCGGTCACGTCATGGTGGTCCCGAACCGCAAGGTGGCCTCGCTCGAAGATCTGAACGACGACGAGGCCGCAGAGCTGATGCTGCTCCTGAAGCGCGCGATGACGGTGGGACGCGCCGTCCTGCGCTGCGACGGCTTCAACGCCGGGCTCAATGTCGGCGCGATCGCCGGCGCCGGAGTCGCCGACCACCTGCACTTCCATCTCGTCCCGCGCTGGCTGGGCGACGCCAACTTCATGCCGATCACCGCCGGCACGATGGTCTTGCCAGAGCTGCTGCCGGCAACGACCGCGCGCTACAAGGGGGAGTTCGCGACGCTGGCCGTCCGGGATGCCGACCCGGGATGTCGCCGCACCGCGGGCGCGTTGGTTTACCTGCCCGACGAAGGCAAGCTCGTCTTGCGCCGCGCGGCGGACGGCTCGATCATCGTGCCCAAGGGCAAAATCGAGGCCGGCGAGTCCGCATCCGACGCCGCGCGACGTGAGATCCACGAGGAAACGGGATACCGCGCGACGATCACTGACTGGTGCGGGATCGATCAATTCGAAGTCGACGGCCGGCGGTTCCACGTCGTCGTCTTCTTCGCCGTCGGCGAGGCAACGCCCGACACCCGGGAACACCTGGGCCGCGACAC
>Ga0079224_100010323_pt1 | contig 12809 bp, 8 predicted proteins | sample Stecom2015_FD_80414 | JGI IMG/M metagenome (GOLD analysis project Ga0079224, IMG submission 80414) | Agricultural soil microbial communities from Utah to study Nitrogen management - Steer compost 2015 | ecosystem: Environmental > Terrestrial > Soil > Agricultural land | place: USA: Utah...
GGACGACCGCCCGGCGAAACTGTGCCCGCCACTGCGTACCGCCAGCGGCAGCCCCGCCCGGCGCGCGAACGCGATGGCCTCAACGACGTCGGCGGGGCCGGCACACCGCACCACGGCCGCCGGCCGGATGCCGCGGTAGTTGGCGATGGCCGGGACCCGGGCGACGTCGTAGTCGGCGTCGCCCGGGCGCAGCACCTCGCCGTCGATACCGGCGGCGAGGGCCGCCCACGACACGGCCATCGATCTCGTCATCGCTCGATCATGGCATGCGGGTCCGACAACACCGGGCTCGTCACTCCAGCAGCGCCGGTGTCTCCCAGTCCTTGCCGAGCACATGATGGTCGAGGAAGGCGAAAACGGTCTCGTACCAGAGCTTCGCGTGCTGCGGCGTGAGGATCCAGTGGTTCTCGTCCGGGAAGTAGAGGAACCGATGCGGCATCGTGCCGTCCTCGGCCTCGGCCTGGGTGGCGAGCTCGAACCACAGCCGTAGCGCTTCGCCGATCGGCACGCGATAGTCCTTGTCACCATGAATCACCAGCATCGGGGTGGTGATCGAACCGACGTGCTGGTGTGGTGAGTTGGCCGCGGCCATCTGCGCGGTCATCTCCTTCGTCCAGTAGAACGCGGCGTCGGTGGTGGGTCCGAACTGGTCGAGCGCCCACAGACTCGCGTGCGTGACGATGGCGTCGAACCGGTCGGTGTTGCCGGCCACCCAGTTCGCCATGTATCCGCCGAAGGACCCACCCATCGCCGCGGTACGAGACTCGTCGATGTCCGCCCGTGCCTCAGCGGCATCGGTGATGGCCATGAGGTCGGTGAACGGGGCTTGGCCCCACTTGCCCCAACCGCGCCGGATGAAGTCCAGCCCGTAGCCGGTCGACAGCGCCGGATCCGGCAGCAGGACCGCGTAGCCACGGGCCACGGCGTTCCACGGGTTCCAGCGCCACGACCACGCATTCCACGACCCCAGCGGCCCGCCGTGGATCCACAGCAGGAGCGGAGCCGGGCTGGTCTCCGACACGGCGTCCGGCAGCGCCAGCCAGGCCCGCACCCGGGTGCCGTCCTCGGCGGTGGTCTCGAGCTCGGTCAACCGACCGGGCAGTTCGGGCGCCGGAGCCGGAGCGGGCAACGGCACGGAGTGCTGATCGGCGACGTTTGCCGCCAGCCGGACCGGAGTGGGCGGCTGGGCATAGGACGAACGCAACGCATAGACCGTCGAGCCGTCGGGCGAGACGACCGGGTCGCTGTAGGCGAAGTCGTCGGCGCTCAGGCGAGTCACCGCGCCGTCGGCCACCTCGATGCGGAACACCGGAGCGCGCCCGTTCTCGTCAGCGGACACGATCAGCGCGGAGCCGTCCGGTGTCCACACGGGAGCATCGGGGAAGCGGTCCCACTCGGCGGTGAGCTCGCGCAGCTCGCCGTCGGCCAGCGAGACGACGACGAGATCGAGGTCGATGGGCTCGTGCGGGGTGGAGCGCCGCTCGCGCACGACCGCGACGGTGGAGCCGTCCGGGCTGATCTTCGGGGCGGCGAACTCGAAGGCCGGGTCGTCGGCGAGCACTCGCCGCTCGCCGGTGGCGACGTCGATCGCCACCAAGGCCGGCCGATGACCACCGCGCTCGTGCACGTTCCACGTGGTCACGACCGTGGATCCGTCGGAGCTGATGTCGTAGCCGGCGCTGTCGAGCGCGGGGCCGGCATCGGGGGTGAGATCGCGCAGTTCGACGACGGGATCGTCCAGTGGCGTCTCGCCGTCGGCCAGCGCTCCGGCGAACAACCGTGGCGCGTCCGGGCCGAGGTCATGATCCCAGTGCCGCACCGGATAACGCTGGTGCAGGATCGCGTTGACCTTCTTCTCTTTGCGCTCCTTGCGCTTTTTCTCTTCGGACTCGACGTCGTTGGACGACGGGAACGTGGCGGACGACACCACGACCGTGCCCGACTCGCGGGCGACGGCCACGCCGCCGATACCGCCGGGTCGCTTCGCCACCACTCGCGCTTCGCCGCCCTCGACGGGCAGCAGCCACAAGACCGGAACGGAGTCGTCGCCTGCATCTGCCGAGGCTGCGGGGTCGGGCCGGGCCGAACCGAACAGCAGCGAGCCGTCCGGCAGGAAGGCCGCTCCGCTCTCGCCTTTGGCGCTGCGGGTCAATCGCCGCGCAGGGCGAGCGCCGGTGGGGTCGATCTCCCACAAGGCCGTGACGTAGCGCGTGCTGTCGGCGTTGAGGGTGGACACCGTGGTCACCAGGCGCGTGCCGTCAGGCGACAAGGCCAGGCCGGCGGTTCGTGGTAGCGCGACGTAAGCGTCCAGGTCGTGGAACGGGGTGGTGGGTGTTTCCGGGGTTTCCGGCGTGGTGTCTGTCGTCACCCGTACTACCTATCACGCTTTGCTGGGGAAATGTCCGGCGCGTGCGGCTCGGTGTCAGGCCGGCGGAGCGGTGCTCGACCGGACCACCAGCTTCGTCTCGACCGTCGTCACCGAGGTCTCACCGTTGATCCCCGCGGTCAGTTGCTCCAGCAGCGTCCGCGCGGCGATGCGCCCCTCCTCCCGAACGTCCTGGGCGACGGTGGTCAGCCCGAACAGCCACGACATGTCGTGGTCGTCGACGCCCACCACCGACAGGTCCTCGGGGATGCGCAGGCCACGCCGATTCGCCTCGTACATGACGCCCATGGCCACCTCGTCGGAGACCGCGAAGACCGCCGTGGGCTTCACCCGGCGTTCCCACAGCTCGGCGAAGGCGGCCACGCCCGCTTCCACGGTGAACACGGCCGGCACGGTGAGGTCGGGGTCGGGTTCCACCCCGACCTCACGCAGCGCTTCCACGTAGCCGATCCTGCGGTCCGGCGACACGGGAAAGCCCAGCCGATCGTCCGGATCCCCGCCGGCGAAGGCGATGTCGCGATGGCCGAGCTTGATCAAGTGCTCGGTGGCGATCCGGCCGACCGCGACATCGTCGATCCGCACGCTCGGCAGGCCAGGCACGATCGGCCCGACCACCATGACCGGGCGATTCATGGCGTGCAGCGCCTCGACCTCGTCCGGCGTGAGCGGCAGGCTCGTGATCAGTAACGCGTCGACCCGTTTTCGCAGCAGCTGCATGTCGAACACCCGGTACCGGTTGGTCGCCACGTCGGAGACGTCGTAGCGCAACACGTCGTAGCCCTGCGCATTGAGAACCTCCTGCGCCCCCTGGCTCACTGCCGTGAAATACCAGCCGCCCCGGGCGACCGGGGAGACCACGCCGACCGCGCCGGTGCGTCCGGTGGGCAGCGCCGCAGCGCTGGGCGAGGCGACGTAGCCGAGTTCGGCCGCGATCTTGCGCACCTGCTCTCGTGTCGCGTCGGAGACCCCCGGCAACCCGCGCAGGGCGCGCGACACCGTCGCCACCGAGACGCCGGCCCGAGCGGCCACGTCGACGATGCCGGTCATCTCACCCGTCCAGAATCCGCTCGCCCATCCCGTGTCACCCCCGTGTCACCCCTTGACGCTTCCCGCCAGCAGACCGCGGACGAAGAAGCGCTGCATCGCGATGAACACGAGGACCGGGATGATCATCGACACGAACGCTCCCGCGGAGAGCAGATGCCATTCGGTGCCTCGCGTGCCGACCAGTTCCGCGATACGCGCCGTGAGCGGGGCCACGTCGGAGGTGCTGCCGGCGAACGTCAGCGCCACCAGCAGGTCGTTCCAGACCCACAGGAACTGGAAGACGCTGAAGGCGGCGATGGCCGGAAGAACCAGCGGCATCATGATCGCCCGGAAGATCTTCACGTGCCCCGCGCCGTCCACGCGTGCGGCCTCCACCAATTCCGCCGGCACTTCTCGCATGAAGTTGTGCAGCAGATACACCGCGAGCGGCAAGGCGAACACCGAGTGCGCGATCCACAACGGCCAGAAGGTCCCGTTCAAGCCGGTGTCGACGAAGATCTGCAGCAACGGGATCAGCGCGATCTGGATCGGCACGATCTGCAAGGCGAACACGGCGATGAACAGGGTGTCGCGGAACGGGAACTTCATCCACGCGAACGCATAAGCAGCCAGCAGCGCCAGCGTCACGGGGATCACCACCGACGGCACGGTGATGACCACGGAGTTCACCACGTACGTCGACAGCCCGGTCGCGCTGCCGAACAGCACCTCACGGTAGCTTTCCAGGGTCAGCTGCGGGTCGCTGAACCAGTTCCACCATCCGTTGCCCTTGATGTCGTCCTCGGGCCGGAATGACGACAGCAGCAGCCCGAACGTCGGCAACGTCCACAGCACCGCGATGACCACGGCCGCCACAGACGCCCCAGGCGACGTGAGGCGCTTGCGGGCGCGCGCCGCCGGCGACGCGACAGACGAGCTGTCCCAGCCGTCGCGCACTTCGGGCGTCACCTTCACCGTGCTCATCGGATGTCCGCCTTTCGCAACTGCCGAATGTTGTAGATCACGATCGGGATCACCATCACGAACAGCACGACCGCCAACGCCGAGCCCAGCCCGTAGTTCCCGCGGACGAGGCTCTGCGTGTAGAACTCGTTGGCCACGATGCTCGTCTCGAACTGACCCCCGGTCATCGTCCGGACGATGTCGAAGACCTTGAGGGTGGCGATCGAGATCGTCGTCAGCACGACGATCAGCGCCGGGCGGATGCTCGGGACCGTGACGTAGCGGAACATCTTCACGCCGTACAGCCCGTCCAACCGGCCCGCCTCGACGATGTCCTGGGGAATCCCCTTGATGGCCGCCGACAGCACCGTCATCGCGAACCCGGCCTGGACCCAGATCAGGATGACGATCAGCAAGAACGTGTTGAGCGGCGCGTTCAGGATGAACTGTTGTGGTTCGAAGCCGAGCCAGACCAGGACCTGGTTCAACAGGCCGATCTGCTCGATGTTCTGCTGGTCCGGGCGGTACTCGTACACGAACCGCCAGATGATCGAGGCGCCGACCAGCGAGATGGCCAGCGGCATGAAGATCAGCGACTTCGCGAACGCCTCGAATCGCGAACGGTCCACCAGGACGGCGTACACCAAGCCGATGAGCGTCGCCGACACCGGAGCGACGAGCACCCAGAACAAGGTGTTCCGCAGCACGATCAGGAGGTCTTCGCGCTCGAAGAGGGCCTGGTAGTTCGCCAAGCCGAGGAAGTTGTCCGTCGTGCGGTCGAAGAGCGACTGATACCCGGTCCGCACGGCGGGGTAGATCAATCCGACGGCGAGCAGCGCGAGGGCCGGCACGACGAACGCGACGGCCTGAACGAGGTCGGCGCGGCGCCGGACGCGTCCGACCAACAGCAGGATGAGGCCCATGGCACCGGCGAACAAGGCAATGGCCAGCGCCATCTGGGCAAGCTTCTCAGCGGTATCCATGACTCCACCTGTGATGCCTGCCCGGGGCCGGCCGCGTGGCCGGCCCCGGGGTTACGGGTGACGGGACGACTACTCCGGCCAGGTGTTCTCGATCTGGGTGAGCACATCCTCGGTCTCGGCCCCGGTGATCCAGTCGACCATGCCGGTCCAGAACGAGCCGGCACCGACGTCGCCGGGCATCAAGTCGGAGGCGTCGAAGCGGAACACCGCCTCCTCGTCCTGCAGCAGTTCGGCCGACAGGCGGCTGATCGGGTCCTGGTAGTTGTTCAGGTCGACCGCGTTGTTGGCGCTGACCCAACCTCCGAGCGAAGCCTTGAGGTCGGCCCACTCGACGCTGGACACGTAGTCCTGGAACGCCTGGACCTCAGGACGGTCGTCGAAGGCCACGGCGAACTCACCAGCGCCCAGCACGGGGTTGCCGTGCTCCTCGTTGATGGGCGGCAGGTAGAAGGCGTAGACGTCGCCGTCCTCGGCGATGTCGGTGCCTTCGGGCCAGTTCGGTGCGTAGAACGACGCGGCGCGGTGCAGGTAGCACTGCTCCTGGAGGATGGGCAGGCCGGCCTGGTTGACGTCGGTGGTGGCGATGCTGGAGACGTCACCGAAGCCACCGTTGACGTAGTCGGGGTTCTTCAGGATCTCCCCGGCCTGGTTCACCGCGTCGACGATCTGCGGGTCGTTGAACGAGATCTCGTGGGTGTACCACTGGTCGTAGACCTCCGGACCGGCGGTACGCAACAAGATGTCCTCGATGAAGTCCGTGGCCGGCCAGCCGGTCGCGTCGCCCGAGGCGATCCCCTGGCACCATGGCACGCCGCCGTTGTCGACGATCTCGTCGGACAGGGCGACCAGGTCGTCCCAGGTCTCGGGAATCTCGTAGCCGTTGGCCTCGAACGCGGTGGGTGAGTACCAGACGAAGGACTTCACGTTCGAGCCCACCGGCGCGGCGTAGAAGGTGCCGTCGACCGTGCCGTACTCCTTCCAGTCCGGAGAGAAGTACTCGTCGACGTTGGCTTCCACACCCTCAGGTGCGGGAACCGGAGCGCCGCTGTCGCGGACGATGGTCTGCAGTAGACCCGGCTGGGGCAGGTAGGCGATGTCGGGCGGGTTACCACCCTGAATGCGAACCTGCAGCTGCGCCTCGAACTCATCGGAGGACTCGTACTTCACGTCGACGCCGGTGCACTCCTCGAAGCCGACGTAGGAGTCGATGTGTGACTGGTCCTCGGGCGGGGTGATCGTGCTGTAGATCGTGACCGTCGTGCCTTCGATGTCGCCGTACGTGTCGGTGTACTGCTCGAAGTCCGCGCAGTCGACGTCGCCACCGCCGGCGGCATCGGCGTCGCCGCCATTGTCGTCATCGCCACCGCAGGCAGCCAGGACGAACGACAAACCGACCACGGCGCTGACGGCGACAGGGCCGCGCCGAACGTTGCGCATGACCATGATGTTGCCTCCTTCCCAGGGCTCTGATCCGAGCGCGGCGCTCGAACCCATGGGTGAACGAAAACGTTTACGCTCCGGAAGCGCAAGGGCCTAACGGCAACTTCGCCGTAACGATTACGTCACGTCAGTCCTGGGCAGTTCCTGACCAGGACTTCGGATCAGAGGTGCCGGCGGGAGGTCACGACGCGGAACCGAGGCGCGATGAACGCGGCGTCGGTGAAGCACGCGTTGGCCGCCGGATTCGCACCGGTTCCGTGCAGATCGGAGAACGCGGCAGTCTGGTTGACGTAGACGCCGTCGGTGAGATTGACCGACAGCGACACCCCCGCCTCGATCGCGGCCGCCTCGGCGGCGTCGATCACCGCGGGGTCGGTGGAGTACACCGACGCCGTCATGCCGCCGTGCTCACGCACCGTGGTGGCGAACCGGTCGAGGGAGTGCTCCGTCGAGTCCGTCGCGATGAGGAAGGACACCGGGCCGAAGCACTCAGCGGTGTAGTCCGTCTCGGCCGCGGCGTCGACGGCGACGATGGCCGGCGTGCGCATGGTGGCCTCGGGCCAGGCCGGATGCGTGATCGAGCGCGACGCCAGCACGGTCCCACCCCGTCCCGACATCGAGTCGACCCGTTCACGCACGCCGTCGTTCACGACCGCGCCGAGGATCTCCACGGCTCGGGCATCGTCGGCGAGCAACTTGGCGACCGCTTCGGCCAGGGCGGCGCCGAAGGCCTCGAACGACACGTGTCCCTGCTCGGTGGTGATACCGCCGACCGGGACGAAGATGTTCTGTGGAGCGGTGCACATCTGCCCGGTGTAGAGGCTCAACGAGAACGCCACGTTGGCGGCCAGGCCGCTCAGATCGTCCGTGGAGTCGACGACCACGCTGTTCAAGCCGGCCTTCTCGGTGAACACCGCGGCTTGCCCCGCGTTGTGTTCCAGCCACTGCCCGAAAGCCGTCGACCCAGTGTAGTCGATGATCGCGACCTCCGGGCGCACGGCGAGCGCGGCGGCGAGCCGGTCGGCCGGATCTTCAGCGGCGAGGGTCACCAGGTCGGGGTCGAGGCCGTGCTCGACGAGGACGTCGCGCGCCACCTGGACCGTGATGGCCAGCGGCAGGACCGCACGAGGATGCGGCTTGACGACGACGGCGTTTCCGGTGGCCAGCGACGCGAACAAGCCGGGCCAGGAGTTCCAGGTGGGGAACGTGTTACACCCGATCACCAAGCTGACACCCCGCGGCACCACGTGGTAGGTCTTCGACATCCGCTGCGGTTCGCGCTTGGCCGGCTTCTCCCACTCCACCGATGACGGCAGGCGAGACTGCTCCATGTGCGCGTAGGCCACTGCCTCGAGCGCGCGATCGAGTGCGTGCGCGCCCCCGGCTTGGAAGGCCATCACGAAGGCCTGACCCGATGTGTGCATGACGGCGTGGGCCAGCTCGAAGATGCGCGTGTGCAGCCGCGCCAGAATCTCCAGGCAGACCGCAGCCCGCCCGTCGACACCGGCCGCGCGCCAGCTCGGCATCGCCGACCGGGCTGCCGACAGCAGCTGCTCCAGCGACTCGTCGGCGGCTGGAACCCGCGGATACCGCACCCCGAGCTCAGGACCGAACGGGCTGCGCTCGGTGGCCACGACGCCGCGTGCGCCCGGCGTGTGCAGCGGGAAGTCGGCGCCCAGCCAAGCCTCGTACGCGGCCGTACCCTCGCCGGCGGCCTGCTCGCCGTAGACCCGCGGGCTCGGCGACTCCGGATAGGCGGAGTAGAACTCGCGGCTCCGGACGGCGTGCCGGGCCTGCTCGAGGAGATCACGGTGCCGTTCGAACAGTTCACCCAGCGACATCGGCGGGCCTCCACGCTCTGTGACAGAATGACGCATGTCTTGCTTTACTCTGTCACATCCGGAAGGATGCGACCAGGCCGGATCGACGCTCCCGGACAGGCTTGCATGACCCCGATCGACCCCACCGCGGCTGTCGGCATCGTCGGCGCGGGCACCATGGGATCCGGAATCGCCCAGGTGGCCGCCGTCGCCGGGCACGAGGTCCGGATCTACGACGCCCAGCAGGGCGCTGCCACGCGCGCCGTCGGAACCATCGCGGCGAGCTTGGCCCGCGCGGCGGCCAAGGGCAGGTTGTCCCATGACGCCGCCACAGCGGCGACCGACCGCGTGCACGCGGTGCGCTCCGTGGCCGATCTCGGCGGGTGCGAGCTGGTGATCGAAGCGGTCGTCGAAGACCTCGGCGTCAAGCGATCGCTGTTCGCCGATCTCGAGCAGGTGTGCCCGATCGAGGCGATCCTGGCCAGCAACATGTCGTCGCTGTCGATCAGCGACGTCGCGGCCGATCTGCACCGGCCTGGGCGGGTGGCCGGGCTGCATTTCTTCAATCCGGCGCCGGTGCTGCCGTTGGTCGAAGTGATCGCAGGCGAGCACAGCGACCCCAAGGTGCTGGACGTCCTCGTCGCGACGGCACAAGCCTGGGGAAAGACGCCGGTCCGAGCGGCGTCCACCCCCGGCTTCATCGTCAACCGCGTCGCCCGCCCGTTCTACGGCGAGGCGTTCCGGCTGCTCGAGTCCGGGATCCTCGACGCCGCGACGATCGATGCGATGCTGCGCGAATCCGGCGGGTTCCGGATGGGCCCGTTCGAGCTGGCGGACTTGATCGGCCACGACGTCAACCTGGCCGTGAGCCGGTCGGTGTGGGAGGCCTTCGGCCGCGACGCGCGGTTCACGCCGTCGGCCCTGCAGCAGCGGCTGGTGGACGAGGGACGCCTCGGGCGCAAGACCGGCGCGGGGATCTACCCAGCGGACCGGCCGGCCCCGGCTGCGTCGGTGCCGAGCACCGGCCGCGGCGGCGACAACGACGCCCACGGCCGGCTGGCCGCTGGACCCGACGACATGTCCTGGCAGCTCACCGCTGGCGACGTCGTGATCCGCCCCACCGACGGGCGGACGGCGGCCCAGCACACCGCCGACGGGGCGCACACCGTCGTCCTGGCCGATCTGGCGTTGGACTACGCGAAGGCGAGCAGGATCGGCATCGCCGCGCCCCCGGCCGCCACGACGCACCAGGTGGAGTCCGCCATCGCAGCGTTGACCGATCTCGGCTACCAGGTGAGCGTGCTGCCCGACACGCCTGGGCTGGTGGTCGCACGGACCGTGGCGATGCTGGCGGCCTTCGCTGCCGATGCGGTCGATTCCGCGGTCGCCACGGCCGACGACGTCGACACCGCGATGCGCCTGGGGGTCAACTACCCGCGCGGTCCGTACGCGTGGGGCGAGGCGCTGGGCTGGAGTTGGGTGACCGGCGTGCTGGACGCGCTGGCCGACGCCGAAGATCCGCAGCGCTATCGGGTGTCACCGGCGCTGCGGGCCCGCGCAGCGGACACGCCGGCTCGCCGTGCCGCTGCGGCCATGTGGGCCGACGACGCCGCCTCGCAAGCCCTGGGCATGACCATCGAGCAGGTGTCCCCCGGACAGGCGGAGGTCAGCATGCGGGTTCGTGACGACATGGTCAACGGGCACGGCATCTGCCACGGCGGGCTGATCTTCGCCCTGGCCGACACCGCCTTCGCCTTCGCCTGCAACTCGTACAACCGTCGCACGGTGGCGCACAGCTGCGACATCACGTTCGTGGCCCCGGCGCGCCAGGGCGAGCAGCTCCTCGCCCGGGCTTCCGAGCGCCACCGCGAGGGACGCAACGGGATCTACGACGTCACCGTCGTCCGCCGCAGCCCCGGGGGTACTGCCGACGACCTGATCGCCGAGTTTCGGGGGCGGTGCCGCGAGATCCCCGGGACGCTCGTCGACGAGGAGGCACATCGATGACCGAGGCGTTCATCGTCGACGGTGTTCGTACCCCGATCGGGCGCTATGCCGGCGCGCTGTCGACCGTGCGTCCCGACGATCTCGCGGCGCACGCGCTGCGCTCGCTGCTGCGCCGGCACCCGTCGGTGCCTGCAGCGGCCGTCGACGACGTGGTGCTCGGCTGTGCCAACCAGGCCGGCGAAGACAACCGCAACGTCGCCCGGATGGCGGTCCTGCTGGCGGGGTGGCCGCACACGGTGCCGGCGACGACGATCAACCGGCTGTGCGGCTCCGGGATGGATGCCATCGCCTACGCGGCGCGGGCGGTGCGGGCCGGGGAGGCCGACGTCGTCGTCGCCGGCGGGGTGGAGTCCATGTCGCGGGCGCCGCTGGTCCTGCCGAAAGCGCAGGCGGCCTTCGACCGCGGGCAGGCACACGTGTACGACACCACCATCGGCTGGCGGTTCGTCAACGCTGCGCTCGCCGCGGTCTACGGCACCGACTCGATGCCTCAGACCGCCGAGAACGTCGCCGCCGAGTACGACGTCTGCCGGGCCGATCAGGACGCCTTCGCGCTGCGCAGCCAGCAGCGGGCGGCCGCGGCACGCTCTCGCCTGGCCGAGGAGATCGAGCCCATCGAGGTGCCGCGCCGGCGAGCTGATCCGGTCGTCGTCGAAGCCGACGAAGCGCCGCGCGACACGTCGGCCACGGCGCTGGCCAAATTGGCGCCCGTGGTGTCGCCGGAGGGCACGGTAACCGCCGGCAACGCCTCGGGTATCAACGACGGCGCGGCGGCGGTGCTGGTGATGAGCGCCCCGGCGCTCGAGCGCTACGCCTGTACGCCGATGGCGCGCATCGTCGGCGTGGCCACCGCGGGCGTCGAGCCGCGGCTCATGGGGCTCGGGCCGGTGCCGGCTACCCAGAAACTCCTGGCGCGCACCGGTGTCGCGCTCGGCGACATCGGCGCCGTCGAGCTCAACGAGGCGTTCGCGGCGCAGTCCCTGGCTTGCCTGCGGCTGCTGGGCCTGGCCGACGACGCCGACCACGTGAACCCGAACGGCGGCGCCATCGCGCTCGGGCACCCGCTGGGCATGAGCGGCGCGCGGATCGCCTTGTCCGCGGCCCGCGAGCTGCTCCACCGCGACACCCGCCACGCGTTGGCCACCATGTGCATCGGCGTCGGGCAAGGGATCAGCATGCTGCTCGAACGCCCGTGACCGTCGGTCGACGATCACGGGCGTTCGGGCAGGAGAAGGGTCTGCGCCGCCTCAGCTCCACGCCAGGGCGTTGCCCGGGTCCTCGAGCAGCGCGGCGACGTCGGCGAGGAAGCGCGAGCCCTGCTCGCCGTCGACGAGCCGGTGGTCGAAGGACAGGCCCAGCGTGGTGACCCACCGCGGTTTCACCGTGTTCTTGTGCACCCACGGCTGCTTGCGCACGGCACCCAGCGCCATGATGGCGGCCTCGCCGGGCGGCAGGATCGGCGTGCCGGTGTCGACCCCGAAAACCCCCACGTTGGTGATCGACATGGTGCCGCCGAGCATGTCCTCGGTGGGCGTGGTGCCCGCACGAGCCGCTGCCGCAAGGTCGTTGATGGCGACCGCCAGCTCGTGCAGCGACAACCGGTCCGCGTCCTTCACGTTCGGCACGACGAGCCCGCGCGGCGTGGCCGCGGCGATACCGAGGTTGATGTAGCGCTGCACGACGATCTCACCGGCGTCGTCGTCCCAGCGCGCGTTCACGTCGGGGGTGCGCCGCGCCGCGATGCACATGGCCTTGGCCAACACGGCGAGCACGGTCAGTTTGACGTCGGCGAACTCGCGCGACTTCTTGAGCCGCTCGACCAGCTTCATGGTGCGCGTGACGTCGACGGTGATGAACTCCGAGACGTGCGGCGCGGTGAACGCGGACTGCGTCACCGCCCTCGCGGTGGACTTGCGCACCGAACGGATCGGGATGCGCTCCTCACGGGGCAACCCGTTCCAGCCGAGTCCGCCGGCGCTGGCAGGAGTACCGGCCGGAGCACTGGTGGGAGCGCTGGCAGGAGCGCTGCCGGTGACTGTCGCCTGGGCCTGCCGCGCCGCCTGAATGTCCTCGCGCGTCACGGTGCCGGCGGGTCCGGTGGGCGTCACCGTGGTGATGTCGACACCCAGGTCTTTCGCCAGCTTGCGAACCGGCGGTTTGGCCAGCACCGAGACCCGCTGTGCC
>Ga0079224_100010324_pt1 | contig 12809 bp, 15 predicted proteins | sample Stecom2015_FD_80414 | JGI IMG/M metagenome (GOLD analysis project Ga0079224, IMG submission 80414) | Agricultural soil microbial communities from Utah to study Nitrogen management - Steer compost 2015 | ecosystem: Environmental > Terrestrial > Soil > Agricultural land | place: USA: Utah...
GACGGCGGGTGAGCACGAGCGCCGTGGCGAGGGTATCGTCGGGGGTCACCGTGACCAGATCCCCTCTCATGCAGTCACGTACGAGCATAGCGGTCCAGCGGGAAGGTTAGGTAGGCTGGGAAGCTCGGGCGGGAGTCGCCCGGGACGAGGGAGCGGCTAGAGCCTCTCCTCGCTTACGAGGTTGCCGCCGCCATCGTACACCCGGAGGACGTTGGCCCTTCCATCGTACTCCGCGTCGATCACCTGAAGGACGACGCCGCCGGCCCGGTAAATCTCGACGATGTCCGCGCGTCCATCCCCGTTCCTGTCCTGCCACACGACCGCAGGTACGGGGCCGTTGTTGAAATACACGACCTGCGCCTGCTGACTACCAGCACGTGCCTGCCCGACCGGTCGCAGGGCGGAAGGCTGGATGCCGGAGATGTTCGCGGTCCCCGCGAACCAGGTCTCACGTGGGCCGAGCCAGTCACCGCCGAGATCGCCCATCGTCGGCATCTCGGGCATCTGGCGCCAGGATGGGCGCCACTCCTGAGCGAACGCCGGGGTTGCGAGGGCGGGCAGAACGAGGACGGCGAGGACGACGAGAATCGTGCGCAGCATGAGACTCCTCTACAGCGGATGGTGTCGCCGTTCCTTAGCTACCCGCGCGTGGATAGCGAAGTTCCGGTGGTTCCGCGGCGCCTGGAAGCGTGCCGGGTACGCGGGTTGCAGAAGTGTGGTGCGACTGATTCAGACCACCCAGAAGATCCCCCACGAATGCCGGACCCGGGAGTTTCGCGCCCGCTGTATCAGGGGCTCGCCGCGGCTCGACGCTGGGAACACGCCCCGACCCGGCCGACGGAAGATTTCTCGCTGGCGGTCGGCGACCGTCTCGGCGAGTTGACCATCATCGGTCACCTTGCCCGCGGGCGGGTCACCGAACTCTACCAGGTCTGGAGTACGGAGCACTGGTGCGCCCTTACCGGCAAGGTCGTCGCTCCACTACCCGAGGGTGCAGACGAGGTGCCAGCGTCGTTTCGGCGCGAGGCGCGGGTGCTCAAGAAGCTCAAGCACCCGAACATCGTCCGCTTCTACGGTAGTGGCGAAGCCGGCGGTCGCGCCTACCTCCTCCTCGAGTACTTCGCGGGGCCTTCCCTGTTCGACGTGCTGGAGTCACTGCCGAAGCGGCGGCTCCACGTCCCCGACGCGATCCGTGCATTAATGCATATCGGCGCAGCGGTCCATTATCTTCACCGCCAGGGCTTCCTCTACCGCGATCTGAAGCCGGGGAATGTCTTGCTTCGAGAGGGGATTCCGATTCTGGTGGACTTCGACGTGGTCCGTCAGATCGATCGGCGAAGGCCGGCCGATCGGCTGGGTACCGCTCCGTACATGGCACCCGAGCAGGTGCGGCGAGAGCCTCTGACACCCGCCGCGGACGTGTACGGCCTCGGGGCGCTCCTGTACGAGATGATCACCGGCCACTGGCCGACGGAGGAACCGTCGGACGAGGAGGAGTGGAACGACTGGTCGGATGACGATGACGACGACGATGAGCCCCCGACCCCCAGCAGCGACGGTGAGCGCCGCATTCCGGACGCAGAGCTGCTCTGGCGGTACCCTCAGCTGAGCTGCCCGCCCACGCCCCCGCGTGAACACCACCCTCGCTTACATCCCGACCTGGAGCGGATCCTACTTCGCTGTCTGGACCCCGATCCCAGCAACCGCTTCCAGACGGTGTCGGGCCTGCTCGCGGCACTTGCGCCTCATCTGAAGGGAAGGCACCGCTTGTGGCCGAAGGCGGCGCCAGTGGAGAGGCGGGCGGACACCGAATCTCGCTAGTGCGGGTCAGTCCCCCAAAAGAACGGGCGAGCTGGACCAAGGTCCAGTTCGCCCGCTTTCCGAGGCCCCGCGCGGAGATCAGTGCTCGGGGGGCGGTGCCGTCAGCACCCGGAAGTTGTGGTTCAGGGTCGCGGCGATGCCGCCGGCGCCGGCGATCACGAGAAAGATCCCCACCAGAGTGTACCCGACCTGGGCTCCGTCTCGCCCGAGGCCACCCCAGCGGGCAGCGGTCATGAACGCGAAGCCGGCGAGGGCGAGCAGCACCACTCCGATTCCTACACCGATCGCAGCCTGTACCATCCTGGACATGTCCGTATCACCCCGCGTGTCGGGCGGTATGTAGGGTTCCGTTCGTCGGAGGTACTCGCGGGGTGGACGGCTCTCCTCCTGCGCCACCCATTCGTCGTACTTCCGGCTGACCTTGCCGTAGGTGCGCTCGTCGCGACTCACGCCCCGCCCTGATTATTGAGCGCGAAGACATAAGCGGCGAGAGAGCGGACCTGCTCAGCGGTGAAGCTCCCGCCGCCCAGCGGAGGCATCGCGCCGGGGAACTGAACGGGTGCCGGGACCCCGGTCTGGATGATGGCGTTGATGCTCTCGTAGTCTCCCGCGATGTGGATCCAGTCGCCGTCGTTGAGCGGCGGTCCGGCGGGGCTACCGACGCCGCCTGCCCCGTGGCAGGCGACACAGACGGTACCGAAGAGCTGCTGGCCTTCCTCCACCATCGCCTGCGTCACCCCGGGGGGTGCGGTGGCGGGGTCGAGCACGGGGACGGCAGCTCCTCCACCGCCCACGACTCCGGCGATATAGGGTGGTGGATCCGGGGCGGCCGGCATCGTGAGCCCGCTCTGCTCCCGGAACGGAACCTTCTCGTAGCCGCCCGTGAAGTCGCCCGGGCAACCCGCGAGGACGGGTAATGTAAGGAGAGCGAAGACGCCCAGCAGGCGCCTGTGGTTCGTGGCCATCGTGTCAGTACGGTCTAAGCAGTCCACGGCCGGTTCCTGCGCGCACGCGCGATCCGCGTGAAAGCCGGAAAGAGAACGCGGCGGCACGTTCCACGCAAGTCCCGGGCTGCGCCGCCGGCTTGCGCTTCAGCCGTCGGCGCGTTCCTGCATTGCGAGCCGTGCTGCCCGCCGGAGCCGCTCCATCATCGCGTTCAACCCCACCTCTCGCGTGCCCAGCCCCAGCTTGTCCATCACCTGCCGCACGAAATCCTGCGGAATGGCGAGAACCGTTTCCGGAGGCTGGCCATTGATGGCCTCGAAGATCATCGCGAGAAGGGCGCGAATGGTCGGGGCGCTCTGCGGAACGTCCGCGTAGTAGTACATCCGCCCATCGACGACCTCGGGGTAGATTGCGACCGGCGTCATGCACTCGTGCACCGCGTACTGCTCGCGATCAAGCCCCCGAAAGCGTTCGGGCAGCGGCGGTAGCCGCCCGGCGTACTGGACGAGCGCTTGCCTCGTCATGTCCGGGTTCAGCGTTGCAAACCGACGGAGAATCTTCTCGATGCCTTCCGGGATCTTCGTGGTTCCGGTGCTTTCGTTCATGGCTCCATCTGCTCGGGTAGCGCACCATCTCCACCGAATGTAAGCCGGCGCGCCTCGGAACGAAAACCGATGCGCCTTTCGGTATGTGAGTTGCGCCATCACGTCGAAACCGCGAACGGACCCACACCCGAGGCACGCCTTGATCATCGACTGCCATACCCACCTGAACCGCTACGAGGACGCCGAAGGCGAGACGCTGGAGGAGCGGTACCTACAGCTGAAGCGCGAGATGCGCGAGAACGGGGTCGACCACGCGCTCGTGCTCACCTCGTACATGGTTTCCGAGAGGCGGCCCACGATCGAGCGCGTCCTCGACGTGGTGGGGGACGACCCGCAGATCAGCGTCATCGCCGGGGTGAGCTACTACAACTACCGGTCGGCCGACCTCGCCGATCTGCGCGCGCTGCTCCAGGAACGCCGCATCAGCGGACTGAAGCTCTATCCCGGCTACGAGGCGTTCTACGTACACGACCCGCGCATGCGCGTGATCTACGAGCTGGCGGCGGAGTTCGGCGTTCCCGTGATGATCCATACCGGAGACACCTTCGATCCGAAGGGCAAGGTGAAGTTCGCCCATCCGCTCGAAGTGGATGAGGTGGCGGTCGACTTCCGCGAGGTCACCTTCGTCATCTGCCACCTCGGGAACCCGTGGGTGACCGACGCCATGGAAGTGATCTACAAGAACCCGAACGTCGTCGGCGACATCTCTGGTCTGACGCTCGGCCACTTCGAGGAGCGATTCGAGCAGTACATGCTCCAGATGGTGAAGCAGGTGATCACCTTCGCCGGCAACCCGTCGTCCCTCCTGTACGGCACCGATTGGCCGATCTGCCAGATGTCGAGCTACCTCCGGTTCGTGAGGAACCTGGATCTGTCGGACGAGGACACCGAATTGATCCTCTGGAAAAACTCGGCGCGAGTCTTCGGTCTGGATACCAGCACTTTCGCTGGTTCGCGACCGGATGGTCGCAGCGACCACTTGTGAGAGGGAGGGGCATGGCAGCCGGTCGCGTCGTGGAGATCGAGGATGAACGGAGTGGGATCGCCGCGCAGGCACTGGGGCTCATCCTCGAGACCTTTGCCTCCGCCGAGCGCCAGCCGATCGACCATATCGGAATGGAGATCGGGGAGAAGCGACTCGGGCTGTCGACCGCATGCGACTACCACCTCCTCGCGGTGGTGGACCCTGATGCGGAGCGCGTCCTTGCCGTCACCTCCGGAGTTTACCTGGGAGGTGTGAACGCCGGCTTCGTGATGTATCTGGCGGTGGAGAGGTCGGCGCGTAAGCAGCGGCTCGGCCGTACACTGCGCGTCGCACTGGTGGACAGGTTCCGGGAAGATGCGCAGAAGCTGGGCTGGCCCTCGCTGGCGGCGGTCGTCGGCGAGGTGCGGCGGGAAAGTCCCTGGCTCAGGCGGCTGGTGCGGGACCGGGACGTCCTGCCGCTCGACCTGAACTACTACCATCCGGGCGAAGTGCCCTCGCAGACTCCCTCCCCCTGGCTCCTGTACCGTCAGCCGATCGCCGACGATCGGGCCGCGCTTCCGGCGGGCGAAGTGCGGCAGCTCATCTACGCGATCTGGCGACGTGCCTATCGGGTGAGATGGCCACTCACTCAGGAGGGCTTCTTCGTGATGCTCGAGGAGCTCGCCGGGAGGGACCAGGTCGGCGCCGACCCCCGCTTCGCCGCGGAGGAAGGCGCCAGCTGAACGGATCGGAAGTCCGGAGGACGACGCCCGGCGGAAGGGGGAGTCTCCGCCGAAGCAGCGATGGGCGGCGCCTCAGGCGCCGATGCGCATCAAGGCCCGAATGTCGTCGCGCACGACCTCGTCCGGCTCATCCGCGTGGATGAGGACCTGGAGGTGGCCGGTGCGATCGATGCCGAACACCAGGTAGGTATGGGCGATGACGGGGTGTCCATCGTGGTTCATCGATGGTTGGGCGTAGGCGCCGTAGAGACCCAGCACCGACTCGATCTCCTCCCGGGTTCCGGTCAGGCCCGTTACCGAGGGCCCAATCGAGCGTACGTACTCGGCGAGGCGCTCGGGGGTGTCGTTCTCCGGATCGACGGTGACGAGGAGGACGCTGATCTCGTCCGGGGCGACCCCTTCTTCGTCGAGGATGCGCTGTAGCTTCGCCAGTGCGAGCGGACAGACGTCCGGACACTCGGTGAACCCGAAGAAGAGCAGGACCGGCCGGCCACGCAGGTTCTCGAGGCTAAGCCTGCTCCCCGTGTGGTCCGTGAGGGTGAACGCCGGCGCGAGCGGCGTGTCCGGATACCGGGTGCCGTGGAAGTCGACGACTCCGGCGCGTGCGAGCTGCACCGCCGCAACTCCCGCGAGCGATAGGCTGACCAGTCCGACGCCGAGCAGGAGCCGGACGAGCTTTCTTGCGGACGGCGGAAGGTGATTCACTTCGCTGTCGTTACTTCGCGGAGCTTACGCTCCCAACAGGGTCGAACCAGTCTGGATCGGATTGCCAGGGGTGCCGCCGCACCCGTGCTCAGTCCGATCGCAACGCTCGTGACGTCAGAACACAAAACTACCCATGAGTACCCATTGCCGCCACCGGGGTTACCGCTCTGGCCGAAGGCAGGGACGGAGGACAGATTCGGTCGTTCGAACAGAGCCGGACCCGGAGTTCTCGCCGGGTCGACCACCCGAGTGGAGTGACGGATGGACGTGACACAGCTGGAGGAGATCGTATCCGCGGCCTACGCCGATCGGGAAAGGGTGAAGGACCCCGATACCCGGGCCGCCGTCGAGGAGGCGATCGCACTCCTGGACCGGGGGAAGATCCGCGTCGCGGAGAAGGTCGATGGGGAGTGGAAGGTCAATACGTGGATCAAGGAGGCGATCCTTCTCTACTTCGCAATCCGTCCGCTCGAGCCGATCGAGGCCGACGGGCTGCGGTTCTTCGACAAGATTTCGACAAAGCGGAACCTGGAAGAGCAGCGTATCCGGGTCGTGCCTCCCGGCGTAGCTCGCTACGGCTCCTTCCTGGAACCCGGCTGTGTGTTGATGCCCGGATACGTGAATATCGGTGCATACGTGGGCACAGGTACGATGGTCGACACCTGGGCGACGGTCGGTTCGTGCGCACAGATCGGAAAGAACGTCCATCTCTCCGGCGGCGTCGGAATCGGTGGAGTGCTCGAACCCCCGGGAGCGACGCCCGTGATCGTCGAGGACGGTGCGTTCATCGGCTCGCGCTCCATCGTGGTCGAAGGGGTGGTCGTGGAGGAGGAGGCGGTGCTCGGCGCGAACGTCGTCCTCACCGCATCGACACCGATCGTGGACGTTACGGGCGAGGAGCCAGCAATCCTCAAGGGGCGTGTCCCCGCGCGCTCCGTGGTCATTCCCGGTACGCAGCCAAAGCAGTTTCCCGCCGGCGTCTTCCACACCGCGTGTGCGCTCATCATCGGCCAGCGGAAGGAATCCACCGACCGGAAAACCTCGCTGAACGAGGTCCTGCGCACCTTCGACGTCCAGGTATGAAAGCCATCCCCGGATTCGACGTGGCGTCGCTGCGTGACGAGCTCGCCCGCCGCACGCTGGAGCTCTGCCAGATCCCCAGCGAAACGGGCAACGAGAAGGCGATCGCCGACTTCGTCGAGCAGCTCTGTCGCGCTGCGGCGACGCCCGATGGGGTCCACCGGATCGGGAACTCCGTCGTCTGTGATCCCGTAGCGGGCGAAGCAGCCTCCCTCCCGATCATCGCGCTGGTCGGCCACCTCGACACCGTTCGGTGCGCTGCCGACCAGCCGACGGAGATCCGCGACGGTCGCGTTTACGGCTGCGGCTCCACCGACATGAAATCAGGCGTGGCGACAATGCTGGCCCTGCTCGACCGATGGACCGAGCTTACCTCGTCTTTCCGTCCCCTCTGGATCTTCTATGACCGGGAAGAGGGTCCGAACGAGGAGAATGGGCTCGAGCCCGTGCTCACCAGCGGCATCCTTCCACCTCTCGACCTCGCCTTCGTCCTCGAGCCGACGGACCAGTCGATCCAGATGGGCTGTATGGGGACGCTGCACGCCACGTTGACTGTCCGGGGAAAACGGGCCCACAGCGCCAGACCCTGGCACGGAGACAACGCGCTCTACCGGGCCGCTCCGCTGCTCGAACGGTTTGCGGGGCTTACCCGTCGAGAGGTTCGCTTCGGCGATCTCACCTTCTACGAGGTCATGGTCGTTACCCGGGCGTGGACCAACAACTCGGCCAACGTCGTGCCGGACGCCGCCATGCTCAATGTCAACGTTCGCTTCGCCCCCGGGCGGACGTCGGAGGAGGCCGCGGCCGAGCTTCGCGACTTCGTCGGAGACCTCGCGGAGGTCGAGGTGACGGATGCGGCGCCCTCCGGTGCCGTCTACCTCGACCATGCCCTCCTCACGCCCTGGCGGGAGCGACAGCGGCTTCCCATCGCGCCCAAGCAGGCGTGGACCGACGTCGCACGCTGCACCCAGCGCGGCATTCCCGCCGTCAACTTCGGACCCGGTGAGACGGCCCAGGCGCACCAGGCAGGGGAGTGGTGCTCCATCGACTCCCTCGAGTTCGCTTTCACTCACCTGTGGGACTTCTTCACGCACACCACGGGCTGAACCGCGCCCCGGTGCGAGCGAGCTCCGCCTTCACCAACGTCGCCCGCCGTCACGAGATCAGCCTGGACGCGGGGATCAGGAGAAAATCCCTGCCCGCAACAACGTGAGAGGCAGAAACACGGCGACTGCATTGTGCATCACCAGCACCCCCGCGGTCATCGCAAACGCCGTCGGCCAGCCGCGTTCCTCCCAGAGCAGATAGGTACCGGCCAGGACGATGCCTACGGGTGTCAGCGTAAGCATCTCCGCGGCGCCGTCCAGGGCGTGGAGGGCGACGAAGACAGCGGCCGAGACGACGAGCGCCACACCCGTCCCGCCACCCACACGCCTGACCGCAGTGATCGGGACCACCTGAGCCACAGCCGTTTCCCACACCGGCGCGAGCAACACGATGTACCCGAGCGCCGCAGCCGTCAGCCTGCCCTCGTCGACCAGGAGCCGGACGAGCGAACCGTCGCGGTCGGTAAAGATCGCCCGGGCCAGGAGGCTGGTCGGCAGCTTCACCGCGAAGCAGAGGGCGGTCGCGCCGACCAGGTAGCGCCATGGTCCACCGGCCGCCGCGTCTTGCACCCGCCGGGCGAGTCGGCCGCGAAGCGAATCGACCCCGCGTCGGTGCGGCTGACCCTCCGACGGCATCACGCCCGGCGAACCCCAGGGGAGATCCGCGGACTCTCCGCGCGAGGCACCCGATCACCTGCCCGGGTCAACACAATCCTCCCAGTCGTCTGCAGATCCGCCCGATCACGATGGCCTCGACGATTGCCCCGGTTGCATATCCCGCCGCGTATCCGAGCCAGTACGCGATGCTCTCTCCGGCCCGGATATCCAGCGCCTCCTCCGGTGTGAGCGTCTGAATGCCCCAACCGAGGGCACCGCCCGGAAGAGGAGTGGCGATGGCTGCTGCTGTCATCTGAACCTCCACGAGTCGAATGGTTGGTCAGGTCGGCCTCCGGTTTTCTGTCCCGGAGGCACCCAGCTTCTCACCAGCTATCCTTGAATCCGTTCCAGAACCCTCGGATCAGGTCGGGAAAGCTCGGCGAGAACATCGGGCCGACGAAGATGAACCTCCCTCCCACGGTGGCCAGTTGAGCTTCGCGGGTGAGCAGGGTAACGCCCAGCTCCTCCATTCCTTCCTCCGTCCAGGCTCGGCTGTTGCTGTTCATATCTCTCCGTCGTGGTGAGGTGAGCCAGCGGGGAACCGCCGCCACCCCCTGGCGGCATGACGGGTCCCATTCCGCTCTCACGGTACGATCCGGAGCCGCGAGCCGCTCGCGCGTTGCGGAGCGTTTCTGGCGGTGCTGTCACAGCGAGCCGTCTGAGCCGCGCGGTCGGTCGACCGTCTGGACGGAGAGGCGAAGGGGTCGAGGTGGGGGAAAACGAAAGCGGGCCCGGTTGCCCGGGCCCGCTTCGACCGTATCGTGCTCGATCAGAGCGCCGAGTCGGCCGGCGCGTCCATCGCGTCGAGGGAATCGGTCATGAGGGAGTCCGTCGCCATGGTGTCGGCCGGAAGCGGCGGCGGAGTCGGCTCCGTGACGATCGGCGCGGGCGCGGGCTCCTCGATGACCGGCTCCTCGATCAGCTCCGGCTCATCTTCGGCCGCGCAGGCGGTGAGCCCGACGAAGCCGGCGAGAGCGAAGGCGGTAATGAGCTTCTTCATGGGAGTCTCCATTTCAGATTCAGGTTCGAAAGTCGACCCGGAACCCCGCCCGGGCGGTCCGGTACTGTGGCAACGGATATGCCATATTCCGGCTTCGGGCGCGCCTGCCGGAAATCCGCGTGGTTACTGGACTTTCGGGCATTCGGGTGGGTAGCCGGTGAGGAATTGGAGGGGTGTTCGCGGCCGTTCACTGTTCAGTGAACGACCCGCAAGTGTTCAGTGAACAGTTCCATGACCGGTATCTCTGTTCGTACCAAGGTCTTCCTTCTCCTGGCGGTGGCCATGCTGGTCACGGTGGTGCCGGTGCTCGTGCTGATCGGGCGCGCGGTGGAGGAGCGGGTGTACGACCGGGCGACGCAGGAGCTGATCGCGGGGAACGACGCGCTCCGCACCTACTGGCGGGTGCAGGACGAAGCGCTGCTCGAGACGGCCCGCCGGGTGGCGCTGGAACGTGGGGTGGCCGAGCAGCTGATGCAGGGGGATACGGCGCGGCTGCGTCGGACGTTGAGACAGGAGGTGGTCCAGCGGCTGGTCGTCGTCGCCGTGGACTCGACGGGTTCGACGGTGGTCGGGCCGGAGCTGGATACGCTGGCGATCAACCTCGGTGCGCAGGAGGGGTCGCTCGTCACGTACCCCCGGAACTTCGAAGTCCCGCTGCGGGTGGCCATCTGGCCGGTCTGGACGGACAGTGGTTACGCCGGTGTGGTGGGTGTGGGCAGCCGCCTGGACGCCGGGACGATCCGGGAATTGCGGGACGTCACCGGAGGCGCCGACATCGCCCTGGTCTACGGCGACTCGGTGCTCGCGACCACCCTTCCGGACAGCCTGGTGCGGGTGCTGGGAAGCCTGGATCTGCCGGTGGTCGCGCAGAGGGGTGGCATCTGGCGCCGGGTGGTGGAGCGTCTCCCGTATCTCTATTACGCAAGCCCGCTGCCGACGTACGACGAGGCCGCGTCGGTGCTGCTGCTGCGGCCCGTAGCGCAGGAGCTGAGGCTGGCGCAGAGCATCCGCAGATATGTGTTCGGGATCGGAGCGGTCGGGCTGCTCCTGGCGCTCGTGCTCTCGCTGGTGGTGTCCCGGATCGTCGCACGGCCGGCGCAGACGCTGGCGGCGGCGGCATCCGAGCTGGCGCGGGGCAACTTCGATGCACCGTTGCCGGAGACATCGGCGGCGGATGAGGTCGGGCAGCTCACCCGGACGTTCGGTGAGATGCGCTCTGCAATCGCCGAGCGCGAAGCGAGGCTTCGCTCTGCCCAGGCCGAGCTGATCCACCGGGAGAAGCTCGCCGCCATGGGGAGGCTGGTCGCGCAGCTCTCACACGAGATCAACAACCCGATCTACAACATCCAGAACTGCCTCGAGGTTCTGGACCAGCGCGGCGACCCGACCGACCCGAACCGTGAGTTCCTCACCCTGGCGCGGGAAGAGCTCCAGCGTATGGCGGTGCTCACCCGACAGCTGCTCGACCAGAGCCGCCCGCTCAGCGATGCCGCCAAGCCGCTCGATCTCAATCAGCTCGTTCAGCGGGTGCTGACCCTGGCGGCCGCGGAAACCGTGCGACACCGTGTACATGTGGAGCTCGCGCTCGAACCCGAACTGCCCCAGATCGTAGCGCATCCCGACGCCATCCAGCAGGTGCTCGTGAACCTCGTCGACAACGCGCTGGATGCGATGCAGTCGGGGGGGACGCTGCGACTCCGCACGACGTTCGACGAGGAAGCCGTTGAAGTCGTGGTTGAGGATACCGGCCCGGGAATCCCCGGGGACGATCTTCCCCACATCTTCGAGGCGTTCTACACGACGAAGCCGGGCGTCCGGGGGGTCGGGCTGGGGCTGTTCGTATCCGAGGGAATCGTGCGGGGCCATCGCGGGAGCTTGAGGGTCGAGAGCCGTGTGGGGGACGGCGCCCGGTTCGTCATTCGACTGCCACGCGAGACACTGAACTCGAACGTGCTTGTCACCGGTGGGAACGAAGCTGAAGAAGAGCATGTCGGAGCTGCCTGAGACGCTTGCGACGGCGCCGGGTGCCGATCGCCCGAGGATCCTCATCATCGACGATGATCGAGCGTTTCGGGTGGGGACGGGCGCCCTCCTTACCGACGACGGCTACTACGTCCAGGCGGCGAGCGGGGGTGACGAGGGCCTCGCGATGCTCCAGGAGGGCGACTTCGAGCTCGTGCTGCTCGACCTGAAGATGGAAGGGCGGAACGGTCTGACCGTCCTCGAAGAGATCCGTCGTTCCGGGAACTCCATTCCGGTGCTGATGCTGACCGGGTTCGGCTCCGTGGACACGGCGGTGCAGGCGCTGAAGCTCGGCGCGGACGACTACATCACGAAGCCGTGTGACAATAAGGCCCTGCGTTCCAAGATCCGCATCATCCTCGCGCGGCGGGCCCCGGCGCTGGGCTTCGGCGGCTCGCGCATCGTGGCGCGCAGCGCGGAGATGCGCGAGGTGCTCAAGGCGATCGAGCGGGTGGCGCGGACCGAATCGACGGTGTTGATTCGCGGCGCGACCGGCACCGGGAAGGAGCTGGTGGCCCGGGCGATCCACGAGGAGAGCGGGCGACGAGACCGGCCCTTCATCGCCGTGAACTGCTCGGCGCTGGCCGAAGGGGTGCTCGAGTCCGAGCTGTTCGGGCACGCCCGTGGCGCGTTCACCGGTGCGGTCGCGGAACGAAAAGGCCTGTTCGAGGAAGCGAGCGGCGGTACGATCTTCCTCGACGAGGTCGGAGACATCAGCGTGGGGATGCAGGCCAAGCTCCTGCGCGTCCTCCAGGAGCGTGAGGTCACCCGGGTGGGTACGGCCCGCCCCGTCCCGGTGGACGTGCGGGTCATCGCCGCGACCCACCGCAACCTGGAGGAGATGGTCGAGGAGGATGCGTTCCGCCCCGACCTCTACTTCCGGCTCAAGGTCTTCCAGATCCGTTTGCCCGACCTGCGCGATCGGCCCGACGACATCCCCGCGCTCGCCACCACCGCGCTCGAACGCTGGAACGAGGGGGTGCGTGATCCGATTCGACGCATCAGTGGCTTCTCGGAGGAGACGCTCAGCGCCCTGCTCGCCTACGACTGGCCAGGCAACGTCCGGGAGCTGATGGCCGCGGTCGAACACGCCTGCATCGTATGTGACGGCAACCGGATCCTTCCCTGCCATCTGCCCGAGGAGGTCCGGAACCCGGAGCC
>Ga0079224_100010325_pt1 | contig 12808 bp, 16 predicted proteins | sample Stecom2015_FD_80414 | JGI IMG/M metagenome (GOLD analysis project Ga0079224, IMG submission 80414) | Agricultural soil microbial communities from Utah to study Nitrogen management - Steer compost 2015 | ecosystem: Environmental > Terrestrial > Soil > Agricultural land | place: USA: Utah...
AACATGCAAGCGAAGGATGCTTCTGCGCAGAAGACAGCTAGTGATTTCACCAAGGCCCCAACCACCTCTGACTCCAAACCGCAATAGGTGTTACTATGTCCACTATCCCTTTCAACATTTCTGTATTCAGAACTAGATTCCCAGCATTCGCCAGCGATGCCGTATATCCTGATGCCATGTTGGAGGGATGGTGGGATATAGCCACTTGCTATATTAGTGACAAAAACTACGGTATTTTCAAAGGGAAGTGCCGTGAGTTGGCAATCATGCTTATGGTGGCGCATATTGCCGCCATCAATGATTTGATTCAACAAGGAATCACCCCCGGACAGATATCCAGCGCATCAATTGACAAAGTTTCGGTATCGATAAATCCTCCTCCCGTAGACAGCCAATTTTCTTGGTGGTTATCACTAACTCCTTACGGACAACAATTGGATTCTTTGTTATCAACAGCTTCTGTTGGTGGGTGGCACGTAGGCGGACTTCCTGAAAGATCCGCGTTCCGTAAGGCGGGAGGGGTTTTTTGATGGCCAGAATCATCCGCAAGGATGGTCCCGGAAAGAAAAAACTAGAAAGGATGCTGAGGGATTTGGGCAATTATGAAACCAAGACTGGGTTCATGGAGTCGTCGAAATATGAGGACGGAACACCGGTTGCCTACGTGGCCACTATTCAGGAATTCGGCGATCCGACTAGATCAATACCGCCACGCTCGTTTATGAGAACAACGATATCCGAACAGAGAAACAATTGGAACAAATTATCCGAACAGTTGATGAGAAGTGTATCAGCTGGTAAGATTAGTCTAGAACAAGCCATGGATATGCTAGGCCAGCAGGCAGCTGGTGATATCAGACATATGATTAGCCAAATCCAGGAACCTCCGCTTACGCAAACGACACTGCGCATAAGAAAGTTGAAACAGCAGGGTGTCAAGATAGGCGGAAAAGTGGTAGGACAGGCACATCAGGCCGTGAACACAGTTGGTCCTCGAATGAGAGGCGACAAATCAGCTGACGTTAGCGGAGTATCTACAAAACCACTAGTATTCGATGGCATTCTGATAAACTCAGTGACGTCCGTAACGGAGAAAAAGTAATGTTAGTTCCCGGATCCAATTTATTGAAAATGGCATTAACAGTAATCGGGTCTCAAACCGTCCAATACTATGCTTTTCTGTCCAATACCACTAATGCCTCTGGTATCAAGATTCCTACTTTTGAAGATCCAGTTCCCATGAGAGGGAGTTTTCAACCTGTTCCTAGAACATATTTCAATCAGCTAGGATTGGATTTTACCAAGGAGTATATGAACTGGTACGATCCCAACGCCATCACCAATGATATTGGCAGAGACAGAACAGGAGATAGAATAGCATTCGCCGGTAAGATATACCAAGCTCTATCATCCACTGATTGGAAAAACGTTGATGGGTGGAACGGAACCATATTCGTGAGGATCCCAAATGGCTAACGACAACAGCCTTTTTGCCGCTCTTCGATCTGCTCTTCTATATGGATTTTCGGTGCATAATCTTCCGAACATATTGGTTGAGAGGGATTTCCAGCCGGAACAACAGGGTGCTCCTACTCCCAGTTGTATTTTCATGAGCAAGATATATGACACAAGATATGGACATACCGGTGTTTCTTATGGGTTAGACGTTGATGATAATTTCGTAGAAACCAACACCCAATACATGGAAACGGCCATCCAGTGTACGGCTAGAATAGATCCCAACAACATATATGACGAATTTCCAACTTCAGGAGATTTGATCAATATCGCCTCTCAAATAATGCAGAGCGGTGTTATCATCGCCCAGCTGAAGGCGCAAGAAATAGGTGTTCTAAGAATCCGTGATATTAGATCACCTAACATCATAAATGATTACGATAGAAACGAGGTAGTACCTTCGTTTGACGTGATCTTTACCCACAAACGCTCTATGCCATGGATAATCGAATCCGTGGACATCATAGAGACAGGCATCCACAGAGTATGAGGCTCGCGATATGGCTATTTCAATTCGGCGTTATGTCGAAATAACATCTGGCGTAGGAGCTGGCACAATTGTTCGTCTTCGCGAGCTTATAGCCAGACTGTTTTCAACCAATCCATTGATCCCCACCAAATCTCTCATAGAGTTTGATTCGGCGGATGAGGTTAGACAATATTTCGGGGTAAACTCAGCAGAGTACCTACGAGCATTGTTTTATTTCGGGTGGATCAGTCTCTTGATAACCCGACCCAATAAAATCTCTTTCGCCAGATGGGCTGAGGTGGACACTGCCCCACTGATTTTTGGTGCGGTCCAGCAGCAATCATTGTCTAACTGGACTAACATAACGGACGGGGCGTTTTCTATCACCCTAGGATCTGATACCAATGAGATATCAGGTTTAGATTTCTCAGCCGCCACTAGTCTAGCCGATGTTGCGACTGTTATTCAAACAGCTCTCCAGTTGCAATCTGGAGCCATGTGGACTGCTTCGTCTGTCACATATGACGCGTCTCGCGGAAGCTTCAATCTAACGGGTGGAGCAGTTGGTCCAGCCGTAGTGTCTGTTTCCGCTCCCGCTACTGGAACCGACATTTTGATATCTGGACTATTAGGATGGACGAGTGGTGCCATATTTTCCAATGGAGTATCTGCGGAAGACCCAGAAGAGGCTGTGGCTGAAAGCGCTGCGGCATCATCAAATTTCGGAAGTTTCGGTTTTATGGACGACCTGACTATATCCGAAGTAACGGCGGTAGCCTCTTGGAACAACACTCAAAACAATTCATACTTGTATAGTGTTGGTGTATCGGAGGATGACGCTGCGGACTACAGCGCTGCTCTTGAGAACCTGTCCGGAGTTGCGCTGACTGAAGTACTATATGGCAGCGAATATCCGGATATGATCCCGATGATGATCTTGGCCGCTACTGATTATACGCGCCCTCAATCAGTGCAAAATTACATGTACAAGCAGTTCGCCTTGACCCCTACAGTGACCACCGATGCGAAGGCCACCACTTTGGATGATTTGCGTATCAACTACTATGGCAGAACTCAGACTGCTGGGCAGAATCTGGATTTCTACCAACGTGGTGTGATGATGGGGCTGCCCACTGCTGCTGTGGATATGAACACATACGCCAACGAAATATGGCTGAAAGACGCCGTGGCCGTTCAGATCATGTCTATCTTCTTGAACTTGGCTCGGATCCCTGCCAACAATTCAGGCAAGGCTACCATTTTAACGGCGTTGACTGAGGTTATCGATCAAGCGCTGTTGAACGGCGTGTTTAGCGTAGGGAAAGCGTTGAGTTCTATTCAGAAGCTATACATCAGCCAGTTATCAAACACAACAGACGCTTGGTTTCAAGTCCAGAATTCTGGATACTGGGTCAACTGTGAGATTGTCAATGATAACGGCAACTATGTGGCTGAGTACCTTCTAATTTATGCCAAAGACGATGTTATCCGCAAAGTCGAAGGCACACATACACTAATCTAAGGGGTGAGGCATGGAAAATATATCTGGTTTTGGCTCTCGCGTACGTCTGAGAGCCTCTGTCACTTTTCCTTTGGGATTTGACATAACTCAATTTGCCGACGACGCCGATGGGTTTGATGCTCCTAGTATGCAGATTAGTGACAAGGGGATGGGACTCAACGGAGACTTGGTAGTATGGAACACCGCTAATCCTATTCCACTATCTTTGTCGTTGATTCCGGGATCCGGTGATGATCGGAACATGAGCATACTATTCGAAGCCAATCGGGTAGGCAAAGGCAAGACTGGCTCTCGTGATGTCATCACCTTGACGATAGTATATCCAAATGGATCATCTATCACATACAACAATGGTGTCCTAACTGACGGTCCAGCGGGTAAGAGCATCGCCAGTTCTGGGCGTATGAAATCAAACACGTATCAGTTGGTGTTTGAAAACAAGGTGGAATCGTAATGGACCTTATTAAACCAAAAGATATTGAAGTTGAGGACATTGATGGGAACATCATCAATGTCCGTATTTCGAGATTGCCAGCTACTATTGGCCGAGAGATTCTTGTCCAATATCTCCCTAGTGCTATGCCTAAGGTAGGTGATTACAAAGTCAACGAAGATATGATGTTAAAGTTGATGGCCCATGTGGCTGTTGTCAACAAGGACGGAGATGCCATTTCTTTGTCTAATAAGACTTTGGTCGATAATCACATACCGGACTGGCAAACTCTAGCGAAAATAGAAGTCGAAATGCTAAGGTACAACACCGATTTTTTCGACAATGGAAAGATCTCAAATTTCTTCGAGGTTATCAAAACGAAGGCCCAAGCGTTGATTTCCAAAATGTTGACGGATTCATTGGCGCAATCCTCGAAGGAAAACAAGCAACCTTAAAGCAGTTGCGTACCGAGTACGACTTGGAAGACGCTTTTATAATGTGGGAATCTATAGTCGTGCCTCGGTTCAATGAGTATCTTTCCATAAAACACGCTAACAGAAAAAGAGGATGATATGGCCAAATCAGTATTAGAAACCTTCTTTATTATGTTCGCTTCTAATGCTGATGAGGTGGACGAGGCTAACGACAAAGCCAGAAAATCAACGAATGATTTAGAGGAATCGCTAGACGATAGTAAAAAAGCCAGCGATAATGCTGGAAAAAGCTTCTTGAGAATGAGCAAAAGTGCTGTTGGCGCTTTATCAAGCATTCTGGCGTTGGCAGGTGTGGCATTTTCAGTAACATCGGGTAGCAAGTACGCGGAGGATCTTCGATTATCGTCCTTAGCAATAGGAGAAAATATAGGAGAAATTGAGGCTTGGGGGAAAGCTACTCGCGAGTTTGGGGGAGATTCTGTTTCTTTCCAATCTATGCTGAAAGGTTTAAACAATTCTATTCGCGAAACCGCTTTTACCGGGGAAGGCACGTTGAGTCCAGTACTACGTAGGCTGGGACTCAATTTACGTGATCTAGAAGGAAACATAAAGACCCCTCTACAACTCCTGCCTGAGATAGCTAAGGCATTCGAGGACATGGACCCGGCTGAAAGCCTACATCTAGGCGGAATGTTAGGGCTAGATGACGCCACTATCATGCTTCTTCAGAAAGGAAGATCAGAAGTGGACCTGTTGATCAGGAAGCAAAAAGAGTTTGGTGTCCTTAACGAGAGGGATGCCGAGATAGCGAAACAATTCAACTATCGTCTAAATGAGTTCTCCAATATTATAGTTTCTATTAGGCAAAGGATAACCACAGCTGTTCTCCCCGCCATGACGTCTTTCCTAGATCGGTTTAAGCAGATTGGATCTTTTATAGAGAATAACGGGCCTCTAGTAGAAGGTTTTTTCTTGGCCGTGGCTGGGGTAGTTGGTGCCATATATATACCTATGATGATTAAAGCAGCGGCAGCAACGTTAGCGGCAACTTGGCCAATACTCCTCATCATAGGTATCATCGCCGCTCTCGCGGCGGCGTTTGCTTTAGCTTATGATGAGGTGGTTAATTTCGCTAACGGAGGAAATTCTCTCATAGGAGAAGCTGTCAAGCGGTGGCCATTGCTCGGCGTGTCGATCGATATCATAACCGGGTCTATAAGGACTCTCCTTAGCGCATTCTCCGGCCTATCCAGCTTTATATCATCCGCTATGGATGATCCAATCGGCGCGTCTAAGAAATTTTTCGAAGTTTGGGCAGATGGTGTTAGACAGATCATCGAATCTGTGCCGTTGATAGGTGGTTCTCTGCTCAAGATGTTTGATTTCTTTATGAACATCTTTTCTTCTATCGCAGAGGCAATAGGTTTTGTCATAGGCATGATATCAGATGCTACTCAGAAGGCGTCTAGCCTATTTCCTTCGTTCAACTTGTTTGATGCCGTTAACTCACCGTTTAAGGACAGTTCTGGTGGGATTGGCATATTGGACAAAGCTAGATCTATGATAGGTATGGCATCCAATACCCCTTTGGCCTCTCAAACCAGCAATAGTGTTGTCAACTCTTTTGACAGACGAGCAACAAGCAACGTTGTGTTGGACGGCGATATTGTCATACAAACACAGGCTACCGATGCAGAGAGCATAAGTTCGGCCATAGGATCATCTCTAACTGAGCAATTGCGACAAGCCATGTATAATTTTGACGACGGTGTTAGATCATGACAGTAGATGTTGTGGGCATATACGATTCTAATTTCAGGCAGATATTGCGTACGGCAATTCCGATGAGAGCCAATATCACAGAGGAGGCCATACTGCCTGAACACCCGTTAGAAGATTCAAGCACTATTAATGATCACAAGATTTTCAAACCGGTGATCATTGAGCTTACGCTGTTTCTAAAGGCGGGGGAGGTATCCAATGTATACCAATCGTTAAAGCAATTATACAGATCAGAACAGTTGGTTACTATCCAGACTAGAACTGGTAGCTATTCCAATATGACAATATCTGTATTGCCTCATGATCAGACTCCTGATATGATAGATTCTGTCATATCAAATGTCAAGTTCAAGGAAGTGGTTCAGTCCACTGCTCAATATGGCCCTCTCCCTCCTTCTAGTGTAAGAAGAGCTGAGCAATCATCTACTATAGATAGAGGAGAGCAATTGCCGGGGTCCGTAGACTCTAGCACTTCTGAGAAGGGATCGTTTCTATATAGGCAATTTATACAATGAATATCATCCCCATACAACCCATACCCAACCAGAGATTGCGTATCCCCCTGAGCGGAAGACGATTTGAACTTGTCATCAAGGGGATCGAGGAATATATCACGGTAGATGTCTTGATAGACGGGGAAGTGGTATTGGAAGGCATCAGGGCTGTAGCCGGTACTCCAATCATACCTTATCGGTATTTGGAATATGGCAATATTTTGTTTATCACTGAGAACGACGAATATCCCAACTGGCGACTTTTTAACTCCTCACAAAGGTTGGTATATTTGACGCCAGACGAAATAGGCGAATTGTGATGGCTGAATTCGATCCCAGAATTGTCAGAGTCGGCATAGAGATAGATGGCAAGCTCAAAATGTTTGACAATTTGGCTGTGTACGCTACCGGCACGAAATATGCCAATTCTATACAAAACGAGTGCGAGGTCAGGATTGCTAACCTCGATAAACCCACCAGAGACTACATATTGACTGAAACGTCTCCTCTCAATTTGCGTAGAAGTCCAAAGAGAGTGGTAGTAGAGGCGGGGCGCAAATCATATGGCACTAGTACTATCATAGTAGGGGATATCATAACATCTAGCGTGTCACAACCGCCAGATATATGGGTCACTTTGAAAGCTTTAACCGGAAACTTTTTCAACGGGCAAGTGGTTTCCAGATCATCTGCTCCAAGGGCTACGGTTTCACAAATATCGCAACAGATTGCCGGTGATTTGGGGCTTGACCTGGATTTCCAAGCCACTGATAAGGTTATCGGAAACTATAATTTTGTGGGAGGAGCTTCCAAGCAAGTGGGGAAGGTAGGCCAGATGGGCAATTACAACGCGTATGTTGATGATAATACGTTCGTTGTAAAAGACAGAAATGTTCCTTTGAAAGGGACATCGAAACTGTTGAACAAATCAAGTGGCATGATTGGTATCCCAGAGATAAGCGTATATGGAGTCAAGGTCAAATATTTGTTAGATAACATAACCAAGCTGGGTTCGGAACTCGTAGTGCAGAGTGAGGTAAACCCCACTGCCAATGGCAGGTATTCTATCTACAAATTGGCCTTTGAGATATCTAGCAGGGATACTCCCTTTTATTATATAGCCGAGGCATATAGAATATGACTCAATCGATACCTAGCCATGATCCAGCTAGCGAAGATGCCATAACTGGGTTGTTGATGGAATCATATCGAAAGTTCTTGCAGAATACTGATGATATGATGCCGTGTAGAGTAGTCAGTTACAATAGGGACACCAACAGGGCGGTGGTTCAGCCTTGTATAAAGGTATTGACCACATCTCAATTGCTTGTTCCCAGATCTGAGCTAAGCAATATCCCAGTGTTCAGAATGGGAGGGGGTGGATTTGTGATATCATTTCCTTTATCAGAAGGAGACCTTGGGTGGCTAAAAGCCAGTGATCGTGATATATCTCTGTTTCTACAATCATATAGAGATTCCGGGCCAAACACAGATCGATATCATAGTTTTAGTGATGCTATGTTCTTCCCTGATAAGATGAACCAGTTCAGTCTGGATTCCGACGATAGCGATAACCTTGTGATCCAGTCGACTGATGGCACTACTAAGATTTCTTGGAGCAACTCGTCCATAAAGATTAAGGCTCCTTCGCTAGACATAGAATCCCAGTCTGTTACTATATCCGGATCACTGTCTGTAGGTGGATTGATAACCAGCGACACCGATGTGTCAAGCGGCTCTGTTACTTTAAAAACCCTGAGGGTGACAGGAGTTCAATCGGGTACAGACGAATCGGGAGTACCTGTGCAATGACAAGATTATTCGCAGTGGATGAGAACAACGACATATATATAGCTAAAAACGGAAGGCTAGCGATGGTTGATGGCTTACCAGCTGTGCTTCAGAACATCGAGCACGCAGTGAAAGCCAGATTGTCTGAGATGATATTGGCTGTTGATAGAGGTATCCCTTTCTTCGAGACCATTTGGAATGGCTCCCCCAACATCGGGCAATATGACGCCGCGCTAAGAGTGGCTGTTCTTAGAGTAGAGGGAGTTTTGCGCATAGACTCTATATCTTTTGGTAGAAATGGATCATCAATAACTTACACAATGGTCGTAGAGACCATATATGGCGGAGTGGTTTCTAATGGCTCTATATAATTATGTCACTGGTCAGGGGGTCATAATCCCAGACACCAGCGATTTACTGACGGACGTAGAGAACGAATTTAAAGCCGCTCTGGGCGAGGATCTTGTTACCGATCCCGAAACCCCGGAAGGTATGATGATCGCTGCGGAAGTGCTAGCCCGCGACGCTGTTGTTAGAAATAACGCCAAAATGGCCAATCAAATCAACCCTGATTTAGCTGGCGGCGTTCACCTTGATGCTATATGGGCGTTGACAGGGGGCCAACGATCCGGAGCGAGCAATTCTTCTGCTATATGTTTATTGTCAGGTGTGGCCGGTACAGTGGTTCCCATAACAACTAGATTCAGATCCGAATCGAATGATTTATGGGCAGTGGAAACGCCTGTGACCATAGCATCCAACGGGCAAGTGCTAGCAAACGTTGTGGCAGTTGAACCCGGTCCGATATCCGCTGCCACTGGATCTATCAACCAAATAGAGGTAGGCCCTCTTGGTCTAGAGACGGTATCAAATACGTCTCCGGCTGTTTTAGGACAACTGGTTCAATCTGATCAATCGGCTAGGAGAGAAAGAAAAAACACATTGGCCCTACAGGGAGTCAGCCTTCCTGTTTCGGTGATATCTCATGTTATGGCTGTTCCCGGAGTAAGGTCCATGTCGTTTAGGGAAAATCGAAGCTGGGAAGACATGGTTATCGATGGGGTCACTCTGGTACGAAAGTCTATATATGCTTGTGTGGACGGAGGATCGGACATAGACGTGGCCACGGCTTTGCTTAAAAAGAGCCTAGGGTGTGATTGGAACGGTAGTGTATCAGTTTCGGTCCTAGACCCATCAAGCGGCCAATCATATCCTGTGTTGTTTGATAGACCTGAACTTGTTCCAGTTCTAGCTAGAGTGACCGCAAGGGTGACAAATCCTCTAATCAACCCTCAAACAGCTATCAGAGCTGCTATAAACGCCTATGCTAACGGGGAAATGGAGGGGGAGGATGGATTTGTGGTTGATGGCAATGTGTCCCCATTCGAATTAGCCTCAGCCATCAATAGACAAGAACCCAACATTTTTATACAGAAACTAGAGGTGGCTTTGGCATCAGATGGCAACTTCTCCACTGATGAGATAGTCATTTCTATTTTCCAAAAAGCCACTATCAGTGACTCAGGAATACAGGTGATCACCCCGCCATGAGTAGAATCGAAGATTTCGAATCCACGGTTGATCTGATGCAAGTGTTGTTGTGGCAGTACAACGATGCTGTGAGGCTGCAAAAGATCATAGAACTCAAGCAACTGTGGTATGACAAGTATCATACGGACTTTTGGATCAATTGGGAAAGAGATGTTTTTGATCTTAGGACGGCTAACGATTTCGGTTTGTCGGTGTGGGCCATCATATTGGATGTTCCACTGTCGTTTGAAGTTCCGGCCAGCAGCGAAACCAAGGTTGCGTGGGGATTCGGTAGCCGAAGAAAGAATTTTAACAATGGCAATTTCAAAAGATCCGAGGCGGGGGCGGTTATCCTAACGACTGAGCAGCGAAGAATAGTTCTAAGGCTCAGATATTTCCAACTCACAACCAGTGGCAATGTGTTGGAAATAAACAAGTTCCTGTTATCGCTGTTCGGCGAGGACTACGGCTTGGTATATGTTCGCGACAATCTGGACATGTCTTGTACATATATATTTTCCTTTAACCCGCCTAGTCAGTTGCAATTGGTCCTAGATCAATTTGATATATTGCCTAGACCAACGGCGGTATCGTTCGATTATATAGTAGATCTAGATCTACCGTTCGGTTTTGAGAATCGCGCCAACTATAACAACGGCAACTTCGCCCCCTATGTCCCCCCACAACCAACTAACCCGCCATTTGAAGTCAATACCAGTTTTAGCAATTCATATGGCGGCGTTCCTACCATTGCGGGTGGTACAGGATGGGGAGTAACAGGAGGGTCTGCCACCATATCCTCCTTCACCGGAACTGTCAGCCCCGGTACCATAGATGGATTCAGTGGCATAGGCGTTGGATATGTTTTGGATGGCGGTACATCAGATCTCTATTTTTTGTTGTTCCTAGATGGGGCTGACGGTTCTGAAAACTACAACGTAAGTGGTGATGGCATCAATGGCACGTTGAATACTCTTGATGCTTCGTTCGAGGCAACCAACTATGGTAATGCTTTTATATGGAACGTGGGAACAGGAAGCGCCCCCGCTCCTTGGAACAGTGAAAATACTTTTGGCCTAACAATAGTGGCGGCATAACATGACAAAATATTTTGTAAATCCATTCGCTGTAAATGGTGATAGAGAAGAAGTTCCTGACGCGGCGGACCCCAACGGGTTTGTTAGCTATGATGTGGGGTATGGTTTTGATTATGAACGTGATCCCGATCCTAACGTGGATCCTCTCACCAAAGACATTGAACGGGATAAAATGAACCAATTATGGTTCGATGTCACGGAGAATATCAAATTTTTGCAAGATACTGGCGGCGTTCCTGAGTGGTCTCCTGACAAGGTGGCGACCAACATAGGGTATCCTGTTGATGCAAAAGTCATGTTTAACGGGGTGATATATACTTCTACCGCCGCCAATAACCTGTCCACGCCCGGTTCGTCTACGACTTGGATTCTCGGTGGCCAAACTGACCCTACCATACAGGCCATCGCTGGCACTACGCCCGGCGCCAACACATATATCTGGTTTTCGGCGACTGACGTCGCCCAAGTGGCATCCATTACTTCGTTCGGACGGAATCTCCTAACATCGAATAACGCAGCGGACGCCCGGTTTAAACTGGACATCACTAGCTCCAGTGAAACTGTCACTGGCCTAGCTCGGGCGTCCACCCAGGCGGAGGTTAACGGGGGCGGCGTCCCCGGAAATATGAGCTACGTTCGCCCCCTAACGCTCCGTTCGGGGATGCAGACCAGTCTCTCTTCCAATGCTTCCGGCTACGTCGCATTCCCGCAGTGGTTCTCCACCGGGCAGATTCCGCAGCTCCGTTACGCCCGCTTGACGCTACCGCCGAATCAAGGTGCCCATACCGGCAACGTTTTCCCCAACGCGTGCATTATGGCAGTGGGGTGCATCTCCGGGCGTACGGGCACGGATTCTGAAACTTGGTCGCCGGTCATCACCCCCAGTGGGCGGGGTGCGTCGGTTCAGAATTCCGACAACCGGGACACGGTTACTATTACTGTTTTCATGATGGGGTATTAACAGCATGGCAAGACAAATCACAATAGCGTTCGCGGAGAACGGGAATAGAGATTCCATCCCCGTAACCGTACAATCGAACGGCGAAGTGTCATGGGCAGAGGGATATGGTTTTGATTACCAACGCCCTATTGGCAGCAGTCCTCTAGCTAAGAATGTGGAACGCACTAAACAAAATGCTTTGTTCCATGACATCACAGAGATCCTGCGACAATACCAACAACAAGGTGCCCCAGAATGGTACGCGGACACGCCGTACGCGCAGTTTGCCCGCGTTAAACACGGTGGCAGCTACTACGTGGCCGCCGTTGATGGGACCGAGCAGGAGCCGGGAACCGGCGAAGACTGGGTGGTGAATAACGTGCCGGTGCAGGCGCGTAAAAATAACCTTTCCGCCACAGCCGACCCGACCGCTGCCGATGACGAGACTGACGGTTACGAACCATTAAGCCAATGGATTAACGTGTCCTCAGGGGAGGTGTTTATCGCCATTAGCGTGGCCTCGGGCGCTGCGGTCTGGCAGAAAGGGACGCTTACGGTTGACGAGCTGGGGAACGTTTCGCTGCTAAACGCTAACGCCATTGGGCAAAACCTCATTCAATCCGCCAATCCCGGCGCGGTCCGGTTTATGAGGGCGAACGCGGATAACTCAGTGAGTTGGTTGTCGGCGGAGGACTTTCGGACGGCGCTATCGTTGACTAACACTGACGGGCTGCCGGAAGGCACGACCAACCTGTATCACACGCCGGCCCGCGTGCGCTCGAGCGCGCTGACAGGATT
>Ga0079224_100010326_pt1 | contig 12808 bp, 13 predicted proteins | sample Stecom2015_FD_80414 | JGI IMG/M metagenome (GOLD analysis project Ga0079224, IMG submission 80414) | Agricultural soil microbial communities from Utah to study Nitrogen management - Steer compost 2015 | ecosystem: Environmental > Terrestrial > Soil > Agricultural land | place: USA: Utah...
ATGATGAACCTGTGGATCGCCGTCGTTCAAGAGCGTCGGGTTCCGGGCGCGAGCGACGCCGTCGCGTGTACCGCCCGTCACTCGGAGGATCTCGACGAGTCACTCGCGCGGCGGTGCGGGGCCGCCGGAGTCCTTCGTAGAATGATGCTCGAGACGCTGCGGCCAACTTAGACTAGCCCGCATTCGCAGAGCTTGGGGGGATTCATGCTGAAGCCGTTTACGCTGCAATCGCGCCGCGCACTACTGCGCTTTCTTGCGGCGAGCCCGCTCGCGTACGGTCGCGGGCTCGGCCTGCGCGCCGGCGACGCGCTCGCGCAATCCGAGGGCTCGATCGAGGACGCGGCACACGCCGTCAACGTGTTCGACTTCGAGGCGTACGTGAAGCGGCACATGCAGATCGGCCACTACACGTACATGGCCTACGGCTCGGACGATTCCTCCATGCTCGAGGTGAACCGGGAGGGCTTCCGAAGGATTCGGCTCCGTCCGCGGCGGCTCGTGGACGTTTCGGCCATCGATACTTCGGTCGAGCTGTTCGGCGAGCGCTACGCCATGCCGATCTTCTGCGCGCCGTGTGGTGCGCAACAGGCGTTCCATCCTGAAGGCGAGGTCGCGGTCGCGCGAGCTGCACGCGCGAAGAACACACTGCAGATTCTGTCGACCGTGACGAACCGCTCCGTCGAGGACGTCGCGAGCGCGCGCGGCGCGCCGCTCTGGTTCCAGCTCTATCCCACTTCCGACTGGAACGTGACCCGCGCGATGATCCGCCGCGCCGAGGACGCGGGCTGCGCGGCGCTCGCGCTGACCGTCGACATCCCCGCGCGCAACATGGAGGAAAGCGCACGGCTGCGCCGGGACACGAACCGCGAGTGCGTGGGCTGCCATACCGGCGATCCGTGGAGCACGAAGCCCATGTTCGCCGGCGTAGACATGTCGAGCTTGAGAATGAGCGTTGCCGGTCTCACCTGGGACTACGTCGACCGGCTGAAGGACGCGACGTCGATGAAGGTGCTCGTCAAGGGCATCGTGACGGCCGACGACGCGCTGATCGCCCTCGAGCGCGGCGTGGATGGGCTCATCGTGTCGAATCACGGCGGCCGGGCCGAGGCGAGCGGCATCTCGAGCATCGAATCGCTTCAGGAAGTCGTGGCGGCCGTGCAGGGCCGCGTGCCGATTCTCGTAGACAGCGGTTTTCGCCGCGGCACGGATATCTTCAAGGCGCTCGCGATCGGCGCCGACGCGATCTGCATCGGCCGGCCGTATTTGTGGGGCCTCGGCGCGTTCGGTCAATCGGGCGTCGAACGCGTGCTCGACATCCTGACCCGCGAGCTCGAGATCGTGATGACGCAGATGGGCACCGCGAGCCTCGCGGAGATTACGCCGAGCTCGATCGTCGTCTCCGGCTGAGCCGCTAGCCAGCGTGCAGGTCCCGTCGCCCGCACGAGACGCGCCCGCCGGAGAGGGTCAGCCGTTGCGCTCCGACTCGAGCGCCGCGATCTGCTCGATGACCGCGTTGAACCGCCGGCCGAACTCGGTGAGCCGGTATTCGACGCGCGGCGGCACCTCCGCGAAGACCTTGCGCTCGATCACGCCGTAGCGCATCAGCTTGCGCAGCCTTTCGTTCAGCACCTTCGCCGTAAGCCCTTCCACGTGCCGCTGCATGGCGCCCGGCCGGACGACGCCCGCGGCAATGAGCGCGAGCACCGTCATCGACCACTTGCAGCCGACAACGTCCTCCACCATGCGCGTTACCGGCGTCGGCGCCGAAATCTTTTTCCTCAAACCGCTCGCCATCTTTCACCAAAAAGTGCGATACCCACCGTTCGGTGCAGACTTTTTTGCCGATGCGAGACGCCTAGAATCCGGGCGCACCCATCCCAAAGGGAGCACATCGTATGAAGACTACGACTATCGCGATCGCATCGTTATCCGCAGCCGCGCTATCCGCCGCTGCAATTCTTGCAGCCGAGGACGCGCCTGTGCCATATCCCGACGGCTATCGGTCTTGGGCGCATGTGAAGTCGATGGTGATCCAGGAAGGCCATCCTCTGTATGAATCGTTCGGCGGCATCCATCACCTGTATGCGAACGGCCGGGCGATGGAAGGCTATCGAACCGGCACCTTCCCCGACGGCGCGGTCATCGTCTTCGAGCTGCTCGAGGCGACGGTCGACGGCAACGCGATCACCGAGGGGCGCCGCAAGGTCGTGGGCGTCATGCACAGGGACGCGGAGCGCTACGCGTCCACCGGCGGCTGGGGCTTCGAGGGCTTTGCGGGCGACAGCCGCACCGAGCGCGTGGTCGGCGACCAGGCCGCCGCGGCATGCTTCGCGTGCCATCAGGCGCAGGCCGGCGACGACTACGTCTTCAGCGCCTACCGCCCGTAAGCGACCGCACGCGGGCACCGACGCGGCCGACGGCCCGCCCGAGGGCGACACGCGCGCCGGACGGTGCCTCGCGACCGCACGAACCGGCGACGCACATGCCGGCGCATCGGCCGGGCCGCTGTTGACGTCAAGCAAGGTTGAGGTTCTATAGTGCCGGTGCGCCAGATGCGGGCGAAATCGGTGGCCCAACACGGCGCGGGAACCGGCGCGCTGCGCGCCGGGATGATTCGCTCTCACTTGCGGGATTCGACGATGACGAAACCCCCGTTCGACGGCGGCGTGAAAGCGCTCGCCGCCCGCGGACGCGCGGCGGACGTCACGTGGAGGCGCCGAGCCTTCGCATCAGCCGGGCGGCCAGCCGAGGCTGCGTCCGCCGAGCAGGTGCAGGTGCAAGTGGAACACCGATTGGCCGGCGGCCCGATTGCAGTTGAAAACCGTGCGGTAACCGGACTCGGCGATACCGCGCTCTCGGGCGATCGCGGCAGCGACGGTGAGCAGGTGCCCAACCATGGGCTCGTCCTCGGGGACGAGGTCGTTGAGCGTCGCGACGTGCTTGCGCGGAATGATCTGCACGTGCGTCGGTGCCTGGGGATTGATGTCCTCGAACGCGTAGCAGAGGGCGTCTTCGAAGACCTTTTTCGAGGGCACCTCCCCTTCGATGATCTTGCAGAACAAGCAGTCGGTCATCCCTGTTCTCCCTCGGCCTCGCCAGGATGCGTCGAAGTGATCGTTGACGCGATCGGGCTAGGATAACAGCTTCCTCCGGCGCTCGATCAGGGCGTCAGGCCGGAGTGGGTGCGGCCGCGAACGGCACCCTGAGCTCCGCCCCCGGGGTGCAGTTGCGGACCTCGACGCGGCCCTTCATCGCCGCCACGAGTGCAAGACCGATGCCTGTCCCCACGGTCTCGCGATACGGACCCGTTGCTCGATCGGGGCTCGTCCACCCGTTTGCGGTGCTGCCGCACGCCCGGGCATCATACGAGCGATGAACGACGACGACCGGGGCGAGCCGTTGCACACCGCGAGCTGTCACTGCGGCCGGGTCCGCGTCGACGTCTTCGCGCCGCTGCCGGACCGGGTCTACGACTGCAACTGCTCGATCTGCACGAGGAAGGCCTATCTGCACTGGTTCGTGCCGAAGGATCTCGCCCGGATCACGGTCGAGGGCGATGCGCTCGCCACGTATACCTTCAACACCGGCCGCGCCCGGCATCACTTCTGCTCGGTGTGCGGCGCGGCACCCTTCTACATCGCGCGCTCACACCCGGACGATCTCGACGTCAACGTCCGCTGCGTCGAAGGCGCGGATCTGTCGAAGCTGACGATCGTGCCGTTCGACGGGCGCAACTGGGAAAGGGCCGTAGAGCGGTTACGCGCGGAGAATTGAACGGTTGCGCTCGAGCGTGAGCGCGCAGTGCGGCTCGCGGCCGCGGATGACGGCCTCGCGGACGGAGCAGCTATTTCGAGTGCGAGCGCCGCTTGACGCGGGCTGGCGCGGAGCAGGCGGCAGACTCTGTCTTGTGACGGCTCCGCAATTCTAGGGTTTCAGCCCAGTTTTTCAGCTTCTTACACACCCTAAACTGTGGATAATTTCAGTTATCCTCTCCGCGATCGAGGTGCTCTCAGTGACCACCGGGACCGCTGGTTCTTCCAGCCGGCCGGACGGGCGTGCGGTGCCGGCGTGCGGCTACCGGCCGGAGGACGTCACGGATGACGGCTTCGGGGCGGCGGAGGAGTACTTCGACGGCGCCTCCGCGGAGGTGGCGGAGGTGGCGGGCGGCGTTTCCGCGGAAGTTTCGCGCAGCGCTCCCGCGAAGGCGCCGACGCACTCGCGCTCAATCTCGGCCGAGCATCAGGCGCCGCGCTCATCGCCGCATTGAACGCTGCGAGATCGATCGAGGGATTTGGCCCAGGAGGTCATGCGGTCTCCTTCACCCCGAACGGCATCGCTCCCTCCTCCGCGCCGTGATACTTGTACGGCAGGAATTTGCCGGACATCGTGATGCGGACCCGGTCGCCGTTCGGGTCCGGCTCGCGCTCGCACGCGAGATCGAAGTCGATCGCCGACATGATGCCGTCGCCGAACTCCTCGTGGATCATCTCCTTCAGCGCCGGGCCGAACACCATCATTGCCTCGTAGAAGCGGTAGAGCGTCGGGTCCTGGGGTATCGGATCGACGCCGCCGCGCATCGGAACCTCGTTCAGCAGCCTTTCCTCGGACGGCGTGAGCCCGAAAAGCTTCGCGGCGCGCGCCGCCTGCGGCTTCGGCAGCTTCATCTGGCCGAGCAGCGCGCTCATGATGAAAAGCTGGCTGTAGCCGCCGATCTCCTCCGCAATCTTCTTCCAGCTGAGGTCCTTGTCGCGCTTGACGTCCAGAATCTTTTCGGTCAGGTCGGCACGGTTCATCGTCGTCTCCTTCGGCAAAGACGAATCTCGTGTCGGCTGCCTGGTTTGCAAGATTCGTGTCAGATCTTCCCGTCGCTCCCGCCTTCGCCCCGTATCATTGGTAACCCAGCAGGCGGTTCAGTCGGCCCGCCCGGGCGTAGAAATAGCTCAGATCCACCGGGGACAGATGCTGCCGCCACGAGAGGTCTGGGCGGATCTGACCATCCGGGTTGAAGCGCATGTTGTTGCCGTTCAGGATGTGGTGCTCCTTGGCTGCGAACTCGAGCATCTCCGCGTCGTAGGTTACCCCCAGAAAACTGCAGAGGCGGCGCAGCTCGCGTTCCGGCGCTTCGGCGAGGTCCTCGTACCGGACCTTCAGCAGGTGCGTTCTATGCACGTGTCGTTCGAGGATCGGCAGCGCGCGGCGATAGGTTTGCTCCCACGCATTCACTGCAGCGCTGTACGAGCGCCCGCGCTTCAAAGCAGAGTAGTACACCCCCCGTCCGTCGCGAACCAGCAGTATGACCCGCACGTCCGACGGAGCGCTTCGGTACAGGCTTACGGCTTCGAGGTAGTGCTTCGAGGAGTCGACCACTAACCGCTTCGCAAGCACCTTCGCTACCGCGTCGAACAGCAGCAGCTTGTTCCTCGCCGGCGCGCCCAACGCCTGCTCGTAGATCGTCCCTATCGGCACTCCCCAGCGCAGATTCGCGTAGCAGAGCGAATAGGCGACCTTTCTGTATGCCATGCGCGCAGCGGTCTGCTGCCTGCGGTCGATGACGTCGCTGGCCTTGATGAGCCCCAAGTTCAGCACGTAGGGATCCTGTCGCAGAGAGCGGAACGCCGGAATCTGTTCGACGGCGTCCAGAATGCGCGCCCATACGCGGCAATCGCGAGCCGGGGCGCCACACGTGCAAGCCGTGTTCAGTGCGAGATTCTTCGGCAAGTGAGTAATCTCTCCCAGCGACACTGCTTCGGGATGAGACCCGAGCAGCAGATCGAGCAGAGTCGATCCCGAATGCGCCGCCGAGCAAATGAACGCTACGCGCACGAGTCCTCCTTTCACTTGCGGTTTCGCCATACCACTAGAACGCGCGAAAGCGACGCCGGTTCCAAATTTTGGAATGGGAGGCGAGATTCTGGACAGGCGAGCCTCGTTCTGAGCCCGTCCGATCTCGAGCTTCCGTGCGCTCGAAGCGCGCCGGCGCGCCCCCGACAGCCTTATCCGGGACAGCTTGACGGCGATAGCGGCGGAGCGCAATGAGTATCGTCCTCCTGAAAGATTCGGAGCCCAGAATCATTCAACGGCCTCATGCGCCAAGGGATACGTGCCACGGGAGAAGAGCCCGTTTAGCGTTGCGCCGGGTAGTTAGGCGACATAACGACATCATCTCGTTCGCGAGATCAGCCGGGTGGGAGTACAATCGCGCGGCGCATCCTGGACGACTGGCTCGACTCAACAATCAAAAAAGAAGGCCGGCGGCGCCGAAACGAAGAGCACGACCTGCGCGGTCGACGAAGGGGGGGCAGACATGAAGATTCGGACCGCACTCTCGCTGCTGTTGTGGACCGTCCTGGCGGCGGGCTGCGGCGGCGGCTCGGGTGGAGGCGGCTCCAGCCAGGCCGGCTCGAGCGGCGGCGGGGGCGGCGGAGGCGGCTCGGGCGGCTCGGGCGGCGGGGGCGGCGGAGGCGGTGGCTCCGGCGGCGGCAACGCACCGCCGAACGAGCCGGCCAGCGCCGCGATCGTGTTCCCATGGGACGGCAGCCGCGCCACGGCCCCGACGATCGTCGTTCGCGGCAAGGCGTCCGATCCCGATGGCGTCAGCGCAGTACGCGTGAACGGCGTGCCGGCGACCGTCGCGGCACCTCAGTCCAGCCAGTCGTTCGCCGCCTTCGCCGCGAAGCCGAGCCCCCGGCTCGCGGCCGAGAGCCCTTCCGTGCTGCTCGAAGAGGGTGAGGTCGAGTTCGTGGCCGAGATCGAGCTCGAGCAGGGCGAGAACGAGATCGTCGTCACCGTCGAGGACGACGAAGGCGAGAGCGAGGAAGCCGACTCCGGGACGATCGTCTATACCGAGGTGCCCTCGCTCTTCGAGATCGACGCTGTCGGATCGAGGATCGTCGGGCTCAGCTGGACTTTGACGCCGGACGGATACGTTCAGCGCCTCGTCGAGCACGACCTGGCCGCCCTCGAACAGACGGTGCATCGAGACCTGCCGGGCGTGAGCCTCGGCTGCCTGCGCGCCCACACGAACGAGTACCTGTACCTCATGCTCAACGGTTCCGCAGACTGGGAGCTGAGGGGCGTCGACCTGACGGGCGGTACCGATACGCTGCTCGTCACGCTTCCGGAGGAGTCGCTCGATCCCGGCGCAGGCTTTCGCGACGACATCGTTCTCGCGCACGACCTCGCGTGCAGCGCCGATCACGAAGACGCCTACTTCCTCGTGAACTACGTCGCCGACGACGACAACGATCCCGGGAAGTCGCGCATCATCAGAATCGGCATCGCGACTCAGGTCGTCGATACGCTGACCGAGACGAACGCGCAAGTGCCGAACTGGCGTGCGACCCGAATCGAGCTCGCGGGTCCGCAGAGCCTGATCTCGCAGTACGGCCTCTCGTCGTTCGACGGGCAGCCGCTGACGCAGATCGAGCTTCCGGGCGGCGCTCACTCGGTGTTGACTCCGGGTCTCGACGTCGGCGGAGCTGCGTTCACGCCCGCGCTCGCGCAAGACCTCGTCTACGTCGCCACGTCCGGCGGCATCGACGAGGTCGACGTCTCGATTCCGAGCGTGCGGACGGTGTCCGGCCCGGAACCGGGCGGCGAGCCGATCGTGTTCCCGCAGGCGAGAAGCCTCGCGCTCGACGTGGCGAACCAAAGGCTGCTCGTCGGCGACTCGGATCTCGACGTCGTGATCGCGGTCGATGTCGCGACCGGCGAGCGGTCGACGCTGATCTCGCGTAACGTCGGCGACGGCCCGGGGCTGGTCGTGCCGAGGCGCTTCGTCCTGTCGTCCGACGGCGCGACCGCGTACGTCGTCGACGACGGCGGTAATCAGCAGACGAGGCTCTTCGCCATCGACCTCGCGGACGGCAGCCGCCACGTCGTCGGCGACCTCGGCGCGAGCAACCTGTCCATCGTGACCGGTATCGCGCTGGACGAGGAAGGTAACCGCGTCTTCGTCGCCGGGCAGGACGAGCTCGTCGAAGTGGATCTCGGTACCGAGAGCCCGCGCATCGTGGCGAGCAGCGCCGGCGGTGTGTTCGGAGCGCTCACCGCTCTGCATCTCGACGCTGCCGGAGGGCGGCTTTTGCTCGCGGACAACGCGGCGGGAGCGATCCTGACGCTCGATCTCGCCAGCGAGCAGGCGGACGTGCTGTCGAAGCCGGACGAGCGAGGGGACGGACCGCCGTTCGACGGGATCGTTTCGCTGGCCCTGGTCGGGGACGTGCTGTACGTCGCGAATCAGGGGGCCGAAGCGATACTGCTGGTGGACGTCCCGACCGGCGACCGGCAGCCCCTCACGCCCGTTTGCCCGCTCAGCTCCCCGGGCGTGTTCCCGTCTCTCGCTCAGGTGCTATACAACGCCAATGCGAACGAGCTGCTGATCAGCGGCGACGAGCTTTATGCGCTCGACCTCGAGTCGCAGTCCTGCACGCAGTACCCGCGCCGAGTGCCGGTCTTCGAGATTCAAGTGACGCCGGAGAACCAGATTCTCGCCGCGTACTTCAACATGCTGACTCACGTCGACCGGGAGACGGGCGAGGTCGTGATCATATCGAAGTAGCCGCGGGCCTTTCAAAAGCGGGGGAGTCCGGACGGGGGTCACCTCGGTCCGGACGCCCCGGGCCGGCTTCGCCCGCTCACGCCGCGTCGGCAGCCGTCTGCTCCCGCTTGCGGACCAGCAGCACCGGCACGGAGGCACGGCGCACGATGTGCTCCGCATCACTTCCCATCACCAACCTGCGCAGCCCGCGGCGCCCATGGGTGCCGCACACGATCAGATCCGCACCGACCTCGTTGGCCCTGTTCACGATGGCCTCCCCCGCCGGGCCTCCCGGCATCTCGACCAGCGACGTCTCCGCCTCGATGCCGGCCTTCGCGGCCTTTTCCTCGCAGTCTTGCAGGAGCTTGGCACCGAGTCTGCGAACGTTCTCGGCGACCTCGTGAACGGTCGACGGCATCGTTTCCGGCGCAACCATCACCCAAGGCTCCACGACATGCACGAGATGCATCCGGGCCTTCAAATGCCGTGCGAGGTCGATCGCCTCGGCGAGCGCCTGGTCGGACGGCACGCTCCCGTCTACGGGAACCAAGATTCGCTTGTACATGAGCACCTCCTGCACCGGGAGCAAGACCCTTTCGGTCCTGCACAGATACGAGAGTCAACGTTCCGAGTCTATCGGCCAACTAACCTCGGTAGTACGGTCCTCACACGTCGTCGACGGTCACGGTCGCAGCCGCGGCGAGCCCGGTGCCGTCGTAGTGCTCGATCTCGCAGAAGACCCCGTCGATGCGGCCGTCGCGGTCGGCATCGATTAACGGGTCATTCGAGTTGAACGCACGCCGCTTCGTGTAGTGCTCGCGATACGGGTCCCACTGCTCGAAGATCTCCGCGTTGACGTCGTCATCGAAGAACACCTGGCTCGCGACGACCTCTCTCGTCCCAATGAAGACCTTGAAGTGGATGTGCGGCGTGCGCCCGCCGTACCAGCTCGGATAAATGGTCGTGAATCTCACCCGGCCGTCCGCGTCGGCGAACTGGGTACCGCGCAGGAACGTCGCACCGATCGCGGGCTCTACCGAGATCCCGCCGACGCCTTCCTGGCGCTCGTAGCCGGAATAGAGGCCGAGCGCATCGGCTTGCCACAAGTCGAAGCGCGCACCTGCGAGCGGCGCACAATCGCGCGCACGCCGAATCTGCACCGCAAGCTCGAGCGGCGCACCGGGCCGGCCATCCGCGACGTCCGAACGGACGAGGCGCGGGTCGAAGTAGAACGGGCCCTCTCCCGAATCCGGAGTGACCGTGCAGGCGCCCGGTTGGGCGAACGCTTCCGGCAGCAGGAGCGTCGCGGCGCACGCCGATGCGGCCTGCAGAGCGCGCCGGCGGACGAGATCGAACCTGTCGGCGCTTCGCGCAAGAAAAGGGACAGAACGTCTCGTCCTCATAAGCCCCTCCGCTTCTGTGTGAGCTGCTCCGGCCGCTGTGCCTCATATTGGCGGCGGTGTAATGCCGCCGCGAACGTGCGGGCCCGACCTCGCCAAGAATAACGCCAACGGGGCTGCCTGGCCCGATGCGCTCGAGGACCGGTTTGCCGTCAGCTGCGGCCGCAGCCGATCGGGGCCGGCTCCAGCCGGCCGGCGCGCTCGATCAGCCGGGCAGCCCCGTCCGCAGGAGCGCGAGCGCGGCCGCCGACGCGTTGCGCGGCCTCAGGGTCCGCCATGGCGGACGAAACAAGCGGGGCCGCGTATCCTGTCTTTCGATGAAGCATTTGTTGAACCTGCTGGCGGCGGTCGCGCTGCTGGTCTGGGGCACCTACCTGGTGCGCACCGGCATCCTTCGCGTCTTCGGCGCCAACGTTCGGAAGGCGCTCGGGCGCAGCATCAGGAACCGCTTCACGGCCGCGCTGTCGGGCGTCGGCGTCACCGCGCTGCTGCAGTCGAGCACCGCAACCGCGCTGATCGTCTCGGCCTTCGTGGGGCAGGGACTGATCACGCTGCCGCTCGCCCTTGCCGTGATGCTGGGCGCCGACGTGGGCACCAGCCTCATGGTGGTGGTCCTGTCGTTCGACCTGTCGTGGCTCGCGCCGCTGCTCCTCTTCCTGGGCGTGGTGCTGTTCATGACGCGTCAGACGACCGACCTCGGCCGCTTCGGCCGGGTGATGATCGGCCTCGGCCTGATGCTGTTGGCGCTGCGGCTGATCTCGGACTCGACGCAAGTGATGGCGCAATCCGAGGCCGTGCGGGTCCTGCTGGGCTCGCTCTCCCGCGATCTGCTGCTCGAGATCACGGTCGGCGCGCTGTTGACGCTGCCGATGTATTCCAGCCTGGCGATGGTGCTGTTGACGGCGTCCTTGGCGGCCAGCGGCATCGTCTCGCTCGATACGGCGCTGGGCCTGGTGCTGGGTGCCAATTTGGGCAGCGGCATCCTGGGCGTGCTGACGACCGCCCGTTCGGCCGTCGAAGTGCGCCACGTGCCGGTCGGCAACCTGCTGTTCAGGGCGGTGGGGGTGGCGCTGGCCGCGCCCGCCGCCGGTTTATGGGCTGCCCACGTACGACCCTATCTGGGCGCCGATGCAGCGGCGGTCGTGATGTTCCATCTGGCGCTGAACGTCGCAATGGCGCTCTTGTTCCTGTCCTTCACCGGCGGAGTGGCACGGGCCGTGACGCGCTGGCTGCCGAGGCCGGAAGGCACACCGACGGAAAGCGCCCGGTACCTGGACCCGTCGGCGCTGTCCACGCCGTCGCTGGCGTTGGCGTCCGCCGCGCGCGAGGCGCTGCACCTGGCCGACGTCGTGGAGAAGATGCTGCGGGGCGTGCTGGAGGTGATCAAGACCGACGACCTGGACCTCGCAAGAGAGCTGCGCAACCTCGACGACACCGTGGATGAGCTGTACTCGGCGATCAAGTACTACCTGGTCAAGATTCCGCGCGAGGCGCTCGATGAGGACGAAAGCCGCCGCTGGGCGGAGATCATCGGCTTCACGATCAGCATGGAGCAGATCGGCGACACGATCGAGCGCGTCCTCGACGACATCGAGGACAAGAAGATTCGCAAGGGCCGCGCCTTCTCCGAGGCCGGCATGGCCGAGATCGCCGACTTGCACGCCCGACTGGTGGACAACCTCCGCCTCGCCATGACCGTGTTCCTCAACGGCTCGGTGCGTGACGCGCAGAAGCTCCTGGAGGAAAAGGCGCGCTTCCGCGATCTGGAGCTCGAGTACGCCTCGACGCATCTCGGGCGGCTGGCCGGCCATTCCAGGCCCAGCATCGAGACCAGCTCGCTGCACATCGACCTGATCAGCGATTTCAAACGCATCAACTCGCTGATCTGCTCGATCGCGTACCCCATCCTGGAGTCGGCCGGGGCCCTGGCGCCGAGCCGGCTGCGGCGCGACGTGGTGGGCTCGGGCGAGGCCTCGCACTCGGCGTAGGCGAAGGCGGATAGCGGCGAGCGCCGAGGCACATGCCGGGATCGTGGACGACGAGACCGTCTTTTACGTCGAGATCTTCAGTCCCGACCGCAGCTACGACTACGAGGCGTGGGCGGACGCGCTCGAGCCCTGGATGGACCGGTTCGTGGACTGAGCCGAAGGCTTCGCGGCGATCGTTCACATAGCGTACGATCACGTCCCATGCGCGCGCTCGGACTCACCGCGATACTCTTGCTCTTCTCGGCGGCGGCGTCCGGCCAACCCGGTGACGCTCGGGACGCGCAAGCGGTGATCATAGATCTCGCCGATGCGGTCGAGGCAGAGCTCGACTGCGACATTGCCGTGCTCACCGACGAGCCTCGGTTCGACGAGCTTTCGGATCGATGGCTGACGAACTATTCCGCGAGCGGCAGCGGCTGCGACGAAGCGTCGCAAGCGCTGCACGATCGCGGTTTGGCGAACGGAATTCTGTTTGCCCGCCGGCCGACGCTCGAGCAGCTCATGGTGCTCATCCGGCCGATGGTTCGCTCGGCAGAGTCCGCGTTCTTCTGTCGGATCACGCTGCAAGGAACGCCTCGCATCGAGCCGGTCACCGGCCAATGGTTCGTTCCGTACCTTGCGTCGGGCGACGGATGCGACGATGCGGCGGCGCATCTTCGGGAGCAAGGTGCGCCTCTGCAGATTGTCTTCCTGAGAAGGTTCGATAATCAGATCCTGATGCGCTAGCGTCCGGCCCCGGCTCCGGCACGCATGAAAATCGTCGTCCGGCGCGACATGCCCGGTTCAATGAACACTTTGCATACGCCCGCGTCGATCCGATCGACGCGCTGCGCGCCGACTGACCCGGGAAGCTGCGTCAGAGCGCCTCCTCCCACGGCACG
>Ga0079224_100010327_pt1 | contig 12808 bp, 10 predicted proteins | sample Stecom2015_FD_80414 | JGI IMG/M metagenome (GOLD analysis project Ga0079224, IMG submission 80414) | Agricultural soil microbial communities from Utah to study Nitrogen management - Steer compost 2015 | ecosystem: Environmental > Terrestrial > Soil > Agricultural land | place: USA: Utah...
AACGCGTACCTTTGCAGAGCTCGAACCGGACGAAAAAAACGCCCTGAGCCACCGGGGCCGAGCGCTTCGTGCATTTCTGGCTTTCCTCAAAGAACAATCATGACGGGAAATAGCAGCCCCGCCACCCGGGAGCCTTTAGATAAACAGATCTCTGCCGTCGTCATCAACTATCAAACCCCCGACCTGCTCAGAACGGCGGTGGAGTCGTTCCGGCGCTTTTACCCAATGATCCCGCTCCTCATCGTGGACAACGGCTCGGCGGATGAATCGAGGAGCACGATCGAGCAGCTCTGTGAAGCAGGCGACGGTCACGTTCAGGCCGAATACCTGCCGGAGAACATTTTCCACGGCCCGGCGATGCACCATGCCCTGCAACGCCTGACCACGCCGTACGTCTACGTGTTCGACAGCGACACAAAGACATTAAAGGGCGGTTTTCTGGAAGCCATGCACGCAGCGCTCGAAGAATCCAAGGAAAGCTACGGCGCCGGATACGTCGTGCGCGCTAACCAGAGGGGATTTGCCGATCCGAAGGGAATCCCCGTCCTCGCGAGTGCTTACATGCTGCTCAAGCGCGACGTTTACCTCCAGCTCCCGCCCTTCATCCACCACGGGCTGCCGGCATTAAAAAACTTTCAGGCGGCCACAAAGAAGGGATACAGGCTAATCTCTTTTCCCATAGAGGAATACGTGGATCACCTCGGACGTGGTACGGCAGAACGTTACGGCTATGGCCTCGGGTTTCGAAGCAAGCTCGATTACCTCCTGAACAAAATCGGCCTCTGACTACGATCGGTCCAATTCGAGCCATTCGACCAGCTGCTCCCACCGATCGAAGCGAAAAACACGGTCCGGCAACGCAACGTCCGGATTACCATTGAACCACGCACTTTGCCATCCGGCCCCAATGGCTCCTCGAACGTCAATCTCAAACGAGTCACCCACGTAGAGTATGGACGCCCCATCACAGCCGGCCAGACGGGCTGCATGGTCAAAGAGCCGGCGATCCGGCTTCATGTACCCCACTTCCTCGCTGATGACGAGGGCCGTCAGGCGGTCGCGAATCTCCGGGAATCGATCCAGCTTGGCGCGCTGGGAAGCCGCAAAACCGTTGGTCAACACACCGACAGGGATTCGGTCGGCAATGGCGTGAAAGGCTTCCTCGGCGCCGTCGGTGAGACACCAGTACTGGGAATAAGAATCGAGGTAATACGAATTGAGCCCGTTAGGCTCGGCGCAATCCAGTGAAAGCTCCTCGATGACCCGCTCGAACCGCGAGCGTCTCAGGTCGTCCGGACCGATTTCACCCATGGCGTATTGGTGCCACAGCCGAACGTTGTGCCGGTAGTAGGTTTCCTGCACGAGCTCGACCGGCACCCGCCCGAATATGTCCGGATACTGCCTGCACAGCTCCGCCAGTGCTTCCCTCTCAGCCTTACGATGGTTCAGAAGGGTGTCGTCGAGATCGAAATAGACGAAACGTACGGAGGGCATCAGATCCACTAGAGAGGCTTTTCGAACATCGCGTACTGCTTGTCGATCACACCTCCAAGTGCGTCGAGCGCGTTCCGCAACCGGTAGTTTTCATCCAGCACCCAGCTCATCTCACACGCATCGTACCCGTATTTGGGTCCTTCCATAATCGTTTCGAGGATGAGGAGCGAATCGAGGCCTCTTCCCTGATACTTCAGCATGACGCCCATCAGGGGCATCCGGCACTCGTAGATCCCACCGAACTTGCTGCGAGCGAGGAGTTGAGGCAGTCCTGCGGGGAAAAGGCGCCCACTGGGTACGAACTTCAGCGCCTGGTTCAGATTGGGCAACGAAATCGAAAAGGCGACCGGCTCGTTTTCGTGCTCGACGACAAACACGATCCTCGGATCCACGATCTGCTTCATCTCCTTCGCCAGGTGTGCAAATTCCCTTTCGGTCATCGGCACGTGGCCCCAGTTTTTCGACCAGGCGTCGTTGTAGATCCGCAGAATGTTTTGCGCTTCCTCGTCGAAACGGCTCATGTCGAGCGGCCGAATGTGCAGCCCGGGAGTGCGTTTCCTTACGAGCTCCACCCCTCGCTTTAGCTTTTCGATCTGGACGTATTTTTTGTGGACGTAATACGCCCACATCGTCTTCACCCGTTCGAACCCGTACGCGGTAAGCAGATTCTCGTAATACGGGGGGTTGTAAGGCATGAGGATGGACGGTTCGCGATCAAAGCCCTCCGTAAGCAGGCCTGCCGTATCGTTCAGCGAGGGGTTCGTCGGGCCGCGTACACCCGTCATACCCTTCTCGCGCAGCCACGCGGTCGCGGCGTCGAAAAGGGCAAATGCTATTCCTTCCGAATTGATACACTCGAAGAAACCGAAAAATCCGATCCCATCGTTGTACTTTTTCAGGTGCATCCCGTTGATGATCGCGGCAATCCGGCCCACCACACGCCCCGACTGGTCCTCCGCGATGAACGGGTGGATGGTCCCGTGCTCGAAGAAGGCGTTCTTTTTGGGATCGAGCGTATGCGCGACGTCCCGACGTAGCGGTGCCACCCAGTATGGATTGCCCGCGTAGTGTCGATAAGGGAAGTCGATGAATCGTCTCAGATCGGACGATCCACGCACCGGCCGGACCCTTACGTCCGTCTCGACCGCTGTAGCAATCATACCTTCCATCTGGCCTTACACGACGCAATACGCTCCGGTCAAACGGAGCCATTCGAAGAGATCACACCGTACTTCTTACCTATCCTTCGGAAGGCGTCGAGGATGTAGTCGAGCTCTTCGTCGGTGTGCGTGGCCATAAACGACGTGCGCATGATTGCCTGGCCTTGCGGTACGGCCGGCGGCACGACGGCATTGACGAAAACGCCTGCCTCTAGCAAATCACGCCAGAAACGGAAACACGTCATCATCTCGCCGACGACCACCGGGATCACGGGCGACTGGCTCGTCCAGACGTTAAAGCCCGCATCCCGGAACCCTTTGCGCATGTAGTCTGAAATGTGCCAGAGGCGTTCGAGCCGCTCCGGTTCAGACTCGAGTATGTCGAGGCATTTGAGCACCGTCGCCACATTGGCCGGCGGCATCGATGCCGCAAAGATGTGCGCGGAGCTCTTGTGACGGATGTATTCGATGATGTCGCGATCACCCGCACAGAACCCTCCGAGCGAAGCAAAACTCTTCGAGAACGTCCCTGTGGTGAGATGTACGCGATCGCCAAGGCCGAAGTAGGCAGCCGACCCCCGGCCTCCCGGGCCAATCACGCCAACGGCGTGCGCGTCGTCCACCATCAAGGCGGCATCGTGCGCTTCGGCGAGCTCGACCAGCTCCGGGATCTGGGCGATGATGCCGCTCATCGAAAAGACGCCGTCAGTCACGATCAATTTGCCGGCATTCGGATGTTCAGCGGTCGCCTTTTCGAGTAGACGGCGGAGGTGATCGAGGTCATTGTGCCGGAAACGCCAGGTTTCAGCCAGACTCACTTGAGTGCCGGCGACGATACAGGCGTGATTGTCCTTGTCCGAGAATATGATGTCTCCCTTCGATGCAATGGCCTGAATCACACCCTGGTTCGTCATGTAGCCCGTCGGGAAGAGCACCGTGGCCTCCTTGCCCATGAAACGGGCTAACCGCTCTTCGAGCTCGATGTGGATGTCCAGGGTGCCATTGAGGAATCGACTCCCGGTACAACCGGTCCCGTACTGCTCGACGGCCCGAATTGCGGCTTCGATGACGCGAGGGTCGTTGGTCAAACCGAGATAGTTGTTGGACCCCGCCATGATGACCTCGCGCCCGTTTATGATCGCGCGAGAACCCTCATTTCGTTCCAGAGGACGGAAGTACGGATACAGACCGGCCTGTTTAACCGTGGCATAATCCCCCGAGGGCTCAAAAAACTGATGGCATTTAGCAAAAAGGGTAGGATCGGATTGCACAGACGGCTGGGTCTCTTCAGCTCGCGGCACCGGCGGCTGTTTTTTGAAGTATTCGGGCATCGTCATAGCTGAATCCCAGATAAAGATGAAGAAATTTCCAGATCACAACCTACGCGGGATACAGACCGCTCTGCTCCTTTTGTGGCTGAATATAAGTCAAATAAAAAACAAGACAATTTGAACATGATTATTCTGGTTTAACGGAGCACGTTTCGGGTACGCGTTCTGCCGTTTCGGATGGGAGAATCGGCCTGGGATGGACAGCCGGCATACACCGGCTCAACACTTTTTCGATACACATCACCGCACGCTCATTTCCGCTGTAATTGCGGTTCCGGAGGCGTTCTTCATAGATGGCGTGCTGCTCGAGAAAAGTGGTCACATCCCGCACCGTGATCGGGCGGCCGATGACCGCCCGCCCCAACCCTTCGCGCTCTAAGAATATTGCATTAATCGTCTGCTCGAAGATCCCGTCATTGGGGGCCACGAGCAAAGGTTTACCGAGAAAAAGTGCCTCACTGGTTAAGGTAAATCCGGCCGTCGAAATTACGGCCCGGCACGTGGCAAGATCCTTCAGAAAACCGTCCATCGAGGGCTGCTTGAATATCACGTTCGGGTAATCCTCGGGACGTTCCGGGCGATCGAAGTTGTAGACTACAAAGGGCGCGTCAACCTGCCGGAGCACGTCCAGCACGTACTCCGCGCCTTTGGGGTGATTGAAATAGACGAGTACGTGATCACCTTTGACGGGTGAGATGGACTGTATGACCGGCCGTATGATGGGGGGCACGAGCGTCGTTCGTTCCGGCCTCTTCAAAGGTGAATAGAAGAACGACGTGATCAGAACGTGAACGGGGTTTCTGGGAGCAATCAGCCGGATCGCAGTCCCGGTTAGAATGGCGTTCAACCTGAAGCGTAGCGGAAGATCATACCGTGTTTCCGTGACTACCTGCTGGTGATTGAACGATAGCACGGGCAACCCGATACGCTGAGCCGCCCGGGGTGAAAATGCCTCAAAATCCGTAATCAACAGGTGCGGCTTGAACGAAGCAAACTCGTCCGCCAGCTGCGTGATGATTCCGGTCATGCCGACGATCGAATCCCAGTTGCACGCGATCGTCGAAAAGAACCGCAGCTGATTCCCTTCGATCACCTGTCGAAGCGGGGGAACCGTGAGCATGCGTTCGCCCTCGGACCCGAGGATCTCGCGAGCCGTGCCGCCTCCGCAAAACAGAAGCTCATGGCCGGCCCGCCGGAGCTCGTCCGAGATGGCGATCACCCGTGAGGTGTGACCCCGGCCTTGACCACTTAGTGCATAAATTATTCTAGCCATGACGTATGTGCGCCCTTGACCGGACGTTCAGCACAATCACAAAGGGAATGAACTTACGGTCTCTCCCGGGGCGCACCCTGTCTCGATACCCCACATGGGTATACGGACCAGGCCCGAGCCACCTCGTGTATGATACAGCTTTACCGTTTTTAGTATCTGAAGGATCATCGAAAAAAATCCAGTCCAGGAAAAGCTCGTACGGGTGCTGACAATGAAAGTTCGAGAAAGCGCCAGTTTATTGCCGCGCAGTGAGCTAAAAATTGAGCCTCACCGCAGCCTGTACACCGGATCCGGCTGGTTTTACCTGAAGCGTGAGGTCCTCTCCCACGTCGAAATCCATCAAGTGCGCGCTCACGTAAGCATCCAGTATCGTTAGCCCATACACTATGCCGATCCCAAAGTACGAAAGGTCACGGTTGCGCCGAAATAAGTCCCGCTGATCCCTGAGCGGACCAGAGGAAATTTCGCCGTAGCGGGCCGCTACCCGGTCGTATTCTCCCTTGTAGTGCGCCTTCGGGTTTTCATTTATTCGGCCGGAGTCGACTCGCTCCTGATAGGCTTTATACTGATAAGCGTGCCGGTACAACAGGTATTGCTCGTTCAGGTAGTAAGCAAACGCAACCATACCCCCGATACCAGCCCAGACGAAAGGAATCTTGTAGTATTGCCGGTTATAATACTGCCCCCATCCCGGAATCATGGCGGCCCTTCGAAGCGCCCCCTCCGGCGTGTGAATCCTGGTCGAGTCCTCTCGCACTTCTATGGTATCCGCGTCGTTTACCTGCGCAACCACGGGATTCGCGGCAGGAATGAGCAGCAGCAAAAACAGACAGGACAAACTACGGAGACTCACGAAATGCACGGTCTAAGCGGTCGTATCGGTTCAGGAGGGTTCCACCGGGTAGCCGCAGTGTGCGGACGTTCGTCAGGTCAGTCACGAAGCATCAGCTCCATCAGCCGTTCGAGGTCCTCGTCGGAATAATAGTTGATCTCGATCTTGCCGCCTTTACCCTTGGGCTTGTGTTTGATCTGGATCTGCGTGCTGAATCGGTTTCGTAGCCGGTCTGAGTACAGCTCGAGCTGCAGGCGATCGCGTTCGGAAAGCCCGTCGTCCTTCTTCTCCCCCGTTTTTTTATCTCGCTCGCCTGTCTCGGTCCATTTACGCACCAGGTTTTCGACTTCACGAACCGACAAACCCTGCTCCTCGATTTTGGTGAGGAGGCGGAGCTGATCTTCTTCGGACGCCAGGCCGAGCATCGCGCGGGCATGCCCCATCGAGAGGACGCCGTCCCGCAGAGCAGCCTGGATTCTCGGAGGCAGCTTGAGCAGGCGGAGCATGTTCGTGACCGAAACGCGGCTCTTCCCAACTTTCTCAGCCACCTGCTCCTGGGTCAGATCACATTCGTCGATCAGCCTCTGATAGCCCAGCGCCACCTCGATCGGGTTGAGGGATTCCCGCTGAACGTTCTCGACGAGGGCCATTTCGAGCATCTCTTCCGTGCCGGCTTCGCGGACGTACGCCGGCACCGTCGTAAGCCCTGCCAGACGAGCCGCCCGGAGACGACGCTCACCCGAGATCACCTCGTAACGCTTCCCGTACTCGACCTCGCGTACGGTGATCGGCTGTATGACACCCAGCTGCCGGATCGAATCGGCTAGCTCTTCGAGCGCCTCCGGATCGAAATCGCTACGCGGCTGAAATGGATTGGGGCGAATCAGGTCCAGGTCGACGTTCGCCACCCGCCCGGCGAGACGAGACCGGTCGTCAAACCGGTACAGGTGTGTCCGCGCCAGGTCGTCTTGCAGTTCCTGCGCCTGTTCTTCCTGCTCGTCGGCCACGGGCAGGAGCGCGCCTAATCCTCTACCGAGTGCTTTTCTTGATGACATCTGGTTTTAACCTAAAAAAAACGACGAACGAGAACCATAACCGGCGCCAGACCCAGAGTGCGGTACTCGCTTCAACGTGTAAACCCACCGGCAGCCGCTGAGGGGTCAGCTTCTCTTTCTTTCTTGCGATCAGACCGGCTGCGGCCAACTTTAGAGCCATTTTGCATGGACTGCGGCGTGTCATCCTGGTCCGGCCTGTTCCTCCGCAGGACCTCGCGTGCGAGCGCCATGTAGTTTTTCGCGCCCACACTCGTTATGTCGTAAAGCAGCACGGGCTTACCAAAGCTCGGCGCTTCGGACAAACGCACGTTTCGCTGTACGATGGTCTTGAACACCTTATCACCGAAATACCGGCGTACTTCCTGCGCGACCTGGCTCGAAAGACGGAGACGGGCGTCGAACATCGTAAGGAGTACCCCTTCGATCTCGAGATCGGGATTAAGGTGCCGGCGCACGATCTTGATCGTGTTCAGCAGTTGCCCGAGCCCCTCGAGCGCAAAGTACTCCGCCTGTACGGGAATCAGCACCGAATCGGCCGCGGTTAGCGAATTCAACGTGAGCAGGCCGAGCGACGGCGGGCAGTCGATGATGATATAATCGTACTTACGCCTGGCCTGGGCAATCCCCTTCTTGAGCAGGTTCTCCCGCTCGACGACGTCGATCATCTCGACTTCGGCGCCGACCAGATTGATGTGGCTCGGCACGATGTCGAGAAACGGCATTTCGGAGGACAGGATCGCCTCTTCAATCGAGGCAGTGCCTATCAGCACTTCGTACGTCGAGGCCGCAGCGGATTTGGGGTCGATGCCGATTCCGGACGTACAGTTGGCCTGCGGGTCGATGTCAATCAACAGCGTGGTCTGCTCAGCTACCGCCAGTGAAGAGGCCAGGTTCACCGCAGTGGTGGTCTTGCCCACTCCGCCCTTCTGGTTTGCTATTGCAATGACTTTACCCATCAATAACGGATTTTCTGGAGGTTTCAGGCCAGGCAATCAGCCTAATCGGAGCCACCGGCCCGGTCCGGAGGGAACCACAATAAAGTAACACGTAAGAGGAGAGTTCCTGCAGGGTGGCTTCAAAAGGTATGAAGAATCATTATGGTACGCCAATCCGTTGCACGAATTCGGCCGATGCATCCGCGCCCCATCGGACCATTTTGAATTTTTTCCTTCGGCAAAACCGACCCTGCTCATAGTTCATTAAAAGTCAAATATTTAGTATTTACACCTGATCCGGCCGTCCGTCTCTCCGACCCTCCTTAGCCCATGGCTCGCCGTTTCGTCCTCAAATCCGATCCGGACCGTAGCGCCGTCAAGCTAACGATCGACTACAAACGCGCGCTGAACCCGCAGCAATACGAAGTCGTGACGGCGCCGCCGGGGGCGTATCTCGTCATTGCCGGCGCCGGAACCGGCAAAACAAGGACGCTGGTGTACCGGGTAGCCTACCTCGTCGAGACCGGAGTCAAACCGGAGCAGATCGTCCTGCTGACTTTTACCCGGCGGGCGGCGCGAGAAATGATCACGCGGGCAGGCGCACTGCTCGACGGCCGGTGTGAGCGCGTCCAGGGCGGCACGTTCCATTCGTTCTGCCTCAATATTCTGCGACGGAATGCCCCCTCCATCGGCTTTGAACGGAATTTCAGCGTGCTCGACGCCTCTGACGCGGCCGACGTCATCGACATTTTACGAAATGCACGCGGCTACCACCGTCTGGACAAACGATTCCCCCGCAAGGGTGTCATTCAGGCGATCCTGTCGAAAGCCGCCAATCGCAGGGCGCCCATCGAAGAGATCCTCGCCACCGGATACCCGCAGTTTGTCCGCTTCGCGGAAGAGCTGCACGTTCTGGAGCGTGATTTTGCGCTCTTCAAACGGCAGCACATGTTGATGGACTACGACGACCTGCTGCACCATACGCTGACCCTTCTGGAGACTAACCCCGAGGTAAAACGCACGGTGGGAGCGGCTTGCCGTCAGGTGCTCGTCGATGAATATCAGGATACGAACGTCACCCAGGCCGATCTGGTGGCTGCGTTTGCCTCGGTCCACGGCAACGTCATGGCGGTGGGCGACGACGCCCAGAGTATCTACCGCTTCCGGGGAGCCGACCACCGGAACATGTTCTCCTTCCCCGAGCTCTTCCCCAATGCAAAGGTCCTCAAGCTGGAGCAAAACTACCGGTCTACGCAGCCGATCCTGACGCTCGCCAATCGGATCATCTCCCGGGCAATCGAGAAATACGACAAGCAGCTATTTACCGAAAAATCTGGAGGCGACTTACCGGCCATCGTACCTGCACCTGACGTCCAGTACGAGAGCCGCTTCGTCTCGCAGATGATCCTCAGCCTCCGCGAGGAAGGAGTCCCGCTCGACCGGATCGCCGTCCTGTTCCGTAGCGGTTTCAACTCGTACGATCTGGAAATCGAGCTTAACCGGTGCAACATCCCGTTTGTCAAATACGGCGGTTTAAAGCTCAGCGAAGCGGCGCACATCAAAGACCTGGTGGCCTACCTGAAGGTGCTCGACAACCCCAAGGACGGTATAGCCTGGAATCGTATTCTTCAGCTCCTCGAAGGTGTAGGCCCCAAGACCGCCGGCGACCTCGTCGAATGGATTCGAGATGCGTCAGACCAGCCGTTCGTGCTCGAAAATCGTCCATTCTCGCGCCGGTACGTCGAATCGCTCCAGGACCTGTTCAACGTGCTGCGAAGCCTCTATCACGGCAACCTGTCGTTGACCGAACAGATCGAAACGCTGATCGCCCATTACGAGCCCATTCTGAAGCGGAAGTATTACGAAGACTATCCGAAGCGGCAGCAGGACCTCGAACACTTCGTCACCGTTGCAGAACCGTTCAAGGATCGGAGTGATTTCCTCGCATCGCTGGCGCTCGATCCGATCGAGCTGACCACGCTTGGCGTCGACGTGCTGCACGAGGATGAAAAACCGCTGGTCCTCTCGACCATCCATTCGGCGAAAGGCCTCGAGTTCCACACCGTCTTTATCATACACGCGCTGGAGGGCGTCATTCCTTCAGGTTATGCACTTGACGACCCTGAAGCGATCGACGAAGAGCTTCGTCTGCTCTACGTGGCGGTTACACGGGCAGAAGAGCGCCTTTACATTACCTATCCGGTCATTCAGTATCGGAGGTCATTGGGAGAGTATCTTACGTCACCGAGCCGTTTCATTGCGGACATTCCCGCCGGCATTCTCGAACCGTGGACTCTCGTTGACGAGCAGGCCGACACCCCGAGCGGCGACCTACCGGATGGCGACGCCTCCGGATTCGCCTACCTTCCGTTTTAACTCGAGCTTACATGCCTCATTCAGGTGCCGTCATGAAGGAAAGCCCGGATAAAAACGCCGGCAACATCCTCGCCTCCGTAAAGATCGAAGAGGTCGGGCTCGACAGGCTGGACGTCATCCAGGAGCTGAACTTCGTGATTTTTGACGAGCAGCGGATCATCAACACGTTCGATCGGGAAGACCTGATGATGCTGCTGGCATCGATTGAAGGAGTACCCATCGCCTTCAAGATCGGCTACCGCGAGAACCGGTTCATATTCTATTCGGCCAAAGGTGGCGTGCTGCCCGAATACCGCCGAAATGGCATCGCACGTCTGCTCCTCTACGACATGATGAATCGTACGCGCGAGAGAGGATACCAGCGATTTGCCTTCGACACGTTCCCCAATCGCCACCCCGGCATGGCCGTCCTTGCGCTTCAGGAAGGATTCAGGATAACGAAGGCGGACTTCAATACGACCTACCGGGATTATCGCCTCCGCTTCGAGAAGAAACTCTGAACCCGCCGGAACACCTTGCTCTCACGCCTCAAAGGCGAGCTCGATCAGGTCGTTGACGACGAGTGTTTTTTCTTCAATTTTGGTAATCATGTCTTCGACCCCTGCCCTGCACAATGTAGCCAGCGGAATGAGAGCGCGCACCAGCTGAGCCCGCTGATGGGCTCCCTTGCAGCCGGTCAGGTACCATTGCGAAGCCGCATGCCCGACACCGGTGAGAAGCGTTATCGGATAAAACTCCTGGTTATTCAAATGGTGGGGTGCGTTGTAGTACCGCATGGGCGTCGCAAGCTCGGCCGGCAGATCCCATTCGTGCGCGATTTGGATGCCAACCTGGATGTGATCGACTCCAAAATGAATGATCTCCTGGCCAATAGGGGGCTCCTCCAGGAAATCCGACTCCGAATCGTCCGAAATCCACAATCTGGTATACGCCTGAGGCTTGCTACTGAGCAGAGCCAGCGCGCCAAGCTGGTGCAGCAACCCGGCAGTGAAAACGGTTTCGGGTGATGCAACGCGGTAAGTCGACGACAGCAGACGGCCAAAGGCGCCCGTTGCTATACTCGTTTTCATCAGGTGCTCGTAGACGCTCTTGGTCTCGCCCCGTTGTACCTTTGAGAACGTCCGTTTCAGCGCCGAAAGCAGTACGAGATTACAGACGGGTTCAAAGCCAAGTAACGTCACTGCGCGTTCAATAGTGGACGCTTTTTGCCTGATGCTGTAGTAGGCCGAATTGGTGCTTCGAAGCACCAGGGCCGTCGTGACGGGATCTCTTTTTAAGGTGTCGATCAACAGATCGACGTTGGGATATTCCGATTTGTTGGATAAAAGGCTTACGACGACAGGCAGCGTACCGGGTACGGGGGGAAGTTCGAGGTCCAGCTTCGCCTTCTCTGGCGGCCATTTAGCCGCTGAAATATCCATCTTGAGCACTTGCTCCAACGTATCGACGAGCGCCTGCTTTTTAAGTGGTTTACCCACGTACCCGTGAAATCCAGCTTGAAGGAACCTCGTTTCATCCCCCGGGAGCGCATACGCCGTGCACGCCACCATCGGAACACGAAGGTAATCGCGAATTTCCCACAGCGCATGCATCACCTCTACACCCGTCCGGCGTTCTCCCAGGTTGATGTCTAACACGACCGCGTCGAAGAGCTCTTCCCTCGCCTTTTCGATGGCCGAATCCACACCCGACGCGATCTCAACGTCGTATTGATCCTCCAGCATGATGCTAAATAACCGCTGGGTCCGCTCGTTGTCTTCGACGATTAGGATACGGGGGCGACGCTGATGGGTAACGTGAGTGCTCGCTGGCGCCGGCGTGGGCTTGCTTACTGCGTCAGTCTCTTTCTGTCGCGCCTCCTCGTTCACCCGCGCAACGAATGAATCGAATTTTGCCTGCGCAATTCGAATCGATTCCTCTCTGGAGATACTCGATCCATTACGATTTTCAGGGATGCTTTCAGAATACTCAGGCTCGACACCGGATGCCCCTTCCGCCTGATCACTTCCTGCAGGTACACTTTCCGGCGCCGTTACACCCGGTGTGTCCGAAGGGTGGCTCGATTCCGGCGGGAACGTGTAGGATCTGGACACGACGGCCGGCTGGATGCCGGTAGCCGGTCGTCTGACCGGCAATCCCGTGGCAAGGGGAATACCGACGGACACCGTGGTACCCACGTCGCGCCGGCTCTGTACGGAAATGCTCCCGCCGATACCTTTGATGAGGTGGCGCACGATCGACAATCCAAGCCCTGCCCCTTCAAATTCCCGATTGTCGCCATTGGACTCCTGAAAGAAGGTGTCAAATATGTGGGGTTGACAATCGTCTCCTATTCCAACGCCGGTATCGGCA
>Ga0079224_100010328_pt1 | contig 12807 bp, 6 predicted proteins | sample Stecom2015_FD_80414 | JGI IMG/M metagenome (GOLD analysis project Ga0079224, IMG submission 80414) | Agricultural soil microbial communities from Utah to study Nitrogen management - Steer compost 2015 | ecosystem: Environmental > Terrestrial > Soil > Agricultural land | place: USA: Utah...
GCTGTTGACGGCATCGCCGGCCCCAAGCCGCGCCGTCAGCTCATCACCGAAGACATGCGGCTCGACGGGGCTTCCCTCGGCGGCGACGCTCCGGAGTTCGACATCACCATCACGTCGCATGGCTGCGGCGAGAACTTCCCCCTCGACGAGACGGGACAGGAGCTCGATGCCGACCCGAAGGACGACCAGGAAGACGTGTTGGATCGCCGCGTCGAGCTCTTCTTCTTCGACAAGGAGTTCGGCATCCTCCCGCCGCCGCCGGGCAAGAACTCGAAGCAGGGCAGCACGGAGTATCCAGAATGGCGGCGCCGGGCCATCCTCAGCGAGTTTTCGGTGGACGAGCCCTTCGAGCGCCCCTGTCACCTCGACCTCGTCGTGGTGGACAGTGACGGCACGACGTTGGCGAACCAGCCGTGCAAGCTCCACGCCGATGGCGGGGTGCACGACCTCACCACCGACGCCGATGGTCGCCTGGTGTTCGGTCCGCTTCCGCCCGACGACTTCTTGCTCGAGGTCGGCTCCTTGGCCCTCTTCGTGACCTCGTTCTCTCCCGACCAGGGGACCCGCTCGATCGTCCTGCCCATGGTGGAGGCATAGCGCGATGTCGAACCCGCTCGCAGCGACGCTGCTCTCCACGAAGACGTCCGAGAACCGCGCGCTTCCAGGCGAAACCATCAAAATCGTCTTCTCGCGCCCCCCGCGCTCGGCAGACGACGTCGAGATCGACGTTCAGCAAGCGCAGTATCGCGACGGCGGAGACGTGGTCCCGGGGGCCGTGCTCGCGCGCTTTCGCGGACAAGTGCGTGATGGGAAATACGTCCCGAAGAGCGCGGAGCAGCTCGGGCAGCCGCGCCTCAAGCACATGCCGCTCAAGGTGACGGACGGCGCGAACACCATCGACATCGCGCTCCTCGACACCGGCAACGCGGTGGTTCGGAACGAGCTCCAGGTGACCGTGCGGGGACGGGTCAACGGCAAGGTCGAGTTCTTCGTGGGCAAGGCGGCGCTCTTCGTCTGGTATCCGCTCGCGATGATCGTGCCCACCGAGAGCGCCAAGCAGGACAAGTCCCTGAACATCGTCTCCCGGTGGGCGACGAAACAATGGGGGGCGAAGGGCACGCGGGATCGGCGCGTCTACACCATCCCGACGATTCGCCCTCCGGATCCCGTGAAGCCTTCCCACTACGATCCGCTGGTCAAGGCCTTCGCGCGGGCGGTCGCGGACGTTCCGGGCGGCATCATCGCGCTCGCGGTCGGACACGGAGATGGAGGTCAGGGGCTCGGCGGCGGCGTCCCGTGGTGCGACCTCATGCCGGAGGACGCGAAGACCGTCGAAGACGGCGTGGAGACGTTCCCGCACACCTTGTTCGTAGACAAGAACAAGCTCTTCGACGGGGCACTGCCCGGGCACCTGCCCGGAGGGCGGACCAAGGTGACGCTGAACGCACTCGATCGGATAGCCGACGAGCTCGCCAAGGCGAAGATCCCCATCCGTAAGGTGCTCTTGCACACGTGCAACGTCGGCAACGATCGCACCGTTCCCGGGAACCCGCCCATTCCGGGCTTCACGCAGCTCATTGCCGATCGCCTGCGCGTCCCGGTGCAGGCACACAAGGATTTCATCGCTTACACGGGGGACAAGCCGGGCACGATTCGCGCGCACTACGAGTCGGACGCGCCGAACGACACCGGGCTCAAGCACTGGCCGCTGCGCCGCGCGTCGGAGGAGTCGTTGCCCCAGGGTGCCCCGAAGCGGCATCCAGTGCCGTGAGGCGAAACGAGCCGGGCGCTCACTCCCAGGGCGCGCTTCGGATTTCGGGCGGCTCGCGCCCTGAGTGGGTCGCAAACCCCCAGATGCAGTGCCTCACCGGCTCGCACCGTGCCCGCATCGAGCGATCTCCGAAGAGGGCGTCGCCGCGCTGCGCGTGATCTTGGCACGGCAGCACCTCGGCGAGCGGCTTCTCGCAGCTCGGGAAGCGCTGCACGCACTCGTCCCAACCGAGCCGGCGCTCGTAGTGCCCCTGGCCCTCGGGGAGGGGCTCGAGCGCTGAGTCCCCCTCGGCGATCCGCCCGCGCCACTGCTTGCGCAGGGAATGCGACGTGTGCTGCGCGGTCCAGAGGCAGAGCAGCCGCTTCTCACGCTCGCCGAGCCGAGCCATCGTCGAGGTCGGAGCGACGGGCAGCGGCCTGGGGCGAATGCGAACATCGGTGCCGAACCGTTCCAGATGGCGCTCCTCCCACTCCTTCCAGACGCGTCCTTCGATTTCGGGATCGGCGAAGCACAGGCCGACTCCGCTCTTCCGACACGCGTCGAGCAAGAGCGGGCGCGCCGCGCGCGGTACGGAATCGTGGGGAGCGTCGGAGTCACCGAGGCTCCAACGGTGGACTCCATACACGACGAGCTCGGCCACGGGCGTTCCGTTTTGATCGAAGAAGACGTAGGCGTGACTCGCCACTGGAACGCCCAAGGTCGTGCTCGGCTCGCTCGAGCGGATTTGGGCAGCTCGCAGCAGCGACTCGAGCGCTTGGCCGTCGAGCTCGACCCCCGGCAAGCTCAAACACGGAGCGAGCCGCCCATCGTCCAAGACCGCGCGTCCGCAGCGCGCGCCTGCAAAGTGGTTCATCGTGTACGCGCGCGCCGTCGCGAACTCCCGTCCCGGAAACGGCTGTCCGCGGCGGACGACGCCGCGAAACCCGACGAGTGGCTTCTGGTTCGCAGCGTAGGCGGCCGTGGTCACGTCGCGCGCCCGGTCGATCTCGGCGAAATAGCGCTCGAGCTCCGGCTGCGGTGGTACGCCTTCATTCGTGCCGCTCGCGGCAGCCGGCGCACTCGAGGTCGCGGCAGGCGCTGCATCGATGCGCGTCGACGCGGGCTCGCGCGGAGTCGCACCGCGGCTGCAGCCAGCAGCCAAGGACAGAGCCACGACGCAGAAGGTGCGAACCATTGAGCCGTCAGTGTACTGCCTCCGTGCCCGCTCCACCCGAGGTGCGAATTCGTACGTGCTCGGCGTGGAGGTTCGGCGTTCCGCCGAGAGCCGCGGCCGGAGCTCCCTTCCGGACCCGTTCTGCGGTCTCTCGGCTCGAGACGAGCTCCTCTGCCCAGGGCCGACCGAGCGCTTTCTCCTCGTGTGCCAGGACGGCGTGTGGCGGTTGTACACGGAGTGCGTCGACGGTGACGTCTGCACGAACGACGGCGGGGCGCGCTGCGCGCCGATCGTCGCCGGATGCGAGGAGCGCTCATCCGGTGAAGTATTTTGCGACGGCAGTACGCGGCGCATTTGCTCGCAGGACCTCCTCTCCACGGAGGACGACCCATGCGAGGAAGGGTGTGGCTTAGGCTGGGCTCGCTAGCCCTACCCAGACCGGTTCCGTTGGGATGGGATACTTGCTGTCCTGGTGGAGGCTTGTCACTCGTTTCGGCCTTGCGTCCAGAATGCGTACGTTTCATGCCATCGGGCATGAAGGTGCGTGGCGCTCTTTCCTCAGTGCTTGGGCTCGGTCTGGTCTGGGTGGCGAGTTGTTCGAGCGGGGATCCCGGCTCGGAGGGCTGTCAGGACCCGGTCCTCACGGATTGCGGGGGCCCGTTCTGCGTGAACCTGGATACCGACGCGAAGAACTGCGGAGCCTGCGGGAACGCGTGTCTGGCAGGACAATCCTGCTCGGACGGGAAGTGCGTTGCCGGGAGCGCGAGCGGCCAATGCTCGCCCAGTCAGAAGCTCTGCGACGACGTGTGCACCGATGTCCAGTCGAATCTCCAGCATTGCGGCGACTGTGGTGTTGCGTGCGCGAGCGGGCAAATTTGCCAGGGCGGCCAGTGCAAGTGCTCGGTGGCGTTCAACACCTGCGGCACCGAGTGCGTGATCTTGCAGAGTGACGCCAATCACTGCGGTGAGTGCAACAACAAGTGCAGTGACGGGCAAGTCTGCAATCAGGGCGTGTGCTCGGGTGGATGTAGCGCCGGGCTCGAGCAGTGCGGCGCGAGCTGCGTCGACAAGCAGACCGATCCGCAGCATTGCGGTGCCTGCAACACCGCTTGCGGTGCCGGCCAGGCGTGCACCGGCGGGCAGTGCACGTGCAGCAACCCGGGGGAAGAAGCGTGCGGCACCTCATGCGTGAACGTGCAGACCGATGCCGCCAATTGCGGTGGGTGCGGGATGGCTTGCGTCGCCGGGCAGAGCTGCGTTGGGGGCGTGTGCATGGGCGGGGATCCGGGCGCGGGCGGAGGCGGCTCCGGAAACGCGGGCGGGACGGCGGGAACGCCGAGCGCTGGCGGTGGAGGCGCAGGCGGTGCGGGCGGCGCGGGCGGCGCGGGCGGCTCGGGCAACGAGCCCCCGGGAGATATCGGAACGCCCTGCGCGGTGTCTTCCGGGATGATCTCCGATTTCGAGGCCGGGATGGCGACGGTGCTCACTCAGGAGGGCCGCACCGGCACCTGGGAAGCGTTCGGTGACGAGGCGGGCACGCAGACCCTGACGATAGAGAAGGTCGGCGACACGGCCTGCCAGGAGTACGCGCTGCACACGACCGGCCAGGGCTTCTCGAGCTACGTCGGCATCAGCGCGAACATGAAGGGGACCGACGAGGCTCCCGAGGTGTACGACGCGAGCAAGTACACCGGGATTCGCTTCAAGGCGAAGCAGGGGGCCAGTCAGGCGCGCCCGGTCCGCTTCAACTTGTCCACGCCGTTCACGGAGGGCGAGGACAGCGGCGGGACCTGCGTCGACAACGAGAACCTCGACGTGCGTTGCTACAACCACATGGGGCGCTTCCTCACGAACGATTACGAGCTCACGAGCGAGTGGAAGACGTTCACGTTCTGTTTCGATCGCGACTACTACCCGTTGTTCGTCCCGGCCCACCCGTCGAACGAAGAGCGGCGGTCGCTCGCGACGAACGTGCTCAAGATCCAGTTCCAGTTCAACAAGCACAAGGAAATCCCGAACGATACGAGCGGCGAGGCGCTGCCGGATCCGCCGGCGGACCCCAGCTTCGATTTCTGGCTAGATGACGTCGAGTTCGTCACCGAGGAGTGCCCCGGGCCCACGTTCACGTCGAGCGCCGGTTCTCAAATCCCATTCCCGCAGAACAAGCCATACGGCACGTGCATGCCCGTGACGGACGCCGCGAAGTTCAACGGCGCGATCGTGGCAGCGTACAATCATTGGAAGCAGCGGTTCGTCGTCGACGCGAATGGGGGCAAACGCATCACGGGTCAGGACGTCGAGAATCAGACGCCGTCGGAGGCGATGGGCTATGGCATGATGATTGCCGCGGCCATGGGGGACAAGGAAGCGTTCGACGCGTTCTGGAGCTATACCATGCAGAACCTCGATGGCGACGGCGGCGTCATCAGGTGGCGCTCGGATAAGAGTCCCGGAGATGGCTCTGCGACGGATGGCGATATCGACATCGCTTACGGGCTGATGATGGCCGCGAAGCAGTGGGGCGGGGCGCAGTACACCAGTGATGCGCAAGCGCTGATTCAGGCCATCTTGACCCACGACATGGAAGGTGGGTTCACACGGCCAGGCAGCAACTATCCTGGGAACGGGGCGCTCAACGACGCCTACAATCCGTCGTACTTCGGGCCGGCATGGTACCGGGCCTTCCAGACACTGACCGGCCAATGGGATGCAATCATTGCGAAGGACTACCAAATCCTGAACGCTTGCGAGAGCAACTTCGGAGCAGGAAACGGCCTCGTCCCGGATTGGTGTTTTGCGAGCGACGGCAGGAGTGCGCATCCGAACGATTTCGGTGCGGAGGTCGTTGGGGGATTTACCGAAGTCGTTTACGGCTACGACGCAGCTCGCGTCCCTTGGCGGATCGGGTCTGACGCGTGTCTGAGCGGCAGCAACGACGCGCTCGCCTACCTGAACAAACTGATCGGCTTCTTCGCAAGCAAGTACGAGAACGGCGGGCGGCTCGAGCGATTGTTCGCTGGCGTGAACGCGGACGGCGTGGCCTTGTCTCAATCCGTACAGAACCAGATGTCGTTCATTGGACCGATCGGAGTCGGGGCGCTCGCGTTGTCCGCGCACCGCACTACGGCGGATCGCGCCTTCCGAGCCGTGCTCGACATCATCGAGAACCCGGAGTTCAACCGGCGCTACTACCCGACGACCCTCGGCCTCATCACCCTGCTCCAGATGTCCGGCAACTTCTTCGCCGTACCCTGATCGCGGGTCGTCTTGCCAGGCGGCGGGGGCCAATCCCTCTCATGCCTTCGCCGCCTGCTCGCTCCTCGCGAGCGCGCTGCCGTCGCGCGTCGAACCCGAAGGCGGCGGGAAAGCGGCTCGGCTCTCCCGCGTTTCCCGCCGCTCAGCGGTTCGTGCCGCGTTCGCCGTCGCGTTCGAGCAGCTGCAGGCGCGCGGCGCGAGCTGCGGTGATGGCGGTCATGTGGACGATGGCGTCGACGCTCGCTCCTTGTTGGAGCACGTTCACGGGTTTCCGGAGGCCGAGGACCATGGGGCCGATGACCTCGGCGCTGCCCGCGGCAGCAAGGAGCTTGTAGGCGGCGTTGCCAGCGTCGAGGTTCGGGAAGATCAGCACGTTCGCGGGCCCCTTGAGGCGGGAGAAGGGGTAGGGGGCGCGTGCTTCTTCGTCGATCGCGACGTTTGCTTGCATCTCCCCGTCGATCATGAGGTGCGGATGGCTCGCGTGGACGAGCGCGACGGCGTCGGCCACCTTCTTGGACTCGGGGTGGGGGGCGTCGCCGAAATTCGAGAAGCTCAACATGGCGATGCGCGGCGTGAGGCCCAGCTCTTCGACGGCTTCTGCGACGAGCACGGCGATCTCGGCCAAGGTCTCGGCGTCGGGCTGGATGTTGATGGTGGTGTCGGCGAGGAAGCGCACGCCGGAAGGGGAGACGACCATGTACATGCCCGCGGCGCGTCGGACGCCGGGGCGGACGCCGATGATCTGAAGCGCGGGGCGAATGGTGGCAGGATAGTCCTGGCGCGCTCCCGCCACGAACCCGTCCGCGTCGCCCTGGTCGACCATCATCATGCCGAACACGGTGCGCGTGCGACGGAGCTCGCGTACGGCGTCGTGGCGCGTCATCCCCTTGCGCTGTCGCTTCTTCCAGAGCGCGTCGGCGTAGGCCTCGAGGCGCGGGTCGTCTCGGGGGTCGAGCAGCACGGCCCCGGTGAGGTCGACGCCCAACCGCGCGGCCTGCTCGCGGACGCGTTCGGGAGGGCCGAGCAGGATGGGCGTGGCGATCCCCTCCTCGATGACCCGGTGCGCCGCGCGCAAGATGCCGTCGTGCTCGCTCTCGGGATACACGATGCGTTGCGGGGAGCTCCGTGCCGTCTCGAGCAGCGTCCAGAGCACGCGGCGCGCGGGCGAGATGCGCCGGACTAGCCGCTCGCGATACTCGTCGAGGTCGACGCGATAGCGCGCCACGCCGCAGTCCATGGCGGCGCGCGCCACCGCGGGCGCGACCCAGTAGAGCACTCGGCTGTCGAACGGCTTCGGGATGATGTAGTCGCGGCCGAAGCGCATTCGATGGCGTCCGTAGGCGCGGAGGACCTCGTCGGGCACGTCCTCGCGGGCGAGCGCGGCGAGCGCTTCGGCCGCTGCCAGCTTCATCTCCTCCGAGATGGCGCGGGCGCCCACGTCGAGCGCCCCGCGAAAGACGTACGGAAAACCGAGGACGTTGTTGACCTGGTTCGGAAAGTCGCTGCGGCCAGTCGCGACGATCGCGTCTGGGCGCGCTTCGACCGCCTCGCGGTAGCCGATCTCGGGGTCCGGATTGGCGAGCGCGAGCACGATGGGGCGCGGCGCCATCGTCTTCAGCATCTCCTGGCTGACCAGGCGACCCGCGGAGAGTCCGATGAGCACGTCGGCGTCGGCGATCGCCTCGGCGAGGGTGCGACGCGGATCGCTCCGCGGGCGCGCGAACTCGCGCCGGAACTCGTCGAGGTCCTCGCGATCTTCGCGGAGGACTCCGCCCACGTCCACCATGGTGATGCGCTCCCGCCGCACACCGAGGCGCACCCACATCTGCATGCAGCTCGTCGCCGCGGCACCAGCGCCGATGCAGGTGACGGAGAGCTCCTCGAGCCGCTTGTTCTGCAGCGCGACCGCGTTCTGCAGGGCGGCCGCGGAGATGATCGCCGTTCCGTGTTGATCGTCGTGAAACACGGGGATCGACATGCTCGCGCGCAGGGCGCGCTCGATCACGAAGCAGTCGGGAGCGCGCACGTCCTCGAGGTTGATGCCGCCGAAGGTCGGCTCCAGCGCGCGGACGATGTCGATGAAGCGCTGGGGATCGCTCGCGTCGAGCTCGAGATCGAAGACGTCGATGTCGGCGAAGCGCTTGAAGAGGACGCTCTTGCCCTCCATCACCGGCTTGGCGGCACGCGGCCCGATGTCGCCGAGCCCCAGGACGGCCGTCCCGTTGGTGATCACGGCCACCAAGTTGCGCCGCGCCGTGTAGAGGTCGACTTTGTCGGGGTCTTCGGCGATGGCCCGGCACGGCGCCGCGACGCCGGGCGTGTATGCCTTCGACAGGTCGAGCTGCGAGGCGACCGGCTTCGTCCAGACGACCTCGATTTTACCCGGCCGCCCCTCGGCGTGGTACCGGAGCGCGTCCGCATTCTTCGACATCGCCGGTCATCGTACAACCGGGGGCGCGAAAAGCGATATGCTGGGGGGCGATGACACGGACCTCGCAGCTTTCCGTCGAGCTCGAGAGAGCGGCGCTCCGGGCGGTGCGGCGGAGCTACGACGACATCAACGGGACCCACTTCCGTTGGGCCCTCCGAGCCCCCTCGTTCGAGCTCGTGGATTCCCGGTCCCGGCTCGGCCGTTGGGTGGGGGATCTTCGGCTGATCGAGCTTTCTCGGCCGCTGCTGCTCGAGCACGGCTGGGGCGTTCTCGTCGAGGTCCTCAAGCACGAGATGGTCCACCAGTACGTGGAGGAGGTGCTGGGGGTCGTCGACGAGAGCAGCCATGGCCCGGTTTTTCGCAAGGTGTGCACCGACCACGGGTTCGATTTCAGGGCCGCCGGGGTCCCGGTCGCGAAAAATGGGGACGAATCGACCGAAGGGCGCATCCTCGACCGGATCGCCAAGCTGCTCGCGCTCGCCGAGAGCCCGAACGAGCACGAGGCGCAGGCCGCCATGAACGCCGCCCAACGGCTGATGCTCCGCTACAACATCGACGAGCTGGCGAGCGGGCGCGCGCACGCATACACGTTTCGCCACATCGGTGAGCCGACGGGGCGCGTCTCCGAGAGCGAGCGGTTGCTCGCGGCGATTCTCCAAGAGTACTTCTTCGTCGCCGTGATCCGGGTGCACGTGTGGCGCCCGCTCGAGGGGAAGCGGGGGACGGTCCTCGAGGTGTGCGGAACGCCGGCCAACGTCGAGCTCGCGGCGTACGTCCACAGCTTCCTCACTCACACCGCCGAGCGGCTGTTCCGCGAGCACAAGCGCAAGAACCGGCTCCGCGGCAACGGCACGCGCCGAAGCTTCGTTGCTGGCGTCATGGGTGGGTTCCGCGAGAAGCTCGCCGAGGAGCGCAAGAAGAGCCAAAGCGAAGGGCTCGTCTGGGTGGGGGACCCGGGGCTCGGTGACTACTTCAAGATGCGCCACCCGCGCATCCGTTGGACCCGCTATCGCTCGCAGCAAGGCACCCAGGCTTACCAGGAAGGCAAGCGCGCCGGCCGCACGATCGTGCTCCACCGTGGCGTGGGCAAGGGTCCGGGGGCCAGCGTGCGCTTGCTCGGCGCCGCCTCCTCCTCTCGCGCTGACGCATGAATCGGGAGAACCCTGCGCGTGCGGAGCAAGACGCCCTGATCGGGGTCGTGCTCGGAGGCCGGTATCGGATCGAGGCGTTGATCGGAGCCGGCGGGATGGGCGCGGTGTATCGCGCTGAGCACGTGCACATGAAAAAGACGATCGCGGTGAAGGTGCTCCACCGCGACATGATGCTCAATCCCGAGGTCGTGGCGCGCTTCGAGCGCGAGGCCGTTGCGGGCGGCCGCATCGACCACCCCCACGTCGCGTCCGCGATCGACTTCGGACGGCTGGATAGCGGCGTCTTCTACTTGGCGCTCGAGTTCGTCGAGGGTCGTGGCCTCCGGCAGGTGCTCCGGCAGGAAGGGCCGTTTCCGGAGCAGCGCGCGCTGACCATCGCCTGGCAGATCGCCGACGCGCTCTCGGGCGCTCACGCTGCCGGTGTGGTGCACCGCGATCTCAAGCCCGACAACGTGATGTTGCTCGAGCGGGACGGCATCGCCGATTTCGTCAAGGTGCTCGATTTCGGGATCGCGAAGGTGCGCCCGGGCCACGGTGACTCCGACCATCCGCTCACTCAGCTCGGAACGGTGTTCGGGACTCCGGAGTACATGTCGCCCGAGCAGGCGCGCGGCCTCGAGGTCGACGGTCGCTCGGACCTCTACGCGTTCGGGATCATCCTCTACGAGATGTTGACGGGGCGTTCCCCGTTCGCGCACGAGGACGTCGTGGCGGTGCTCGCACGTCAGCTCACGATGGATCCGCCGCCGTTGCCCGCTCACATCTCGCGTGAAACGCGCGAGCTCGTGGCGCGGCTGCTGCGCAAGAATCCGGCCGAGCGTATCGCTTCGGCGGAGGCAGCGCGCGAGCTCCTCTACGCGCTGCTCGAGCCCGGAAATCCCGCGCTCGCCCTCGGGGCGCGGCGAGCCGTGTTGGCCTCCGGGCGCGGCACGCCGGAGTCGCCGACCCGCGCCGAGGCTCAATCCGGTGTGGCCCGCCGCGAGTCCGTCGAGCGCGAAGAGGCCGAGACGTCGGCGCCCGGCCCGGCCGCGTCCGCGCCGGTGGAGACGGCGCCGACGGTGCTCGCGGGGACCGCGAGCGAGCGCCCCGTGCTCGCGTGGGCGGAGCGCTGGCTCACTCGCGCGCGCCTCGGCGATTCGCTCGAGCTCTACGGGTACTCGGTCCCGAGGTCGCTCGTGTACGGGCTCGTGGCGCTGTTCGGTGTTGGGGCCGTGACCACGATCGTGCTCGGTATGGGTAAGTCCAGCGAGACGGGAGCGAGCATCGTGGTCGTGGCCGAAAGCGACGACGACGAGCTCCCGAACGCGGTGCTCGAGCAGGCGTCCAGCGGGGATTCCGAGGCGCTCGGGCGTTTGCTCGACCTTCCGCGCTCCAAGCGTTCCGTCGACACCTGGCGGGCCCTCGGTCGGGGGCACTGCGTGACCGGGGAGTACGCTCGGTGTCTCGACCTGTATCGAGACGGCATCGCCGCAAAACCAGCGCTCGCCGACGATCTCGAGGTGTTGCGCGACTTGCGGGCGCTCGCCGAGATCCCCGAGGTGGGCGTGCGGGCGCTCGACTTTTTCGCCGAGCGACTCGGATCGGCGGGGCCGGATCTCTTGTTCGACGTCTGGAGCTCGCCACGCACCAAAGACGCCGCGCTCACCAAGCACGCGCGCGATTTGCTCGAGCAAGAGCGAGTGAAGACGCGGATGACACCCGCCCTCGCCGGATACTTCGAGCTCGCGGACGCGCTCAAAGCGCCCCGTTGCAAGGAGCTGAAACCGCTCCTCGAGCGGCTCGGGCCCGTGCTCGACGCGCGCTCGATGACGTTCTTGAACCGCCTCACGCATCGGCGGGGATGCGGGTTTCTCGGTCTCAGCGACTGCTATTCGTGTCTGCGCGCCGGGAACGAGCTCAAGGTTGCGATCGACGGCGCGCGCGCCCGTCCCGCCCCGCAGTTCGTCGCCGCGAGTTGGGCGTCGCCGCAGCCGAAGACGGGAGCGCCCAAACCCACGCCGTCCGGAGGCAAGGCGGAGCCTCGCCGCTGAGCTCGGGCCTTCTGGTCGGGAAGGCGTCAGCCCGAAATCTAGGCTTAGTCATAAGTTCGACTCACCGTCTCGAGATGTCCTGTAGGTAAAACGGTGTCGATGTCAGGGGTCGAGTTGCGCCCACGACGTGGCTTCGAGCGACGGGACCGACTTCGCCCACGACGTGGCTTGGCGCCGGGGCGGCTCGCCGGAAGGAGCTCCCCGCCGGGGTTGAGCGCCGGCGAGCAGTGACGCCCAGAAATGTGCGGCCGTTCTCCCTGACCGAGCATCGGTAAGGGAGAACGGTTCGGGCTGGAGACGGCGTCGAGTCGTTCGTCGCCCGGCGCCCCGAAAAGCAGTTTGGGTCGAGCGGTTCTTGAGGTAGAGGTTGGGGTGGACTCGTGGTGGTGGAGGAAGCGCCTCCTTCTCAGAATGGTGTGAGTCCCGTGTCGCTCGAACGCGGGAGCAGGGTGCGTGCCGCTCGCGGATCCCCGCGCCCGGTGCGCCTCGAGCGCGCCCGGGAGGCTCTTGCGCTCGATCGTGGGGCTCTGATACGAGTTCAAGATCAGGCCCCCTTGACCTTGGAATTCGGGCTCCTGATTGGGCAAGGCCGAGCCCCCGTGTCGTCCCGCCGTCTCTGCGCCGATCGTGCTCGCGAGCGCATTGCTATCGCTACGCGCGCCGAACGCGAGCTCGTCGGGACATCCGCTTCGGCCTCGGCCAACTCCTCCGGTGCGTCCGAAAGCCAGGCCTAACCAGAAGAAAGGCAAATCGTATGATTGGCACTCGCGGTAACTTCCTTGCAAGCGTTCGGCTGCCAGCGCTCGTCCTCGGCAGCGCGCTGCTGATGACCGGTTGCCCCAACCCGAACACGTACGGCACGCCGCGCACGACGCCGAAAGGCAAGATCAGTCACTCGGTTGCTGCCGAGTGGCTCGGCTGGACCTTCGAAGAAGATGCGCTCCAGCAGGCTGGCGCGACGGACGAGCCGACGAGCGTCTCGGGCAGCGTCGTCGTGCCGCTGACGTACACGCTGA
>Ga0079224_100010330_pt1 | contig 12805 bp, 13 predicted proteins | sample Stecom2015_FD_80414 | JGI IMG/M metagenome (GOLD analysis project Ga0079224, IMG submission 80414) | Agricultural soil microbial communities from Utah to study Nitrogen management - Steer compost 2015 | ecosystem: Environmental > Terrestrial > Soil > Agricultural land | place: USA: Utah...
GAGATCGACGACGTGCCGGTCTTCCGGCAGATCCTCGAATCGGCATCCCGTCCGTACACGCCGTAACGGACGCACGCCGTGCTGCGCGGCGCGGCCTTCGCGCCGCGCTCTCGGGCGTGCGCGGTTCGGGCGCGGCTTCGGCTACAATCGGCGCCGACACCTCCGAGGAAACGAAGATGGCGCTCGATCCGGACGAGCTCGCGGAGCTCAAGGAAAGCTTCGACTACAACGACGCGAACGGCGACGGCAAGATCGAGTTCGACGAGTTCGTCGCGATGCTGAAAGGGCTCGACGCGTTCGGCGGATACGACGAGGCCCGCGTCGGCTTCGACTCCATCGACGGCGACGGCGACGGCTCGATCGACCTCGACGAGTTCATCGCGTGGTGGACCGAGCGCTGAGCCGTACCGTGCTTCAATTTCGTCGCCGGATCCGCGTGCCGTCCGTGATGCGCTCGCCGGGATAAAGCACGACCGTCTCCGCCGCGTTCAGCCCCGCCAGCACTTCGGCGAACTGACCGTTGTTGCGGCCGACCTCGACGAACGTCAGCCGCGCGGTGTCGTCGATCGCGCGAAACACCGCCCACCGTCCGCCGGTCCTGAACAGCGCCGCCACCGGCACACGCAGCACGTCGTCGGCCGACCACGTGACGACCGCGGCCTCGACGCGAAAGCCGTGCGCGAGGGCCGGCCGCTCCGAGGGCGGCGCGACGAAGTCGACGATCACGTTGACGCGCTGCTCCTCGACGCCCAGCGCCGAGACCTTCGTGAACCCGTACGGCTCGACGAGGCGCACGCGACCCTCGAGCGGCGGCGCGTCGCGTCCGTAGCCTTCGATGATCACCTTCGCGCCGCGCTCGACGTGAACCGCGTCCGTCGACAGCATCTCGACGACGATCTCGAGATCGTCGGGGTCGCCGATGCTCAGGAGCTCGGCGCCCGCCGGCACGACCGCCTCGCTCTCGCGCATGACGCGCAGCACGCGGCCGTCGACCGGCGATCGCACGTCGATGCTCGACGCAACGCCGTCTTCGCCGTCGGGCTGGAGCAGACGGCTCCGCGCGGCCTCGAGCTCCGCCGTCCTGGCGCGGAGGTTCTCGTCCGCGGCCGCGAGCGCAGCCTCCGCGACCCGCACCTCGAGCCTTGCGCGGTCGAGCGCCTCGGCCGACGCAAGATCGCGGCCCCGCAGGTTCTCGATGCGCCGCGCTTCGCCGCGCGCGAACTCGAGCTCGGCATCGGCACGCCGACGCTCGGTGCGCGCGGCCGCGAGCGCCGCTTCCGCGGCCTCGACCGCGGCGCGCGCCTCGGCCTCAGCGCGCGCATCGAGAAACGCCGGGGCGCCGGGCACGATTCGGGCGACGACGTCGCCCGCGTGCACGTGCGCTCCCGGATCGAGCTCGATCCGCAGGAGCCGCCCGGCCACCGGCGCAGACACGATGAACTCGTCCCGTACGCGGGTCCGGCCCTCGTCGCGCACGGTCACGATCAACGAGCCACGCGACGTCTCGGCGACGTCGACCGGCACGGGCTGCGGCCGAAACGCATTCACGAGGAGCAGCGCGACGACGACTCCCGCGGCGATCCAGAACACCGTGCGGAACCTGAGCTTCATTCGACTTCCTTTCTTCTCTTCCGCCCGCCGTCAGTCGCGGCTCTTCAGCACCGCGACGAGGTCCATCCGATCGAGCCTGCGGCGGACGAGAAGCCCCGACCCCGCCGTCACGATGATGACGACGAGCCCCGCGTAACCATACGTCGAAGGCGCGATCACGAACGGCAAGCGGAAAAGATCGGAGCTCACGGCCTGCGCGAGCGACCACGCGAGCGCGGTGCCGAGCGCTGCGCCGAGCGGCAGCGCGAGCAGCGTGAGGAACGCGATCTCGCCGAGCAGGATGTACGAGACCTCGCCGCGCGAGAAGCCCAGCACGCGCAACGACGCGAGCTCGCGTTCGCGCTCGGCGAACGAGATGCGGACGCTGTTGTAGACGACGCCGACCGCGATCAGGCCCGCGAACAGCGTATACACCCAGATCGAGAGGCCTACGTTCTGATCCATGAGCTCGGTGAAGTTGCGCTGCGCGAGCCGTTGCAGGCCGACGCTCGCGACGGCGGGCAGCCCTTTGAGCTCCGTGTACAACGCGTCGGTCGCGCCGTCGTCGACGGTCAGGAACGCGCCGGAGACGACCGGTCCTTCCTTCAGCAGCCGGTTCAGGTCGTCGAGCCGCATCCGCGCCCCGGAGCCGATGAACGTCGTCGTGACCGCCGCGACCGGCACCTCGAGCACCGGCCGCCTTCCCTCGGTGACCTCGAGAGTCAGCGTGTCCCCCGCGTCGACGCCGAGCTCATCCGCGAGATCCCGCGACAGCACGAGCCCTCCCGGGGGCGGGATCACCGGCCGGTTCGACGTATCGATCATTCGCGAGAGCTCCGCGTCGAGCGGCAGCCCGACGAGGCCGATCCGCTCCTCGAGATGGCCGTTGCGAAGCTTGACGGCAACGGATCGATAAGGCTCGCCGCCGAGCACGCCCGGCGCGCGTAGCAGCTCGAAATACGCCGCGCGGGATCTCGGCTCGACGAAGGCCACGTCGACGTCGTGACGGTTCGCGACGTTGAAGTAGATGTCGATCATCTCCTCGACCGCATCGAGGAAGAAGAGCGTCCCGACCAGCAACGCGCCCGATACCGCGACGCCGACGGTCGTGAACGCCGCGCGCAGCGGAAAGCGGACGATCTGCCGGAGGATGATCCGCGTCTGCTGGTCCAGCATGCGGAGCGCGGTGATTCGCGCCCCGAGCGCCTTCGAGTAGTCGGGCGGAGGCGGCGGCTGCATCGCCTCGGCGGGCGCGATCGTCGCGGCGCGGCGCACGGCGAACGCGGCGCCGCCGCCGACGGCCAACCCGGTCACGGCGAGCACGACGGCGTAGACGCTCGGATCCGCCTCGAACACGAGCAACGGGAAACGGTAATAGTCCGTGTAGACGGACGCGAGCAGGCGCCCGAGCCAGGTGCCGAGTGCCGCGCCGAGCACGATGCCGAAGGCGCCGATCGCGCCGACGAGCTTCAGGTAGTGCACGACGACGGCCGCGTCCGAGTAACCGAACGCCTTCAAGAGACCGATCTCGTTGCGCTCGGTCGCGATCAGGCGCGAGATCACGACGTTCACGAGGAACGCCGCGACGAGCAGAAAGATCGGCGGCAGCACGCGCCCCATCGTCTCGAGCTGCTCGATCTCGCTCGAGATGAACGCGTCCGAGATGTGCTCATCCCGCCCGTACGCGCCGGACGCGCCGTAAGGCTCGAGCAGATCGTCGAGTGCCGCGATGACGGCCGTCTCGTTCGCGCCGTACGCGAGCCGTACGACCGCCTCGTTGAACGCACCCTCCTGATTCACGGCCTCGGACAGCGCGTCGCGCGCCATCCAGAGCACGCCGAACAGCCGATCGTCCGGCACGAGCTGGCCCGGCGCGATCGAATAGACGTGCTCCGGCGACAGCGCGACGCCGACGACCGTGATCGTCTCGCGGCCGCCGTGTATCGTCGCCGAGATCGTGTCGCCGATCTCGAGCGCATGCGCATCCGCGAAGCTCTGCAGCACGACCGCCTCGTCGCGACGCCCCGCGGCGGGCAGCCGGCCGCGCAAGAGGTAGATCTGGTTCACGGACGGCTCGCCCGAGTCGGGCAGCGAGAAAATTTCGCCGGTCGCCGGCTCGTTCATCCCGGGCATGTCGAACAGCGCCGGAGCTCGGACGCGCGTCTCGGCCGCCTGCACGCCCTCGATCGCGCGGATCTCGTCGAGCAGCGCGTTCGGCGCACGGACGACGGGCGCCCAGATGTCGGCGAACCGGTAGCGCTCGTAGTAGGCCCGGCGGGTCTCGTCGAGCGACGACAGAAGCCCCGCGGCGACGAGATGGACCGAGACGCCGCCCGCGATCACGAACGCAATCGCGAGGGCCTGCCCGCGCATGCCGACGAGATCGCGCAGGAGCTTCCGATCGAGCGCCGAGACGATGCGTCCGAGCCGCCCGATCACCAGGACAGCTCCGACGGCGCCTTGCGGCGCGTATTGATCCGCACGTCGCGAACCTGCCCGTCGGAGAACGTGATGACGCGATGGGCCATGTCCGCGACGGACGCGTTGTGCGTGATCAAGAGCGTCGTGGCGTTCATCGTCTCGTTGACGTTCTGGATCGCCTCGAGCACGCGCACGCCGGTCGCGCTGTCGAGCGCGCCCGTCGGCTCGTCGCACAAGAGCACCGACGGACGCTTCGCGATCGCCCTCGCGATCGCCACCCGCTGCTGCTCGCCGCCCGACAGTTGCGACGGGAAGTGATCGAGACGCGGAGAGAGCCCTACGAGCTCGAGCGCCTCCTCCGGCGTCATCGGATTCTCGGCGATCTCGGTCACGAGCGCGACGTTCTCGCGGGCGGTGAGGCTCGCCATCAGGTTGTAGAACTGGAACACGAAGCCGACGTGTCGGCGGCGGTAGAGCGTGAGCTCCCGTTGCGATGCGCCGGTAAGGTCCTGGCCTCGGAAGAACAGCCGCCCGCTCGTCGGCCGATCGAGACCGCCCAAAATGTTCAGCAGTGTCGACTTGCCGCTTCCCGACGCGCCGAGCAGCACGACGAGCTCGCGTTCCGGCAGCTCGAGGTCGACGCCGCGCAGCGCGTGCACGGCGTTAGGCCCCGAGCCGTAGACCTTCGTCAGCCGTTCCGTCTTGAAGCACAGGCTCCTGGCCGCAGAAGCCCCTGTCCCGTCGTCCCGGGCCTGCCGCGATTCCATCGCGCCAATCTAGCACGACCGGCCCCGACGCGCATGGCCGGCGGTCCTGCGGCAAACCACACGGCCGGCGACGACGCCTGGGCACGGGATGCCCGAGCACGTCCGCGCGTGGCACGAAGACTGCACGGTTCGAGGCCGGATAAACGGTACCGCAGCGTTCCGGCCTCGTGCACAGGAGGGAATGCGATGACGATTCGATACTTCGCGCTGATCTACGGTCTCGTGTTTCTCGTCGTCGGCATTGCCGGCTTCGTCCCGGGCCTCCTCTCGCCGCTCGATGCGGGCGACCCGGGGGTCACGATCGACGGCAGCACCGGGCGCCTGTTCGGGCTCTTTCCCGTGAACTCGCTGCACAACATCGTGCACATCGTGTTCGGCGTCTGGGGTCTCGCCGCGTATCGCGGCTGGTCCGCGTCGGTCACGTACGCGCGCGCCGTCGCGGTGATCTACGCGATTCTCTTCGTGATGGGGCTGATCCCCGGCCTGCACACGCTGTTCGGCCTCGTGCCGCTCTACGGGCACGACGTTTGGCTTCACCTGCTGCTCAGCGTCGTCGCAGCTTACTTCGGGTTCGTCGCGCCCGGCCGGCACGTCGAGACGACGAGCGCGAGCCGCGTCTGACGGAGGGTGCGCCGGATCAGTACTCCGGCGGATGCTCGAGGCACCGCTCGGGCGTGGAAGAACGGCTGCCGCGACCCGGCGGCGGCGGAAGTCTGAACGCGTTCGACTCGTCGGGCACGCTCAAGTCGTCCGGTACGCGGATGGGCGGTGCCGACCTCGCGCTCTGGTAGCGCTCCGGGCTCTCGCAACGGAGCTCGCGCTCTCCGGAGCACGCCGCAACCGCGAGCAGCGGCAGCAGAACGACGAAGAGACGCATCATGCGGCGCCTCGGGTCGCGATGCCGGCCGCGGCGAGCGCAACGCGTACGACGTCGTGACAGCGCTCCGACAGAGGCGTCAGCGGCAGACGGATGCCCGGGCCGATCAGCCCCATCTGCTCGAGCGCCCACTTCACGGGGATCGGATTGCTCTCGACGAACAGGTCGCGATGGAGCGCCCGCAGCGGCGCGTCGAGCTCCTCGGCGCGCGCCCGGTCGCCGGCGCGCGCGGCGTCGCAGAGCGCCTTCATTTGCCGCGGCGCCACGTTCGCGGTAACCGAGATGACACCGTGTCCGCCTCTCAGCATGAACTCCGCCGCGGTCGCGTCGTCGCCGCTCAACAGGCAGAAATCGCCGCGGCACGAGTCTCTGAGCTGCCGCACGCGGTCGAGTTCCCCGGTCGCTTCCTTGACGCCCGCGATGTTCGGGTGAGCGGAGAGCCGCGCGACGGTCTCGGGCTTCAGGTCGACGCCCGTGCGGCCCGGGACGTTGTACAGGATCAGCGGATGGCTGACGGCGTCCGCGACCGCCGAGAAGTGCCTGAACATGCCCTCCTGCGTCGGCTTGTTGTAGTACGGCGTCACGACCATGAAGCCCGCAAGCGGCAGCCGATCCACGGCCCGAGAGAGCTTCAGTGTCTGCGCCGTCGAGTTCGAGCCGGTACCGGCGACGATCGGAATGCGGCCGTTCGCGATCTCGCAGCTCTTCTCGAGCAGCGCGATGTGCTCGTCGCGCTCGAGCGTCGGAGACTCGCCTGTCGTCCCGGCGATCACGAGCGCATCCGTGCCGGCCTCGATGTGAAACTCGACGAGCGCGGCGAGCGCGGCGTAGTCGAGCGCGCCGTCGCGGTCCATCGGCGTGACCAACGCCGTCATGCTGCCTGCAAACATCGCCCGCCCAACCGAAAAGAAAGGCGAGGATAGTACTGACGCCCGAAGGTGCCCGCAACTTGCCATTGCCTCTGCCCGACTTCGGGGTACACTGGACCGGCCCTATTCGTCCACCATTCGTCCACCGGGATTCATCTCTTAATGCAACAACTGTTGGTCATAACCGCCGTTGGCGGCGACCCGACGACCGTCGTGCAAGATCTCACTCGGACCATCCTCGACTGTGGGGGCAACATCAAGGAGAGCCGGATGACGGCCCTCGGCTCCGAGTTCGGCATGCTGCTCCTGGTCGCCGGGAACTGGCACACGATCAGCCGGCTCGAGCGGGATCTCGAGCGCTTCGCCAACAGCAACGGCCTGACGATGAAGTTTCGCCGCACCGAGCCGCGGCATTTCGGCAAGGAGCTTCTGCCGTATGCGGTCGACGTCGTCGGACTCGACCAGCCTGGCATCGTGCATAGCCTGGCCGGCTTCTTCGCGAGCCGCCAGGTCGAGATCGCGGAGCTGTCGGCGCGAAGCTACGTCGCGTCGCAGACCGAGACGCCGATGTTCTCGGTGCAGATGTACATCAACATTCCCGCGTCGATTCACATCTCCGCGCTGCGCGAGGAGTTCATGGATTTCTGCGACCAGCTGAACGTCGACGCGATCATGGAGCCCGTGAAGCACTCCTGAGCGCCGCACTCCGCCCCGGGAGCCGAAGTCGAGCCGGACCGAGCATGACGAAGACGACCGCAAAGAAGACGCCGAAGGCCGCACCGAAAAGGCAGAGCGCAGCGGCGAAGCCCGCCGCGAAAGCCGCGACGAAGGCCACTGCGAAGGCGACGACCAAGGCCACCGTGAAGGCGGCGACGAAGCCCAGCGTCAAGACCGCGGCGAAATCCGGCACCAGGACGGCGGCGAAATCCGGGGCCAAGACCGCAGCCAAACCCGACGCGAAGACCGCGACGAAGCCTGCAGCCGGGACGGCGACGAGCCGCGCGTCGAGCACGGCGGCAAAGACGACCGCCGCCGGCGCCGTCGCGGCCGTGGGCCGCCCGGTTCCGGCATTCAGCGCCGAGGCGACCGGCGGCCGGACCGTGTCGTCGAGCTCGCTCGCGGGCCGTCCGTACGTGCTCTACTTCTATCCGAAGGACGATACGCCGGGCTGCACGGCCGAGGGCCGCGACTTCGCCGCGAGATACGACGAGTTCCGCAGCCTCGGCGTCGAGGTGCTCGGCGTCTCCCGCGACAGCCTCGCGTCCCACGAACGGTTCAAAGCGAAGCTCGGGTTGCCTTTCGACCTGATCGCCGACCCGGACGAGACGCTGTGCCGGTTATTCGACGTAATCCGCGAGAAGAGCCTGTACGGCCGCAAATACATGGGCGTCGAGCGCAGCACGTTCCTGATCGATGCGTCGGGCGTGCTCGTCAGGGAATGGAGGAAGGTCAAGGTGAACGGCCACGTCGAGAACGTTTTGCAGGCCGCGCGGTCTTTATAGGCAAGTCAGTCCGCGCTCGCGCGGATCGGGGGGCGCGATGAGGAAGTGGTTGTGCCTGCTCGTGCTGGCAGGGCAAGTGCTGCTGCCGGCGTGGGCCAATGAGCTGCCCGATTTCGGCAATCCGGCAGACGCGATCCTGAACAAGAGCCGGGAGGGGCAGCTCGGCCGCAGCGTCATGCTGCAGCTGCGCAACGCCGGGGTCATCGTCGACGACCCGCTGCTCAACGAATACATCCAGTCGATCGGCGCGGACATCGCGAGCCACGCGAACAACGGCACGCACCGCTTCCAGTTCTTCGTCGTCGATGACGACCGGATCAACGCGTTCGCGATGCCCGGCGGCTATATCGGCATCCATACCGGCCTGATCCTCGCGAGCGAGAACGAGAACGAGCTCGCCGGCGTCCTCGCGCACGAGGTGTCGCACGTCACTCAGCGGCACATCGCCCGTTCGCTGTACGACCAGCAGCGCACGAGCATCATGTCTATGGCCGCGATGCTCGCGGCCGTGCTGCTCGGCGCCGCAGCCGACATGCCGGGCGACGCGCTGGCGGGCGTCGTGTCCGCGTCGCAGGCCGCGGCGCTCCAGCGCCAGATCAACTTCACGCGTTCGCACGAGCACGAGGCGGACCGCGTCGGCATCGAGGTGCTCGCGGCGGCGGGGTACGACCCGAACGCGATGGCGACCTTCTTCGAGAAACTCTCCCGCCGATACGGCCTCGCCGGGCAGGAAGTGCCGGAGATCCTGCAGACGCACCCGGTCACGTCGACCCGTATCGCGGAAGCGCGCGACCGGGCCCGCCGTCTGCCGCAGGTCCACCGCGACAACAGCATCGGCTACGAGCTCGCGAAGGCGCGGATCGAAGTGCTCGCGGCCAACGATCCCCGTGCCGCGCTCAGATCGTTCGAGGCGAAGCCCGACCAGGAATCGGCGCCTGTGCGTTACGGCAAGGGCCTCGCACTCTCGAAGCTCGGGCGCCACGACGAGGCGGAGCGGATCTTCAGAGCGCTCGTCGCCGAGCACCCGGGCGTGATCGCGTATCGGATCGGGCTCGGCGAGGCGCTCGCCGGGACCGGCGCCACCGAGCAGGCGCTTCAGGTGTACGCCGATGCCGTGCGGCTCTTCCCGCGGAACGTCCCGCTGACGATCAGCTACGCCGAAGCATTGCTCGATGCCGGCCGCGCGGCGGAGGCTCACCGCCTGCTGCTCGATCTGTTGAACAACGTTCCGCCGACGCCGGCCCAGATCCGGCTGATCGCGCGCGCCGCGAACGCCGAGGGCGACACGGTGAACGCGTACTACTACATGGGCGAATACTACGTGTCGATCGGCAACCTGCCGCTCGCGATCAATCAGCTGCAGATGGCGCTCGAGCTCCCGGACGCGCACGCGGTGGACCGTGCCCGCATCAACGCGCGGCTCGACGAGCTCACCGAGTACCTGCCGGAGGAGCAGCGCGGCGAGGCGGGGCGGCGGCGCCGCCCGTCCGGAGAATAGCGCCCGAGGTGCTCCACCCGCCCACCCCGGCGCTTTTCGCACGGATTAAAGAGGACTAAAATGGTCCCATATCGCCGGGGACGGACCAGCCATGTTGCGGATGAGCAAGCTGACGGATTACGGGACGCTCGTGCTCGCGCAGCTCGCCGCGAACGGCACGAGGCTCACGACGTCGAGCGCGGTCGCCGAGGCGACGCGCCTCGGCCAGCCGACGGTCAGCAAGCTGCTGAAGCTCCTGACGCATGCTGGGCTCGTCGTATCGGTGCGCGGCGCGCAGGGCGGCTATGCCCTCGCCCGCTCGCCTGACCAGATCACCGCGGCCGACATCCTCGACGCGCTCGAGGGGCCGGTCGCGATCACGGCGTGCAGCTCGGCGTCCGGTGCGTGCGACCTCGAGTCGCACTGCCGTGTCGGCGCGGCCTGGCAGCGCATCAACTCGAGCATCCGGACCGCCCTCGAATCCGTGACGCTCGCGGATCTCCGGTCCACCGAGGATCCGCTGCCCGCGGCGACGCTCGCTCGTGCGCTGAAGAAATCGGCCTAGGGAAAGGACTGATGGCAACCGAATCGAAGGAACTGCGAGAGCTCGTCCAGCGGAAGTACCGCCACGGCTTCGTCACGGACATCGAGCAGGAAACGTTCCCGCCGGGCCTCGACGAGGACGTGATCACGCGGCTGTCCGCGATCAAGGGCGAACCCGACTTCCTGACGGAGTGGCGCCTGAAGGCCTATCGCCACTGGCTCACGATGGCCGAGCCTACGTGGGCGCACGTGAAATACACGCCGACCGACTATCAGTCGATCTCGTACTACTCGGCGCCGAAGCGCCGCGAGAACGCCCCGAAGAGCCTCGACGAGGTCGATCCGAAGCTGCTCGAGACGTACGAGAAGCTCGGCATTCCGCTGCACGAGCGCGCGAAGCTCGCGGGCGTCGCCGTCGACGCCGTGTTCGACAGCGCCTCGGTCGCGACGACGTTCAAGGAGAAGCTCGCCGAAGCGGGTGTGATCTTCTGCTCGTTCTCCGAGGCCGTGCGCAATCACCCGGAGCTCGTGCGCAAGTATCTCGGCACGGTCGTGCCCTATCGCGACAACTTCTTCGCCGCGTTGAACTCGGCGGTCTTCTCGGACGGCTCGTTCGTCTACGTGCCGAAGGGCGTCCGCTGCCCGATGGAGCTGTCGACCTACTTCCGCATCAATGCCGCGAACACGGGCCAGTTCGAGCGCACGCTGATCATCGCGGACGAAGGCTCGTACGTGTCGTATCTCGAAGGCTGCACGGCGCCGATGCGCGACGAGAACCAGCTCCACGCCGCGGTCGTCGAGCTGATCGCGCTCGAAGGCGCCGAGATCAAGTACTCGACCGTGCAGAACTGGTATCCGGGCGACGAGGAAGGCCGGGGCGGGATCTACAACTTCGTGACGAAGCGCGGCGAGTGCCGCGGCGCGAACTCGAAGATCTCATGGACGCAGGTCGAGACCGGCTCCGCGATCACGTGGAAATACCCGAGCTGCATCCTGCGGGGCGAGAACTCGGTCGGCGAGTTCTACTCGGTCGCTGTCACGAACAACTATCAGCAGGCCGATACGGGCACGAAAATGATCCACATCGGCCGCAACACCCGCAGCACGATCGTATCCAAGGGCATCTCCGCGGGGCACGGGCAGAACGCTTACCGCGGCCTCGTGCGCATCATGCCGACGGCGAAGAATGCGCGGAACTATACGCAGTGCGACTCGCTCCTGATCGGCGATCGCTGCGGCGCGCATACGTTTCCGTACGTCGAGTCCCGCGAACGGACTGCGCGCGTCGAGCACGAGGCGACGACCTCGAAAATCAGCGAGGACCAGCTTTTCTATTGCCGCCAGCGCGGGCTCTCCGAGGAAGACGCGGTCAACATGATCGTGAACGGCTTCTGCCGTGAGGTCTTCAAGGAGCTGCCGATGGAGTTCGCGGTCGAGGCCCAGAACCTGCTGAACGTCAGCCTCGAAGGCGCGGTCGGATAGCCGAAGGGTCACGAGGAACGAGCGCATCCAAGCGATGCGGGCGCGGCGGCGCCGGCAACGAGGGAACGGCATGCTACGAATCGAGAATCTGCACGTCGAGGTCGAGTCGAAGCCCATTCTGAAGGGCCTCGATCTCGAGGTACGCGCCGGCGAGGTGCACGCGATCATGGGGCCGAACGGCTCCGGAAAGAGCACGCTGACGCAGGTGCTCGCGGGCCGCGACGACTATGTCGTCACCGCGGGCACGGTGCTCTTCGACGGCAAGGACCTCCTCGCGATGTCGCCCGAGGAACGCGCCGCGGCGGGCCTGTTCCTCGCGTTTCAGTATCCGATAGAGATCCCCGGCGTCAACAACGCTTACCTGCTCAAGGCCGCGATGAACGCGCAGCGCCGTGCGCGGGGCGAGCCCGAGATCGATGCGTTCGAGTTCATGAAGCTGATCGGCGCAAAGCTCGAGCTGATGCAGATGTCGCGCGACTTCCTGCACCGCAGCGTCAACGAAGGCTTCTCGGGCGGCGAGAAGAAGCGCAACGAGATCCTGCAGATGCTGATGCTCGAGCCGCGGCTCGCGCTCCTCGACGAGACCGACTCGGGTCTCGACGTCGACGCGCTGAAGGTCGTCGCGAACGGCATCAACAGCCTGAGGAGCCCGGATCGTTCCATGGTGCTCGTCACGCATTACGAGCGGCTCCTCGAGCTCGTCGTCCCCGATCACGTGCACGTCCTCGCGAACGGACGCATCGTGAAGTCCGGCGGCCACGAGCTCGCCCGCGAGCTCGACGAGCGCGGCTACGACTGGGTGCAGGCGGAGGCGGCGGCATCGTGAGCGCGAGCGTGCTCCACCGCCGCTTCGACCGCGCGCGCGAGCTCGCGCCCGGCCCGTTCGACGCGAGACGCGAAGCGCTCGAGGCATTCCTTGCGGCCGGTTTCCCGACGCGCCGAGACGAGGCGTGGCGGTACACCGACTTGAAGCCGATCGCCGAAGGCGATTTCGACGTGCCGCCGCGCGAGACGAGCGCCGCCGCGCGCGAACGGGTCCGCGCGCTTCTCGCCGACGTCGCATCCGCGGATCTCGGCGACGCGGCCGCGCGCATCGTCGTGGTCGACGGGCGTCTCGACGACGCGCTGTCGCGGCTCGACGGCCCCGCGGGCCTCGAGATCACGCGGATCCCGCCCGAGCAGCCGGCCGGCGCGCATCGCGCCGCATCGGCGCACCCGCTCGCCCTCCTGAACCGCGCGTTCGCGAGCGACGGCGTGAGACTCCGCGCGGTCCGCGA
>Ga0079224_100010331_pt1 | contig 12805 bp, 10 predicted proteins | sample Stecom2015_FD_80414 | JGI IMG/M metagenome (GOLD analysis project Ga0079224, IMG submission 80414) | Agricultural soil microbial communities from Utah to study Nitrogen management - Steer compost 2015 | ecosystem: Environmental > Terrestrial > Soil > Agricultural land | place: USA: Utah...
GCAAGTTTACCACTGCCTACAATGTATTCTCCTGTTGGACTGACATCTGTTCCGTGCGGTGATTTAGGGCAGGGAATTAAATAAGCCAGATCTTCAAATTCTGCGATGTCAAGAACCGTAACTTCCGTTTTAATTTCGTGTGATGCAGAATGCGTATGCTCATCCCATTTGTTGTGGGCATAGCGTACATTGGTCTGTTTAGTGCCTCTCCCGGATTTGAAATATTCTTCGGCTTTTTTCCAGTTAATAGCCAAGATGAAATCTTTGTTGTTCTTCGATGAGTTAACTTCTAACAGGCTGTGTGCTTGTTCTGAGTTGTAGCAACTAAGGAATAACCAGCCATTGGATATGCCTTTTCCCGCGCTAGACAAATCGAAATTTAAGCCAGGTGTTTTCAACTGAAAGGCAATGTCAAATTCGCCACTTTCTTTGTCGACACTCACGAAACTGATATGTCCCTTAAAGTTCTCTTTATACGAATCGATAGGCACGTCACTGTCAGCGCCATCCGGTGGAACACTGAAACGCGTCGCTGCAATTACATATTCGGAGTTTTCTGTCGTAAACGGTGAACAGTGGTTACCACCCGTATTCGGAATCTCGATGATTTCGTCGGTACGGAAAGTCTCCAGGTTGATTCGCGCTAAACGTGGAGTATTATTGGAGTTGGCAAACATCCACTTGCCATCGGGCATGCCATCTGTAAAAGAGGACTCGATGTGGTGTAGGTCATCCCATGGAACAAAACCATGCGAGGTTTGCAGCATAGGTTTGGTTTCTTCACTGAATCCCCAACCTTTCTCGGGATCTACAGAGAAGACTGGAATGACACGGAATAAACGACCGCTAGGCAAGCCGTATACACTCATCTGCCCACTGAATCCACCAGAAACAAAGTTGTAAAACTCATCGTACTGCCCTGGGGGAATATACGTTCTCTGTGCTGCGTCGCCGGTCACGGCATTGCTTGCGCCTTTGGGTCTACACGCCTGAAAGGACGTTGCCATTGTCGCTACAGCAAGACTTAATACTAGATACTGTTTTAGTTTCATAGCTTTATTTATTTTATGCTAACAATTAATTGATTCTTTTTTGTTATTGAACACCATCGTTCTGACGCATAAATTCTAATATGGCGCGTGCGTCGGCGTCACTTAAGTTCTGATTAGGCATACGCACTAAACATAGTTCAAGCTGTGCCTGTAATTCAGGGTCTTTATCAATCATCGGATCGGGATTGGTAATAAAATTCATCAACCATTCCGGTTTGTGTTTTTGGGACACGCCAGCCCATCCTGGCCCTACCAAACGTTCGTCTGTATATTTGTGGCAGCTGGCGCACTTTACGTCGGCAATAGTCTTGCCCTCTTTGGCCATAGCCACATCCAATTTATCTCCTACATCAATTGTTTCAAATTTCCCTTCACCACGTGTCGGGTCGTATGCACTGGTCTTGGCAGTTTTTGCTTTTTCTTCCGGAAATGAACGTTTGCTTTGTTGATCGTTGTTTGTATTGGATGAACATGCATATAAAAAGATGCTGATAATACCGAGGGTGATGATTTTTTTCATGTTCTTTTCAATTATATTTTTACCTGATTCTCTCTGTAATATTTGTTTTACAAATTTACTTTCGGGGTTAAGTCCATTTTATGCGTTCAGTCATAAGGTACCTAATGAAATGGTTGTTTTTTTGTTGTAAGTTATTGTTTTTTAATAATTTATGTTCTTAATTGATTCTTATCACTTATTCGTGTGACCTGTGTCAGTTGATTTGTCGGCACTAACCCCTTCCTTTGTAAAAGGATCACCTATAAAAGCGAATGTTATGATTCCTGTCGATTTACTTTTGGAAAAAGGAGCGGCGTATCGGAAAACCGAGCCGGGAGAGATTATCTTTAACGAGGGCGGGGTTGCGACCTATTACTATCAACTGGTGTCGGGACGTGCAAGATGGTGTAATCTTCTAGACGATGGACGGGAAGTGCTTCATAAGGTTGTTGAACCCGGTGATGTTTTTGGCGAATTACCGCTGTTTGACGATGGTGTATATGCGGCAAGTGCGATATCCGATATGGCCTGTATCTTGTTACGGTTACGTGCCGATACATTTAAGCAAATATTGGCGGGCTATCCGGCTATTCATTTTGATTTTTCCAGATCAATGGCGAGTGATTTACGTTTTAAATTCATGTTGACGGATATTGTTAGCCGAAACTGTCCGGAGGAGATCATTACTGCTTTGATTCAATATCTGAACCAAGAGAAGAAATTAATTTGCCAGGAATGCAATCGTTTAATGTTGACCCGGCAGCAATTGGCGAACATGACCGGTTTACGAGTGGAAACCATTATACGTGCGATAAAAAATATGGAACGGAACGAGCGTTTGAGTATCGTCAAGGGGAAAGTTTTTATTCCAGCAGATGGTATTGGAGGGATTTCGTGATATGCTAGATTTTATTCGAAAAGGTACTATCCGCCAGTGGCTGATTATTGCTGTTCTGAACCTGTTGATTGTGGCCGGGTTCGGGTTTTTAATGAGGTTAAAAATGATTTTCCCTTTGGCATGGGCTAATCAAAAGTATATCATGCACGCCCATTCACACTTTGCTTTCGCCGGATGGGTATCCCATGCTTTAATGGTTTTTATGCTGATGGCAATATTTCGTTTGCGTGCAAATGATCCGTTGCCTTTGCGCTATCCATATATCATTGCCGCTAATCTATTGGCATCTTATGGTATGCTGATTTGCTTTACGCTGCAAGGGTATGGATTATACGCGATTATCTTTTCTACCTTAACGTTGCTCATATCTTTTGTTTTTGCCGGATTCGTTTGGCGTGACATTGCAAGGTCTACTATCCCGTTGGTTGTGAAATATTGGTTTAGAGCTTCACTGTTTTTTTCTGTTTTATCGTCTTTAGGCACATTCTCGCTTGTACGACTGATGGTTACTCATCAATTAGACCCCTTAAAGCAATTAGCATCCGTATATTTTTATCTCCATTTTCAGTACAATGGTTGGTTTCTGTTTGGCTGTATAGGCTTATTTCTCTATTGGCTTTATGATAGTAGTGGAGTAGTGGCTTGCAGTAAAAGGCTTTTTTGGTTGTTCTTTTTCTGTGTTATTCCGGCCTATTTCCTTTCCGTTTTATGGTGGAAGGCGTTTCCGGATTGGCTGTATGTGATTGTGGTGATCACGGTTTTGTTGCAATTGGGGATGTGGATTTGGTTTATACGCTATGCTTTTCTTTCGCTTAAACAAGGGAATGCGTTGCAGATGATAAATCCAACAACTAAAATTATCTGGGCGGGTGTAATGGTTGCCGTTTTTCTTAAAATATTATTACAGGCCGCTTCCGTAATACCGTCGCTAAGTCAGTTGGTATACGGCTATCGGCCTATTGTGATTGCTTATCTGCATTTGGCGCTTTTAGTTATTATTTCCCTTTTCATCTTAGGGTTTGCTTTTCAAACGCAAACCTTGCGTCTAAGCACCATAATACATCGGTGGATGATGGGCTTGGCAATTGGTGTTGTACTCAATGAATTTGTTTTGATGATACAGGGGATTGGCGGATTAATGAGAACCTATATTCCGTTAACCAATCATTTTCTGGTATTAGCCTCGGCTATTATTGTGGTCTGTGTTTTTGGTATTTTGTGGAAACAGCGGAGATTACAATAGAGACACAACATCGTGCGCCTCTACTGCGATCCAAACTTATTTTAACGATGTTCGACGACACCGATGTATAGCGGTGTATCTTCATCGCCTGCCTTACCTGTCAATATAATGGTATAGTAATACCCTCGCCTTAATTCTCTACCTTCGCGTATAGCTAATTCGTTGCCATTTGCATCGGTGATTTTAAACGTGTAAGTACCGCTGGTTTGTGCTTGGAACGTTTGGTGTTGTACCACAGAAGCTCCTGTCTCGATGGGCCTGTTGCTATACAGTGGTTCATCTTCACCTTCAATAAGTAAATTTGTACCACTTACACCATGTGCTAGATTCAAGAAACGGATACCGGATTCATTTTGACTCAGATTTTCGATGACTTTATCCTGTGTCATAGCAAATGTAGGTTCCTCATCCGTGCCATATACGAAAGAAGTGTAGCCACTGTCAACCTTGATAGTCAGTGTGGTGTCTATTAAAACCTTTTGATTATCGTCGTAGCTTGTTATCGTTAATTTACGATTACCGGGATATAACAACTGCGCACCGGAGACGATTTGGTATTCCAACACCATGGGAACGCCAGTTTGCGGATTACCAATGACATTGCCATCTAAACGATACACTAAACCCGAGGTTGCATCAGGATAGGCGTTTACGAAATACATAACACCCGCCACCTGGTCATTCCATGGACCATCATCGTTATCCTTCAAGCAACTGCTAAATGTGAAAATGGTGATGAGTAATAAAAAACAAAATTGTAGTGATAACTTTTTCATTGTATTAATTGTTTTTTTCATATGGTAATGAACTCTTATATGCTTGTTTACAATCCCCTCGATGAGATAGTAGCTTATGCAAGTTTCATATACTTGATATGTTTTGGAATTAATACGGAATACAGTAGGGAAATGCTACAGCTTAAAGAATATTTTTTTATTCGTCCTCATCGTTTACAACCTTCTTTTTCTTTTCGTGCCTTTGGTTGAAGTTGGAAAGTGCCATAATACGAGGAATGCTGCTGTGTGGTGCCAGTTCGCGTAGCTTCTTTATCCGTTTAGCACGTTTGTAAACGTTAACTTTTTTGTTGTTTTTGTACAGGTTCCAATTCATTAGCAAGACACTGCCTAATACAACGACTAATCCAATAATCTGCAAGAAAGTTACTTGATGGTCGGTGAAATAGTGTGCTAATAGCAAGGCTACGATGGGATTTATATACGCATGTGTACTAACCTCGGTAGTGGGGCGATACTGCAGTAGCCATATATAGCTGCCGAACGCTAAAATAGAGCCCATGGTTGCGAGGTATATGATGGCTCCCCAGTCTTCAGGCAATACATCGCGTATCTGAAAACGGCTGTATTCACCATTTACGGAGGCAACTATCGTAAATGCAATACCTGCACAGACCATCTGCCATGCCGTTTTTACCATGACATGTATATCTTCCTCTCCACGTTCCTGCATCTGTCGGGTTCTCTTTTCTCTGCTATATTTGGATATCAAAGACCCTACCGTCCATGCAATTGTTCCGCAGACCAGGACGAACATGGCTGTTATTTTCAAGCTTTTATCTCCCGCAGGATCCTCTTGGGCAAAAAGCTGTTCGGAAAATAACATAAAAACACCCAAAAAACCGAAAATCAATCCTAATACTGTAGGTAAACTGGAAAAATTCTCCTTCCATTTTGGCTTGTCAAGAACAACAAACCATATAGCCGTCGCCGCTGCGATGATGCTGACGATACCACTCGATATATACTGTTCCGACCAGATAACGGCGGCCATATCGACAAAAAGCAATAAAAAGCCCACGAAGAGCGCATCCTTAACAGCTGTCTTTGCAAAAAGCTTGTATCCTTTGACGTAACAATATCCCATTAGGATGGAGCCTGCTAAGATAAACCGGACTGAGCCCAGGACAAAAGGGCTGAAGCTATGCAATGCCTTTTCTATAAAGAAAAAGGTAGAACCCCATACAATATATACCACAAGATAAGCGAAAATAATGCTACTTGTAGCCGGCATATTTTGATTTCCTTTTGTCATATTCATCTTAATCTTCTGTCGGAATGACGAGCTTTTGTTCTTCTTTTACAGTTTCTAAAACGATGGTGGTGCGTGTCGAAATAATCTCCTCTATTTTTCCCAAAGAGTTGCGCATTAAGTCTACCAATCCGGCAGCGTCGTTCGTGCGTACTTTGATTAGATAACCATCATCCCCCGCAATATCATGCACCTCTTGTACTTCGGGAATCTTAGCTAAGAGCAATCCCACTTTCTGCGTTCCGATTGGATCCTGTGCCTTGATGAAAATAAAGGAAAGCAGTTTTTGGTCGAGTGCATCTGGATTGATTTTCGCATTGTATTGCAGAATAACCTGCTTCTGCTCCAATTTCTTTACCCGCTCTAAAATGGCCGAAGGCGCCATACCCAGCTCCCGCGCGATATCTGCATTGTTTGTGCGTGCATTTTCCTGCATAATCCGCAGGATTTGATAATCAATTTGATCTAAGCTAAATTCTAATTTTCCCATCTTGCTGCAAAGATACGGTTAAAAGAATTATATTCAAAATAATATTTATTTTAAAGAATATTATTCTTTTTATGTTTTATTGTTATGAATATTATTTTATTTGTACTGTACCCTAATTCAAAATTTTAAAGTGGTGAGTCTTTCTGCTTCCTTTTTTTCGGAAAAAAGGAAGAGCCACGCCGCGGTTTGAGCGGCTCAAAGATTGTCTAAAGAAATCCTTCGTTAAAGCTAACCAAATTAACTAGCTTTGTTACTGTTAAACTACTAAAAAGACGTGCAAATTATAAATGAACTAAATCGGCTATCGTCCCGATTAACGGGAGAGTTGTTTTATTTACCCGAAAACCCTACGCATCAGACCATGCGGTTGGCTTATGCAACCGATGCTTCCGTATATCAGGAGCTCCCCCTTGCAGTGGCGATCCCGCAAGGTAAAGGAGATCTAAAGAATCTCATCTTATTCGCAAGCGAACAGCGTTTGACGCTCATTCCGCGAACGGCAGGTACCTCGCTTGCAGGCCAAGTAGTGGGAAGCGGTATCGTAGTCGATGTATCTCGCTGTTTTAATGAGATACTGGAACTGAACGTGGAGGAACGTTGGGTGCGTGTACAGCCCGGTGTGATTCGTGATGATCTAAATAGTTATCTCCGTCCGTATGGATTGATGTTTGGTCCAGAAACCTCCACGGCAAACCGAGCAATGGTCGGGGGTATGATCGGTAATAATTCATCCGGGCTGCATTCTATTGTCTGGGGAGATACCCGCAAGAACTTATTGGAAGCGAAGGTATTACTCGATGACACTTCAGAAGTGATTTTTAAAGCGTTGGATGAGGCTTCACTTTTTGAAAAATTGTCTTCTCAGACGCGCGAGGGCGAAATTTATCGGAAGCTGAACGAGTTGTTATCGCTTCCGGAAAATAAGCAGGCGATTGCATCCGGATATCCTAAAAAAACGTTAACCCGACGAAATACAGGATATGCGTTGGATTTTCTGGCAGATAAGGAGAAGCCGTTCAATCTATGTGATTTATTAGCAGGATCGGAGGGGACGATTGGTATTGTGACCGAAGCCAAGTTAAGTTTAATGTCGCTTCCACCCAAGGAGATCGGTTTATTGTGTGTACATTTTGCGGATATGGTGGAATGTATGGAGGGCAATATTGTCGCACTTTCCCATCATCCGGAGGCTTCTGAGTTGGTTGATAAATACATATTGGATTTTACCGTAGGACACCCTACGTATCAGCATAATCGTTTTTTTATTGAAGGTGATCCGCAAGCATTGCTCATTATCGAATTTCGTGCAGACGAGGAGGCAGAGCTTTATCGAAAAGCGGAAGCATTGAAGAAAGATTTAGTCGAGAGAGGTTTAGGTTACGCGTATCCTTTTGTTGTAGGTATGCAGCAGACAAATCTGGTCTGGGATGTGCGTAAAGCGGGATTGGGGCTAATACGGAATTTACCGGGTGATGAGCAACCAGTTAATCTCATTGAAGACTGTGCTGTTTCTCCCGAAGACCTTCCGGCGTATGTAAAAGATATACAGGCTTTACTGCGGGAAGAAAATATCCATGCTTCCTATTATGCACACGCAGGTGCGGGAGAATTGCACATCGAGCCGTTTATTAATCTGAAAACGACAGAAGGGCGTCAGAAGTTCCGGACAATATTGGAACGTACCACGGATTTGGTGTTGAAATACAATGGCTCGTTGAGCGGTGAACACGGTGATGGGCGATTGCGTGGGGAGTTTATCGGAAAAGTACTGGGAGAGCAGGTGTATCAATTGCTACAAAAGACAAAAGCAATTTTTGATCCTCGTGGTGTATTTAACGCAAATAAGATCGTCAATACTCAACCGATGGATACCTCTTTGCGTTATGATAAGGTGGTGGATGGTAAGCAGATAAAAACCTATTTTGATTTTACAAAAGATGAGGGGATTCTGCGCCTGGCCGAAAAATGTTCTGGCTCCGGTGATTGTCGAAAAACAGAAATTACCGGTGGTACGATGTGCCCGTCGTTTATGGCGACCCGTAATGAAAAAGATACGACGAGGGCAAGAGCGAATATGCTCCGTCAATTTCTGACAAATTCAACCAAAGCGAATCGGTTCGACCATGAGGAGATAAAGGAAGTGATGGATTTGTGCTTAAGTTGTAAGGCTTGTAAAAGCGAATGTCCATCGCGTGTAGACGTTGCCAAGATGAAAGCGGAGTTTTTGCAACATTATTATGATGCCCATGGTGTGCCTTTCCGTTCGTCGGTCATTGCCAATTTTACCAAAAGTCAGCAATTAGGTTCTTATGTTGCACCACTCTATAATTTGGTGGTTAAAACGCCATTTCTGGCAAATGTGGTAAAATCTGTGGTCGGATTTGCGCCTAAGCGTTCGTTGCCTAATGTCCATTTCACCACGTTGTCTAAATGGGCGCGGAAGCAACCCTTGCAAAACCACAAACGAAAAGTGTATCTGTTCAGCGATGAGTTTACGGAATACAATGATACAGCCATTGGTATAACAGCGCATAAATTACTGACATCATTGGGATACGAAGTTATTATTCCCAGGCATGTGGAAAGTGGAAGGACATACCTGTCCAAAGGTTTCGTAAAAGAAGCGAAGAAAATAGCCGAACGAAATGTGGAGCTCTTGAAGGATCTGATAACGGAAGATACACCGCTTTTGGGGATAGAGCCGTCTGCTATTATCACGTTTCGGGATGAATATGTAGATTTGGTGGGAGCGCACCTACGGGAGCCGGCGCAGATGTTGTCTGGGCATACACTGATGATTGACGAGTTTCTCGTTAGGGAGATAGAAATTGGGAGAATTCAGCAAGAGCAGTTCACGAAAGAAGCGAAGAAGGTTAAGTTGCACGGCCATTGTTATCAAAAAGCATTTCACCTGGTTTGTTACACAGAAAAATTATTATCTTTTCCCCAAAATTATAGTGTAGAGGTTATCCCTTCAGGCTGTTGTGGTATGGCGGGTTCTTTCGGGTATGAGGAGGAACACTATGACGTATCGATGAAAGTAGGGGAACTCGTGCTTTTACCTGCGGTGCGTGCCACGGATGAGCAAACCCTAATTGCTGCTGCAGGAACATCCTGCCGCCATCAAATTAAGGATGGTACGGGACGAAAATCTTATCATCCTGTAGAAATATTGTATGATGCTTTGGTACAGTAAGCAATTTATTCGTATTTTGCTTCTAAACTATTTTGAGATATAGTGTGTAACGGAAATAAACAAAAAAATATACAGATGAAAACTACATTTTTACAAGCAGCGGCGGTCATGATGTTAGCATCAGCGTCAATAGGCTGTGGAAATAGTCAAAAAGGTAACGAGAATGCAACAGAGGATGCCTTGACGGCGAATCTTGCACAGTTTGTGGCAACATCTACCACGGATAATCCAGCAATATACTTGTCGTTGGTCAAATCAACAGAAACAGATTCCTCTATGGTGTATATTGGGAAATCGTTGAATGACAAGGATACATTGGGATTGCAGCTAGAAATAACCAAAAATATTCCTGCAGGTGTCTTTGAAGATGGAAATGTAAATGACGAAAAAGCATTCCAGGAAGGCGCCATAAAATTTAGTTCGGTCGGCGAAGAGTCTAACAGGTTTGTGAAGGCTGTAGCGGATCTTTATGAACAACCAGTTGATAATGGGATGACGGACGCAATACTGGAGCCTCTTGTATTCTCCTCCAATAAAACGGTAGTAGATTTAACAGGAAACGGAACCTATGCGTTTAAGCTATTTTTTGCGAATAGCCTAGGAGAAGAGGCGGAGATATTTGCTGAATTGAATTTGTACAACCGCTCCTTTAAAATGTGGGCGAAAGATGCGGAGCAATATCCGCGTATATTGTCGGCATTTACAGGTGGTTTGTAGAAGAAAGGGATATGAAATACATTTTTCTTTTACTAGCGGCAATCGCTGGTATACTACAATTACATGCCGCAACTGTCGATACAGTCACTGTGCGGAGTACACGGATGGGCAAAGAGATCAAAGCGGTTGTTATTGCTCCGGAGAATAAAAAGGCAACGTCTACACTTTATTTGCTGCACGGGTATTCGGGAAATTATGCTAGTTGGTTGAAAACGGCACCCCATATTAAACAACTTGTCGATACGTATGGATATATGGTTGTTTGTCCTGATGGTGGTTTCAGTAGTTGGTATTGGGATACAGAAGATAACGATTATCAATATGAAACATTCATCACCAAAGAACTTATACCTTTTGTTGAACAGCAATACCAAGTCGGATCTGACCGTGCCAATCGCGCGATAACGGGTTTGAGTATGGGAGGACACGGTGCTTTATATTTGGCGTTTCGCCATCAGGATCTATTTGCTTTTGCAGGTAGTACCTCCGGTGGTGTGGATATTCGTCCGTTTCCAGATAACTGGAGCATGAAGGAACATCTCGGCGACTATCACGAAAAGCCGGAGGTTTGGAATGCACATACGGTTATCGAATTGACACACCTTGTGAAACCACAGTCGCTTCGGTTATTTATCGATTGTGGAACAGAAGATTTCTTTTTTGAGGTGAACAATAAATTGCATGATAAGCTTACATACATGAATATACCGCATCATTATCTTACGATGCCAGGAAAACATAATCATGAATATTGGGCAAAATCGATTGATTTTCAAATGGCCTTTTTTTCACAATGTTTCCAAGACCAAAGCGCTAAGAAATAAATCGATAGATGAATAGGTTGTGGTTGATTGTTTTTGTTCTGTTTAGTGCTGTAGATGCTTTTGCACAACAGGTTGTTCTGAGTGGGGCTGTCCGTGATGCCGAATCGGGAGAAACATTAATCGGTGCTGTAGTCTCGGTTGAACCTGGTCGACAGGCAGCTAGCACCAATGCATACGGCTTTTACTCGTTGACCTTGCCGGAGGGACAACATCGGATTACCTTTAGTTATATCGGTTACCAATCCTACTCGGAAGAAATAAATTTAAGTAGCAGCCAGCGGCTGAATGTGGAGCTCCGTCGAGGGGATAACACGATAGAGGAAGTTGTTGTTTCCGCGGAGCGAAAGGACAATAACGTGTCTAATCCACAAATGGGCGTGCTTAACTTCACGATGGAAGAAGTCAAGAATGTTCCGGTTGTTTTTGGTGAGCGGGATTTGTTAAAAACCATACAGCTATTACCGGGGGTACAGAGTGGGGGAGAAGGGACGTCGAATTTTTATGTCCGTGGCGGTGGTGGCGACCAAAATCTTATTTTGCTTGATGAGGCAACGGTGTATAATGCTTCTCATTTATTAGGCTTTTTCTCCACCTTTAATTCTGATGCGATTAAAGATGTCCAGCTTTATAAAGGAGGTATCCCAGCACAATTCGGGGGGCGCATCTCGTCCGTCTTGGACATTGCGATGATGGATGGCAATCAAAAGAAATTGACTACTGAAGGCGGGATAGGTCTTATTGCTTCCCGTCTGAAAGTAGAAGCTCCGTTAATCAAAGATAAAAGCTCGTTTATGATCAGCGGAAGACGAACCTATGCGGATATGTTCTTAAAGCTGTCAAACGACGAAGATGTCAAGAAAAGTAAGCTTTATTTCTACGACCTCAATGCGAAACTCAACTTTAGATTTAATGATAAAAATACGCTTTACCTATCGGGCTATTTTGGCAAAGATGATCTAGGTTATTCCAACCTCTTTAATTTTGATTGGGGCAATGCCACAGCAACGGTACGGTGGAACCATATTTTCAGTGATAAGCTGTTTAGCAATACTTCTTTGATATACAGTGATTTCAGTTACAACGTGCAGGTATCCAACGATGATAATAATTTTGGAATAGCATCCAAAATCCGTAACTGGAATTTCAAGCAGGATTTTTCTTATTATCAAAATCCAATAAGCACCTGGCGTTTTGGGGTCAATCTTTTGCAACAGTCTATCTATCCGGCGAGTATAACGGCGGGTGAGAATACAGCCGTCAATTCTGTGGATGTGGACAGTCGTCAAGGAATAGAAGCGGCTGCTTATGTATCGCATACCTGGAGTCCTGCTGATTGGCTTTCTTTGTTATACGGGCTTCGTGTAACCGATTTTATGGTGATGGGGCCAGGTACATTTTATACATATGACGAGGATGGAGAAGCTATTGCAGAACAATATTACGGAAGGGGAACAATCGCCAAGCATTATCTCAACATGGAACCACGGTTTTCGGCGAGCTTCCTGTTGGGTGAACAACATAGTATCAAGGCCTCTTACAACCGTATTGCACAAAATCTGCATCAATTAACCAACACGACAGCAAGTTTGCCGACAGATCAATATGTGGTGAGCAGTTTGAATATAAAACCCCAGATCGCTGACCAGGTTGCGTTAGGATACTTCCGAAATTTTAAAGACAACCGATATGAATTTTCGTTAGAGACCTATTATAAGCATATGGGCAACCAGATAGATTTCCGGAATGGAGCAGATCTACAGGCAAATCAGTATATGGAGGGCGATCTGCTGTATGGAATCGGGCGGGCGTATGGTGTTGAAGCATATCTTCGGAAAAGTAC
>Ga0079224_100010332_pt1 | contig 12804 bp, 16 predicted proteins | sample Stecom2015_FD_80414 | JGI IMG/M metagenome (GOLD analysis project Ga0079224, IMG submission 80414) | Agricultural soil microbial communities from Utah to study Nitrogen management - Steer compost 2015 | ecosystem: Environmental > Terrestrial > Soil > Agricultural land | place: USA: Utah...
AAAAATGAGACAGTAAGTTAAGTCAATTTTTATTCACTAAATTTACTGTTATGAGCAGACGAAGATTCACACCTAAAATGAAGACAAAAGTTGTTTTGGAGGCTTTAAAGGAGCGCCACAGTTAGGATCAGTTGGAGCAAACCTCGCCCTCGCGCTGGGTCTGGCACAACCCATATGGGGTGGATGAAGACCGCATCAAAGATTTTCTGCGCAGCCTGCGGTACCGGGCGGACTGGGATCCGTCCGATGCGCAGCAGCGCCGGGAACGGGCCGTGTCGGTCACCATGCACGTGGGAGAAGACAGCATTTCTTCGTGGACGGTTTACCAACTGGAGCAAAGCGAAGTATACGCCGGCCGGGACACCCTGGTGGAATACTGCCCCAATGTGGCTTCGCTGGATCTTCGTTCCTACCTGAGCGCAGAGGTAGACCCGGAAGCCGGGTATTTTTCTCCGCAGCCTTCGGATCGTGAGCATACTTTCGTTCCGGGTACGGACGAAGACGGGGACTATCTCTACATTGTGGAACAGGAGGATTGCCGGGATACGGCTGTGATCACCTTGCGTGTGGCGGGACAGGACCATCTGGGCCTGGATACGGTCGTCCTCTGCCCGGGTGGTCGCGAGCGAATTGGGTTTCCGCCTGGAAAGTACACTTCCGTCACCTGGTGGGACGGCAGCAACGGTGATTCGATTTGGGTGGCAGAAACGATGGATGTTCAGCGCCGGGTCGAGGTCGACTTTATGGGTTGTGGCATTTCAGTGCCGGTGGAGATCATCATCCGGCCGGTGGAAGGTCTGGCGGGTGCGGATACCGTGCTCACCTTTTGTGCACAAGGTGTTCCGGTTGTGCTGCCTGTTCCACCCTCGCCTCCGGGTGGTCATGGCCGGATCGAACCCTCCCTGGCAAGCGGCGGACTGGAATTTACTCCGGGTATGGATGCCCCGGGAGCATACCACTACATCGTGACCACCGATGTCGCTGGACAAGGCTGTGCGGATACAGCCCGGATCACGGTGGAGGAATCGGAGACGGCAGTCCTGAGGCTGGAAGACGTGACCTTGTGTCCGGGAACAGAAGCACGGATCGGGTTGCCCCCGGGCAGGTACAGCGAAGTGATCTGGTGGAACGGAGACCGGGGGGATTCTACGACGTTGGCCGCAGCAGATGCGGGGCCGTACGAGGTGGAAGCCCGGGTGGATGGCTGCACGTATCAAGGGCAGGTCATGGTTACTCTGGCTGAGGAAGTGGTGATTCCACAGGCATATGCATCGGAATGGACGTTGTGTGGTGAAACACCGGAAGTTATCGTGGTGACGGGCCTGGATTCGGTGGAGTGGGATGGCCGGATATATTCCACGGGGGAGGAACTATCGATCACGACCGCCGGCGAATACCTCTTGCGGGGATACGCCGGGGATTGCGTGGCAGAAAAGGATATATCGGTCCGGGTAATGGCAGATCCATCGGGGGAATACGGGCAGACCATCGCCTGGTGTTGCTCCCAACCGATCCCGTTGACCCTGCCGGACGACAATGCACAGTGGGAATTCCGGTGGGCAGATGGAACAGTTGACCGGGAGCGGCTGATCGACAACAGGGGGAGCTATGGATTGCTAATTGAGGCGGAACGGTGTGTCTTCGAGGCGATCTACGAGGTGGTGGAAGACCACGACTGTGGCAAGGAATGCACCTTATCTATCCCCAATGCGGTTTCCCCGAACGGAGACGGGGTCAACGAAGATCTGCGCCTCTATGCCCCGGGCTGTACCTCGATCCGGTCGGTGGTTTTATTGGACAAGTGGGGCAGCGTGCTGTACCGCACAGAAGGAATGGCGAATGGCACATCGGTGTTGATCCCGGCTGAAGTCTGGCAGCCCCTGGCTCCCGGGGTGTATGTCGTCTCAGTGGAATACGAAGATGGACGGGGGCGGATCAAAAGCGAATGGGGCGTGGTGACCGTGGTACGATAAATGTCCCCGAAGCTTCCAGCTCCGGGAAAACTCCATGCCGCTCCATGAAGCTAATTAACCCTCGTTATTCCTGGGCTCACACCTTTTATTCTTTTTGTTCCGATGGGTTCCACTCTTCGCTGTATTTCCGATGACCTTGCAGGTCTCTCATCGGCCGCCATTTTCATCCACTGAATTTAATCGGCACATTTTCATTGGCACACTTTGATGCGGTTGAAATAGATGGTTTTGATGAGCAAACCGTTTTGTATAACGCTCTGTGTGCGTCCGTAAAACTCTTCAGTGTACCTCTGCGGAAATGTCCGGCATCGCTAAAGCCCGGTTGTTAAGGAATCGGTCAGTTGTCGGGAATGATGGTGAGCTATGCAGCCAGGAGGGCTACATCACATCGAGAGCCACTACCGCATAGGTCAGTACAAATGGCAGGGGAACCCAAAAGAATTGGGGTTCGACGATGAGGAGAACTATCATGATTGCCAGGGAAATCAAAAAATACATTCCGGCTTTTCTCTTCTCTGAACTTGATCGTGGTGCTGCTTTCATATCAGGTATACATTTGACCAGCAAAATTAGGGAATAAACTGATAACAGGAAATTATACCGCGATATATTCAAACTTTGATATCGCTGCTGGATGAGGAAAGAAACTATTATCCATTTTTTCTGGAAAATTTTCGATATTTGCACTCCGATCTACTTAATAATCAGGGTACATTGCCGATTTAGATTCGATACGTATGGATATATTAGTCAGAGAAAATGTGTTTCACTTCAAAAGATTTGATATCTGTCAGGACCAATGTTCCATGAAGGTGTGCACCGATGGTGTATTGCTGGGTGCCTGGGCCAATCTTGAAGAAGTTCGCTCAGCATTGGATATTGGCACCGGCTCAGGGGTCATTGCTTTGATGCTTGCCCAGCGATCTGCGCATATTCAGCATATTGTAGGGGTAGATATCGATGAAGTTTCCTATTTGCAGGCTCGGGAAAATGCAGCGAATTGTGATTGGGCAGATCGACTCACGATGGTACATTCTCCAGTACAGTATTACGCTCATTCTGCTCCAGGGAGTTTTGATCTGATCATCAGCAATCCTCCGTTTTTTACCGGAGGTACACTTTCTGAAAGCCAATCCAAAAATGATGTACGGCATACTGTGAAGTTGCCTCACGGCGACTTGCTGAGGTCGGTAAAGAAACTCATACGCCCAGGGGGGCGTTTTGCTGTTATACTGCCGATCATGGAAGGCTACCGATTTATCGAACTGGCAGAACAATACGGTTTGTATCTCATTAGAAGAACCCAGGTATACAGCCGCCATGGAAAACCCATGGAGCGGTTTCTTATGGAATTTTCAGATCACGCCATAGCACAAGTTGAGGTCGGGGATCTGTATATCCATGAGAAAGAAGGGGATGGATTCACAGAGGAATACCGGAAGTTGACGGGAGATTTTTACCTAAACTTCTAATGACGTGAAGGAAGCAGCCATTATCTATGAGGATAATCACCTCATCGCTGTCAATAAACCGGCAGGATTTCTTGTACAAGGTGACCACACCGGTGATGAAACCATTCTGGATGTATTGAAACAATTCATCAAAACCACCTACAACAAACCGGGTGAGGTTTTTCTTGCACCCAACCACAGGTTGGATCGTCCCGTGAGTGGAGCATTATTATTTAGCAAGACGTCCAAAGCATTGGGCAGGATCAATACGCTTTTTCAAAAGAATCTTGTGGAAAAAGTATATTATGCCATTTGTGAAGGAATCCCGGAGGAACTTGAAGGAAAACTCGTGAACCATATTGCCAAGAACCGTCAGAAAAACATAAGCTTTGTATCATCGCCAGGCAAAAATGGTTCGAAGGAATGTGTTCTTACATACAAAGTCCTCAAAATAATCAATCAAAAGAGCCTGATCGAAGTTCGACCACAGACGGGCCGACCACATCAGATTCGTGTGCAATTGTCTCATATCGGAGTTCCCATATTGGGTGATCTGAAATATGGTGCACAGAAAAAAATGGAGGATCGTTCCATCGCCCTTCATTGCAAAAGTCTTCGGTTTGAACATCCTGTACGTCGGGAACCGGTTCTAATTGAAGCAGACGTTCCCAATTTGAATGTCTGGAGGATTTACTTTGAATAATTTTCTTTGAATTCCAATTAGGAAAGATTAACTTTGCATCGGAGAACCATGCGTCCAGCTCCTGCTGAATCCCCCCAGGGCGGAAACGCAGCAAGGGTAGGCGGTTGTAGCGGACGGCATGCGTTCTCCATTTTTGTTTATCTTATCCTTAAATCTCACCACCATGAAATTTTTCATCGATACAGCGAATCTTGATCAGATCAAAGAAGCCCGGGACCTCGGCGTTTTGGACGGAGTAACCACCAACCCTTCGTTGATGGCTAAGGAAGGAGTTTCGGGCGTAAGCAATATCCGGAAACACTACGAAAAAATTTGTCAGCTGGTTGATGGAGATGTGAGTGCTGAGGTTATTGCAACCGCATATAGTGAGATCGTCAAAGAAGGCGAAGAGCTTGCCAAAATCGCGGATAATATTGTGGTTAAGGTACCTATGATCAAGGACGGAGTAAAAGCCATCCGTCATCTATCAGATCAGGGTATTGAAATAAATTGTACGTTGGTATTCAGTCCGGCACAGGCCATTTTGTGTGCCAAGGCTGGAGCGAAATATGTGTCCCCATTCATTGGAAGGATTGATGATATCAACTGGAATGGTATGCAGCTCATTCAGGAAATTGCAGAAATATATGCCATCCAGGGCTTCGAAACTGAAATTCTTGCTGCTTCGATTCGTTCTTCATTGCATATTGTCGAAGCTGCCCGAAACGGAGCCGATGTGGTTACCTGCCCACTGGATGCCATTCTGTGAATGCTCAAACACCTATTGACCGAAATTGGACTCGAAAAGTTCCTAGCTGACCATAGAAAGGCGGAGCAAGGTTAAGGGAGAGGTTGGGCATTAGAGGTGGTATGTTCCTGGCCGTGTACTGAAGCATGGGAGGCCGCCCGTTTAGGTATGGATTGAGGATAAAGGTCGAGGGGGTGCGAGTGTGCTTTCCGAATGGAAAAAAATCAATGATAATTGGAAATGGATATTAAGGTCTGGTATCTTTCTACTTGTTCGACGTGCCAGAGAATAATTAAGGAGGCAAGTCTGGATGCCGATCATATCAGATTGATTGACATCAAGTCTCAGCCTGTGACAGAGAATGAACTGGAGGATATGTACCATGCCACAGGTTCTTTCAAAGACCTGATCAATGGCAGGAGTACGAAGTTTCGGACCATGGACAAAAAAGCAAATGAACTTTCTGAAGACGAGGCCCGAAATCTATTGTTGCAGCATTATGCATTTTTAAAGCGCCCCGTTGTCCGTGTTGACCAGCAATATTTTGTGGGCAACAGTAAGAAGGTGGTCGAAGCGTTGAAATCCCGGCTGAATCATGGTTGAGACTCGATCTATCATCGATTATTTCACACAACTTCAGGATAAGATTTGCCTGGCTCTTGAACAGCTGGACCAGAGAGGTCGGTTTCAGGAAGATATATGGCAGCGTGATGGAGGTGGGGGAGGTCGGACCAGGATTCTTGAAGGAAATCATATCGAAAAAGGCGGTGTCAATTTTTCTCATGTATATGGGGACGTTACACCGACGATGCGTGAAAATATGAATATGAACGGGGAACAGTGGCTGGCGAGCGGAGTGTCGATTGTTCTGCATCCGGTTTCACCCAGGGTACCTATCATACACATGAATGTCCGATATTTTGAATTGGATGGAGGTCGGGAATGGTGGTTTGGGGGCGGTATTGATATGACCCCACATTATATTAACCCGGAACTGGCGAGCAGTTTTCATCAAAAATTGTACCTGGTATGTGATCGGTTTGGCAAAGGTAAATATGAAGAATACAAAAAATGGGCAGACGACTACTTTTACTTACCTCATCGAGGGGAAACCCGGGGCGTGGGAGGTATTTTCTTCGATCATCTCAATCAAACCTCCGGACACAGTAAGGAGGCCATATTTGAATTCGTAAAAGAAGTGGGGGAAGCGTTCATTCCGATATATCAAGAACAGTTTTTGCAAACGTCAAACATGCCTTATGGTGCGGCTCAGGAAGAGTGGCAAATGATACGACGGGGTCGGTATGCTGAATTTAACCTGGTGTGGGATCGCGGTACCAAATTTGGTCTTATAAGTCAGGGCCGAACCGAATCCATTCTAATGAGTCTTCCACCCAGGGTCGCATGGAAATATAAATACGAAACGGAAGATCCCGAAGCCATTCAAACACTTCAATGGCTCAAAAAAAGGGTGGATTGGCTCAATCTGAAGCAATAATTTAGCTCCATTTCTCAAAAATAGTGGGAAGCTGATTCCTCCCACCGCATGATTATTTTTTTGACCTGATATTCCGACATGCCCAGTTTGTCGCCGATCCGACGCAACATAACTTTAAATTCACCCTTCCCATATTGCAGATCTGTAGGATAAAGATTCCGATATTCATGAAGAAAGGATTGTCTGATTTTCAACCATTTATTTTCCACGTCGTGCTCTTGTAAGGTGTTTGACTGATTAACCATAGTTCTTTATTTTTTTATATGAAATCGGGCGTTAAATATGACTATCCATACAAACTAACCCTTTATCAAAAATTTTCTGAGCACAATTGACCAATCAAAATAGATGGCCATGTCAAATCTTCCTTTTGAGACTATGATATAATGTAGCTTGGGATATTCCATCTTCAGTTTTTTGCTTCCAAACTTTCCATTCGAAGAAGATGCTTTTATAATATGGATCTACAATCCCATGCAATCAACATTATTTCAACGCCAGATTACCGGCATATAAAAACTTCACACTACTAAAGTAAAAAACCTTGAGTATGAAGTAAATATCTGTTGTTAAATAACGCATATGTCACTGTTATTGTTTCACATAACACAAAAAAATTCTTTGCATTCCTATAGCGAAATCCATTGTGAATTGATCTTCGCTGGTCTATAATATCAGGGTCATCGCAGATGATAATTTGGAACGAAGCTTGTATTTGAAATGATTTTCTATCTTTGAGCATCTAAATGTCCAATTGTGAATTCACACCTCGTCATTATTCCCACTTTCAATGAAAAGGAAAACATCCGTAGCATCATCCAGGCGGTTAAAGAATTATCTGTCCCTTTTGATATTTTGGTCATCGACGATGGTTCGCCGGATGGTACTGCTGATATTGTGAGGGAAATGCAGACGGACATACATGGATTGTTTTTGGAAGAACGCAGGGGGAAGTTGGGACTGGGTACTGCATATATACATGGTTTCAGGTGGGCACTCCGACATTTCTACGAATATATCTATGAAATGGATGCAGATTTTTCACACAACCCAAAGGATTTGGTGCGGCTGGCCGAAGTGCTGACCGGAGACCTGTCTGATGTGGTCGTCGGGAGCAGATATGTGCCTGGAGGGGGTGTGATTAATTGGCCCCGTAAGCGTCTCTGGCTCAGTAAAGGGGCTTCCCTGTACGTTCGGATGATCACCAGGATGCCTGTCCACGATGTGACAGCTGGTTTTGTGGGATACAAGCGCGAAGTGCTGGACACGCTCAATTTGGATAAAATTCGTTTTGTGGGATATTCCTTCCAGATTGAAATGAAATTTGCCTCCTGGACTCTGGGATTCAGGGTGAAAGAGATTCCCATCCTCTTCAAGGATCGGGAATTGGGCAAGTCAAAAATGTCCACAAATATTATCCACGAAGCTATATATGGCGTCCTCAAAATGAAAGTGGATTCATTTTCAAAAAGTTATAAGAAAGAGGATAAGGATTCGGTTCCCGTGGGGTAAAGGATTTTGCGGTTGGGTCCAATCGTGAGCTATTTTGACTGCGCACAATCGCTGTTTTTCAGTTGATTTTCATATTCATTCTTAGCGTCGTTTTTCCCGGCTTTGCATGGCTGCCTGTTATAGCCCCCCTGCATCATGACTTCCTGAATGGTCTGCTTTTCTGAGGGGTAACCGCAAAGACACAAAGTGCGCAAAGGTAGTGGTAGCCGCAAAGTCGCAAAGTGCGTATAAAGGCAAGCAACCAGTCTAGAAAAAGGACCTTTATCACCTTTTATTTTCATCATTAAAAATACACCTACCACGATTTTGCTCCACAAGTGCGCACAGGCACGCCCAGATTCCCATGCTTTTTCTTTTTTTGATTCATTTACTCCCACATTTTACCACACTCGAATCGGTTCATATCGTACTTGTTGATATGCATAAATATCCTAAATTTAATCATTTATACAGTAATATAAACCGTTCTCAGTTTTTAGATTATGCAATGTTATCATAATGACTACATAATACGGATTGATCGAGGGGATTTGTGGGAGATATATAAAAATTTTATATGTATGGTGTTAAAAGGTGGATAATTGTGGGAGTATTCTCTACTTTTGAATCTATCAAGCTTGATCATAGTGTATGGTTCGACTCTACGGTGAATATGAATGCCGTCTGGATGGCAAAGGTCGGTTGAAAATGCCGGCGCAGCTATTGAAGCAGCTGGGTGGGCTGTCTCCATCGACGTTTTTCGTCAACCGTGGGTTTGAAAAATGCATTATGATGTATCCCGAAAAAGTTTGGGATAAAATTGTAGAAGGAGTGAATGATCTGAATGTGTACAGACAAAAGGACCGGAATTTTATCCGGTATTTTTTCAGAGGGGTCAACAGTGTATCCACAGATTCAGCAGATCGGGTATTGATCGGTAAAAATCTACTCGATTATGCCGGGATTGAAAAGGATGCGGTGTTGTTCGCTTATCTGGATCGCATTGAGATATGGGACAAGGAAACCTATTATGGAATGTTGGATGCAGAGCCTGAGGAATTTTCTCAGCTGGCTGAGCAGGTACTCGGCGGTGGTCATCCGGATGAAAACGAATGACAGTGATCCACGAAACAGTTTTGCTGCAGGAATCTGTGGAGGCGTTGAATGTAAGGTCAGGGGGTGTGTATGTGGACGGGACATATGGAGCAGGAGGCCATAGCAAATTGATCCTGGAAAGGCTGGGTGATGGGATCTTGTATGGATTTGATCAGGATCATTCTGTATTTGAATCAGCGCCCAATGATCCGAGGCTGCATTTGAGGCACAACAATTTTTCGGATATGGTGGATGTACTGCGTGCAGATGGGTGGGTAGTGGTGGATGGTGTGTTGCTTGATCTTGGTGTGTCCTCTATGCAATTTGACCAGGGGGATCGTGGATTTTCCTATCGTCAAAGTGCAGAGCTCGATATGCGAATGAACCGGCAGAGTGAACTGACCGCATATAAGGTTCTGAATCAGTATTCGATGGAGGAATTGTGGTATATGTTTTCAAATTACGGTGAAATCCGTAATTCCAGAAAGCTGGCAGAAGCCTTGGTCGAATATCGAAAACTGGCGCCGTTGAGATCGACGACTGATCTGGCTCTTTTGGCAGAGCAGAATGCAATTGGTCCCAAAATGAAATATCTGTCGCAGGTGTTCCAGGCCGTCCGGATTGAAGTCAACGATGAAATGGGTGCCTTAAAACGATTTTTGCACCGACTCCCCGAAATGGTTAAAATCGGTGGTCGTGTCGCGATTATCTCCTTTCACTCTCTGGAAGACAGAATGGTTAAAAATTATTTTAAATATGGGACGGTGGACCGAAAGATGCAGCAGGATAACTACGACAACCTCAATAGAAAATGGCATCAGGTCAACCGAAAACCCATAATACCCAGCCCGGCTGAGCGGGCACAAAATATTCGATCACGTAGTGCAAAATTGAGAATCGCAGAAAGAAAACAAGGATGAAGATGAAACGTAAAATAGGGAGCCGACAGGTGACTAACTGGTTGAGTAACAATAGCCGGTACGTCCTCTTTTTGTTTGTTTTAGCTTTTTTGACGATCATGAATTCCCATGTGGCAGAAAAGAAAATCCGTAAGATCACGTATTTGAAAAAAGAGGTGAAGGAATTGAACTGGAAGTATCTGACGTTACAGGCTCAATGGATGAACGAAGCTTCCCTTTCCAGTCTGGAAGATCAGCTGGAGGAAAATTCGATTGGTAAAGAGGGATCAAAACCGCTCATTCTAAAAGCCCGCGAGAATCGATGAGTATTCGCAAGGAAATATTGAGCCGTGCCTACATTGTTTTCTATGCTCTGGTCGTGTTTAGCCTGATTATTATTGGTCAGGTGATCAAAATTGACACCGTAGAAAGAGCCTATTGGGTGGAAAAAGGGGAAGAGTATTCTATTCGCAAACAAACCGTCCAGGCACAGCGGGGAAACATTCTGGCTGATGATGGAAGTCTGTTGGCGACTAGCATTCCTTATTTTGATATTCGAATCGATTTTGGTTCGGAAGCCATGAGGGATGAATATTTTCAGGAAAACGTTGATTCTCTGAGTTATTATCTTAAGCGTGATGTGTGGCCCGGGAAATCTCTGGGACAGATAAGGCAAGAGCTTGTTGAAGCACGGCAAAAGAGACATCGTTCCTTTCTGATTGCCCGAAATGCAGATTTTAATCTGGTAGAAAAAGTGAAAAAGTATCCTTTGCTTTCACTGGATGGTTATAAGGGCGGTCTGGTGCTTGAACAGAAATCGAGCAGACTCAAACCCCATGGTACTCTGGCTAGCCGGACCATAGGTCGCATGAAAGGTGATCGAAGTCCTCTGGGATTGGAAATGTACTATGATGATCTTCTGGGTGGAGAAGATGGTTTGCGCTATGTTCAACGGATCGCACGGGGTATCGAAATTCCCATACACGACCTGACTGAAATCGAAGCTCGCGAGGGGCACGATCTTCAAACATCGCTCAATGTCAACCTTCAGGATATTGCTGAGTATTCTTTGCGGCAAGTACTGTCAGAACACGAGGCCGAATGGGGTACTGCAATTGTTATGGAGGTGAAGACAGGCCAGGTCAAGGCAATAGCCAACCTGGGCCGGACCTCCTCGGGAGGATATATCGAAGATCTCAACTACGCCGTGGGCAGGCTTTACGAACCTGGATCCACATTTAAGCTGGCAACCATGCTTGCTCTTTTTGAAGACGTCAATCTGGAATTGGATGACCTCGTAAAAATAGGGCCTGGGTATTTGCGGGTAGGTTCAGGGACAATCAGAGATTCTGAAGGCTATCCCTATGATACTACGACGGTGATGAATGCCTTTGCTATTTCTTCCAATGTAGCTATGGCTCGTTTGGCGATACAGCATTTCAGGAAAGGCGATGGACCCGATCGGTTTTTCAAATATATGCATCAATTTCACCTGAAATCAAAAACCGGGATCGAAATTCCCGGAGAACCCGAACCCGATATTTATTCCAAAGAGGAACGTAAAAATATTCCTTCAAAGCAAGGTACGTGGAGTTCGGTCATGTCTATCCCGTATATGTCGCATGGCTATGAATTGCGTACTACGCCCTTGCAAATGCTGGCATTTTACAATGCCGTGGCCAACGATGGGTTTTATGTACCTCCCAGACTGGGAGACAGAGAAATGAAATCGGGAAGTCTGGTCCGGTCGCTGTATCCTAATAAAAAATCCATCCGGATTGCTTCTGAAACTTCTATTCGCAAAGCGAAGGCAATGCTGGAAGAAGTGGTGGTCAATGGAACGGGGAAAAATCTGATCAGCCCGGATTACAGTGTAGCTGGTAAAACCGGTACAACCCGGGTCAACTATGCGGATAAAAATGCAAACAGAAAAAAATATATAGCGTCATTCGTTGGGTATTTTCCCACGGATCAACCCAAATATTCCTGCATTGTGGTGGATGATGATCCCAAAAAACACGCCTATTACGGCAGCAAGATTGCGGCCCCCGTGTTCAAGGAGATTGTCGATTATTGCTATGCTACCGATCCGCGACTTATGAAAGTGCTCAACGAAAAGCCCATACTCGCCACTGCAGAATATAAGCTGCCTGTTTTTGATGTCGGATATTCCGAGGACTTTGAAAAAGTCTTTGGCTACTTAGGTCTCAAAACAAGAAAATCCGCCGAAAGTGAATGGTCAGTAATTTTGCAGGATACCACCGATTTTAACCTAGCGCCTCGTATTATCCGAGAAGGGGCCATCCCAAATGTTGTGGGTATGGGCTTAAAAGACGCTTTGTATTTGCTGGAGAACATGGGGCTGCAGGTAATCACATCCGGTACTGGCCGGGTGAGGGAACAATCTGTGGATCCGGGAACTCCTATTGAAAACAAGAAAATTATTTTGAGATTGGGATGAAAGTACCTACCCTCATGTCTCTTCTGGAAGCGATCGGACATCCACCTGGCGATCGGGCCGGGGAGGTGTATATTCAGGGGATCGCCACCGATAGCAGGGATGTGGAGGATGGATGGGTTTTTATAGGCATCCAAGGTACATCGGTAGATGGGAATGCCTATATAGAACAGGCTTTGAAACAAGGAGCTATTGCTGTTGTGTCGGAATCTCCGTATTCTGCACGGTACAATATAGATGCGTTACGCTGGGTCCAGGTGGAGGATGCCCGGAAAGCGGCATCGATTATAGCGGAATGGTATTATGGATATCCAAGTCAGCAGGTAACCCTTGTTGGGGTGACCGGTACCAATGGCAAAACGAGCACGGTATATTTGTTACATCAGTTATTCATCAAGCTTGGTTACCGGGCGGGAATGTTTTCTACTATTGCAAATCGGAATCACCATGAACATTTGCCCGCCCGGCTGACCACGCCCGATCCAGTTAGCCTTAGCCGTGATATGGCT
>Ga0079224_100010333_pt1 | contig 12803 bp, 11 predicted proteins | sample Stecom2015_FD_80414 | JGI IMG/M metagenome (GOLD analysis project Ga0079224, IMG submission 80414) | Agricultural soil microbial communities from Utah to study Nitrogen management - Steer compost 2015 | ecosystem: Environmental > Terrestrial > Soil > Agricultural land | place: USA: Utah...
TCCTGCGGCGCATCCCTGAATTCCAGAAGCGGCCGCCCGTCCAGCCACGACATGGTCAGCAGGCGTTTCGTCGTCAGCGCCGGCAGCACCTGCGGGATATGGACGTGCTTTTCCTTCTTCAGCATCTCGCCGTAGAGCCGCATATGGCGGCTTTCCAGCTCGTAATCGAGTTCCTCGCGCAGGCGCGCGGCGATCTCGGCATGGATGTGCCGCGTGTCGATCGCCGGATCCATGCGGCCATAGATGGCAAAGATCAGCCGCAGCTGCCGCAGGTCGGCCTCCACCGCCGAGGCCATGTCGGGATACTGCAGTTTGACGGCCAGCGGCTCGCCGTCCAGCGACACCGCCCGGTGCACCTGCCCCAGACTGGCGGCGGCTGCGGCGTTGAGATCGAAGCTTTTGAATTTTCCCTGCCAGCCGGGGCCGAGTTCAGCCGCCATGCGGCGCTTCACGAAGGCATGTCCCATCGCCGGCGCATTGGCCTGCAGCTGCGCCAGCTCCTGGACGTATTCCTTCGGCAGCGCATCGGGGATGGTGGACATGATCTGCGCCACCTTCATCAGCGGGCCCTTCAGCCCGCCGAGCGCCGCCCGCAGATCGGCCGCGTGGCGGGCGCGGTCCATCTTCACGCCGAGCACACGCTCGGCCCCCAGCCGTGCGGCGAGGCCGCCTACGGAAGCACCGACCCGCGCATAGCGACGCGCCCGTCCGAACGCGGAGTTTTTTTCAGCCATTCAGCCGAGCATCTCCAGCTCGTCGATGAAGCCTTCGATCACGCCGAGCCCCTTCGACCAGAAAGCCGGGTCGGACGCATCCAGCCCGAACGGCGCCAGCAGCTCCTTGTGCCGCAGCGTACCGCCGGCCCTGAGCATGGCGAAATACTTTTCCTGGAACCCCTGTTCGGCATCCTGGTAGCGCGCATAGAGGGCGTTCACCAGGCAATCGCCGAAGGCGTAGGCATACACATAGAAGGGCGAATGGATGAAATGCGGGATGTAGCACCAGAAGGTGCTGTAATCCTCGTCGAAGCGGATGGCCGGACCGAGACTCTCCTTCTGCACGCCGAGCCAGATCTCGCCGAGACGGTCCGGCGTCAGCTCGCCTTCGCGGCGGGCGGCATGGACCTGCCGCTCGAACTTGAAGAAGGCGATCTGCCGCACCACGGTGTTCAGCATGTCCTCGACCTTGGAGGCCAGCATCAGCTTGCGGCGCTCCGGCCCCGCCTGGTCGAGCAGGGCGCGGAAGGTGAGCTGTTCGCCGAAGACCGAGGCCGTCTCGGCGAGCGTGAGCGGCGTATCGGCCATCAGCGGCCCCTGCTCGGCCGCCAGCAGCTGGTGCACGCCATGGCCCAGTTCATGGGCCAGCGTCATCACGTCCCGCGTCCGCCCCTGGTAATTCAGCAGCAGATAGGGATGCGCGCTCGGCACGGTGGGATGCGCGAAGGCGCCCGACGCCTTGCCCGGCCTGGCCGGCGCATCGATCCAGGGGTTGTCGAAGAACTTGCGGCCGAGATCGGCCAGCTGCGGCGAGAAGCGGCCATAGGCCTTCAGCACGATGTCGCGCGCCTCGTCCCAGCCGATGACGCGGTCGGTATCCTCCGGCAGCGGCGCGTTGCGGTCCCACCAGGGCAGCTTCTTCACGCCCATCCAGCGCGCCTTGAGCTTGTAATAGCGGTGCGACAGCTTCGGATAGGCGCTGGTCACGGCATCTGTCAGCGCATCCACCACTTCCGGCTCGACGCAGTTGGAGAGATGGCGGTAGGCCTCCGGCGTCGGATATTTGCGCCAGCGGTCCTCGACCTCCTTGTCCTTGGCGAGCGTGTTGGTGATCAGCGCGAACAGCCGGATATTCTGGCGAAACACTTTCGCCAGCGACCGGGCTGCGGTCCGGCGGGTCTTCGGGTCCTTGTCGGACAGCTTGTGCAGCATCTGCTCCGCCGTCAGCTGCTCCTTGCCGAAGGGAAAACGCAGGCCCGCCATGGTCTCGTCGAACAGGCGGTTCCAGGCGGCGCGGCCGGTCACCGCCTTTTCATGCAGCAGACGCTCCAGTTCATCGTCCAGCTGGTGCTCGCGGAACAGCCGCAGGTCGCGCAGCCAGGGGCGGTAATGCGCCAGTGCCGCCGATTCCGAGAATTTGCGCTCGAGCGCAGGCTCTTCCAGCCGGTTCAGCTCCAGGGTCAGGAAAAGCAGCCGCGTGGTGACGTCGTTCAGCTTCTCCTGCATGTCCTGGTAGAAACCGGCGATCTTCGGATCGGCCATGTCGCCGGCATAGGCCAGCGAGGCGTAGGACATCATCCGGCCAATCAGGTCTTCCAGCTTCTCGTATTCGGCGATGGCCGCGGCGAGTTCGTCGCCGGAGAGAGCGGCAATGCGCCCCTTGTACTGCTGTTCGAGCTTTGCCGCCCGCGCGCCGACATCCGCGATATCGCGCTTCAGTTCGGCTGAATCGAGGCCGGGATAGAGGTCGTTCAGATCCCATACCGGCAGGACGCCGAGCGTTTCGTCATTGGCAGGAATGGCGGCCGGGGAAGCCATGCAGTCACCTCTTTCTGTTCGGATGCCGCAAGTATATGGGGAAGGGTCGGCGCTTTGGCCACCCTGCTGCCGGGTTCAGCCCAGCAGAAAATGGGCGTGGGCGGCAGCCACCGGGCGTTCGGGATCGTCCTGCCAGGCCTCGGCACGCACATTGGCCACGCGGCGGCCATGCTTGGTGATGACGGCGCGGGCAAACGTCTCGACCGGCCGCGCCGAACGCAGGTAATCCACCGAAAGATCGATGATCTTCGGCACGCTGTCGGTTTCCGCGCTCCAGATCAGGTGCACGATGGCGGCCGATTCCAGCAGCGCGCCCACGACGCCGCCATGCAGTGCCGGCAGCTGCGCATTCCCGATCAGCTTCGGATCGGCCGGCAGCACGCAGACCGGTCCCTTCTCGTCCTCGCGCAGGCTGAGGCCGAGAAAGCGGAAATACGGGATCGCCTGCATGAAGCGGCTGTAGTCCTTTGCCTTGCGCGCCTCTGCGACCAGCTTCTGGAGATCGGTCATCATGCGGTCGGCACCTTCTCTCCGCGCGGCAGCGGCAGCTTGTCGGACGAGCCGATCATGAAAGCGCCGACGCAGCTCGCCACCCAGTCGTCCGGTGTCTCCGGATGATAGGCCCGGGCACGGGCAAAGCCGATATGCCGCGTGAGCTTGTAGCACTCGGCCGTCGCGTAGAGCTCCTTATGCGCCGAGGCGGGCTTGAGATAGTCGATGCGCAGGTCCAGCGTGGCGATGGGCGTCAGGCTTTTCATGGCGGCGAACACCGCCATGCCGCAGACGGAGTCGATCAGTGCGGTGACCGCGCCGCCATGCAGCACGCCGCTGCTGGGATCGCCGACGAGATCTTCCCGCCAGGGCAGCGCCATGGTGACGTCGCGGCCAACGGCGATCACCTTCATGCCGAGCGCTCCGCAAAGCGGGATACCCTTCCGGACGAAGCTCTCGATCAGCTTGGGATCAAGGGCAGACGGATCGATGCGGGGCGCTTCGCTCATGGTCAGACCTGGTTGTGGTAGCGCCGGAACCAGTCGACGAATTTCGGCACGCCGACATCGATCGGCGTGGTCGGCGCGAAACCGACATCCCGGCTGATCGCGGTGATGTCGGCATAGGTCGCCTTCACGTCACCCGGCTGCATCGGCATCAGCTGCTTCTCGGCCTTGCGGCCGATTGCCTGCTCCAGCACCTCGATCATGCGCAGCAGCGGCTCGGGCTTGTTGTTACCGATATTGTAGAGCCGGTAGGGCCGCCCCTGCTCGTCCGGCGCCGGCGGGTTGTCGAGCGTGCGGATCACACCATTCACGATATCGTCGATATAGGTGAAATCGCGCTGCATGTCGCCGTTGTTGAAGACCTGGATCGGCCGGCCTTCGAAAATCGCCTTGGTGAAGATGTACAGCGCCATGTCCGGCCGCCCCCAGGGACCATAGACCGTGAAGAAGCGCAGGCCGGTCTGGGGAAAACGGAAGAGATGCGCATAGGCGTGGCTGAGGAGTTCGTCCGCCTTCTTGGTTGCCGCATAAAGCGAAACCGGCGAATCGACCCGGTCTTCCACGGCGAATGGCAGCTTGGTGTTGCCGCCATAGACCGACGATGACGAGGCATAGACCAGGTGCTCGCATTTCGGCAGGTGCCGGGCAAGCTCCAGGATTACGGTATGGCCCAGCACATTGGCCCGGATATAGGCCTCCGGGTTCACCAGCGAGTAGCGGACGCCGGCCTGGGCGGCGAGATGCACGATGCGGCGGATATCGCTTCCCGCCACGGCTTCCTTCACCTGCGCGCTGTCGGAAATGTCGGCTTTGAAAAATTTGAACCCTTTTCGCCCTTCCAGCTGGGCGAGTCGTGCGTGCTTGAGGTTCGGATCGTAATAATCGTTCAGATTGTCGATTCCGATGACTTCATCGCCCCGCTCAAGCAGGACCTGGGCGACGTGAAAACCGATGAAGCCGGCAACGCCGGTAAGCAGAATGGCCATAGGGTGTCCGGAGTTTCCGTCGTTGACGCGCTGGGGTGAGTAGCATTTGCTATCTATCAGAACCAAATGAAACAGCAACCGCGCCCGCTCACTTCGTTGTCGCAGCGCTTTTCGCTCGACTCCCGCGGCGGCGGTTCTATAATTAGGTCAGTATTGCTTACCTATTTTCGGTGAGCGGGAGGAACGAAATGCTGGCGAACGTCACGCTGGACGACAAATACACCCTGGAGCGCGGACGCGTTTTCCTGACCGGCACCCAGGCACTGGTCCGGCTGCCCATGCTGCAGCGGAAGCGCGACCTTGCCGCCGGGCTGAATACCGCATGTTTCATCTCCGGCTATCGCGGCTCCCCGCTCGGCCTGTATGACCAGCAGCTCTGGCGCGCGCGCAAATTCCTCAAGGAGCACCACATCCATTTCCAGCCCGGCGTGAACGAGGATCTCGCTGCAACGGCCGTCTGGGGCAGCCAGCAGCTCAATCTCTTCCCCAACGCGAAATACGACGGCGTCTTCTCGATCTGGTACGGCAAGGGCCCGGGCGTCGACCGCTCGATGGACGTCTTCAAACATGGCAACAGCGCCGGCACCTGGAAACATGGCGGCGTGCTGGTGCTGTGCGGCGACGACCATGGCGCCGCGTCCTCGACCGTCGCGCATCAGTCCGAGCACATGATGATGGCGGCGATGATGCCGATGCTGAATCCCGCCAACGTGCAGGAATTCCTCGATTACGGCCTGCTCGGCTGGGCGATGTCGCGCTATGCCGGCGTCTGGGTCGGCTTCAAGTGCCAGACCGAAACGGTCGAAAGCTCGGCCAGCGTCTCCATCGATCCCGACCGGCTCAAGATCGTGCTGCCGGAGGATTTCCAGATGCCGCCGGGCGGCCTCAACATCCGCTGGCCCGATGCCATTCTCGAGCAGGAACTGCGGCTGCAGCGGGACAAGGGCTATGCCGCGCTGGCCTTCGCCCGCGCCAACAAGATCGACCGCGTGGTGATCGACAGCCCGCGTGCGCGGCTGGGCATCATCACCACCGGCAAGTCCTATCTGGATGTGCGCCAGGCGCTGGACGATCTGGGCATCGACGAGAAGATGGCGGCCGATATCGGCATCCGGGTCTACAAGGTGGGCATGGTCTGGCCGCTGGAGCGCGAGGGCGCCCGCCACTTCGCCGAGGGCCTCGAAGAGGTTCTGGTCGTCGAGGAGAAGCGCGCGGTCATCGAGAACCAGCTGAAGGAACAGCTCTACAACTGGCGCGAAGACGTGCGTCCGCGGGTGATCGGCAAGTTCGACGAGACCGGCGAATGGCTGCTGCCCTCGGCCGGCGAACTCTCGCCCGCCCTGGTGGCCAAGGCGATCTACAGGCGCATCAAGCGCTTCCACACCAATGCGCGGATCGAGGAGCGGATCAGCTTCCTTGAACAGCTGGAGCGCGACCGCAGTGCGGCCGCCGGCGCCAACAAGACGGCGCGCATCCCCTATTTCTGCTCGGGCTGCCCGCACAACACCTCGACCCGCGTGCCGGAAGGCAGCCGCGCGGTCGCCGGCATCGGCTGCCACTTCATGGCGCTGTGGATGGACCGCTCGACGGCCACCTTCACGCAGATGGGCGGCGAGGGCGCACCCTGGATCGGCCAGGCGCCCTTCACCAACGAGAAGCACATCTTCGCCAATCTCGGCGATGGCACCTATTTCCATTCCGGCCTGCTGGCGATCCGCGCCTCCGTCGCCGCCAAGGTCAACATCACCTACAAGATCCTCTACAACGACGCTGTGGCCATGACCGGCGGCCAGCCGCATGACGGCCAGCTCACGCCGCCGCAGATCTCGCTGCAGGTCTATGGCGAGGGCGTGCGCAGGATCGTCGTCGTCACCGACGACCCAGACAAGTATCCCGTCGGCACCGAATGGGCGCCGGGCGTCACGATCCGCCATCGCGACGAGCTGGACGAGGTGCAGAAGGAACTGCGCGAGATCGAGGGCGTCACCGTCCTGATCTATGACCAGACCTGCGCCGCCGAGAAGCGCCGCCGGCGCAAGCGCGGCACCTTCCCCGATCCCGACAAGCGCATCTTCATCAACGACGCGGTCTGCGAGGGCTGCGGCGACTGCTCGGTGAAGTCGAACTGCGTCTCGGTCGAGCCGCTGGAAACCGAACTCGGCCGCAAGCGCAAGATCAACCAGTCTTCGTGCAACAAGGATTTCTCCTGCGTGAAAGGCTTCTGCCCCAGCTTCGTTACCGTGCATGGCGGCAAGGTCCGCCGCGCCAAGGTGAAGCTGCACCAGGGTCCGGCCGAAGAGGATGTGGACGCGCTCTTCGCCGGCCTGCCCACGCCGGAACGCGCGCCGCTGGACAGGCCCTACAACATCCTGATCACCGGCATCGGCGGCACCGGCGTCGTCACCATCGGGCAGATCCTCGGCATGGCCGCCCATCTGGAGGGCTACGGCACCTCGGTGCTCGACTTCACCGGCCTGGCGCAGAAGAACGGCGCCGTGCTCAGCCATATCCGCATTGCCGCCAAACCCGATGACATCCATGCCGTGCGCGTTGCCGCCGGCGGCGCCAACCTGGTGCTCGGCTGCGACATGGTGGTGGCGGCCGGCGACCAGGCGCTCGAGAAAATGCATCGCGGCGTCACCCGCGCCGTGATCAACACACAGCTCACGCCCACCGCGGCTTTCACGCTGAATACCAATATCCGCTACGACGACAACGCCATGGTGCAGGCGATCCGCAAGGCATCGGGCGAGAATCTCTCGGAGTTTCTGGAAGGCACCAAGCTCGCCACCGCGCTGATGGGCGACGCCATCGCCACCAACATGTTCATGCTCGGTTATGCCGTGCAGCGCGGCCTCGTGCCGGTGTCGCTGGACACGCTGTTCAAGGCGATCGAGCTCAACGGCACGGCCGTCGAGGCCAATATCCGCGCGTTGAACTGGGGCCGGCTCTATGCCCAGAACCCGAAGGCTGTCGAGGAGATCGCCCGACCGACCCTGCCGGTCAGCGAGGTGAAGCCGGTGGCCCGCACGGTCGACGAACTGCTCGCCGACCGCTCGGCCCGCCTCGTCGCCTACCAGAACGAAGCCTATGCGAACCGCTACCGCGCACTGGTCGAGACCGCGCGCCAGGCCGAGCAGAACAAGGCCAAGGGCATGACCGGGTTCGCCGAAGCCGTCGCGCGCTACGCCTACAAGCTGATGGCCTACAAGGACGAGTATGAAGTCGCACGCCTCTACACCGATGGCGACTTCCTCAAGAAGCTGAACGCGCAGTTCGAGGGCGACTTCAAACTCACCTTCCATCTGGCGCCGCCGCTGATTGCGCATCCCGACCCGGAAACCGGCGAGGCGCAGAAGAAGGAATTCGGCCCCTGGACTTTCCGGCTGTTCAGGCTGCTGGCGAAGCTGAAAGGTCTGCGCGGCACGAAGCTGGACATCTTCGGCTATACCGAGGAGCGCCGCACGGAACGGCAGCTGGTGGAGGATTACTTCGCGCTGATCAACGAACTCAGCGACGGCCTTTCGCCGGAAAACCACGCGCTCGCCGTGCAGCTCGCCGCGCTGCCCGAGGAAATCCGCGGCTTCGGCCACGTCAAGAAGCGGAACCTGAAGCTGGCGCAGGAGAAATGGCAGAAGCTGCTGGCCGCCTTCCGCAGCCCGGCGCCGCTGGCGACGGCGGCAGAGTAACGACCCAATGGCCGGGCTCGCCCGGCCATTTTCGTAGCGGCATGCCGTTGCGGCATTACCAGGAAGGTAATTGCCAGCCTGCGATTCCCGTGCCGGAATGGCGGCATGAATATCGCCACGCCAGCCACCTTTGCGCCGGAACGCATCACCCTGACCCGGCAGGAGGGCACCAGCTTCGCCCTGCTGCTGTTCCCCGCCGCCGAGCCGGACGCGCCGGCCATTCTGATCGAACCTGCCATGGGCGTGAAGGCCGGCTACTACACGGCCCTGGCGGAAGCGCTGCGCGGCGCCGGCTGCAATGTCGCCATCGCCGAACTGCGCGGCCATGAGGAAAGCGGCGGGCGCAGGCCGGGCCGCAGCTACGATTTCGGCTATCACGAGATGCTGACCGAGGACTGGCCGCTGGCGGTGCAGGCCGTGAAGGCGCGCTTTCCCGACGCGCCTGTGTACCTGCTGGGCCACAGCCTCGGCGGCCAGATCAGCAGCATCTATGCGGCGCATCACCCGGAGCAGCTGGCCGGGCTGATCCTGATCGCCTGCTCGTCCGTGCACTGGAAGCTCTGGCCCAAGGTCTTCCTGCCCTACAGCCAGGCGATGGTGCTGGTCGGCAGGCTGGTCGGCCATTTTCCCGGGCACAAATTCCGCTTCGCCGGCCGCGAGGCGCGCAGCGTGATCGCCGACTGGGGCCGGCAGGCCCGCACCGGCCGCTTCATCTTCGGCCGGCCGCGCGTCGACCACGACAGGGTGCTGGCCGGACTGACCTTGCCGGTGCTGGCGATCTCGTTTTCAACGGACTTCTTCGCGCCGAAGCGAGCCATGGACGGGCTGCTCGGGAAGTTTCCTCAGGCCAGGCTGACGCGCCATCACCTCGACCCGAAGGCGCTGGGCTTCGAGGGCATCGACCATTTCCGCTGGGCCCGCAGGCCGCAGATCGTGCTGCCGCTGATCCGGGAGTGGCTGTCTACCACCCCTCGTAGCACTTGACCCGGGTGACCTCGCCGCTGTCGGTCTGATCCGACTTCTCGCGATAGATTTCCATCGTGCCGCGGTTCTTCAGGCTGCACTCGCCGATCGGGAACCAGGTCGACTTGAGCTGAACGATGATGCGCTCGTTGGGCTTCAGCCGGTCCGGCGCGCAGTAGCGCGACACCTCGCGCGGCTTCACGGTGACGGTGGAATTGACCCGGCCCTCGCGGCGAATGTTCACCGGCCAGTTGTACTCGGTGAGATTGGCGATGGAGACGCAGGCCTGGGCATCATCGGTGATGATGCGGTTCGGCGACTGCGCGGCGGCCGGCCAGGAGAGCGTGCAGGCAAGCAGGCAGAGCAGGACGGCCGAAAGGACAATCCGGCCATCCATGCGGAGATTACTCGGCAGCTTCAGCGTCGGCCGCATGGGTCTGCATGCCGAGCGCCTCCATGTAGATCTCCAGCAGGCTCTCCTGCTCGGCCAGCTCGGCGCGATCCATCTTCCGCAGCCGGATGACCTGCCGCAGAATCTTGGTATCGAAGCCATGCGCCTTGGCCTCGGCATAGACTTCCTTGATGTCATCGGCGAGCGCCTTCTTCTCCTCCTCCAGCCGCTCGATGCGCGCGACGATCTGGTTGAGCTGGTCGGCGGAGAAATTGCCGGAGATCAGTTTGGTGGCCATGGCGGGAAGAACCTCGGAAACTGGAATACTGGCTGTCGCCGCGGATTATACTGGCGGACTAGAAGCTACCAATGGCCACCCGTCACTTATCCACAGGAATAGCGGTTACCTGTGTATAGGTTAGTGTTTATGGGCCTTGTGGGCCTCGGCAAAGGCCTTCTGCTGCTCCGGCGTGGCTTCCTTCTGGTACTTTTTCTGCCATTCCGGATAGGGCATGCCATAGACGATTTCGCGCGCTTCCATCTTGTCCAGCGCGATTCCCTTCGCCTGCGCCGCCTCCTGGTACCAGTTGCTCAGGCAGTTGCGGCAGAAGCCGGCGAGATTCATCAGGTCGATATTCTGCACGTCGGTGCGCTGGCGCAGGTGCTCCACCAGACGCCGGTAGGCGGCCGCCTCGAGTTCGATGCGGGTCTTGTCGTCGATCCTGTCGCTCATGCCTGCCCCTCCTGATCGGGTATCGTGAAATTCATGCTTTCGGCGATCAGCCAGTCCACCACGGCTTTCAGCGCCTCCGGCTTGTCTGCTCCAGCATCTAACGCAGAACGGTAAACTTGCAACTGGCGCTGCGCCGAGGTGCCCCGCTTCAGGATGCCCCGGGTCCGCTCAACCTCGGCCAGGCAGCCGAGCGCCTGCGCCTCCTCGCGGGTGAGTTCGATCAGTTCCTCCAGCAGGTCGGCATACGGAGTGGCCTCGCCCTTGCCGAAATCGACCAGCTTGCCCTCGGTGCCGTAACGCTGGGCCAGCCAGCGGTTCTCGTCGATCAGCGTATTGGCGTAAACGCGCCATCGCTGGTTCTTCTGCTTCAGCCGCAGCAGCACAGCGAGAAGGCAGACGAACATGGCCGTCACCGAGATGCCGTCATCCAGCCGCGTGCAGACATCGGTGACGCGCATTTCCAGGGTCGGGTAGCGCGCCGAGGGGCGGATATCCCACCACAGCTTGGTGGCATCCTCGATCAGGCCGGCCTGCATCAGGCGGTTCACCATGCGCTGATACTCGCCCCAGGATTCGAAGCGCTCGGGCAGTCCGGTGCGCGGCAGACTGTCGAAGACCGACAGACGGAAGGACTGCAGGCCGGTCTCCTCGCCCTGCCAGAAGGGCGAGGATGTCGAGAGCGCCAGAAGGTGCGGCAGGAAATAGCTGACCTGGTTCATCAGGTCGATGCGCAGATCCTCGTCGGGAATCCCGACATGCACATGCATGCCGCAAATGATAAGGCGCCGCGCCACACCGGCGAGGTCGCGCGCCAGCCGGTCGTAGCGTTCCCCGCTGCTGTGCCGCTGGTCGCTCCAGCGGCCGAACGGGTGCGTCGAAGCCGCGATCGGCGCCAGGCCGTGCCGGGAGGCGACTTCGGATACCGCCTTGCGCAGGTTCACCAGATCGGCGCGCACCTCCTGCAGATTGCCGCAGACCCGGGTCGAGACCTCGATCTGGCAGCGGAGGAATTCCGGATTGATCTGCCCGCCCATCAGGCCGCTGCATTCCTGCAGCAGCGCCTCGGGCGGCTCGACTGCCAGCGCGCCGCTGCCCGGCTCGACAAGCAGATGCTCCTCCTCGATGCCGATCGTGAAATCGTGCGCGCTGAACACGTCTCAGGCCGCCGACATGTTGGGACGCCAGAGACGCGCCTCGGTGAGGATGCGGCGGAAACAGCGCTCCAGCCGCACCGCCCATTCCGCGACGCCGGCTTCATCGCTCACCAGATCCTGCCGCACCTCGATCATCACATGCGGCAGGCCCCTGTCCTGGCCATGTTCGAAGATGGAATAGCCCGCATGGGCGTGGCCGCTGTAGGGCTGGTTGTCGCCGACCACCAGATCGCCCTCGTCGCGCAGGGCCTGCAGCAACGGCAGCGCGAGGCGGCCGTCGCGGTCCCAGACCACGCCGATATGCCAGGGACGATCTTCCTTCCTGGCGCGCAGGCGTGGCGTGAAGCTGTGGATCGACAGCAGGGCTGGCGTCGTGCAGCGCCGTTTCGCCCGTTCCATCTGCTCGGCAATCGCGGCGTGATAGGGGCGGAAATAGGTCGTCAGGCGGCGTTCGCGTTCTTCCGGCGGCAGATCGCGGTTGCCCGGAATGATCGTGCCGTCACTGACCTCGCAGATAAGGGTCGGGTCATCGGGGCGGCGATTGCAGTCGATCACCAGCCGCGACACGCCCGAGAGCACTGCCGGCGCGTCCAACGCTTTCGCCAGCCGCTCGCTGAGGGCCGCCGTGCCGGGATCCCAGCCGATATGCCGCGAGATCTCCTCTTCCGGCAAGCCTAGCTGGTTGAGATCAGCCGGCACGAGGCGACTCGCATGGTCACAGATCAGCACTGCGGGAGCGCGCCCTTCCGGATTGAGGACGCGGTGACTCGGCGGGTCTTCGGCGGCGGTCATCTGCGGGGAATCACAAGCCTGGCGACCGGCAGGCAAAACGGGCAGGTTTGCATCGGGGAGGCGGGCTGACTAAGGTTGCTTCGACTGGGTCATCATAGCGCAAGACGAACCGTGCTGCATCATATCGCCATTGTCGGCAGCGGTCCTTCGGGGCTGTTCTGCGCCGACGCCCTGCTCCGCCAGCGACCGGATCTCAAGATCGACGTTTTCGACCGGCTCCCTACCCCCTACGGGCTGATCCGCTGCGGCGTGGCACCGGATCACCAGGGGACCAAGGCAGTCACCCGCCAGTTCGACCGGCTGTTCGGCGGCGGTTCGCTGCGCTTTATCGGCAATGTGACGGTCGGAACGGACCTCCCGCTTGCCCGGCTGGCCGAGCATTACGACGCCATCGTGCTTGCGCTCGGCGCCCATGCCGACCGGCCGCTGGGCATACCCGGCGAGAATCTTCCCGGCCGTTACGGCTCGATGGCCTTCGTCGGCTGGTATAACGGCCATCCGGATTTCCATGCGCTGGATCCCCTGCTGGATCGGTCCGGCGTGGCTGTCATCGGCATGGGCAA
>Ga0079224_100010334_pt1 | contig 12802 bp, 9 predicted proteins | sample Stecom2015_FD_80414 | JGI IMG/M metagenome (GOLD analysis project Ga0079224, IMG submission 80414) | Agricultural soil microbial communities from Utah to study Nitrogen management - Steer compost 2015 | ecosystem: Environmental > Terrestrial > Soil > Agricultural land | place: USA: Utah...
ACACGGGGGTCGTGGTCGTGGACCCGCTCGAGCCGGCGGTGGCCGGCCTCTTCGCCGGCGTGCTGGAGCGCGAGCTCGAGGACCCGCTGGCCGGGCCGGAGCGAGTCAACGAGGCCGGGAGGCGCCTGCGGCGGCTCGGCTACGACCCCCAGCTGGGCAGGGGCCAGGGGGCGACGAACCTGTTCGTCGAGCTGCCGGGCCCGGACGGTCTGCCGCTCCGCCAGCTCCTGAGGGCGGAGGGCGGCGCGTTCGTGGCGGGCGGCACGCGGCTGTCGAGAGAGGACGTGCTGGCGCGCCTGCGCGACGACCCCACGTCGGTGACGCCCGCCGCCGGCCTGAGGCCGGTGGTGCAAGACGCGCTGCTGCCGACGGCAGTGTCGGTGCTGGGGCCCGGCGAGCTCGCCTACGTGGCCCAGCTGCGCGGGGTCTACGAGCTGCACGGAGTGCCCATGCCGCTGGCCTGGCCGCGCGCCACCGTGACGGTCCTGGAGCCGGCCGCCGCGCGCCTGCTGGACGCCTACGGCCTCACCGCCGCGCGCCTGCGCGCCGACCCCGACGGCGAGCTGGCCCGGGTGCTGCTGGAGCGCCACGGCTCGGCGTCGGCCTTCAACCGCGCCACGAACGCCCTGGAGGCGGTCTTCGACGAGCTGCTCGCCCACGTGGAGGGCGTGGACCCCACGCTGCGCGGCACCGTCAAGCGCGGCCGCTGGCACCTCGAGGCGACGCTCTCGCGCCTGCGCGGCAAGGCCGCCGCGGCGTTGTCGCGCCGCGACGCCGAGACGAAGCGGCAGTTCGAGCGCCTGCGCGCCCACCTCCTGCCCCTGGGCCAGCCGGCGGAGCGCGTGCTGTCGCCCTACAGCCACGCGCTGAAGTTCGGGGTCGCACCGCTGCAGGACCGGCTCGCGCTGATCGGCGAGTCGGGCGACCACGAGGTCAGGCTCTGACCGGCGGTCCCTGGGTCAGCGGCTGACCGAGTAGTTGGGCGCGTCCGCCGTGATGGTGACGTCGTGCGGGTGCGACTCGACGAGGCTCGCCTGCGTGATCTGCACGAAGCGGGCGTTCTCGCGGAACGCGTCCAGGTCGGGCGCGCCGCAGTAGCCCATCGCCGAGCGCAGGCCGCCGGCCAGCTGGTAGAGCACGTCCTTCACCGGCCCCTTGTAGGCCACGATGCCCTCGATGCCCTCCGGCACGAGCTTGGCGCGGTCCTTCGCGCCCTCCTGGAAGTACCTGTCGGCGCTGCCGCCGGCCATGGCGCCCAGGCTGCCCATGCCGCGGTAGGCCTTGTAGCGCCGGCCGTCGCGCAGGACCTCCTCGCCCGGCGCCTCGGTGGTGCCGGCTAGCAGCGAGCCCATCATCACCGTGTCGGCGCCGGCGGCCAGGGCCTTGGCGACGTCGCCCGAGTACTTGACGCCGCCGTCGGCCACCAGCGTGACGCCCGCGCCGCGCGTGACGTCGGCGACGGCGAGGACCGCCGAGAGCTGCGGCATGCCCACGCCCGTCACCACCCGCGTGGTGCAGATCGAGCCGGGGCCCACGCCCACCTTCACGCCGTCGGCGCCGCGCTCCACCAGGTCGGCGGCGGCCTCGGCCGTGGCGACGTTGCCGGCCACCACCTCCACGGCGAACGACTCCTTGAGGTAGGAGAGCGCGTCGAGGATGCCCTGGCTGTGGCCGTGGGCGCTGTCGAGCACGAGCACGTCCACGCCCGCCTCGACCAGCGCCGCGGCGCGGGCCTCGAGGTCGGCGGAGACGCCCACCGCCGCCGCGACGCGCAGCCGGCCGAGCACGTCCTTCGCCGCGTGCGGGTACTCGACGGCCTTGTTGATGTCCTTGATGGTGATGAGCCCGCGCAGCCTGCCGGCCTCGTCGACCACCAGCAGCTTCTCGACCTTGTGGTGCCGCAGCACCTCGCGCGCCTGCTCGAGCGTCGTGCCCACCGGCACGGTGATGAGGCCCTCGGACGTCATCAGCTCGGTGACGTTGCGGCCCATGTCGTCCTCGAACCTGAGGTCGCGGTTGGTGAGGATGCCGGCGAGGCGGCCGTCGCCCTCCACGATGGGCACGCCGCTGATGCGGTACTCGCGCATGAGGCGGTGCGCGTCGCCCACGGTGGCGTCCTTGCCCAGCGTGATGGGGTCGACGATCATGCCCGACTCGGAGCGCTTGACCTTGCGCACCATCTCGGCCTGGACCTCGATGGGCATCTTCTTGTGGATCACGCCGATGCCGCCGTTGCGCGCCATCGCGATCGCCATGCTCGTCTCGGTGACCGTGTCCATGGCGGCCGAGACGAGGGGGGTGTTGAGGCGCACGCCGGGCGTGAAGCGGGTGCCCAGGTCGACGTCGCGCGGCAGCACCGCGCTGCGCGCCGGGACCAGCAGGACGTCGTCGAACGTCAGCGCCGTCCCCACGATCTTGGCCTGGGCCGAGCGGGCCCTCGCTACCGTCTCCGTCATGAACCCTCCCTAGGTCAGCTCGGCCAGGCTGGCGAGCCAGCGGTCCGGCATCCGCACGGCGCGCCCGGTCCTGTCGGTCGGCACGTGCTCGGTCCTCCCCGTGGCGACGAGCTCGCCGCCCGGGAGCCTGTGGAGCCGGTAGTCGAAGGCGACGCGGCGGCTCCTCGCGTCGACGAGCGTGGAGACGATGGCGATCTCGTCGTCGAACCGCGCGGCGCTGCGGTAGACCACCTCCAGCCGCGACACGGCCAACGAGAGGCCCTGGTCCTCCATCTCGCGGTAGGAGAGGCCCCGTCCCCGCATCCACTCCACGCGGCCCGCCTCGAACCAGACGGGGTAGACCGAGTGGTGCACCACGCCCATCTGGTCGGTCTCGGCGAAGCGCGCCCGCACGAGCGTGACCGCGTCCCGCGGGCCCGTCGCCAGCGCCGCTGCCGTCGTCGTACCGGGGTCAGTCGTCGTCACGCGCCTCGCACCGTTCCCGAGGAGAGCATAGCGCCGCGGAGGCGTCCCCTAGGGCCGATGGTAGACTCCGCGAGGGAGCGAGCCGTGAGCAGCCGCAAGCCGCGCTCGATCGGCGCGGAGTTCCAGTCACAGAGCAAGTTCAGGCGCGGCCAGCTCCCGGCGGCGCGGGGACGCGTCGCGCCAGCTTTCAAGGTCTACGCCAACCCCAAGGAGATCGCCAAGCTCTCCCAACCGCACCTCAAGGGCGGCACCGGCGTGTGGACCGCCATGTCGGCGGCGCGCGGCGAGGCGGAGGGCGGCCGCATCAAGGACGCCCAGCTCGCCCAGCTCCTGTGGGCCGCCGGCGGCTTCACCACGGGCGGCGAGCGCGTGCCCTACAGCTCGCAGAGCGTCTCCTCGGTGGAGGTCTACGTCCTGGCGCTGCAGGTGCGGAACCTGCTGGCCGGCGTCTACCACTACGACCCGCGCGAGCACAGCCTGGCGCACCTGAGCGTGGGCGACCCCCTCCCGGCCCTGTCCGAGGCGCTGCTGTCCGACGTCGACCTGACGGCGCAGGCGGCGCTGCTCTGCTTCACGGGCGTGCCCGGCCGCCACCGCGCCGCCGACGACGGCCGCCCCTACCGTTACCTCTACCTGGACGCCGGGGCGGCGGCGCAGAGCGCTGCCCTGGCCGCGGGGGCGATGGGCATGGCCACGCGCCTGCTGACGGACTTCTACGACGACGAGCTGGCCGAGCTCCTGAAGGTCGACGGCCGCGACGAGCACCCCCTGTGCCTCGTGGCCGTGGGCCCCTGAGCGGAAGGGTAGACCGGTATGTCTGACGCGGTGACGGCGGTCGGAGGCGGCAACGCCGCGGTCCTCGAGAGCCTGGGACGGCACGCCCCGGGGCTGTGGCGGCCGGAGGTCGCCTTCGTGCGCGGCGACGGGGCCCTGCTCTACGACGCCGACGGCAAGGAGTACATCGACTGCCTGGCCGGCATCGGCGTGGCCAGCGTCGGCCACGGCAACCGGCGCTTGGCGGACGCGGTGGCCGCACAGGCGGCCCGCCTGGTCGTCTGCCCTCAGAACCTCGGCAACGACGTCAGGGCCAGGTTCCTGGAGGAGCTCTTCGCGTTCGTGCGCCCTCCGCTGACCCGCGCGTTCCTCTCTAACTCCGGCGCCGAGGCCAACGAGGCGGCGCTGAAGTGGGCGCGCGTGGCCACCGGCCGCTCCCGGTTCGTGGCCGTGAAGCGCGGCTTCTCCGGCCGCACGCTGGGCGTGCTGCCCCTCACCTGGGAGCCGAAGTACCGCGAGCCGTTCCAGCGCGGCGAGCCGCACGTGACGTTCGTGACGCTGGGCGACGAGGCCGAGCTGCGGTCGGCGGTCACCGAGGAGACGGCCGCCGTGGTCATGGAGCCCATCCAGGGCGAGAGCGGCATCCGCCCCGCGCCCGACGGCTACCTCCGCCTGGCGCGCGAGCTCACGAGGGAGACGGGCGCCCTCCTCGTGCTCGACGAGATCCAGTGCGGCGTGGGCCGCACCGGGACGTTCCTCGCCTCCGAGCCCGCGGGCGTGCAGGCCGACGTGGTGACGCTGGCCAAGGGCCTCGCAGGCGGCGTGCCCATCGGCGCGACGCTCATGACCGAGGAGGTCGCGGCGGCCATGCCGGCCGGCGGCCACGGCACCACCTTCGGGGGCAACCCGCTCTCGGCGGCGGCCGGCCTGGCCGTGCTCGCGGAGATCAGGGAGCGCGACCTGATGCGCCGGGCGACCGAGCTGGGCGGCCGGCTCATGGACGGCCTGCGCTCGCTCGGCGACCCTCGCGTCGTCGAGGTGCGGGGCCGCGGGCTGATGGTGGGGATGGAGCTCTCGGTCCCTGTGGCGCCGCTGGTGTCGGCGCTCCTGCGGGAGGGCGTGGTCACGACCTCGGGCGGCAGCCACACCGTGCGCTTCCTCCCGCCGCTGGTGATCGAGGCGGCGCAGGTCGACGAGGTCGTCGCGCGCGTCGGCAGGGCCCTGACGAGCCTGGGGTGAGACGCCGCCCCGTCCGTCCTCTGGCGGCCCAGGCGTGAGGAACTCCTGAGCGGCGGGTGAGCGGGGACTCGTAAGATGGCCTCCATGGGGCAGGTCGAGGCGCTCGCGCTCGAGCTACTCGAGTACAAGGTCGAGGAGTACGTCGCCAAGCGCAGCGTGCGCGGCGGCGTGAAGACGATGTGGGACCTACTCCAGATGGTGACCCGCGACAGGGAGCGGCTCACCGGCGAGCAGCGCGCCCGCCTCGACCAGGTCACCGCCACCCTCCAGGCGGCCGGCGGCAACAGCGCCCCGGCCCCCGTCAGCGGACTCGACATCGACTCGCTGGTGCTGGGGGCCGAGCCGGAGGTCGAGCTGGCCGAGGAGGAGGCGCCAGTGCGCCCGCCGGACACGCCCGAGGAGCGCGAGGAGCACGCCGTGCTGCAGCGGCTCGCGCGCCGTGTCTGGTGGGACGAGCTCGAGGGCTTCGTGCAGCAGGTGGCGGCGAGCTGGCGTTCGCAGAGGGACCGCTACGCCGCCCGCATCGCCTACGCCACGCTGCAGAACCTCAGGCGCAACGTCGCCCGCCCCACGTTCGTGCGCGACGCCAGCCTGCGGGGCTTCAAGGTCGTCGAGCCGATCCCCAACCTGTCGGACCCGCTGGTCTCGCTCTCCGACGTCGACTCGCTGGCCGAGATCGCCCGCGAGGTCATCAACCTGGTCATGACCATAGGCAAGGAGGGCGGCCCGCTCCCCGAGGTCGCGGTCCCCGAGACGCAGGCCCTGCAGTACGTGAGGCAGGCCGCGCTCGCCGTGGCCGCGGACCCTTACGCCGGCCGCACCTCGCCCATCGACGCGCGCATGCCCAGCAGCCGCCAGCTCCGGCTGGCCATCCAGGAGCTGAACCGCGAGCGGCTGCCGGAGGAGCAGAAGGCCGTGCAGCGGCGCGAGCTCGAGCGTCGGCTGGGCGAGGCGCTGGCGATGGAGCGCAACGAGCGCATGGCCTTCCACCGCGACGCCGCGATGCTCCAGGACGTCGTCCGCACGTTCTTCGAGCGCCTCGCCGACTACCTGCCCACCACGGTGGGCGGCCGGGCCAGCGGGCCGCAGCTCTCGGGCGGCGTGCTGTTCGGCGTGAACCCGGCGCTGCGCGTCGAGCACATCAGCCCCGCGACCACCGAGATCACGGTGCGCCTCGTGGGGCCCGTCCGGCTGTCGATGGGCGGCCACGACTTCGCCTTCTCCGGCACGGGGGCCGCCCGCGTGCTGTTCGTCGACGACCAGGAGGTCGAGCTCAAGGGCTCCTCGGTCGTGCAGCTCGGCCGCGAGCGCCTGGCGGTGTTCCGCGAGGGCGACTACGTCCACCTCCGCCTGCGCGACGAGGGCCGCAGCCTGGCGCTGCGCCTGACCGAGGCGTTGGTCGTCCTCCACGTGCTCACCAGCCCGCGACGCGACGACCTGCTCACCGTGGCCAAGGTCATCGCGAACGCGGTCAGGGGCGAGCCGCAGGAGCTCGTCGTGCAAGCGCTGAACCGCGCGAACAACATCTCGGCGCGCGCGCCCGACAGGCGCCAGGCGCTGACGGGCCTGTGGCGCGGCGCGGCGCGCGCCACCGGGGTCGACCTCGACAACGCCACCGTGGCGGCGCTGGTCGACAAGATCATGGACGCCGTCACGCTCGACCCCGGCGACGTGGAGGGCGCGTTGGCGCGGGCGCAGGCCGACGAGCAGTCCTTCCACACCCTGACGGGCGAGCCCCTCACCGTGGAGCTGGCGGGGCAGAAGATCACCGTACGGCAGTACCGCGGCCGCACGCGCGGTTCGCAGGAGAGCCTGGTGGCGATGCTACCGGGCCAGGTGCTGGGGTCGTTCACCGACTACCTGATCGCGCCGCTCGGCGCCGGTACGCTGCTCTTCGTGCGCGGCGACACCGACCTGGCCGTCCTCCACCTGGCCAAGGCCCGGCTCTTCTCGACGGCCGTCTGAGCGTCGCCGCCGCCGGCGGAAGGCGAGGTGCGGCATGCCGGAGGCGATGTCGGTCGAGTCGGTGCGGGAGGCCCTGGGCGACCTGCCGGGCTGGAGCTTCGCGGACGGCGCCCTCACGAAGGAGCTGAGGTTCCGCGGCTTCTCCGAGGCGTTCGCGTTCCTCACGCGCGTGGCCATGCTCGCCGAGAAGCTGGACCACCACCCCGACTTCACCTGCTCGTACACGCGCGTGAGCCTGAGGCTGAGCAGCCACGACGCGGCTGGCGTGACCCAGCGCGACGTGGGGCTGGCTCGCGCCGTCGAGGAGCTGCTGCGGGCTCCGCCCGGCGGGCGGCCGACCTAGGGAGCGCCCTCGGGCTCTTCGTCGGGTTCCTCGTCGGGCTCTTCGTCGGGTTCCTGCTCGGGCTCCTCGTCAGGTTCCTCGTCGGGCTCCTGGTCGGGCTCCTCGGGGGTCTGCGGCTGCTCCGGCGCCGGGGGCTCGTCCGGCTCCTCGGCGGGGGCGTCCTGGCCGGGAGGCGCCGCGCCGGCCGGCGGGGCGAAGGCGTAGGACCGCCTGAGCAGCGCCACGTCCTCGTCGTCCACGTCGCCGTCGCCGTCCAGGTCGCCCGCCAGGTTCACGCCCGTGCGCCCGTAGGCGGCGGCCAGCTCCAGCAGGTCGCCGAAGCCCACCGCGCCGTCCCTGTCGAGGTCGGCGGGCTCGAAGGCCGTGAGCGCCGCCAGCTCGGCGAGCTCCACGGCGCCGGGCGCCGCCGCGGGGTCCGCGACGGCCATGGCCATCACGCCGCTCGTCGCGGGCGACAGCCCCAGCAGCGAGCCCACCTCGTGCCGCAGCGCCACGTCGAGCGCGGGGTGCTCCTCCGGCCGCACCAGCACCCGGACCTCGCCCGCCTCGGCGAGCGTGAGTGTGAGCAGGCCGGGGGAGAACAGGGCCTCGTCGCCGTACTCGAACGCGTGCGTGGCGTCCTCCGACCGGGTCAGGTCGATCAGCTCCGGCGCCAACGCCTCCCAGGCCGCGGCGGCCCGCGCGACGCGGTCGGACAGCAGCAGGGGCCCGCCGGCGTCGTCGACCCGGTACGAGGCCCCGACCGGCCGCGTCGGCGTGGACGGCGCCTCGCCGCCGCCCGCGGGCGTCCCGGGCGGCTCGGCGGACCGCCCCTCGCCCGCCTCCTCCTCGTCCGGCGCTGGTACGCCGTCGCCCTCGGCGGGCGGCTCGTCGGCGGGAGGTACGTCCTGCGGAGCCTCGTCCTCCGGCGCGGCGGGAGGGGGCGCGTCGCCGGCCAACGCGGCGCGCACCGCGTCCAGCACGGACGGCGTCGCCGTGGGGCCGTCGGCGCGGACGAGGGCGCCGGCGGGGTCGAGGCCGAGGAAGCGGCCGCCGCCGTCCACCAGCCCGTCCCCGGTGACCCGCCATAGCCCTTGCGCGAAGCCGACGACCGGGGAGGCGAGGCCGGAGGCGCCGTGCAGGGCCACCAGCACCTCGTCGCCCGGCCGCCAGCTCGGGCCGCCCGACACGATCAGGCGACGGCCCTCGGCCTCGCCGCCTAGCGACTCGATGACCAGCTCGCCGCGCGGGGCCTCCTCCTCGGCGGCCTCGGGGTCGTCGCTGAGCCACTCGGTGACCGTCAGTGTGACCACGGTCCACACCGCGGCGCCGTCGGCGCGCGTGGTGACGTCGGCGACGGTGGCCGTGAGGACGGCGTCGGCGAGCTCCAGCACCTCGTAGGGGGTCAGGTGCACGTAGGTCGTGGCCAGCGCGGGCGACGCCGCGGCGAGCGCCAAGGCGAGCGCCGCGCCGCGCAGGGCGCCGCCGAGCGACGCGCGGGGCGACCGCCGCGCTTCGGCCCGGGACCCCCGCCGTCTCACCGCCGGTCCTCCCCGCCGGGGAAGCTGGGGAGGCGTGGTGCCTGCGCCACGCCTCCCTCGGTCAGGCCGGCCGTCTCGCGCACGACGCCCTCGCCGCGGCGCGAGGCGAACTCGGTGGCGCTGGTGAGCGTCAACGCCGCGGGCGGCGCCAGGGGCACCAGCTCGAAGCGGAACAGCTCCGCCTCGCCGGTGACCGTGCCGCCCAGCGCCGCCAGGTCGACCTGCAGGCGCCCCGGGCCGACCTCGTGGAACAGGGCCAGGTCGGTGCGCGAGGGCCTGACGCTGCCCTCGACCAGCGCGAACGCCCCCGCGTCCCAGGTCACGAGCGTGGAGAGGCCCTGCAGCGAGCGGGCGTCTGACAGGCGGGCCCGCAGCGTCACCCGGCCCCGCACCTCCGTCTCCGGCGGCGTGAACGAGAGCGCCGGCGCGGGCGGCTCCACGACGCGCAGCCGGAACTCCTCGAACGTGGAGGAGAGGTTCGCGTCCGAGACGGCGAGGGTGAACTCGTAGGTGCCGACCTCGGTGGGCGTGCCCTGCAGCACGCCGCCCACGAGCTCCAGGCCGGGGGGCAGCGAGCCCTGCTCGAGCCGGAAGTCGTAGGGCCTGAGGCCGCCGACGGCGTGGACGGGGGCGCGGTAAGGCTCGTTGACGATCGCGTCAGGCACGTCGACGGCCAGGAACCGCAGGGCCTCACCCTGGCTCCCCAGCTCGCCGGCGCAGGCGGCGAGGAGCAGTGCCAGCCAGACGAGACGCGCTGTCCTCCTGACCACCCTCGCTCCCTCCGCCGCGCTCCGGTGACGCGGGTGAAAGCCTACCCTATGCCGTATGGCACAGGCGCCGCAGCCCGGTACCCCGCGCCGCGGAAGGGCGTCGCCGCGCGGAGCGCCGCGCGCGCGTGGCCGCCCCTCGCTCGGCGGCACGCTCCTCCTGCCGCTCGCCGGGTCCGTGCCGGCGGGCCTCGCGCGGCGACTGCACGTCACCGGCGAGGCCAGGCGCCGCTTCCCCCTGCCGGACGACGGCTTCGGGCTCGGCGGCCGCCTCGTGCGCGTCGACCTGGCGGCCGCGGCCCGGCTCGCGGCGGCCTTGAGGGAGGCCGGCGGCAGCGGGTCGGGGGCGTCGGCGGCGCTCGTGGCGACGGCGGTCGTGCTGCACGAGCTGATGCACGCCGTCCTCGCCACGGCCCCGTGGCAGGAGGCGGCGCGCCGCGAGCTGGGCCGGAGGCTCGGCGCGGACGGGGCCGCGGCCGCCCTACGGGCCTTCGGCGACCTCTACCCGAGCCCGGGCTCCGAGGCGTCGGCGGAGGCGCTGACGGAGGAGCTGGCGCTGCTGGGCCTCGCCGTCGACGACCCGGGCCTCGCGCCCCTCGCGTCGCTGTTCGACCCGGGCGAGGGGAGGGGCGCCCTCCAGCCGGCTTGGGAGGCGGTGCACGCCGCGCTGGCCGCCACGCCGGCGCCGGCGCCCGGCGGGGCCGTCGAGGGCGCGCCAGGCGAGCGTACGGCAGGGGACGTGCAGGCCCCGGCGGCCGCCCTCCCTCGCCGCGCGGCCGACCTGCTCGACCTGCTCACGCTGCCCGGCCGCCTGCACCCGACCTCGCTCGCGGCGCGCCTCGAGGCGGCCCTGTCGCTCTGGGCGCAGGTGCTGGGCCCGGGCGCCGGCGACCTGGTCAGGCGCGCCCTCCGCGCCCTCGACGCGCTGCGCGAGGAGCAGCGGCGCGGGCCGGGCCCCGGCGCCCCGCCCGGCCCCCGTGCTCCGTCCGGCCCGCCGCCGGCGTGGCAGCGCGCGACCCCCGGCCCGGCAGGGGCGCCGCGCCTCGCGCGCGAGGAGCCGTGGATGCGCTCGGCGCGCGTCGTAGCTAAGGTGCTGCCGGTGTGGCTGGCGCAGCTCTCGGAGTGGCACGGCACGCGCGTCGCGCGGCTCGACGAGGTGCCCGACGCGGCCCTCGCCGACCTGGCCGCCGACGGCTTCGACACCCTGTGGCTCGTGGGCGTATGGGAGCGCAGCGTGGCCTCGCGCGAGATCAAGCGGCTCCAGGGGATGCGGGCCGAGCTGGGCAGCGCCTACGCCGTCCACGACCACGTGGTGGCCGCGAGCCTGGGCGGGGAGGAGGCGCTGGAGCGCCTCCGCGAGCGGGCCGCCCGGCACGGGATCAGGCTGGCGGCCGACATGGTCGCGAACCACACGGCCCTCGACTCCCGCTGGGTGGAGGAGCACCCCGACCGGTTCGTGCAGGTGCCGGAGCCGCCCTTCCCGAGCTACTCCTTCACCGGCCCGGACCTCAGCCCCGGCCGGCCGTTCGCCACGCGCATCGAGGACGGCTACCTCACGGGGCGCGACGCCGCCGTGGTCTTCGAGCGGGTCGACCGGGCCACCGGCGAGAGGCGGTACCTGTTCCACGGCAACGACGGCACGGGGCTCCCCTGGAACGACACCGCGCAGATCGACCTGCTGAACCCCGAGGCCAGGCGCGCCGTCGTGGAGACGGTCGTGCACGTGGCCCGCCGCTTCCCCGTGCTGCGCTTCGACGCGGCGATGACCCTCGTGCGCGAGCACGTCAGGCGCCTGTGGCACCCGCGGCCGGGGGAGGGCGGCGCCGTGCCGTCGCGCAGCGAGCTCGCCCTCGACGAGGAGGCGTTCGACGCGCTCATGCCGGGCGAGTTCTGGCACGAGGTCGTGGACGCCGTGGCCGCGCGCGCCCCGGGGACGATGCTCGTGGCCGAGGCGTTCTGGCTGCTGGAGGAGGCCTTCGTCGGGCGGCTGGGCTTCCACCGCGTCTACAACAGCGCCTTCATGCAGCTGCTCGCGGACCGGCGCGACGGCGAGCTCCGCCGCCTCCTCGCGGACGTGCAGCGCCGCGCCCCGCACGTGCTCGAGCGCTACGTGAACTACCTGACGACCCCGGACGAGGAGAGCGCCCGCGAGACGTTCGGCGCCGGCGACCGCTACTTCGGCGTCGCGACGCTGCTCTGCACCCTGCCGGGGACGCCGCTGTTCGGTCACGGCCAGGCGGAGGGGCTCGCCGAGGCGTACGGCATGGAGTTCGCCGCTCCCCGTCGCGACGAGCGCCCCGACGAGGGCTTCAGGCAGCACCACAGGCGCGTGCTGGCCCCGTTGCTGAGGGACCGCGAGCGCTTCGCCACGGCGAGCGCGCTCACGTTCCTTCGCGCCGTCGACGCGGGCGGCAGGGAGCTCGAGCACCTGCACGCCCACGGCTTCGCGGCGCGCGGGCGCTGGGGGGCGGCGCTGGTGGTCTTCAACCACTCCGAGGAGCCCTCGTCGGGCACGCTGGTGGGACCGCGCGGGCCGGTGTGGGAAGCGTTGGGCCTGCCGCTGCCGAGGGACGGCGAGCGCGTCGTGGCGCGCCGCCACCCCCACGGCGACGAGGTCGCCTGGACGCGTGACGAGCTGCTGGGCGGCTGGCGGGTCGACCTGGGGCCGTTCGAGGCGGCCGTCTACCTGGACGTGAGGCTCGAGGCGACGGGGCCAGAAGGGATGGCCGGGGCCGCGGAGAGGCCGCGAAGGCGCAGGGCCGTCCCCGACGCGGCCGCGCGCGCGGCCGCCCTCAGGCGCGCCCGGTCGCGGCGGCGAGCCGGCGGCTCTGCAGGTGCGTGAGGGCGAGGGCCAGGGCGTCGGCCTCGTGGTCCGTGGCCGGCTGCCGCGGCAGCTTCAGCAGGGCGCGCACCATGTAGCCGACCTGGGCCTTGTCCGCTCGCCCGGTCCCCACGAGGGCCTGCTTCACCTCCAGGGGCCCGTACTCGTGGACGGGCAGGTCCAGGTCGGCGGCGCACAGGAGGACGACGCCGAACGCCTGGCCCACCTTGAACGACGTGGCCTTCTGCCGGTGGAAGAACTGCGACTCGAGCACGACCGCGTCGGGGCGGTGCTCGGAGAGGAACGCCATGACGCCGTCTCGCAGGGCGCCGAGGCGCGCCGGCGCGGACATGCTGGGGCTCGTCTTGACCAGGCGAGAGCCGAGGAGACGCGCTTCCCTGCGCGCCTCCTCGACGGCTCCCAGGCCCAGGTGGGCCAGCCCCGGGTCGACG
>Ga0079224_100010336_pt1 | contig 12800 bp, 10 predicted proteins | sample Stecom2015_FD_80414 | JGI IMG/M metagenome (GOLD analysis project Ga0079224, IMG submission 80414) | Agricultural soil microbial communities from Utah to study Nitrogen management - Steer compost 2015 | ecosystem: Environmental > Terrestrial > Soil > Agricultural land | place: USA: Utah...
TCACTTACCACCGGTAACAACCGGTGGTTTTTTCTATGGCTGCCAGCTTGGCAAAACCTGTTGACACTTGATTATAGTTACGATAGACTGATAACAAAAGCAGTGCGCGTTGAAGGAGGGTATGGGATGCAAAAAGAGCGGATCTTGATTATTGAGGATGAACCCAATATCCTGGAGTTGGTAGCCTATAACCTGGAGAAAGAAGGCTGGATTATTTCCAAGGCCATGACCGGGGAGGAAGGTTGGCGGAAGGTCCAGGAGGAACACCCCGACCTGGTGCTGCTGGACCTGATGCTCCCCGGGGTCGACGGGATGGAGATCTGCCGGAATATCCGGCAAAACCGGGTGACGCGCGATATCCCCATCATTATCCTCACGGCCAAGGCGGAAGAGGCCGACCGGGTTTTGGGCCTGGAGTCCGGGGCCGACGACTATGTGACCAAGCCCTTTTCCCCGCGGGAACTGGTCGCCAGGATCCGGGCGATCCTCCGGCGCGTGGACAAGAGTTTCAGCGAGGCGGAGGAGAAGGAGACGCTGGTCCTCGGCCCGATCAAAATGGATCTTCGCAGGCACAAGGTGTTTGTCAGGGATGAGGAGATCAATCTGACACCGAAAGAGTTTGACCTGCTCCACCTTTTGCTTTCCCACCCGGGACGGGCCTTTTCCCGTGAATATCTCCTGGAAAACCTCTGGGGGTACGAGTTTTTTGGTGATACCAGGACTGTGGACGTGCATGTCCGCCGCCTGCGCCAGAAAATAGAGGAAGACCCGGCCCAGCCCTACTGGCTGGAGACGGTCCGGGGTGTGGGTTACAGAATGCGGGAGGCTTAATCCGGTATGTACCGTATCCGTCTGCAATTCATAACCGGCCTGGTTTTCTTTATCCTGCCGGTCTTTTTTTCCAAGTACATCTGGAGTAGTCCCGGCCTTACTCTCCTGGCCGCCGGTTGGTTTCTTTTCGGCGGCTACCTGCTCTATTCTTATTTTCTCGCTCCTTTGGAGAGGTTCTCGGCAATATTACCCGAAGTTAAAACAGCGCATTTTACGGAGTTTATCCGGGAGGCCGGCGCCCATCTGGAAGAACTGAAGAACATAGCCAGGCGTGCCATCCAAGAAAAAGAGGAGATGGCTTCCATCCTCTTCAGCATGGTGGAGGGTGTGGTCGCCACCGACTCCGGCGGACGGATTTCCTTTATGAACCCGGCTGCGGAGAAACTTTTCAACCTGGAACGCGGTTCCGCCCTGGGGAAGTTCCCCCGCGAGGTCTGGCGCGAGTTTGAGCTGGTCGAACTCTTCCACCAGGTTTTTGTGACCGGCCGGTCCCAGAGCAAGGAGTTGACTCTTGATCCCCCGTTACGGAAGCACCTCAGCCTGGAACTGGTCCCAATCCGGCCGGCAGAGGACGAAGAGGCGCAGGGGGTTTTGGCTATGGTCCGGGATATCACCCGCCTGCGGCATCTGGAGAATATGCGCACGGAATTTGTGGCCAATGTCTCCCATGAACTGCGGACCCCGTTGACCTCGATCAAAGGTTTCATCGAGACCCTGTTGGACGGGGGCCTGGAGAACCTGGAGGCCACCAAGAGGTTCCTGACCATCATTTATCAGGAGACCGACCGTTTGAACCGGCTGATCAATGACCTTCTCGACCTTTCCCACCTGGAGTCCGGGGAGACCGAATTGAAGCGGGCGCGGATCTTCCTCGCCCCGCTGGTGGAGGAGGTCCGCCAGACCCTTCAGACCCGCCTCGCCGAAAAGAAACTCAGTTTCTCGGTGGAACTGGGGCCGACGGCGGTCTGGGCCGATGAGGACCGGATCCGGGAGGTCCTGGTCAACCTCTTGGACAATGCGGTGAAATATACGCCGGACGGGGGCTCGATCAAGGTCAGCGAAGTGGATCACGGTGATATGCAGGAGTTTATTATCTGCGACACCGGGATCGGTATCCCCCGCGAGAGCATCCCCCGCCTCTTCGAGCGTTTTTACCGGGTGGACAAGGCCCGTTCCCGGGAGATGGGCGGCACGGGTTTGGGACTCTCCATTGTAAAGCATATTATCGACCGGCATGAGGGGAAGATCTGGGTCCAGAGCGAACCGGGGAAGGGCAGTTGTTTCCATTTTACGCTCCCCAAATTCCAGCAAGAATAAGGAAGGTACAAGGTGCAGGTAAGGTTAGCCAAATATCTGGCCCAAAGCGGCGTGGCCTCCCGGCGGAAGGCGGAGGAGTTGATCAGCGCCGGGCTGGTGCAGGTGAACGGGGAAACCGTGCGGGAACTGGGCCGGAAAGTGGACCCGGATCGCGACCGGGTGACCGTGGAAGGGCAGGAGGTCGCCCCCGCGCAAGAGCCGGTTTATTTGTTGCTGCATAAACCGGCCGGGTACGTGACGACGGTCCGGGATCCCTGGGGACGCCCGACCGTCATGGATCTGGTCCCTGGGAAGTATGGGCGTTTCCGCCTTTTCCCCGCCGGCCGCCTGGACCAGGATACCACCGGTCTTCTCCTCCTCACCAATGACGGGGCGGTGGCGCAAGCCTTAACCCACCCCCGGTACCGGGTGCCCAAGGTCTATGAGGCGCTGGTGAGGGGGGTCCCCCAGGACAGGGCCTTACGCCGGTTGCGGCGGGGAATCCGGCTGGAGGACGGGTTTACTTTACCGGCCAAGGTTGACATATTGCGGGTTGAAGCGGGGAATGCTACTTTAAGGATTACAGTCTATGAGGGGAGAAAACGGCTGATCCGGCGGATGTGCCGGGCGGCCGGCCACCCGGTTCTAGCTCTGAAACGGGTGGCCATGGGCCCGCTGGTGCTCGGGGATTTGCCCGCCGGGAAAATACGGGCGCTGAAGGCGGCTGAGGTGAAGAAGCTCCTCGGCATCGGGGATTTACCCGGGCAGGCAAAGAGGAAAGGCGCGCAGAGACCCGGAAAAGAAGGAAGTTGACAAGATGGCAGTACGTTTCCTGGCCGGTTATTTTTCCAAAGAATTGGGGATCGATCTGGGAACCGCCAATTGCCTGGTTTACGAGAGAAACAAGGGTTTGATCATCCAGGAACCCTCGGTCGTGGCGGTGAAGAAAAATACCAATCAGGTGCTGGCCGTCGGGGAGGAAGCCCGGCGGATGATCGGGCGCACACCCGGGGATATTGTGGCGATCCGCCCCTTACGGGAAGGGGTCATCGCCAACTTTGACCTGACCAAGGAGTTGTTGCGCTATCTGATCCGCCGTGCCTGCCGCGGCCGGGTTTTTTTTAAACCGCGGGTGGTGACGAGCATCCCCACAGGCACCACCGAGGTGGAGCGGCGGGCGGTCATTGACGCCGCGGTCAGTGCCGGGGTGCGGGAATGCTATCTGATTGAGGAGCCGGTGGCCGCGGCGATCGGCGCCGGCCTGCCGGTCCATGAACCCGTGGGAAACATGGTGATTAATGTGGGCGGCGGTACCACCGACGTGGCCGTCATCTCCCTGGGCGGAGTGGTCTCGGGCCTTTCCATCCGGGTCGGCGGCGATGCGATGGATGACGCCATCGGGCGGTTTATCCGGAAAAATTACAACCTGATTATTGGGGAACGGACGGCCGAAGAGATCAAGATTAACTTCGGGTCGGCTTTTCCCCTCCCGGACGAGACCACCGGCGAGGTCCGGGGGAGTGACCAGATTACCGGCCTCCCGCGGACGGTGAAGATCAGCACGGAGGAGACCCGCGAGGCCCTGAAAGAACCGGTCACCAGCATGATCAATGCCATCCGGCAGGTGGTGGAGCAGACCCCGCCGGAGTTGGTGGCGGATATTATGAACAAGGATGTGGTGATGACCGGCGGCGGGGCTTTATTGAAAGGCCTTGACCAGTTGGTCTCGAGGGAATTGGGGATGCGGGTGAAATTGGCCGATGACCCCATGAGTTGTGTGGTGATCGGCGCGGGCAAGACCCTGGAGCACCTGCCGCTCCTCCGGAGGGTACTGGTGGGCCCGAAAAAATAACTGGACGGCCCGGCAGTAGTTTTGGTACGGTTACCGCCGGCGGCGAGCGGCGGCTTCAACAGGGCGGTATAAGCGTTTTCGCCCGCACGGGCTGATGGACAACCCTACAGGAGACAACCCCACAGGAGGGTTTTTTTTTGCCCGTGGGAAGGGGAGGTTCCGGTTGGAAAAGGGGGATTTACACCTTGGGAAAGAGGAATTTACCGCTGCGAAAGAGGAATTTACCGCGGGAAAGGGAAGTAAAAAAAGAAAGGCGCCGGCAGGGACAGGAAGGAAGGCGGGATGTTGATGGGTAGTCGCGGCAGCCAAATTGCACTGGTATTAGCCACGGTTCTCCTGGGGATCTCCCTGGTTTTCCAGTTCCGGGCCGTTACCGGCCCCCGTCAGGAGCTTCCCGCCCGGGACCTTAGTGAACTTATATCCCGGGTCGAGCGTTTGGAGGCGGAGATGCGGGCCCGCGGGCAACGGCTGGAGGAGGAGATCGGGGCGCTCCAGCGACGGCCGGTGGCGGCTCAAACCCAAGACGGCGGCGGTTCGGAAGAGGAATTAAGGCTCCTGCGGCTGGCTTCCGGGCTCTATCCCCTCTCCGGGCCGGGACTGGAGATTGTCCTGGAGGATTCCGGAAGGGAAGGACGGGTGGGGTTTATGGACCCCAATTTGCTGCTGGTCCACTATGACCACCTGCTCTTTCTCGTGAACGAGCTGTGGGTCGCCGGGGCGGAGGCTGTGGCCGTCAACGGGGAGCGGGTGGTGGCGCAGACGGGGTTTACCTGCGCCGGTTCGCTGATCCTGGCCGGTACGAAGAAGCTGGCCCCGCCTTATGTCGTCCATGCCCTGGGGGACCCGGCGGCTTTACGGGCGGCTTTGACCATGCCCGGCGGGTTCATTGAGGCACAGATCGAGCCCTATGGTTTGGGGATAACCATCAAGGAAAAAAGCGACCTTCTTATCCCGGCCTACCAGGGAAATCTGGTTTTTGAATATGCCCGGTTGTACGAAGAGGACGGGGAGAATGAATAATCGCACGGACTCTTCAGGTACAGGAGAAGCAAGGAGGAGATCGGCATGTATGACCTGTTGGTTGTTGGCGGCGGGCCGGCAGGCTTGTCGGCGGCGCTCAACGCCCGGCGGCGGAATAAAAAGGTTTTGCTTGTGGCCAAGGAGACAATCAGCAGCAAACTGCGGCCGGCCGGGCGGATCGAAAATTACCCGGGGTTGCCCGGTGTGAGCGGCCCGGAACTGGCGGAGCGGTTCCGGGAACATGCGGTGGCGGCAGGAGTGGAAATCAAGAAGGAAGAGGTCATCAACATCCAGCCGCAAGAAAGCGGCTTTTTTGTTATGGGAAAAAACGAGGGTTTCGAAGCGGCAGCCGTCATCCTGGCTACTGGCGCCCCCCAGAAGGCGACGCTCCCGGGCGAGGTTGAGCTTGCCGGGCGCGGGGTTAGCTACTGTGCCACTTGTGACGGGATGTTTTTCCGTGGCCGGGACGTGATGGTCATCTCACAGTTGCCCGCAGGGGAAGAGGAAGCCGCTTTTTTGGCCGGTATTTGCCGGAAAGTCTATTACCTGCCGGAGTACAAGGGCGAGTACAACCTGCCGCCCGGCGTGGAACTGGTGAACGGGAAGGCCTTGCGTTTGGAGGGCGAGGGGCAATTGGAACGGGTGGTTACCACCGCCGGCGAATACAAAGTGGCCGGGGTCTTTCTTGAACGGGCGGGCCTGCCCCCGGAACAGCTCTATCCGGGGTTGGCCATGGCGGACGAGGCGATCCAGGTGGACCGCAGGATGGCCACTAACATCCCCGGGCTCTTTGCGGCCGGTGACTGCACGGGGCGGCCGTGGCAGATCGCCAAGGCGGTAGGGGAAGGCCAGGTGGCTGCGCTCTCCGCCGTCCAGTATCTGGCGGAACGGTAAAAACGCGAGAGCGGAAACCGGGCGCAGGGAAAGGGGGTAAAGCCGGAGGATGGAAAAGGAAAGCCGGGAGCGGCTGGATATGGCGGTCACCCGGCGGGGGCTGGCACCGAGCAGGGAAAAAGCCCGGGCGCTGATTATGGCCGGGGAGGTGCTGGTGGACGGGAAAGTCCTTGACAAACCGGGGGCCAGGATCAGCAAAGAGAGTACAATTACGGTGAAGGAAAGCCTCCGTTACGTCAGCCGGGGCGGTTACAAGCTCGAACATGCCCTGGCTGTTTTCCCGGTAACGGTGAAAGACCGGATCTGCCTTGATGCAGGGGCCTCCACCGGCGGCTTTACCGACTGCCTGCTCCAACATGGCGCCGGCCAGGTCATCGCCGTTGATGTGGGCTACGGCCAACTGGCCTGGAAATTGCGGCAAGACCCCCGGGTGGTGGTGATGGAAAAGACCAACATCCGCCACCTGGAACCGGGGGAACTTCCCGTTATCCCCAGCCTGCTCACGGCGGATTTATCCTTTATCTCCCTGACCAAAGTCCTCCCGGCTTTTATCCGTTTGCTCACAGCGGACGGGGAGATTATCGCCCTGGTGAAGCCGCAGTTTGAAGCGGGCCGGGAGAAGGTGGGCAAAAAGGGAGTGGTCAGGGCGGCGGAAACCCATAAAGAGGTGCTGGCCCGGGTTCTGGCTGCGGCGGAAGCCGCCGGATTGCGGTTGGGCGGGATTACTTATTCCCCTTTGCGCGGTCCCGAGGGGAATATCGAGTTTCTGGCTTACTGGAAGAAAACCGGCGAGCCGGCGCCCTATCCGGACCTGGATGCGGTGGTGGCAGCCGCCTGGCAGAATAATGGGATTTAATTAAAACCTTACTATATAATGGTAATATCATACACCATTGACAATCATTGTCTTTTATGGTTTAATATAAATGTAAGGTGAGGCATTTTGTTCCTTTGGGGGGCAAAATGCCTCACATATATTTTTGGGACTTTACCATTAAATGGACAGAAGGAGAGGTGAAAATGGATAGAGAGGTTAATGCCGCGGAGGAACAGATCGCCAAATTAAAGGAACACCTGGCAATGATGGAGAAAGACCGGGACCGGATTATCGACCAGTGTTTTCCCGAGGATTCGGTAGAATGCGATGAATTTGAGGACTTTTTCGATAAATACTTGCGTGGATTGGAAAAGGCGCTGAAAACCCTTGCCCCAGGAGAGGCCGGGAAGGGGTTTCCTTTGGTGGTAATCGGCAGTGAAGTGGATGTGGAGGATTTGGCGGGCGGGGATTGTTTTAAATTCCGGATTGTCCTGCCATATCAGGGGGAGAACCGGATTGAGGATGTTACCTGCCTGTCGCCGGCCGGAAGGGCATTAATTCTGCGAAGGCCGGGGGAGGAGGTTACGGTGGCTGCACCGGCCGGGACTTTCCGTTACCGGATCAAAGAGATTTCTTTCTCCCCTGAGTACTGAGGATAAACGCCCAGGCGCAGGCCGGGTGGCGTACGTATACGCCCTGCGACCCGGGTATTTTTTTTCTGTAAAAATTAATGGCGCCAATTGACAGGGAGGGCTAAAAAAATTAAACTAAACTAGGGAAGAAATGATCAACCAAGGGGTGAAGAAGATGGATTCTGGCCCTAGTTGGCAACGACTGGAAGAAAAAAAGCGCGGGGTCTTCCCCGCAGAAACCACCATACGGGTGAGGCCGGAATCTTGCTCCGGGAGGGTTTTTCTCCCCGGGGTTTTTCGCCCTGAGAATTGAGGGATCCCCCAGATTTCCTGCCCCTGCCGGGGCATTTTTCCTGCCTTACCCGGGAAAGGAGGAGGAAAGTGGTTCAGCCCATTCTCTATTCTCTTTTTCGGGAAGGCAGGGTTCAGCAACTCCTGGAGCTTGTGAAGGAATTGCATCCCGCAGATCTGGTCGATTCGTTGCACGAATTTTCCCTGGAGGAGCAGGAAAGGTTTTTCCTCCTTATCCCCCATGAACAGTCCGCCATCATCATGCAAGAGATGGAAGTGCCGGAGGCCGCCGCTGTTTTGGAGCGGTTGCCGGTGGGGACGGCAGCGGAGATCCTGAAAGAGATGTACTCCGACGAAGCCGTGGATATCCTGGCGGAACTCCCCAAGGAAAGAGCAGCAAAACTCCTGACGCTGATGAAAGAAGCCGGCGAAGAATTAAAAGAACTCATGGCCTACGAGGAGGATACCTCCGGCGGGCTGATGGCCACCGAATTTGTGGCTATCCCGGAAAACCTGACCGTCGGCGGGACCCTTGCCTACCTGCGGAAAGTGGCGCCTTCCGCCGAGAACGCCTACTATATTTATGTAGTAACACGCGATAAAAAGCTGGTGGGTGTGATCAGCCTCCGGGAACTGGTGGTGGCGCCCCTGGAGACCCGGGTGGGTCAGATTATGCACAGAAAAGTAGTGAAGGTCCCGGAGGATCTGGACCAGGAAGAAGTGGCCCGGCTCTTTGAAAAATACAGCCTGCTGGTCTTGCCGGTGGTGGATAAGGAAGACCGGCTGGTTGGTGTTATTACTGTTGACGATGTCATCGCCATTGCCAAGGAAGAGGCGACAGAGGATATTCACAAGACCGGTTCCGTCACGCCGCTGAGAACGAGCTACAAGAGTGCCGGGGTTTTGACCTTGTATACGAAGCGAGTCGGTTGGCTTCTGGCATTGGTCTTCATCAACCTCATCTCTTCAGGGATCATTGCCGTTTTTGAGGAAACCCTCAACGCCGCGATGATACTGGCCTTTTTCATCCCGCTATTAATCGATACCGGGGGAAATACCGGTTCCCAAGCGGCAACATTGGTGGTGCGGGCCCTGGTGACTGAAGATATCAAACCGGGAAAATGGTTCAAGACTTTTTGCAAGGAACTGCTGGTGGGGACGCTTTTGGGGCTCACCTTGGGGACAGCCGGCTGGCTTCTGGGAGTCTTCCGGGGAGGAGCGCTCATCGGGGTGATCATCGGCCTGACCATGCTGGCGATTGTGATCATTGCCAATCTGGTCGGGGTTGTCCTGCCCTTTATCCTCACCAAGTTGCGGTTGGATCCGGCGGTGGCCAGCAGCCCTTTGATCACCACTATCATGGATGCTCTCGGGCTGCTGACCTATTTTACAATCGCCCAGATATTTTTGAGCCTGTTTTAGGCGGGGACGGCGCCGGAATTTACAGGTCGATCCGGTAGATGCGGAAGATCCGGTAGAGTTCACCGCCGGCCCGTTCGGCTTCCCGGCGCATCCTGATGTTGAACTCGTGGATGGTGGAGCCGTCGCCGTAGGTATAACCTTTTTTGAGACCCGCCCGGAAGGCATAGAGGTACATGGCGGCGGAGACCCCTTTGTTTCTGTAGTCGGGGTCGACCATTAACGCGAACATCCGCCCGCCGGTGATCTTCCGCTTGTACCAGAGGAACTTTATGAAACCGATGGGCAGGAGCCGCCCGTTCATTTTCTTCAGGACCTGGTTGTAGTCGGGAAGGGCCAAGGCCAGCCCGACCGGTTCTCCCTTTTCGTTCTCGGCGATGAGGGCCAAGTCCGGGTCGGCCACGGGAAGGAGCTTGTTGGCCTCATCCTCCAGCTCTTCAACGCTGGGCGGGACCATATCCGGCCACTCCTCCGGCATCGCGCGGGCGACCAGTTTTTGGAGGCCGACCAGTTCCTCCCGGATTTTTTTGATATTCATCGGGCGCACCGTATATTTGTAACGTTTCATCAAGAGTTCCACGCTCCGCTCGAAGCGGGCGGTCACCGGTTTGCGCAAGTCGTAGTAGAAAGCCAGGCGGTCGAAGTGTTTTTCCCACCCGTACCGGTCAAAGAACTCCGCGTAGTACGGGGGGTTGTAGGAGTTGAGCAGGATCGGAGGGCTGTCAAAACCCTTAATGAGGAGACCCCGGTAGTCGTCGCCGTTCGATGGTGACTGGGGCCCGGTGACGGTCGTTATCCCCCGTTCCTTTAACCAGGATAAAGCCGCATCGAAGAGGGCCTTTGCCACTTCGTAGTCGTTGATTGATTCAAAGAGGGTGATATAGCCCTCGCTTTTGTTCTTTTCCCGGTTGAGTTTTTCATCGATCCCCGAGCCGATCCTCCCAACCGGTTTCCCGTTCTTCCAGGCCAGGAAATAACGGTACGGGCCCAGCTTCATCAGGGGGTTCTTCGCGGGGTTGACCGTATCCCACATATCGGCTTTCAGGGGCGGGACCCAGTTGGGGTCATCTTTATACAGTTTCCAGGGGAGATTAATAAAGGTTCTCCAGTCACGGCGGGTACAAACCCGGGTCACCGTTACCGCCGGATCTTGGCGCGTACGTGCGCTTCGCTTTCTTGCCAGGCTGAGGGCCAAGGCCACCGCCTCCTTTAGGATAAAGGTTCTTATGATAAAAAGCACCGTTAAATATTCGTTACCGGCCGCCTTTTTCCTGCTGTCCAAAGCTATTTAAAGGTTATTTTTCATTACCAGGCTGTGCCGGGCCGCTGGGAGATTAGGCGCCGGGCGCCCGGGCAAGGCGATTTTCCCGCGCCTTTTCTTGCAGGGGAGGCCGGTTTCCTGTAGAATAGTAGGGAAGAGAAAAATGGATTGATGGGGCAAAGCTATAATCAGCTATAGATAGTTATGGAAAACTGCAAAGAGTCATTTTTTTAGGAGGGATTCCTGTGAAAACCGCCAACCAGATTCGTCAAGAATTTATAGATTTCTTTACCGCCAGAGGGCATACGTTTGTCCCCAGCGCCTCCTTGCTACCGGAGAATGACCCAACCCTGCTTTTTACGAATGCCGGGATGAACCAGTTTAAAGATGTTTTTTTGGGTACGGGGACCCGGCCTTACAGCCGGGCGGTCAACTCCCAAAAGGTTATCCGGGTCAGCGGGAAACATAACGACCTGGAGGAAGTGGGGTGGGATACTTATCACCATACCTTCTTTGAGATGTTGGGGAACTGGTCCTTCGGTGATTATTATAAACGGGAGGCCATCGCCTGGGCTTGGGAGTTGTTGACCAAGGTCTGGGGCCTGCCGCCGGAGAAACTCTACGCCACAGTGCATCATAGCGACCAGGAAGCAGCGGCCCTCTGGCCGGAAGTCACCGGTATCCCCGCCGAACGGGTCTTGTTCTTCGGGGACGAGGATAATTTCTGGGAGATGGGCGATACCGGTCCGTGCGGCCCCTGTACGGAGATCCATTATGACCTGGGGCCGGAGCATTGCGACAAGGGCGACGTGCCCGGCCATACCTGCGCGGTCAACGGGGACTGCGGGCGCTATATTGAACTTTGGAACCTGGTCTTTATCCAGTATAACCGGAAGGCCGACGGCACCCTGGAGGAGTTGCCCGCCAAGCATGTGGATACCGGGATGGGCTTTGAGAGAATTGTCGCGGTCTTGCAGGGGAAAGGTTCAAACTATGATACCGACCTTTTCCTGCCAATCCTGGAGCGGATTACGGAATATACCGGGGCCCGGGAGACGGATCCCCAGCACCAGGTGGCCATGCGGGTGATTGCCGACCATATCCGGGCATTGACCTTTGCCATCAGCGACGGCGTCCTGCCGGCCAATGAAGGACGGGGCTATGTCCTCCGCCGGATCTTGCGGCGGGCGTCCCGTTACGCCCGGACCCTGGGGGTGCAAGAGCCGTTCCTCCACCGGTTGGTGCCGGTGGTGGTGGAAGTGATGGGCGACGCCTACCCGGAATTGCGGCAACGGGAGAAACACTGTTGCCGGGTGATCCTGGCCGAGGAAGAAGCCTTCCTGCGGACCCTCGATAAAGGGCTGGAGATCTTTGCCGCGTTGGCCAAGGAGGCAAAGGCGAATAAGGGGAACTCCATCTCCGGTGCGGATGCCTTCCGTCTCTTCGATACCTACGGTTTCCCGCTGGACCTTACCCAATTGCTCGCCGCCGAAGAGGGGCTGACCGTCGAGGTCGAGGGGTTTAACCGCCTGATGGAGGAGCAACGGGAGCGGGCCCGGAAAAGTGGGAAATTTGCCCGGGAGGACAAGGATTACAAGTGGAAGACCATTGCCTCCCTGCCCCATTCGCAGTTTACCGGGTATGGTTACCTGCGTTCAGCCTCCCGCCTCTGTGTGGTGGGAGAAGACGACAAGCATTACCTGCTGGTTTTTGACCGGACGCCCTTCTACCCGGAAGGCGGCGGCCAGGTGGGTGATACCGGGGTGATCCGGGTTGCCGGGGAGGAGTTCCCGGTGGTCGATACCAGGTGGGAACAGCACCATTTGGCCCATTTTGTCCCCAAGGAAAAGCCGTTTCCCATGGATGAACCTGTTTATATCCTGGAGGTGGCGGCAGATAGGCGCCGGATGACCGCCGCCCACCATACCGCCACCCACCTTTTACAGGCGGTCCTCCGGAAAGAACTGGGCGACCATGTCCACCAGGCCGGTTCGCTGGTGGCGCCGGACCGCCTCCTGTTTGACTTCACCCATTACCAGCGCCTCACCGCCGAAGAACTCCGGCGGGTGGAAGAGGGGGTCAACCAATTGATCACCAGCGGCCTGCCGGTTTGGACCGAGGTCACCGGTTACCAGTGTGCTGTGGACCGGGGTGCGCTGGCCTTCTTCGGTGAAAAATATGAGGAAAAAGTCAGGGCTGTCCAGGTCGGCGGGGTCAGCCTGGAACTCTGCGGCGGTACCCATGTGCGGAATACAGCGGAGATCCTCTGCTTCCGGATTTTGAGCGAGGGGAGCGTGGCCACGGGGGTGCGGAGAATCGAGGCGGTGGCCGGGGTACCCGCACTGCGCCGGGCGGCCGGGGAAAGGGAGACCCTGCAGGAAGCGGCGGCCCTGCTGAAAGTGGAACCGGAGAAACTGGTCAGCAGGATTGAGGAGCTCCTGGCGGAACAGGCCAGGTTAACCCGGGCCAAGGAAGAAGAGGCCCGCA
>Ga0079224_100010337_pt1 | contig 12800 bp, 9 predicted proteins | sample Stecom2015_FD_80414 | JGI IMG/M metagenome (GOLD analysis project Ga0079224, IMG submission 80414) | Agricultural soil microbial communities from Utah to study Nitrogen management - Steer compost 2015 | ecosystem: Environmental > Terrestrial > Soil > Agricultural land | place: USA: Utah...
CGATTCCATATATTTGGGTTCGTAAGTGATATAAGGATCTTTCAAATCGACCCAATAACCCATTTTTTCGGTCAAATCATTCCAAATATCGGTATAGCGCATTACTGCTTCACGACAAGCTTTATTGTATTCTTCCACCGAAATTTTCTTTCCGATGTCTTCTTTGGTGATGCCCAATTCTTTTTCCACGCCCAATTCGACCGGCAAACCGTGCGTGTCCCAGCCTGCTTTGCGGTGAACTTGTTCTCCTTTCAAAGTATGGTAACGGCAAAAAATATCTTTAATCGCACGCGCCATCACGTGGTGAATGCCCGGCAAACCGTTTGCAGAAGGCGGTCCTTCGTAGAAAACATAATTTTTTTGCCCTTCTCGAGAGGAAACACTTTTCTCAAAAATTTGATTTTGGTTCCAATCGGTTAAAACTTCTTCGGCTAATTTTACTAAATCTAATTGCTTATATTCTTTGAAATTCTTGCTCATTTTTAAAAGTACAAAGTATTATGTACGAAGTATTAAGTCTAAACTATTCTTATTTTTAACGATTTGCGAATATACGAAAACTTAAAAAATTAATAGTTGTAAAAACAGTATGAATATTTACTGTTAATCCGCTTGAAAATTTAATGAAATTGAAGAGAATTAAATTTCAGATTCTTTTAAAATTTTATTTGAATTTTTCGCTTTCAAATATTTCATCAATGCAAATCCAGTCAACATTCCGGTTGTGTTGAGAATTACGTCATCAACTTCTCCATAACCTCTTCCGGAAATGGTTTGAAGAAATTCCATAACCATAATTGCAAAAATGAAAATGGGTAAAATAATTTTAATTGAATTAAATGATTTGAAAATTAAACCTAAAAATCCAAATGGAACAAATAGAAAAATATTGCAAATGATGTTGATGAAAAAGCTATAAAAGGAAACCTCTTTTGAAAAGAATTTTGAAATGGTTTCAAATGGAATAATCTGTATCGGTCTGATTTCAGTTGTAATTCTTCCAAATCCGACCAACATTAAATATATTAAAAACACAGCATAAACTAAATGAAAATGCGGTAAATTTTGATGAATGAGTTCAATTTGAAATTAAATTTCCTGACTTGAATTTTGAGAATAATTTCTCCATTTCTCCACCAAATTCGCGAAATCTTCCGGCATCGGCGCTTCAAAAAATAATCTTTTACCCGTAACCGGATGATCAAACCCTAAAGTTTTGGCATGTAAAGCTTGACGCGGGCAGATTTTGAAACAATTTTCTACGAATTGTTTGTATTTCGTAAAAGTCGTTCCTTTCAAAACCTGATTTCCGCCATAACGATCATCGTTGAAAAGCGGATGACCGATGTGCTTAAAATGTGCCCGAATCTGATGTGTGCGCCCGGTTTCCAATTTACATTCGACCAAAGTTACATAGAGAAATTTCTCCAAAGTTTTATAATGCGTAATTGCCGGTTTTCCGTTGTCGCCTTCGGGAAAAACTGCCATTTGCATACGGTCGCGAAGATGTCGCCCGATGTGTCCTTCAATCGTTCCGGCATCCTCTTCCAGACTTCCCCAAACCAACGCATCGTACAAACGGTCTGTGCTGCGGTCTTTGAATTGTTTGGAAAGACTTTGCATCGCTTGTTCGGTTTTGGCTATGACCAAAAGTCCGCTCGTATCTTTATCGATTCGGTGAACGAGTCCGGGACGTTCCAATTCGGCAGACATAGATGGTAAATTATCGAAGTGATATTTCAGAGCATTGACCAAAGTTCCGGTGTAGTTTCCATGTCCGGGATGTACGACCATTCCCGCATCTTTGTTGATTACGGCAACAGCTTCGTCTTCATAAACGATGTTAATTTGAATATTTTCCGCGATGATGTCGATGACGCGCGGCGGTTCGTCCATCACGACTTTGATTTCATCACCGGGTTTTACTTTGTAATTGGATTTAACAGGAATTCCGTTTGCCCAAACCTGACCGTTATCGGCAGCGGTTTGGATTTTGTTTCGCGTGGTTCCTTCGATGAAATTCATCAGAAATTTATCAATTCGCAAGGCACTTTGGCCTTTATCGACTTTTATGGAAAATTGTTCAAACCCAAATTGATTTTGACTCATATCAATCTATTTCAACCCCTTCAGGTTGTTCAACTTTCTGACCGGGCGGAGAGTCGGGGATATCGGGAGAATTGCTTCCGGATTTTTCAATGGTTTTCTGTTGTAATTTCAATTCTTCTGCATATTTCGCTGAGGCAATCGAATCATTATCAAAATTGCGGTATTGGCGATCCAGATCCTTGACTCTTTCTGCCAAATCTCTCGGATCTTTTTCAGAAACCCAAAGATCAACCGGTAAACCTTGGTCGTAATTGTCTCCCGGCAACGGATATTGATAAAAAATCCGAAGCAGAGAGCTGTCGGTTACTGCGCCTTCCACATTTAAACGTCCGATTTCAAAACGGTTAGCCATCACAGAAGAGCGACCTTGTTCCAAAGTCATACCGATGAGATTGGCCATATCTACGCCATATTCCAATCCTTTTCCCAACACCAAATCAACTTTTGTAAATCTTGGAAGTTCCGTGTCTTTTGATATCTGCTTCCCCTGAAACATTACACGTAAAACTGCGTCTTTGGCAATATCCGGCTCGTAAATCGTATCGCCTACCTCTAAACCGGAAAGTTTTAATTGAGTAAAAGCCAGACGTTTGGATTTACCGACAATATCGGGAAGTGTGGTGGGTCTCCAGCCTTTTGGATTTGATTTTATAAAGATTTTTCTGCCTTCTTTTACTCTAAAACCCTTAGCAGGATAGAATTCCAAAACCGCCAAGGGTATTTTTGTTGAATCAAACTGCACACTGTCTATTTCATAGGTCAATTCTAAACTATCTAAAGTTTTCATTGCCTGATTAATATTCATCGCCGACAAATCGGGGATTTCGATTTCTTGGTTATGATTTGTATACGTACTGAGCCATACCTTAAAAATGAAATGATATAAACCGAAACAAACCAGCCCCATTAGAAGGATACTTGCCCAGAGTTGCCATTTGGTTAGTGCTTTGAATAATTTCACTCGTTCAGTTTTATTTAGTCAAAAATACAAAAGGAATCTGTTTGATTACCTAAAATTTTCTGGCACAAACTTACATATTTTTTTTGTGCCTTTCACTTCAACGTTTTCAATAGGGAAAAAATTGTTACGCCCAAATGTTCATTTCATTCTTTTTATGCGTTTTTTTTGAAAATGCTGATTTAACTAAACCCAAATTTCTATTTTCCTCTTATATTTGAATTCTAATTGAAATAGTATGTTGAAGGTAGCCGTAGTGGCGGGCGGATATTCAGACGAATATGTGGTTTCCCTCAAAAGTTGCGAACTTGTTTTCCAGAGTTTAAATCCTGAGAAATACGAAAAAACACGTGTAAGAATACTTAAAGAGGGTTGGTATGCTGAAATTGAGGAACAAAAATTTCCCATCGACAAAAAGGATTTCAGTTTTGAAAAAGACGGTCAAAAATATCAATTCGATTGCGTTGTCAATATCATTCACGGAACGCCGGGAGAAGACGGATATATGCAGGCATATTGGGAACTTATTGGAATGCCTTATACAGGTTGTAATTTTTATCAGGCTGCTCTTACTTTCAACAAAAAAGACTGTATTGCGGTTCTAGAAAAATACGGAATTCCTCACGCAAAGTCTTTTTACATCCACAAAGATTTACCTTATAGCAAAACGGAAATACTTGAAAAAATCGGACTTCCTTGTTTTGTAAAACCTAATCAGTCAGGCTCAAGTCTCGGCATTTCAAAAGTCAAATCGGTGGAAGAATTTCAACCGGCATTGGAAAAAGCATTTAAAGAAGATCCCGAAGTTTTGGTCGAATCATTTTTGGATGGCACCGAAGTTTCTGTCGGTGTTATTCATTACAAAGGAAAAACGAAAGTGGTGGGCATTACCGAAATAGTCAGCCACAATGAGTTCTTTGATTATGAAGCCAAATATGAAGGTGCTTCTGAGGAAATCACACCTGCCAGAATTGATGAAGAAACTTATAAAAAAGTAGAGGAAATATCGGCTAAAGCCTATGAATCGCTACAAATGACCGGAATTTCGAGATCGGAATACATCATTGTAAACGGTGTTCCTCACTTTTTGGAGATGAATACTTTACCCGGGTTTTCCCCTGCCAGCATTTTCCCTCAACAGGCTCGTTATGCGGGTTTGGAACTTGAAGATTTATTTGACAGCGAAATTAAAATCGCATTAAACAGAAAAAATTTATGGAACGAATAGCTGTATTTCCGGGTTCATTTGACCCGATTACATTGGGACATTTCGATATAATTGAAAGAGCTGCACCCCTTTTTGATAAAATAATTGTCGCCATCGGGCAAAATGCCCAGAAAAACTATATGTTTTCCCTGGAGCAACGTAAAAATTGGTTAGAAGAATCTTTAAAACGGTTTCCCAATATAAGTGTAGATGTTTATGAAGGATTGACGGTGGATTATTGCAAAAAGGTTGGCGCCGGATTTATTTTGAGGGGACTTCGCAATCCTGCTGATTTCGAATTTGAAAAAGCGATTGCGCATACCAACCATGCCATTGCCCAGAAAAACATTGAAACCGTTTTTTTGCTTACCTCTTCCGGAAAATCCTACATCAGTTCGAGTATTGTAAGGGATGTTATCCGCAACAACGGAAATTATGAAATCCTGGTGCCGTCTGAAGTCAGGATTTAGCTTTTAAAGTCGAATTCATACTGAGCGGGTAATAATCGAAAAGTCATTCGGTGATGGCTGGAAGTACCGTACATTTCAATTCCTTTTCTGTGTTCCACTGTGGGATAGCCCTTGTTTTTACGCCAGTTATAGAAAGGAAATTCTTCATGGATTTTTTCCATGAATTCATCACGGTAAGTTTTGGCCAAAATAGAAGCCGCAGCAATATTTTTAAATTTCGTGTCGCCTTTTACTATACAAGTATGGGGTATATCTTTATAATTTTTAAAGCGGTTCCCATCTACGACAATATGTTGAGGCGGAATTGACAGACCATCAAGAGCCAGATGCATGGCCAAAATACTGGCATTTAAAATATTAATCTCATCGATTTTTACCGGGTCAACCATAGCTACTGACCAAGCCATAGCGGAATTTTCAATTACCGGTCTGAGTTCTTTTCTTCTTTTTTCAGAAACTTGTTTGGAGTCATTTACCCATTCATTGTCAAAATCGAGATTGAGTATAACAGCCGCTGCAAACACAGGGCCTGCAAGACAACCTCTTCCGGCTTCATCGCAACCCGCTTCTCGCTTTTGAAGTAAAAATTGATTCAACATATTGCACATTTTTTCAAATATTTCATGATTAAACTCAATAGTTTTTTGGTTCGCTCGTTAAATTTATATTAAATTTGTTTTATAAAACATTAAATTCTTTAACAAATGAGTACAAAGTTAAGAAGTTTACTTGTGCTTTTCGGAATCCTTTTCGGAGGAATTCTTATGGCACAAGAAAAGACAGTTACAGGTACTGTAACTGATGCGGACGGTTTCACTCTTCCTGACGTAATGGTGACATCGTCATCGGGAACTGAAGTGTTTACCGATTCAGAAGGAAATTATTCCATTCAGGCAAATGAAGGTGATGTCCTCACCATAGAATCCCTGGGGATGGATGTAGTAACAGTAACGGTAGGCGCAAGTGATGTATACAATGCATCATTGAGACAAAGTGGCGCTATTGAACTGGAAGGAGCTGTAGTGACGGCTTTGGGTATTACGAGAGAAAAGAAATCTTTGGGTTATGCTACGCAGGAAGTAGATGGTGAAACGCTATCTGCTACTCCTGTACAAAACTTTGCTGACGCTTTATCAGGTGAGGTAGCTGGTTTGGATATTAACCAATCTGGAACAATGGGAGGGTCAACTAATATGATTATAAGAGGTTATAGCTCTCTTTTCGGAAACAATCAAGCATTGGTAGTCGTTGACGGCACTCCAATCAACAATGGAGTATATAGTATGGCTGGGCAATCCATAGGAGGCGGTGGTTATGACTACGGGAATGCTGCTTCAGATATTAACCCAAATGACGTAGAAACTATCAACGTACTAAAAGGTGCTGCCGCAACTGCTTTATACGGTTCTCGTGGACAGAATGGTGTAATTATGATTACTACTAAAAAAGGTAAAAGACAGAAGGGGATAGGAGTTCAGATTAATAGTAGTATAACCGTCGGTTCTGCTGATAAAGAAACTTTACCAAAATACCAAAATAAGTATGGGGGCGGTTATGGTGGAGATGGTACAAGTTTCGTTACCGCAGATATTAATGGAGATGGCATTGACGAAGATCCTGTAGTTTATGTATATGATGATGCTTCTTATGGTTCAGCGTTTGACCCCAATTTAATGGTATATAACTGGGATTCATTTTATCCACAATTACCCACTTATATGCAAATGACACCTTGGGTCGCAGGAAAATCAACTCCAAATGACATTTGGAACACCTCCCTTACTACAGTTAATTCCGCATCCTTTACAGGAGGAAATGAAGATGGAAGTTTCCGTTTAGGATTTACAAACCATTTATTTGATGGTCCAGTTGATAATTTTACGATAAAAAGAAATACCATTGACTTCTCTGGTGATTACAATTTCACGGAAGACTTAAAAGTTTTTGCTAGTATGACCTATACCAATACGAAAGGAAAAGGTAGAATTGCAACGGGTTACGAAGGGAGAAACCCAATGCAAGGGTTTCGTCAATGGTGGAATTTAGGTGTTGATATGCAAAAACAAAAAGATGCCTATTTCTTGACTGGTCAAAATATTACATGGAACGTAACTGATGCTGAATCACTCGCTGTTGGATATGCGGATAACTACTATTTTAATCGTTATAACAACTTTGAAACAGACGAAAGAAATAGATATTTCGGTAATGTAGGATTAGAGTACCAATTAACCGAGTGGTTAAATGTAATGGGGAGATTTACATTTGATAATTACAACGAACTTAGAGAAGAAAGAATTGCCGTTGGTTCTGCAGGTGGACAAGGTTGGATCGATGCGGGAGGTGCAGGGGAATATTACTTTATGAATCACCGTGTCAGTGAAATGAACTATGATGTAATTTTTAACATTCACGAAGACTTAACTGACAACATAAACCTTAACGCAAATGTTGGATGGAATTTAAGAGTAAATGAAAGAGTAGGAAACAGCGCTATAACAAATGGTGGTTTAAAAATTCCTGGTTTATATGCTATAACCAATACTGCACAAGCCTTAACCGAAGACAATCTATCACAATTTGATACTCGCAAAAAAGTTGATGGTCTTTTTGCTAATGCTAGTTTAGGATTTTGGAATACCTTATTCTTGGATGGATCTATTAGAACAGACCGTTCTTCTGCTTTACCAATTGACAATAATAGATATTGGTATCCATCCGGATCCATTAGCTTCTTGTTTTCAGAGTTAATTGACCAAGACTGGTTATCTTTTGGTAAACTAAGAGGGAATTATGCCCGAGTTGGTAACGATACAGACGCTTATCAATTGATTAACACATATGTTTTTAACCCTGGTTTTGGAGAAGCTTATATGGCAACATCTGAATTAACATCAAACAATCCGGAATTAAAAGCAGAAACCATGGAGGAAATAGAAGTAGGTTTAGAGGCTGCATTTCTAAAAAACAGAATTAGTTTTGATGTTTCTTACTACAATAGAAACACCTATGATTTGTTAACACCGGTTGACATTTCTTCAGGCTCTGGTTTTGGTGCATTATGGATGAATTCGGGTGATATTGAAAACAAAGGTATAGAGGCTCGTCTAACTATAGTTCCGATTAGATCAGAGAATTTCACTTGGGAAATGACTGCGAACTTTGCCAAAAACGACAATAAAGTTACCCGCATATCAGGTGATAATGAATTCTTACAATTAGGTTCTATGTGGAACATTCAGGTAGGAGCAACTCTTGGAGAAGCATTTGGAACCATAAGAGGCACAAATTACGTTTTTGACGATAATGGACATCGTTTAGTTGATGACAGACAAACTCTTGAAAATGGAAGTACAAACCCACATTATGGTCAATATCTATTTACTGATAATAACGAAGTTATCGGAAACATGAACCCTGATTGGACGGGAGGTTTAAGAAACACCTTAGCTTATAAAAATATAAGTTTAAGTTTCCTTATTGATGTCCAAAAAGGAGGAGATGTATTCTCTTTTGACACTTATTATGGTTATGCTACAGGTTTATATGATTTTACAGCAGGTCTGAATGATCTTGGTAATCCAGTCAGAAACCCATTAGATGAAGGTGGAGGAATTATTTTATCTGGTGTAAAATCTGACGGAACTCCGAATGATATTAGAGTAAGTGCCTCAGATGCCAATAACCCTTGGGGATACAGAAGCAATTTTGCACCTGAAGCCAATCACATTTATGATGCTTCATTCGTTAAACTAAGAAACGTGACTCTGTCATATTCTTTACCAGAAAGTCTCATAAAAAACACCTTTATTAAAAATTTCACAATTTCCGCAATAGGACGCAACCTATGGATTATCCATAAAAATGTTCCTTATTCAGATCCTGAAGCAGGCTTAAGCGCTGGTAATATACAAGGTATTCAAAGTGGTGCACACCCTACGTTTAGAGAGATTGGTGCAAGTGTGAAAATTGAATTCTAAAAATGAAAAAAATGAAAAAATACATAATAGCAATTTTAAGTATATTCCTGATGACCATGGGATGTACTGATGAAGATTACGCAAATCTGAATGAAGACCCGATAAACCCTTCTGAAGTACCCGCAGGATTTTTGTTTGCCAATGCGACAAAGACTATATTTGATCAAATGGGGAGCACAAGTGTAAATAGAAATGTTTTCAGACTTTTTGCACAATATTGGACTGAATGTCAATATACGACAGAGACCAATTATCAAATAGACAATAGATCATTACCCGATACTCATTGGGGAATATTCTACAGAGATGTTTTATTCGACTTAAAGAATGCAATAGAATTAGTTGAAAACCAGGAAATAACTACAGACTTCACTCCTGCTGTACAAGCTAATCAACTTGCTATCATCCGCATAGTGGAAGTGTATGCTTGGCAACAATTAGTTGATACCTTTGGAAACATTCCATACACCGAAGCTTTAATGGGGTCTGAAAATACAACTCCTGCTTATGACGACGCTCAGACTATTTATGATGATTTAATCTCTAAAATAAATTGGGCTTATGAGAACTTAGATAGTTCAGCAGTCGGGTTTGAAGACCAAGACATCGTTTATCATGATAATATTGAATCTTGGAAAAAATTAGCTTCAACTATAAAATTTAAAATTGGAATGAGATTAGCCGATCAAAATCCTTCTTTATCTCAAACCTTAGTAACTGAAGCTGTGAGCCAAGGGATTTTTTCTTCTAGTTCTGACTCTTTTTCATTACAGTATGAGAACAACAACACAAATGCCAATCCTTTGTACGCAGATTTATATCTAAGCGGTCGTCAAGATTTTGTACCTGCAAATACTTTTGTAGACAACCTGAATGAATTAGAAGATCCACGCAGATCTGTATTTTTCGACAGTAATCTTGTTGATGATGATGGAAATGTTTATTATGAAGGAGGAATATATGGTTCTTTAAATAATTATTCATTATTCACTCACATCGGTTCTTACTTTTACGCTCCAGACATCCCCGTTATTTTAATGGATTATTCAGAAATAGAATTCTTGTTGGCAGAAGCAGTAGAAAGAGGTTATAGTGTGGGCGGAAGTGCTGAAGAGCACTACAATAATGCGATTCGGGCTAATATGGAGTTTTGGGAGATTGAGGAAGCTGCAATTGACTCCTACCTCACTCAATCAAACGTAGCTTATTCCACCGCACCTGGCACATGGAAAGAAAAAATTGGTATGCAGTTTTGGATTGCTATGTATAATAGAGGCTTCGAAGGGTGGACTGTTTGGAGAAGATATGAGGCTCCTACATTAAACCTTCCAGCTGAATCAAATGCTGATATACCTGTTAGATTTACATATCCTGCAGAAGAACAAACTCTAAATGCAACAAACTGGAGTGCTGCCGCAAGTGCTATCGGTGGCGATAACTTATACACCAAATTATTCTGGGATGTAAACTAATCTCATTTAATAGAATTTAATAGAAAGCTGTCCAAATGGGCAGCTTTTTTAATTTTTAACAAATCTCGTTCTTCTTTCTTATTTTTGTATTGTATATTGAATCTCAAAATAACTTTTCATGATCAAAACAATCTTTGCCTCTTTTATCACAATGCTATTGCTAACTGGCTGCAATGAATGCACCAAGGAAGAAGACCTCATTCTTCGGGAAAAAGCATTGATTCAGAAAGAAAATCAGTTCGCCGAAAAAGAAGCCGAATACCTTTCACTCTTAAAATTCAAAGACAGTATTCAGTCAAGCATGGATTCGCTTGCCTACCAAACCTGGCCGGACAGCATTGCCGGAAAATGGAACAGCAAAACACTCTGTACCGAATCAAACTGTAACGATTATGTGATTGGAGACCAACGCGTTGATGTTTGGGTATTTGACCAAGACTCCACAGGACTTCACGCCCGCGTCCTAAACAACAAAAACGAGATCATTCGTACCTATCAGGCCAAATATTCACCACAAGGAATCCGCTTATTATTCGAAACCGATTCCCTGTCAACCCGAAAAGTCGTGATGAATGTAAACCTCGACCAAATTAAATCCGAAAAAATATCGGGAACCAGAACCATTACCATAGATGACAAATGTTCCGCCGTTTTCAACTTGGATTTAAACAGACCCAATTCAAAAGACTAAACCATACTAACCAAATTTCATACATGCTTTTATTGAACATTCATGATTTGAGCCTCCCCATTGCAGACCCTGTGCTGAAGTTTCTGCTGGTCTTAATCATTATACTTTTTGCACCACTTTTATTAAACAAAATCAAAGTTCCACATCTGCTGGGACTCATCATAGCAGGTGCTATCATTGGTCCGAACGGATTCAACGTTTTGTCCCGCGACAGCAGCATCGTAGTTACCGGAACTACAGGATTACTTTACATCATGTTCTTGGCAGGGCTCGAAATCGACATGGGGGATTTCAAAAAGAACAAATGGAAAAGCCTGACTTTCGGGATTTATACTTTTTTGGTTCCCCTCGGGTTAGGCTATCTGGGCGGATATTATTTACTCGGATTTTCACAGTTAACCGCCATACTTTTTGCCAGTTTATTTTCCTCGCATACGCTTATCGCCTATCCATTGGTCAGTAAATTGGGCGTAGCCAAAAACCGGGCTGTAAACATAACGGTAGGCGGAACGATGATAACAGACATCCTTGCCTTATTGGTTCTTGCTGCTTGTGTTGGAATGGCACAAGGAGAAGTTGGAAAAGAATTCTGGATCAAAATGTCGGTTTCCATATTCCTTTTCGGACTTGTTGTATTGCTAATTTTTCCCATCATCGCAAGATGGTTCTTCAAAAAAGTGGACGATAAAATTTCTCAATACATCTTTGTTCTTGTAATGATTTATCTGGCCGCCTTACTTGCAGAAGTTGCCGGTGTGGAAGCCATAATCGGGGCTTTCCTTGCAGGGCTTGCGCTCAACCGATTGATTCCGCATACCTCAACTTTGATGAACAGGGTCGAATTTGTGGGAAATGCGATTTTCATTCCTTTCTTTCTGATCAGCGTGGGAATGTTGATTGATTTCAAAGTATTTATCAGCAGTTGGGAAACCATTGCCGTTGCAGGAGTTATGATGGCTGCTTCCTTTGCCGGAAAATACCTTGCCGCAGTTGCCACTCAAAAAACCTTCCGACTAAGCAAAGAAGAAGGAAAGCTAATTTTCGGACTGAGCTCTGCATCTGCCGCCGCCACACTTGCCGCAGTTATGGTCGGATACAACATCATCATCTCTGAAACAGAGGCCGGGGAACCCATTCGTTTATTAAATGAACACGTTTTGAACGGAAGTATTTTATTGATTCTGGTTTCCTGTACCATTTCCTCTTTCATTTCTATGTCTAGTGCTGAAAAAATTGCTCAATCGGAAAATGAAGATACAGTAGCCGGAAAATCTGACGAAAAAGAAAGTATTTTATTGGCTTTGAATTATCCGGAAACAGTAGAACCTCTGGTAAATCTTGCGGTGATAACCAAATCAAAACATAATAAAGAAGGTGTTTACGCGCTAAACGTCATCAATGAAGAAAAAAATGAATCGTCTGTCAAAAATGCAGAAAAAATTCTGGCCGATTCCGTAAGTCAAGCAACCGCCGCAGAAGTTTCAATCCAGCCACTTACCCGTTATGACAACGATGTAATAAATGGAATCAACAATGTCATTAAAGAAAAGAAAATCACTGATTTATTTATAGGTTTAAATGCCGGAAAAGGTTTCTCTTCATCCTTTGTTTACAATCTTTACAATGGTTATCTGCAAAACGATAAAGCCAATATCTTTATTTACCATGCGGCCCAGCCCATTTCGACCATTACAAACCAAGTGGTAATCCTTCCGGCACATTCCCATACGGAACCCGGATTTTTTCACGCTTTACTGAGGGTTTGGAATATAGCGAGAAATACAGGTGCACGCGTTCATTTTTATGCAACCGAGCCCACAATTGCGGTTCTCAAAAAAATAATCAGAAAAGTCAATATAGAAGCAAAATTTTCCGTGATTAATACCTGGAAAGAATCAGAAGAAATCGCCAAA
>Ga0079224_100010338_pt1 | contig 12799 bp, 10 predicted proteins | sample Stecom2015_FD_80414 | JGI IMG/M metagenome (GOLD analysis project Ga0079224, IMG submission 80414) | Agricultural soil microbial communities from Utah to study Nitrogen management - Steer compost 2015 | ecosystem: Environmental > Terrestrial > Soil > Agricultural land | place: USA: Utah...
CGACTCGTGCCACGCGTTCGCGGCCGGCTACGACGTCGCGAGCGCCGAGGGGTACGAGGCGATGCTGGAGGCGGCGGAGGCCGCGTTCGGCCTGCGGCGTGTCGAGGCGATGCACCTCAACGACTCGAAGCACCCCCTGGGCAGCCGAAAGGACAGGCACGAGAACGTGGGGGAGGGGCTGATAGGCGAGGCGTTCTTCGCCCGCGTCCTCGCCGACGAACGTCTCGCGCACCTGCCGATGGTGCTCGAGACGCCGATGGGCGACGACGACCTCGGCCACGCTCGCGACATGGAGCGCCTCAGGCAGCTGCGTGGGTGAGCCCGACGGGGCGTGGCGCCCCGGCCCGGACCCGGCGCGCGCACGTGGCGGGCGCCGGGCGCTAAGGCGGACTACCTAGGCCGCACGTCGTCCCTGGGCCTGTCGTCGCGCCTGACGGTCACGTCGGGCGCGGTGGTCCTGCCGAGCTCGGGCAGCAGCGCCAGGCCGGCCAGCCCCACCAGCACGTAGATGATGGAGGAGATGGTGTTCTTCTCCCCGAAGTCGTTGCCCGTGATGGCCGCGACGAGGTCGAAGTTGAACAGGCCGACGAGCAGCCAGTTGATCGCCCCGATGATCACGAGCAGCAGCGCGACGGTACGTAGACCACCCATTTCTTGCTCCCTTCGCCAACGGGTCCGGAGTGGATCCGGTCCCCGTCCGCAGGGTAGAGGCGCCTCGTGAGAGCCGGTACCCGGTGACGGCCACAGCGAGGCGGTCGCCCAGGTAGACGGCGCGTTCGCGGCGCTCCCGGCCGGGAGGCCGGGCTTCTCCCTCAGGCCCCCAGGTACGCCGAGGCCACGCGTTCGTCGCGGGCCAGCTCGTCGGCGGGGGCCGAGAGGAGCACCGTGCCGGTCTCGAGCAGGTAGCCGTGGTCGGCCAGCCTCAGGGCGGCGCGCGCGTTCTGCTCGATCAGGAGGACCGTCGTACCGGCGTCGCGCAGGGCCGCCACGACGCGGAAGATCTCCTCCACGATCAGCGGCGCCAGGCCGAGGCTGGGCTCGTCGAGCAGCAGCAGGCGGGGGCGGGCCATCATGGCGCGTCCGATGGCCAGCATCTGCTGCTCGCCGCCGGACATCGTGCCGGCGAGCTGTCGCCGCCTGGCGGCGAGCTGGGGGAACGTGGCGTAGACCTGGTCGAGGGATGGCCTGAGGTCGCGCTCGCCGCCCAGGTAGCGCCGGTAGGCGCCGAGGCGCAGGTTGTCGTCGACGCTCAGGGCGGCGAACAGCTCGCGGCGCTCCGGCACGAGCACCACGCCGCGGCCCACCAGCCCCTCGGGGCTCGCCTGGGTGATGTCCTCGCCCTCGAGGAGCACGCGCCCCTCGGCCTTCGGCACCACGCCCACGACCGCGTTCACGAGGCTCGACTTGCCCGCGCCGTTCGCGCCGATCACCGTGACGAGCTGCCCGCGGCCGACGCTCAGGTCGACCTGGCTCAGGGCCTGCACCCCGCCGTACCTGACGCTCAGGCCCTCGACGGCCAGGAGCGGGGCCTCGCCGCGGGGCGCCGGCTCGCGGCGACCGGGCTGGCCGCCCTGCTCGCGGCCACGGGGACCGGGCTCGCCGCCGGGCGCTCCGCCGCCCCTCGGGTCGTCTGCGCTCATGCGACCTCCCGGCCCAGGTAGGCCTCGATGACCGCCGGGTCTCGCCGCACCTCGGCCGGCGTACCGGCGGCCAGGAGCTCGCCGTGGTTCATGACGACGATGCGGTCGGCCAGGTCCATGACCACGTCCATGTCGTGCTCGACCAGCAACACGGTGACGCCCTCGCCCTGCAGGCGCCGCACCAGCACCTTCAGGTCCTCCTTCTCGTGGCGCCGCAGGCCCGCGGCCGGCTCGTCGAGGAGCAGCAGCACCGGGTCGGCCATCAGCGCCCGCGCCACCTCCAGCAGGCGGAGCTTGCCGAGAGGCAGCGAGTCGGCGCGCGCGAACGGGTCGTCGCCCAGGCCCACGCGCCGGAGCTGCCGCAGGGCCTCGGCGCGCACGCGCTCCTCCTCCGCGCGGCCCAGACCCATCAGGCCGCTCCACAGGCCCGAGCTGGTGCGCGAGTAGGCGCCCAGCGCGACGTTCTCGAGCAAGCTCAGGCTCGGGCTGAGGTTCAGGTGCTGGAAGGTGCGCGCCAGCCCGAGGCGGGCGACCTGGTGGGGGTGCAGCCGCGCGATGTCGCGCCCGGCGAAGCGCACCCGACCCGCGTCCGGCCACAGCACGCCGGTGATGAGGTTGAACGCCGTGGTCTTGCCGGCGCCGTTGGGCCCGATGAGCCCCACGACCTCGCCCTGACCGACCTGGAACGACAGCCGGTTCACGGCGGTGAGGCCGCCGAACGACCGCGTCACGCCCTCCAGCTCGAGCAGCGGCCCGCTGGCCTGCACCCGCTCGCGCGGCGGCAGCGGCGGCGCGTCCTCGCGCACCGGCCGCTCGGGCTGGCGCGGCAGCAGCGCGTCGACCATGGGCACCAGCCCGCGCCGCGCGTACTGCAGGACCAGGACGAGGATGAAGCCGAAGGCGACGATCTCGTAGTTGCCGGTGCGCCCCAGGATGCCGGGCAGCACCTGCTGGAGCTGCTCCTTCAGCAGCACGAAGACGCTCGTGCCGGCCAGGGCGCCCCACACGCTGGTGAGCCCGCCGATCACGGCCATGATCAGGTAGTCGATGCTGGCGTTCAGCGAGGCGAGGTTCGGCACGATGAACAGCTCGCGGTAGGCGTGCAGTCCACCCGAGAGCGCGGCCAGCGCGGCCGCGGCGAGGAAGGTGATCATCTTGACGCGCTGCACGTCGACCCCGAAGCTCGCCGCCGCCACGGAGCCGGTCCGCAGGCTCTTGATCGCCCGCCCCAGCCGCGAGCGCATCAGGTTCGTCACCAGCCACAGCGTGAGCAGCACGGCGCCCCAGACGAGCACGTAGTACTCGCGGTCGCCGCGGATGGGGTCGCCCAGGAACGTGAGCGGCGGGATGCGGTTGCCGGTGGCGCTGCCGAAGCCGGTGTTGCCGCCGGTGACGGGGATCCAGTTGCGCAGCACGCCGGTGATCACCAGCCCCCAGGCGAGCGTGGCCAGGGCCAGGAAGTGGCCCTTCAGCCGCAGCGTGACCAGCCCGATGAGCCACGCTACGACCACGGAGGCGACGACCCCGGCGACCAAGGTGAGCCACGGGTTCACGCCGAACCGGCTGGCGAGGACGGCCGCCGTGTACGCGCCCGTGCCCACGAAGGCCGCCTGCCCCAGCGAGGCCAGGCCGGCGTAGCCGGTCAGCAGCACGAGGCCGAGGGCGACGAGCGAGTACATGCCGATGAGGTTCGCGAGGCGTAGGCCGAACGCGCCGGCCAGGTACGGCAGGGCGACGATCACGGCGAGGAACGCCAGGAAGAGGCCGCGGCGCAGCCAGGTCCCGACAGCGCCGGCGGGGGCGCGGCCCGCGCCGGAGGGGGCGGAGGGGGCGCGGCTCACTCGACGTGCTCCTCGAAGTCGACGTGCTGGAGCGAGCGCACCAGCAGCACGGGGATGATCAGCAGGAACACCAGGACGTCCTTGTAGGCCGAGGAGACGTAGAAGGCGCTGAACTGCTCGGCGACGCCGACGAACAGGGCGCCGACGACGGCGACGGCCGGGTTCGCCAGCCCGCCGATGATGGCGCCCACGAAGCCCTTGAGGCCGATGAGGAAACCGAAGTCGTAGGCCATCTTCGTGATCGGCGTGATGAGCACTCCGGCGACGGCGGCCAGGAAGACCGAGAGCGTGAACGCCGCCGAGCCCGCCCGCACGACCGAGATCCCCGAGAGCCTGGCGCCGAGCTTGTTCACGGCGGCGGCGCGCAGGGCCTTGCCGTGCAGCGTGCGGCCGAAGAACCACCACAGGCCGGCGAGCAGCAGGGCCGAGAGCGCCAGCAGCCACAGGTCCTGGTGGTCGAGGATCACCGGGCCGAGCCTGACGCGGCCCGAAGTGAAGGGCGGCAGCGTGTACGGCTGCGGCCCCCAGAACGCCAGGCCCAGGCCGGTGAGGGCGAGGTGCAGGCCGATGGTCATGATCAGGTAGACGAGCGCCGACGCCCGGGGCAGCGGCTGGATGATCACGCGGTAAGAGACGGGGCCGAGGGCCGTGGTCAGGGCCACGGCCACGGCTATGTACGCGACATAGGGGAGCTCGGCGCGGGCGGCGAGCAGGACGGCCAGGTAGGCGACCGCCGCGGCCGCCACGGGCCACAGGAGGCCGACCGCCGCGCGGCCGGCGCGGCGCTCGCGGGCGAAGCGCAAGGCGTCGTACACGGCCCAGAGGAGCAGGCCCGCCACCAGCAGGTAGACGGAGCCCGGCACGGCGCCCGCGCGCAGGCTCGCCACCGTGAGCGCCGAGATCATCACGAACTCGCCGATGGCGACGTTGATGACCCCGGTGACGGAGTAGAGGACGACGAGCCCGAGGGCCATGAGGGCGTATATGGCCCCGTTCGTGAGGCCCTCGAAGAAGAGGATCAGCGGGATGTCGAGCAAGCGGCCTCCGCTACGGGGCGTGAGCCTCGGTGGGCACCGTGGGGGCGGGCGCTACGCCAGCGCCCGCCCCTGATGCGCGCTCGCGGCCTACGAGCCCGTCGCCTGCCTCAGCGGGCGAGGGTCCAGTCGCCGCCCTGGATCTCGACGATCACGAGCGCCCGCTCGTCGAGCCCGAGGTGGTCCTCGGCGGTGTAGTCGAAGACGCCGCCGACGCCCACGAACGGGCCCATGTCCTCGAGCGCGTCGCGCAGGGCCTGCCTGACCGCGGCCGTGTCGTCCCAGTCCAGCTCGCCCTGCTCCATGGCGTGCAGCAGCGCCAGCTCGACGGCCTTCACGGCGTCCCAGGCGTGGCCGCCGAACGTGCTGGCCGTGCCCGCGCCGAACTGCGCCTCGTACTGCGCCACGTACTCGGCGGCGACGGGCCTGATCTCGCTGTCGTCGGGCAGCTCGTCGACCACGATCATGGGGCCGATGGGCAGGCGCACGCCGTTGGCGGCGTCGCCGGCCAGCTCGAGGAAGCTGGGGTTGCCCACGCCGTGGCTCACGTAGACCTGGCCCTCGTAGCCGCGGTTCGCCAGCTCCTCCACCACGAGCGCCGTGTCGCGCACGACGCCCCAGATCAGCACGGCGTCGGGCTGGCTGCGGACCGCCGAGAGGACCTGCGCCGTGACGTTCGTGTCCTGCCTGCCGTAGCGCTCGACCGCCACGACCTCGATGTCCGTCCCCGCGATGGCGGCGTTCAGCTCGTTCAGGCCGCCCTCGCCGTAGGCGTCGTCGATGCCCATGAAGGCCATGGTGCTCAGGCCTCTCTGCACCATGTCCCTCACGATGCCGCCGATCATCAGCCTGTCCGTCTGCGGCGTCTTGAAGACCCAGTAGCGCTCGTCGACGGGCTCGATGATCTCGGCCGCCGCGGCGAGGCTGATGTTCGGGACGCCGGCCTCCTGGACGGTGTCGATGATCGCCAGGCTGTTGGCCGAGATCGTGCAGCAGATGACGACGTGGACGTCCTCCTCCTGGATCAGGCGGTTGACGTTCGTCACGGCCTGGGCGGTGTCGGAGGCCGTGTCGAGGAAGACGATCTCCACGGGCACGCCGCCGATGCCGCCGGCCGCGTTGATCTGGTCCTGGAGCATGCGGAAGGTGTTCGCCTCGGGCTCGCCGAGCGCCGAGGCGGCACCGGTAGCGGCCGCCGCCGCGCCGATGCGCAGGGTCTGGGCGAGCGCCGTCGGGGTGAGGAGCAGCGCTAGGGCCAGCAACGTGGGCAACGTTCTTCTCATCCTCGTTCCTCCCTTGGTTCCGTCGACGGCGGCGCGAGTCACCTCGCCACCACCGGCCTTACCGGTAGCTGGGGCTGCCTGGGCTCCACGCCCTCCAGCGGGCTGCCCTCCTCGAACCAGCTCTTCGGGGCCGGGTGGCCCCAGAGCGTCTGGCGGCGCGGGTCGTCCAGCGACCACCTTATGGGCGCGAACTCCGGGTCCATGGTGCGGTAGTCGCCCGTGAAGAGCTCGATGCGGTGCCCGTCCGGGTCACGCAGGTAGAGGAAGAAGGCGTTCGAGATGCCGTGGCGTCCGGGGCCGCGCTCCAGCGCCGCCGTCCAGCCGGAGGCGGCCAGCACGTCGCAGGCGTGGATCACGTCCATCTCGCCGCGGACCCACAGCCCCACGTGGTGCAGGCGCGGGCCCAGGCCGTTGGTGAGGGCGATGTCGTGGACGTTCCCCTTACGGTGCAGCCACACCGCCCACAGCCGCGGCTCGACCTCCTCGGTCTCGGTGTACTCGCTGACGCGGAAGCCGAGCTCGCCCGCGAGCCAGTCGTAGGTCGCCTGCAGCTCGGCGGCGAAGCAGTTCACGTGGTCGAGGCGCTGCACGGCCGCGCCCCGGTACAGGTGGTAGTCCTGCAGGTGCCTGGCGACGGTCTCCTGCCGCTCGTAGAGGGCCAGCGGCACGCCGAACGGGTCGCGCACGTGCAGGGTGCGCCCCTGGCCGCGCGGGACCGCCTCCTCCACCGGCAGCCCGCGCGCGGCGAAGAAGGCCGCGGCGGCGTCCAGGTCCTCCTCGGCGCGCACTCGGAAGCCGATCCTCAGGCAGGAGCCCGGGCTCCGCCGCCGCAGCACCAGGCAGTGGTGGCCGGTGTCCTCCAGGCCGCGCAGCCACAGCGACTCGTCGTCCTGCGCCGTGACGACCATGCCCAGGGCCTCCTCGTAGAACGCCCGCGAGCGCTCCAGGTCGGCCACGCCCAGCTCGACGTGCGACACGCGCAGCACGTCGAACGGCGGCCTGGGGTTCGGAGGGGTGAGCGGCACGTCAGTCGGCCGCTCCCGCGGCCATGAGCTCCTCGCGCGGCTCGGCGGCGCGCTCCAGGAAGGCGTCGACGCGCTTCACGAGCGGCGCCAGGTCGTAGCCCTGGTAGAGCGCGCCCTGGGTCCGGACGGGGTCGCCGAAGAAGAACTTCTCGTAGAGGTTCTGCCGCCCGCCGAACGACGAGATCGTCATGTCCCAGGCCAGCCTGAAGAGCTGGATGCGCTCCTGGGCGGTGGCGTTCGAGGCCTGCAGGAAGCGGTCGATGGCGTCGGCCATCGGGCCCGACTGGTCGGCCTCGGTGGGGATCATGATGAGGCCGCTGGCCGAGAGGAGCTGCAGCACCTCCACCATGCGCGGGTAGACCTGCGGGAAGTAGTTGCGCGCGGCGTTCAGCGCGTCCTTGCCCGGGGTCATCGTGCCCCAGCGGTCGAGCTCGGCCGTCTCCTCGGCCTGCGTCCGCAGCGCCTTGAGGACCTCGAGGACGATGATCAGCTCGGCCATCTTCTGCTGGACGTGCTGGAACTGGTCGGAGCCGATGGCGTCGACGACCTTCTTGGCCACGCCCAGGAACGCCTCGGTCTTGGCGATCTTCACGTTCACGACCTGGTGGGCCATGTGCAGCACCGCCCCGGTCTCCTGGTAGGCCCGGTTCGCCAGCCGCACGTCGTTCATGAGGAAGACGCGGTCCCACGGCACCAGCACGTCGTCGAAGACGACCAGGGCGTCCATCTCGTCGAACCGCGAGCCCAACGGGTGGTCGCGGTGGCTGCGGCCCAGGTCGAGCGGTTCGCGCCCCACGAACGACAGGCCCGGCGTGTCGCACGGCACGGCGAACGCCAGGGCGTAGCGCGTCAGCTCCTCCTGCTCCTTGAGGACCGTGGAGGGGAAGATCAGGATCTCGTCGGCGATGGGCAAGGTCGCCAGCATGCGCGCGCCGCGCACGACTATGCCCTCCTCGGTCTCCTGCACCAGCCCCAGCGCGATGTAGGGGTCGGGGAGCTGGTCGGCGCGCACGCTGCGGTTCACCTGCGGGTTCGTGAGCGCGTGCGTGAGGCAGAGGTCGTTGTCGCGCACGTAGCGGTAGTAGTTCTTGACGTTCTCGCCGAAGCGCGGGTCGTTCTGCGCGAAGTAGTCGGCGGCCCGCGCGGCGGCCATCAGGTTCACGTTCAGGTAGTCGGGGCTGCGCCCGATGAAGCCGAGGCTGTGGTCCGCCCACACCTTGTGCATCCGCGAGCGGCGCCTCAGGTCCTCCTTCGTCCTCGTCTCGAGGAAGCTGGTGCCCACGCGCCCCACGCCCTCGACCTCGTAGGTCATGACGTCCACGAGGTCGCGGCGGTGCTGCAGGTCGTAGAGCTCGGCTATCGACCGCGCGATCCCGGCGGTGGCCGGGTGCGTGGTGGGGTCCTTGACCCGCTCGCCGTTCAGGTAGATGGTCGGAGGTCGCCTCCGCAGCCCCTCCAGGAACTCCTTGCCGGTGCGTGCCGCCATCGCTACTTCCTCCCCTCAGCTGCCCAGCCGGGGCACGCGGTGCTCCCCCAGCGCCACGGCGATGTTCTGCGTCTCCATGTAGAAGTCGAAGCTGTAGTCGCCGCCGTCCCTGCCGATGCCGCTGGCCTTCATGCCGCCGAACGGCGTGGGCAGGTGGCGCACGTTGTGCGAGTTCACCCACACCATCCCCACGTCGAGCGCCTGGGCGAAGCGGTGCGCGCGGGCGACGTCGCGGGTCCAGACGTAGGCGGCCAGGCCGTAGTCGACGTCGTTCGCGATGGCCAGGGCCTCGGCCTCGTCCTCGAAGGGTATGGCCGTGAGCACGGGCCCGAAGATCTCCTCGCGGGCCACGCGCGCGCTCGGGGCGGCCCCCTTGAGGAGCGTGGGCGCCACGTACAGGGGCCCCACGTCCGCGAGCGCCCTGCCCCCCGCCGCCACCTCGACGCCCTCCTGCTCGGCGACGTCGAAGTACGAGGTCACCTTGGCGAGGTGGTCGGGGTGGATCAGCGGCCCCACCTCGGTGGCGGGGTCGAACGGGTCGCCGACCCTGATGCTGCGGGCGCGCTCGGCCAGGGCGGCCGTGAACCGGTCGTAGACCCCGCGCTGCACCAGCACGCGCGAGCCCGACGTGCAGCGCTCGCCGTTGAGGCTGTAGATCATGAACGTCACGGCGTCGACGGCCCGCTCCAGGTCGGCGTCCTCGAACACGACGGCGGGGTTCTTGCCGCCCAGCTCGAAGTGCACGCGCTTGAGGGTGGGCGCGCCCTGCGCCATGATCCGGGCGCCGGTGGCGCTCTCGCCCACGAAGGCGATGGCCTTGATGGCCGGGTGCTCGGTGACGGCCCTGCCGGCCGACTCGCCGAGCCCGTTCACGACGTTCAGCACGCCCGGCGGCAGCCCGGCCTCCAGCGCGAGCTGCGCCAGGCGGGCGCCGGAGAGCGGCGCCCACTCGGCCGGCTTGTGCACCACGGTGCAGCCGGCGGCGAGGGCGGGCGCGACCTTCCAGGTCGAGAGCATGAACGGCGTGTTCCACGGCGTGATCACGCCCACCGGCCCGATGGGCTTGCGGGTCGTGTAGTTCAGCAGCTCGGGCGTGGGCAGGCTCAGGCCGTCGCGGGCGCCGGGCGCGCGCTCGGCGAAGAACCTGAAGTTCTCGGCGCCGCGGGCCGCCGCCTGGCGCATGAAACGCAGCGGCTGGCCCGTGTCGACGACCTCGAGTAGCGCGATCTCCTCGGCGTGCTCCTCGATGAGGTCGGCCAGGCGCAGCAGGAGGCGTTTGCGCTCGTGCGGGTCGAGGGCGGCCCAGGCGGGGAAGGCCCGCGCCGCGGCTCGCGCGGCGTCGTCGACGTCGGCCGCGTCGGACGAGGCCACCCGCGCCAGCTCGCGCCCGTCCGACGGGCTCCGCGTGGCGAACGTCTCTCCGGACCGGGCCGGGCGCCACTCGCCGCCCACGAGGTTGCCCACGGACCCGCCGCCCGCCGTGGCCGACAGGCGGGAGACGGCCTGTAGCGCAGCCTCGCGGCGGGCGTCGACACTGACGGCTCCGGAGGTCACGACCGCCACCTCGCACGGCCGCGCGGGCTGTCCGCGGACCTCGGCGGCGACGCGCCGCTCACGCTCTCGCCTCCGCCGCACCGGTGCTCGCGGCCGCGAGGTCCTCCTCGGCCACGACGGGGTTCTCCAGCGCCGGCAGGTCGCCTACCTCACAGCGCAGCACGTCGCCGGCGTGGACGTGGCTGATGCCCTTGGGCGTGCCGGTGAGGAGCACGTCGCCCGGGCGGAGCGTCATGAACTCGCTCACGTAGGCGATGAGGTCGGCGACGGTGTGCACCATGTCGCGCGTGCTGCCCTCCTGCCGCAACTCGCCGTTCACGTAGGTGCGGACCGCCAGGTCCTGCGGGTCGGGCACGCGCGCGGCGGGCACGACGAACGGGCCCATGGGCAGGAAGGTGTCGAAGTTCTTCGGCTTGATGGGCGGCCTGAAGTGGTCGATGACGAAGTCGCGCACCACCAGGTCGTTGGCGATGGTGTAGCCGGCCACGTGCGCCAGCGCGTCCTCGGCCCTGACGCGGCGGGCCGGCCGGCCCATCACCACGGCCAGCTCGGTCTCGTAGTGCATGAAGCGGATGCCGCGCGGGCGCACGACCGGCTGCCTGTGACCCACCATGGCGTTGGCGAACTTCGGGAACAGCGCGGGCTGGTCGGGCTGGGCCAGGTCCAGCTCGGCGGCGTGGTCGCGGTAGTTGAGCGCGATGGCGATGACCGTGCGCGCGTCCACGGGAGGCAGCCAGGTGAGCCTGCCCTCGTCGAGCGGCTCGCCCGCGACGGACGTGACGGAGCCGTCGTCCTGCAGGACCACGGCGACCTCGCGTCCGCCGGCCACGGCGCGACCCCAAGGCAGACCGGAGACGGAGCCGAGGCCGAGGGCGCCCAGGACGGCGGGGTCGCCGGTCACGGGGTGGACGCCTCCGCCCGCGCCTCGTCGCCCACGAGGCCGTAGCGCCTCAGGGTGGCCACCAGCTTGGCCTCGTTCTCGGGCATCATCGGCCCCAGGGGCAGGCGCCAGCGCGCCTCGCACAGTCCCATCAGCGACAGCGCCGTCTTCAGCGGGACCGGGTTCACCTCGATGAAGAGGACGTCGTTCAGCTCGAGCATCTCGTAGTGGAGGTCGCGGGCCTCGTCCCAGCGCCCCGCGGCGGCCAGGTCGTAGATGCGCGCCACCTGTCGCGGCGCCACCACGCCCGTGGCGCTGATGTGCCCGCTGCCCCCGAGCGTCAGCATGGGGTAGGTCATGGTCTCGGCGCCGCAGTAGACGGCGAAGTCGCGCCCGGCCTCGACGAACGTGTAGGAGACGTCGTCGAGGTTCTTCGTCGCGTGCTTCACGCCCACGACGTTCGGGTGGTCGCGCCGGAGGCGGCCCATCGTCCTGGGCGCGATGTCCACGGCCGCGCGGCCTGGGATGTTGTAGAGGATCACCGGTACCTGGGGGTCGACGGCGGCGACCTCCCTGGCGACCCGGGCGAAGTACTCGTAGAGGCCGTTCTGGTTCGGCCTGACGTAGTAGGGCGCGATGACGAGGACGCCGTCCACGCCCAGCTCCACGGCGTGCCTCGTCAGCTCCAGGGTCTCGTCTACGTTGTTCGAGCCCGTGCCGGGCACGAACGGCACGCGCCCGGCGACCTTCTCCTTGACGAACTCCACCACGGCCTTGCGCTCGTCGCGCGTCAGCGAGCTGGGCTCGCCCGTCGTGCCGGTGCACGAGAGCCCGTGGCTGCCGCTCTCGATCTGGAACTCGATGAGCCTCTCCAGCGCGTCCCAGTCGATACGCGCGTCGTCGCCCCTGAAGGGGGTCGGGAGAGGGACGATCGAGCCTCTAGGTACCCGCATGCGCCTCCCGAGTGAGGTCCCCGCCCGGCCGAACGTCGTGCCGGGCGAGCTAGAGCCGGTTGTCGATGGCTAGACCTTACGGCGGGCGGGGGCGGGCGACAATCGTAGCGGCCTACAAGCCGGCTGCACCGACTTGTAGGCCGTCACAGTGATGCTCGATCACGTTGTTCTCCTCGGGCCTTCCGCCGCTGGGCGCCGCGCCCCGTGGGCCACGAGGCTGGACGGCCCGAGGCCGCGGCGTCGAAGGCTCAGGCCGCGGGGCGGAACGCCTCCGGGCGCCGCGCCAGACCGGCCAGGAGCCTGACCGTGGCCTCGGTGCCCTGCCCGAGCATGCTCACCCGGTAGAACTCGTTCGGCGCGTGCGGGCCGTTGTCGGGCTCGCTGAAGGCGAAGTACAGGCACCAGATGCCCATCTCCGACTGGAACTGCTCGGCCACGGGCACGGTGCCGCCGGTCCAGACGGGGAACGGGGAGCGACCGAACACGGCGCTCATGGCGTCCGCCGCCACGGCCAGCGCCGGGTGGTCGAGCGGCATCTGGTACGGCCGGCCGCTGCCGGGCAGCAGCGTGAGCGTCGCCCTCACGCCGGGCGGCGTGTGGCGCTCCACGTGCCTCTCGATGGCCCGGAACACGGCCTCCGGCTCCTGGCCGACGACGAGGCGGCAGGTGATCTTCGCGAAGGCGCGGTTCGGGAGCACGGTCTTCACGCCGGCGCCCTGGTAGCCGCCGCCGATGCCGTTGACCTCCAGCGTCGGCCGCACGGTGCGGCGCTCCTCGGGGGTGTAGTCGGGGTCGCCCCACCACTCGGTCAGGCCCAGCTGCCTGAGCTCCGCCTCCTCGTCGAGCGGCAGCTCGCCCAGCGCTCGCCTCACGTCCGGCGCCAGCGGGGGCACGCCGTCCTCGAACCCCTCGACGACGACGCGGCCCTCGTCGCCGTGGAAGCTCGCCACGATGCGCGCGAGGGCGCTGAGGGGGTTCGCCACGGCGCCGCCGGACATGCCCGAGGGCAAGTCGGTGGAGGCGCCCTCCGCGACCAGCCCGGCGCCCACCCGCCCGCCCGACCCCACCGTCACCGACGGGCAGCCGACGCCGACGCTGCCCCC
>Ga0079224_100010339_pt1 | contig 12798 bp, 8 predicted proteins | sample Stecom2015_FD_80414 | JGI IMG/M metagenome (GOLD analysis project Ga0079224, IMG submission 80414) | Agricultural soil microbial communities from Utah to study Nitrogen management - Steer compost 2015 | ecosystem: Environmental > Terrestrial > Soil > Agricultural land | place: USA: Utah...
CGATCTCAATGAACCTATGGAGCTCGCGGTAGCACCTGACGGAAAGGTGTTCTTTATAGAACGTCATGGTCAATTTTCGAAATATGATCCGAATGATGGACAAACTACCTTGATTCATACGTTTACTTTGTTGCCGGAAGATCCGGATGAGGTGTATGGTAATGGACTTATGGGCTTAACGCTCGACCCAAATTTTCAAAAAAATAGGTTTGTATATGTGTACTACACGCCAGACAAGCTACCAGCACGTCAAAGTCTTTCCCGTTTTGTGTTGAAAGAAAACGATGAGTTGGATCTTTCTTCTGAAACCGTTATCCTCGAAATCCCAATCGAACGTGAAGTCAGTGCGCATACAGGTGGTTCTTTAGCATGGGATAAAGATGGGAACCTATATCTTTCAACAGGCGACAATACCGTTCCCTTCGCTTCTGGGGGGTATGCGCCTATTGACGAGATTGAAGGGCGGATTACCTTTGACGCGCAACGGTCTTCGGGAAACACAAATGATTTGCGCGGAAAGGTTTTAAGAATACATCCTGAAGCAGACGGTACTTATACGATTCCTAAAGGTAATCTTTTCCCAGAAGGGACAGAAGGAACAAGACCTGAGATTTATGTGATGGGTACGAGAAATCCGTACCGTATTTCCGTAGATCAAGAAACATCTATCCTCTATTGGGGTGAAGTTGGTCCAGATGCAGGAAATGACGGTGATAATGGTCCACGGGGCTATGACGAAGTTAACCAAGCAAAGCAGGCGGGTAACTATGGTTGGCCGTATTTCGTAGGCGATAGTAAGCCGTATCCTGATTATAATTTTGAGACTAAGGAGCTGGGCGAATTGTTCAATGCTGAAAAACCGATCAATGAGTCGGTAAACAATACCGGTCTGCGGGAATTGCCGCCAGCGCAAAAGGCTTTGATCTGGTACCCTTATCAGCAATCAGCAGAATTCCCTCTCGTGGGCGAAGGAGGGAGAAATGCGATGGCCGGACCGGTTTATCATTTCGATGAGAACCTGGAGTCATCCGTTAAATTTCCTAAATATTACGACAAGGCGCTATTCATTTATGATTGGATGAGAAGTTGGGTCTTCGCTGTGCGTCTTGATGAAGATTATAATTTTGTGAGCATGGAGCGTTTCATGGAAACAAATGGCGATTTTAGAAGGCCAATGGATCTTGAAATGGGACCAGACGGGGCTTTCTATATGTTGGAATATGGCTCGGTTTATGGAATAGACAATGTTGATGCAAGACTAGTGCGCATCGAATATAATGGAGGGAATCGTGCGCCGGAATCGTATCCGACAGCTTCCGATACAGTGGGAATCGCCCCGCTAACCGTTAAATTTAGCGGTGAAAATAATTACGATCCCGATTCAGACGATGAGCACAGCTATCAGTGGATTTTCGAAGGAACAGAAGTACAATCTACAGAAGCTTCTCCGTCGTACACCTTTGAGAAAAATGGGGTTTATCAGGTTAGGCAGATTGTCACCGATGCAGCTGGAGCTGAATCAACGGGGATTATAGAAATAAAAGTAGGCAACACCCTGCCAGAGGTTAATATTCAGACCAACGGCAATAGAAGTTTCTTCTTTGATGATAAAACTTTACCTTACGAGGTGAGTGTGAAAGATGCAGAAGACGAGGAGATTGTTGAAGATAGGGTGCATATCAGCTTTGCTTATGTGCCAATGGTGTCAAGACAGGAAAACACACCGGGTCATCAGATGCCTGTACCCGTTCCTTTGGGTGAGAGCCTAATTCGTGCAAGTGATTGCCAGGCCTGTCATCAATGGACAGAAGAGTCTGTAGGACCAAATTTTGTTCAGATCGCTCAGCGCTATGAGAATCAGGATGTCGTAGATCAACTAGCCGATAAGATCATCAAAGGTGGTAGTGGCAATTGGGGGCAACACTATATGAACGGGCATCCTCAGGTATCACAAAATGATGCGAAGGAAATGGTTCGTTACATACTATCCCTCGCCGGCCAAGCTGAACTGTTTGATTTGCCAATGAAAGGCTCGGTAGCACTGAATAAACATCAAGATCAAGGAAAAAGAGGACGCTACGTTCTGAAGGCTTCTTACACAGATGGAGGAGGGGCGATTGTTCCATTAACAGGAACGGACGCATTGGTATTACGATCAAATATGGTTGAGGCTGAGGATGCTGATGAGGTAGATCGCATAGGTCGAACCGACAAACAGTTGGGTAGCATTCATAACGGATCTTGGTTTATGTTGAAACAAATTGATTTGACGGGTATTAAGCAAATCAGCTACTTCTATTCTTCTTTGAATATTGATGCTACCTTAGAAGTTCGGGTGGGTTCACCAACGGGGGAAGTAATAAGCACCCTCGATTACAAGAATACGGGCGACTGGAGCAAATTCATAAAAGTAAGCACTCCGGTAAAAGATCCGGGTGGAATCAATGACCTGTATTTTGTTTTCAAAAAAGATCAAGAGCCGAACGAGCATATGTTTACGTTGGATTGGTTGACTTTTGATCGGTGATTGATTTAATCTTTTATCTTTGCAAAAAAAAACTATAAAGATTAAATGTTCTCTATATTCAATAAAAAGACAAGCTTTTCTATTGGTGAAATCCTGAAAACGGATATGCATTCGCATATCCTCCCAGGGATAGATGATGGAGCAGATCAAGTTGAGGATTCAATCGAGTTAATCGATGGCCTTATTCAGTTAGGCTACCAGAAATTGATTGCAACCCCTCATGTGATTAGTGATATACATCCTAATACGCCTGATAGTATCGAAAGTGCCTGGCAGCTTCTTCAGGCCGAACTAAACGAAAAAGGAGGATATACAATACCGATTAGTTTTGCAGCTGAATACATGTTGGATGAAAACTTTCCAGCCTTGGTAGAAGCAAAAAAGCTGCTGACTATGGGTAATAACATCGTTCTGATTGAAACAATGTTTATGGATACACCGCCTAATCTCGAAAATATTCTTTTTCAACTCCAGACTCATGGTTACCAACCATTGCTTGCACACCCTGAACGTTACCATTATGTAGACAAAAGCTTCTCGAGACTAGAGCCGTTTTTAGATAGACATTGTCTGTTGCAATGCAATGCACTTTCGTTTATCGGCTATTATGGAAAGAGGGAGCAAGAAATAGCTCTTCGTCTATTGGATGCTAAGATGATCGACTATATCGGCACGGATATGCATCATACACGTCATCTTAAGAATATGCAGCACTTTTCGGTCCCTTCAAAAGTTGCCACCCAACTAGAAGAAATCGAATACAAAAATCAACAATTATAATATATCCAGTAATTAGGTGATACCTGATAATATCGCTTAATTACCGGATATATTGCGATGACATGAAAGCTATTTTGATTTTAACGCTTCGGTAAGAGATTGAAGGGAAGCGATTAACTCTTCTAAACGCTTTTCCTGACGTTTATCACGTGTTGCTAAGCGTTTTTCAATAGCGTGTTCTTCTTTGATCGTCAATTCCCGGACATGGTTCAATTTTGCTAGCGTACTGGCTGCTAGTTCGTCCAGAGCCTTTTGTAAAGCATGGTCTACATTGATGACGGCGTCTGCCATGTATTTTTTCCGAGTCTCTATTTCCCTTAAATCTGAATGAAGTACCTCGATCATCTGCTTGTTCAATTCAATGTTGCTATCAACTGAATTGGAAATCTTTTCAAGCGCTGTAGATTGTTTTTCGCGTGTTTGCAAGTTAGCGTTTAGGGTTTTCATACCTTCAACCAATGCATTCGTCTGTTTCAGGTATTCGTGTAACTTGTCAAATTCCTTGCTACTGGTTCTTATCTCCTGAATAACCTTAATATTGTGTTCGCTTAACTCGCTCAGGTCCGTGCTCTTTAGTTCCTTCATATAATCCGCCTGCTGCTGGAAAGCACTTTTCATCTCCTGAATAATTTGGTGAAAAGCCCCTGTACTTTTTTCAAAACGGTTCGTAAATGTTTCCATTTTGCTCTGCAGCGCATAGATACTCGACGTAATGTTATGAGATAGCTGCTGATTCATTTCTTGATTAATGAAATCATAGATAGCCATTTTCTGTTGTTCATTTTGAGCAGCAGCCTTTCGGTAAATAAATCCCCAGGATATGACACTGAGCAAAAAGCCGAAAATGCTGATCACCAAAGCAATTTTCAAAACCGAAAACAACGTCGTTAAAGTTTTCGTATCTAACGAGCTTACCGATGGTACACTTAAAAATGCGATGACTAAGATCACCAATGCCGCAACCAGCCCTATGTACAGAGGCAGCGTTACATTATTTTTAATGTCTTTATCAAGCGCATCTGACTTTCGGTCAATCAACCCTTTCAATTGATTGAAGTCACCGATCAAACCACGGTTCTTTAGCAGATAATTATTTACTTGCGTAATTAGCGTCTTTTTGTCTTTCGGCCAGCTCTTTGGCGCTTCAATTAATTTTACTTCGATATATCCCATCCTCTTATTTTTCTTCCGAGCGAATCAAATGTTCAAAGAAACTTTCTTCAGAAATCCGTTGTTCCGGACTTACTACGTGTTTGTGCTTCTTTAGCAGCACCTCTTCTGAATCAAGGTTGTCTTGATCAGGAACAAACACTTTAACTGTTTTTAAATCCTTTACTGGAGGAACCAACCTTGTCAATGATTTGCTTTGACTCAGTGTTTTCAAAAAGAAATACAGCTGCATTCCCACCGCTATCAACCCGATTCCTATAACAATTGCAATCATCGTTGTTTTATTTATTAAAATTTACCTTATTAAGAGTACATGACTACCGCCTTTTGCCTTACAATCCAGCTGCCAGTGGTTTTTTCCGCCAATCCCTTACGCAGGGTCACCACCTTTTTACTATCAGGCGTTACATCGTTTTCCTCATCGCACACGGGTTCGATATACGACTGTGAGAAGTTTAATGCATCACGCGTACCCTGCTCATCACTTTCAAATTCAAATTCTGCCTCTGATTCGTTCAAAGGTATAAAGTGATAGATGGAAACGGAAGGTAAGAAGCGCTCACTATACGAAGCGCTGTTAAAGCTCCCGTCTTTATTTGGGGTCGACATGTAAAAGTCTCTTAAGACTGGTTTTTCTTCTTTCGGCGCTTGCTTTTGCGGACTTTGATGGAGTAGGTTGATTGTATCTTGTGCCATCTTTTCCAATTCAGTTTGTAAGGCGAGCATCGTCTCTGTCAATTTCTTGATCTCATGGTCCTTCTTTGCCATGTCCAATTCCAAATCCTCCACTTTTTTTTCCAGTGGTTTGGCATATTTATTTTTCATCGCCTGTTGTGTCAAATAACCCTGGATGATAATCAGGAAGACAACAACGATGGCCGGTAATATCGTGGTTATAAAATCCATGTTCAGTTAATTATCTTAATATAACGTATAAACTTTCAAATGCGTCTACTGAGCAAGCTCTTCTTCGTAGATATCGTATGCCAACTTGTTCAGTCCGCCCACCAGCGGGTAAAAGAATAAACTTTCTGAAATTTCTACAGATTGGTCTTCGATCAGTTCTTTCTGCTGCTGCTCAATACCCAGCAGTAAATATTCCTTTGCCTTGCTGGTTAAGATTGTTTTAGCCAATTTGATCGTGGACGGATTAGCGCCAAATTCTTTCGAAAAATTTAAATTCTTATGCAGCCTGAAGAACATCTCTACAAAGTTTTTATACTCTGATAGTATATTGTTTATCAACTCATTCGTTATATCTGAATAATCCAATGGTTTATCCTCTAAAAGTGTATTGTTTACATCGCCGAGCAGCACTGATTTGATATCGTCGATGTCGATATCCTCATCGATCATCAAACCGCCCTTACAGGTAATTTCCTTCGGATTCTCATATTGTTTCAGGTCGATAAATCCGCTCATCGGGTGCGCCGCTTTGTTCGCAGCCAAAGCATCGGCTGAAGCCGCTAAAATGTCTTGCTCTTCAGTCGGTCGGTCGTCGCCTGTTTGTTGCTCATCATCTGATCCTTCCTCCGCAGCCTGATAAATATCCAGGAAAATTGCTTCTGTCAACTTACTTAAGCCTTTCAATTTCGGTCTCGGGTCGGCAAAGTCGATCACTTTAGAGCCCGTCCCGGAAAATGTGATGTAGGCTGGCATTTCCAGTCCCTTTGCCTTCATCAGTTTAGCCAGGTGGTAGATAATGGCAGAATAGAAAATCAAAAATACAATTCGAAAGTCAGCATCCTGTCTCAATTCTTTGGCAAAAGAAGCATCGATGTTCCGTTTTGAAGATCCCGGTTGTTTTCCAATGAGAAAAAGAAACCGGCAATGTCGTCTGAGCGCTGTAGCTTCGGTAAATAGTACGATACAATTCCCAAATCCTTAAACTTTTCGGTGTATTTTTTCACGAAGCCGTTCAGTGCAGGGTTCGAATTGTAGCCATCCCCAAAAATTGTGTTAGCTGCGAAACGCATAGATGTCAATACTTCAGGACGGTTTTTTGTGTAAACCACCATGTCGGATGTCCCTCCACCAATATCGATTGATACAACCGGTCTTTCAGTAGCTGTTACCCCCAATCGGTTCTTAAAGTAATAGAACGGTGCGATCGACTCAGAAAGTTTCATTGGTGAACGTTTATTCGTTACGTAGCGGTTGAATAGGTTCTCCCACTTAAATTCCATCATGCCGATTTTAAACGGCAACATGCTGGAAGGGTAGAACCAAACCAGATCCGTCTGATCCGGATCACCTCCATTCAAGATCACTTTGTTCCGAATCAATAGCATTAGGTTCTCAAAATAGGCATCAACCTTTTTGAGTTCTTTTGTATTTGCTTTGAAATCCGACCATTTCAGGTTTGTGTCAAACTTAACATTCTTCGGTATCAGCTCCTTCTCATAAGTAAAAGACAAATTCAGATCAGCTAAAGCGTATGTTGAACTTGAAAAATCCGTCGCATCATTGTAGTGGATTGCAGTACGTGTAGGGAAGGAGTGCTGCAGTTTCCGGCCCACTTTAAGAGGTAAAAACTCATGGGGTAGTGTTAATATCAGCGCCGTAGCGCCTGTTCCCGAAAGGGATATATCGTTTTCCTCAACTTTTGGATCATGTAGGCTCGCCATTTGCAGATCTTCATCTGTAATTTCAAAAGGCTGCGGATCCATGTCATTTTTACGGTATTCGACATGTGTATTGGTTGTTCCGAAATCGACAGCAAAAGTAAACTTATCGGCTCCCGGTTCGATTTCTTTAAACAAAGGTAGTACGATCCCTTGGTGGCCGGCACCATCGCTAAGCGCCATATAGTCAAAGCCATCTTCCAGAACATAGAAGTGCGAACTAAGCCCATCTGCAGATTTCTTCGACCGGTTCTTTTCTGCTTTTACCTTCGTTTCTCTGCTCTCACCCAGACTAGAAGTTTCTTCGGAGCGATTCTTATAAAACTTCAATGAATACTTTCGCGATTTGGTCAATGGTAACACATCCCGATCCATGAGCGCAACGCGATAAACCTGATTGTACTCCTTTGGCAATCGATAAAAAGGGAAAGTCGTTAAGCTAAACTGATTCTCTACAATAATACCTTTATTGTTTTCAATATCAGCTTTTTCTATACTTAAGTCATTGCTTGACGGGTAGTAGATACGTTGGAATGAAACGGAACCTTTCTTCACCGGAATTCTTAAGGTCACCGTCACCCCACCGCCAGCTCCAAGGCGCATCTCAAAGACCGGTTGACCATTGGCCGTATGACCTGTCAGGAAGTTCGTATCGAAATAATCAAAAAACTCTCTCTTCAATGGCAACAGGAAGCCTTTTGTGAACGACTTTTCTGCTGTAAGATTCCCATCGAAATAGGCCGACTTCTGAAGCGGGTAAACCGTCCGGATCAAATAGGGCTCTAATAAATCCGAGATGGTAAGGTAGGGGTATTGATCACCAACAAAAGGTAGTTTTCTTTCACTTAAATCGTTCGCATCAACATGGGGTGCCTTTAAGTTAGCGTCCCAATAATCAGTTGTATATTGCAGGCGATTTGTGAATTTTTCATTCGGCAAAACCAAGGGTTTTAATCCCTCGTATTTGTCAGAAGCGATTACAAAATCAGATTGCTCAGCAATATTGGTGGGTTTCGCGACCTTTTTCCGTAAAGGAAAGCCCAGTACCTCCACCATATTTCCATCCCCGCCGATTGTAATCGGCGTATAAGCATTATTAAAATCAGCCTCTGTTGCATCCTGAACCGCCTGCTTTACATCGCCACGCAGTTGCCCGTAATTTTCATTGAGATAGCCATCCAGTTCTTTAAATTTCGTTTGAAAGCCCGGGAAGTGCTTCTGCAAACCGAACATGTATTTTTGGAACTCGATGTCGCGCTGATAAAGCGGTTGGTAGAGCGTTGAAAACACACGTTTAATACCAAACTGGATATTTACATAACTCAGATCGTTTGCTGAAGTAAAGAATAAAGTGGATGGGGACGTACCACCGATGATATTCATCTTATGCGGCCCTCCCTGATAGTAATTTAGCAAATAGATGCTGTTCAGTTGGTCGAAATTATGGGCATCCCGATCCTGATCCAGGTAGAGCTTCAGTGTTTCGCCCAAGCGCTTATGCTTCGGGTTTGAAGAGTTCAATAATTGGTTGAGATCCTGACTCCGGTCCCAAACAACCAATTTTAATCGATCCTGAAAGCGATCAAGATTAAAGAACAACTCAGCGACATCCAGTGTATCTGAGACCATCTTATGAAAAATAGAATCACCATCGATGTTTCGACTCTCGTTCAAGCGCCTGAATGCAGTTTGAATCAGGTCCATACGAGCGAAAGGGCTCGGTATCGACGTGATCTCTCTGCTAGCCGATTCCCCGGCAGGATCCTGAATAGCATTGATGGCATTGCTGCCATAAGCTTCCGTAACCTGCCAGTCCTCAATATTATTATTACCGTTATGAAATCTAAAAACTTTTGACATGTCGTCTTCTGATTTTTCGCTTAATACTTATCCGAATTTCTCCCTTGTCACGTCCTCTAAAGCTTTGTCAAACAACTCAATGAAGAATGTGTCCTGACTTTTCGCTTTAACCTTAGGCTCCGTCCTCGAAAGTACATAATCGACTCGAGAGTAGTTAGATCCCCGTTCAAACAGCCCTTTTTTTGCTTTCGTTCCCGCAACCAATTCAAAGAGATTGTTGTAGCCAACCTTGAGGTCAAAAGGAGCGAAACTCCGTTTATTGCGTTTTAACTCGGTTAGCCATTCCCAATAATGTTTGTTGATGCTGCGGATGTAGGTGTTGAAAAATGGTTGTCCGAGAAATTGCCTGTCTATTTTAACCGAGCCGGTTGCCCAAGGCAGATCAAGAGACGAATGAATATGATTTTCAGTATATAAATTAAATAGTGTGAACTTTGTCAGCGCTTCCCGGAGGCGATGCTGAGATCCATTTCCCAAGTCTCCAAAGGTTAACGTTTCAGCGTCATTAAGAACACCGTATTCTTTGTAAAGTGGGGTAGTGGCACGGCCGTTCACATTTTGCAGATAAGAGTCATCCGTTGCCACAAAGTCAACGATTGCCAAAGCCGAAGCCAGTTCAATGAAATGAGCATCGTTTTTCTGAAATGTTGACCCTTCATGATTTTCATAATCTTTATTTACCTCATCACCAATATAGTAAAGTGCATTAAGTGAATTGTTACCTGATACATTTTTGTTATAATAATCAAGTGCTGCCTTGGTTTTCGAGATAAAGGTTGCTTTGTCGATCTTTGATTTCGGGTCAGGCCAAACACCGAAGTATGGCAGGATGGATATCGCTCCGATTGGTGCTTCCTTTAACAGCGCCCAGGTAGGCAGCGTATGATCAGCATTCTTAATGTTTTTTAATAGTAAGGGAAAACCAGCAGCCCCGGTACCTCCAAAAATTGAAGAGATTATAAAGATCCGATCACCTGCTGAGAAGTCAGATGCGAACTTCACAAAATCTTCCGATTCGCTGAATTGATTCAGTACAACCGAGCCAATGTTCGGGTTCCCCTTAAAACCAACTTCCATATCAGCGCGAAGGTTGTCTTCCGAAAACAATATAGAGATCAAAGCCTTGTTGTTTTCACTGAGCTCAGAATAGCCAATGTATTCCCTGAACTCTTCATTATGACTGCCTTTTATTTCTAGTCTGAAATTCTGGGATATTCCCGAAATAGGCGTATTGAAGAAGCTGCTTTCGGCCTTCTTTTCTTTATTGATCCGTTCGTGAACATGTTGGTATGCCTTTAATATCTCCACAGTCCGTGTCACGTCTCCGTTTGCTGAATCCGGATCGATGATAATAGGCACCAATTCATATCCATTAAAATCTATCCCTGCAGAGAGTAACATGGTCAACGATTTAATTACTCGTGACCCTGTACCCCCAATTCCAAATAAATAGAGTTTAGCCATTTTTTTATAATCGAATTAAAAAGGTGTCCGTCGGCACATAACCGACTTGCCCTTAATGAGTAAAGATACTGCAAAAGCCACAATGAATGTCCACAAAGCGTTCACAAAAGAGAATGTTGTGAACTCCGAGTAATAAGGGACATCTTTTTCCTGTCCCGTGTACAATTCGGTCAGCTGTGAAAAAGAAACATAATTGGCCACTGCGAAATTAATTCCACATAAAACTAAAATCCACACCAGCCAATGCCAAGCTTTTGCAAAACGCGGATGGTCTATAACGTAATAGTAAATCGCCATCCATATAATCGATGAAACCAACATGGTCAGTCCCACCGGTGTATATAAGTTGTTACTATAAAGGTCGTTAGAAAAGTCGCCTAACCAAAATAACCCCCAGCCTTCGTACAATGGGGCAAAAATTTCATTCATTTTCTTCTTTTCAAATAGGTGTAAACCAAGCCTCCGATTACCGCAAGCAGCACAAGCACAACAAAAATCTTTCCAGTATTGCTTGCTGTTGCTTTTCGGACCGGAACTTTTATTTCAAAGTAATGATCTTTATTTTGGGCTACCGTTTCGTAGGCCTCCGAAACGCCTTCCACCAAATATTTGAACCCGAAGGTTTTAGCTTCCCTGCCTTCAACACTTGTGTCATCTTCCGAGTCTGTATGGTAAACCCAAGAAGGAATTTGTTTTTTCATGGCAAAGGTCAGATCTGAAAAGGCCTTACCCTGCGCATCAAATAAAAATAGGTGAGTAGCTTTTGCTTCCTGTATCCGAATCCAATCGGTAGAATGAATGTCATCCTGCTCAATCTTCATGATCGAATCGATCATGTAATTACCCTCTAAAACCTCGTAATTAGCCGTGTCCAACTTATAGCTCTCCTCAACCGGCATCTTCGAAAGATCGACTGCCACTGCAAAAGAGAAAGGGGCGGAGCTACGTTCATTCACAGTTACATCTTCAATCCCACGAACATATTTACCTGAAGACATGCTACGGATCGGTTTAAAGCGACCATTATTATGGGTGCTTGTCAAGACTGAATAATAGTTGTTTTCCGAGAAATCATCCGTCGTCAGTGTCAATTGATTTACAAAGCCCTTTACTTTCAGGTTGATGTTCTTATTCAGATCAAGCACCCGATCCGCTTCGCCGGTGACGGTCAGGTAGTAAGGGCGCTTAGCGCCTTTCAGCTCAACGCGCTGATTATTCTTATCCCAGTATCCACCGTTAAAGCTTGAATTGTACTGGATGATCGAGGTTTGTAACTCAGCACCTGATTTCGATTTCGAAAGAAAGGCGTCTTTTGTTTGACTTTTCTGGTAGTTCAACAGCTCTTCTGTATTCGAACCCTGAATTGAATAGATTAAGTCTGAAAACAGCAGTGAAAGCGTCTGATTATCCGTGTTTTCCAGTACTTCTTTAAAGACAAGGTTTAGGTCACTGGAGGCCGTATTGCCTACTTTCATAGTCGCCGGGCTCAACCAGGAAGCAAACTTAGTTAAATCACTTACTCCTTCGATGGGGTGAATCTGGTCATTTATAAAATACAGACGAATATTTTCCTCACCGTAGTGAAATTTCAATAAAACTAACAGGTCACCTATTGCATTTTTAAATTCAGTATTTCCGGTCACATATCCATTCATGCTACCCGAATTTTCGATGTACAACGCTACTTTTGTTGGCTTCTCGCTATCCGATTTTTCTGCTTGCTCATTTGTGTCAGGTGAGACATCTGCCGCAAGGTCATTTTCTGCAATCGCTGCGCTACTTTCTTCTGATACTTGATTTTCTGTACTCGCTGGTCTCTCATAGCATCCTGTCATGAGAAAGCAGAAACATGCAATCAGAACAATGTAAGGATATTTCATAGACTCAAACTTACATAAAAAACCGGAATTACAATTCAGAGAAATAAAAAAGCCATGGATATCTTGACGTAAACTGTTAGTTAATTCGTTTTAGTCAAACATTGGTTAAACAGTGGTCAGACAGTGGTCTACCTGTGGTAAGAGGACTGTTTGACCACTGTATAATCACAGTTTAAAGGCGGTATATTATAATTCACACTAAAACGACTGTGGGTTATGAATGCATCTAGTACATAAATATCCAAAGCCGTTTCATAAGTTCTGCAGTCGGCTAATCGTTATTTGTTGATTGAGAGTCTTTCTCTTGTAAAAATCAAATAAAAATACAATCTTGCCTTGCCAAGGTAACCTTCATTATGTCAAGTAATAGAGATATAGATAATACACCTGTGTACCTCGAAAATATATTTAAAGAATATTATGGAAGGTTATGTTTCTATGCATTTCAATTCGTTAAAGATCGTGCTATCGCCGAAGATGTTGCTCAAGACGC
>Ga0079224_100010340_pt1 | contig 12798 bp, 14 predicted proteins | sample Stecom2015_FD_80414 | JGI IMG/M metagenome (GOLD analysis project Ga0079224, IMG submission 80414) | Agricultural soil microbial communities from Utah to study Nitrogen management - Steer compost 2015 | ecosystem: Environmental > Terrestrial > Soil > Agricultural land | place: USA: Utah...
TCAGAGACCTTTTCTTTTGCATCATCATTTTTTCATCATTTAATCGTTTGAGTTAGTTGATTGCTATAATTTTTCCTAGTTTTGGACTTCAAAAAAGATCATCTGATGAAATACATATTCACTAGTCTTGCTATAGGCGCACTCACCATCTCTAGTGCTTGTCAATCAAATAACAGTAATACAGGAAATGCACAGCATCCGGCTGAACACCAAATGGATCAACAACAACCTTCTGCAACCTCACAGCCAGTATTACCCATGACGAAAGAGCCTGCTAAGCAATTACCAGACTTTAAATTTTATAAAGTCAAATCTGGTATAGGATTCACGAAGGCGGATATACCTGCCAACCGAAATACAGTATTTATTCTTTTTGATCCAAGTTGTGGTCATTGTCAACAGGAAACTGGGCTTTTAGCCAAAAATTATGAAAAGCTAAAAGATGTCAACCTGTATTTTATTTCTATGAATGATCCATCACTTATGGCGTCCTTTCTGGAAACTTTCGGCAAAGAACTTGTCGACAAGCCGAATGTGGAAGTTTTGTATGATAGAAACCAGGAATTTATTCAAAAATTCCATGTGCCTGCGCAGTTTCCTGCAAATTATATATATGGATCGAATGGCACTTTAAAGAATAATTGGGACGGAGAGAAAAGTATTGATTTTGTTATAGCTGAGTTTACAAAATAATGAACGTAGCAATCAATGGCTTTGGAAGGATTGGACGCAATACCTTACGCAATATTTATCGGCGAGGCCTCCAAAAGGATATTAATATTATCGCTATCAACGATCTGACAGATACAGCTACCTTAGCCCATTTGCTGAAGTACGACTCCGTTCACGGACCATTTCCATTTAGCGTCCGTTATGATGCGGAGCATCTTTTTATCGAGGAGCAATCTATTAAGGTATTAAAAGAAAAAGATCCTCTGCAGCTCCCCTGGGTTGCGATGAATGTTGATGTAGTGATCGAATCAACAGGTGTTTTCACCAGTAGAGAAAAGGCTTCCTTACACCTGAAAGCCGGTGCAAAACAAACCATCATATCGGCTCCCTCACCCGACAAAGAAGTCCCTACCGTTGTTTTGGGCATCAACGATCAGACATTTGATTGGCAGACTCCCCTATTTTCAAACGCGTCCTGTACGACCAATAACGTTGCTCCTTTAGTCAAAATCTTAGATGAGAATTGGGAAATCAATGATGGTTATATTACTACCGTCCATTCGATGACCGGAGATCAAAATCTGCATGACGCCCCCCACCGGGACTTGCGCAGGGCTCGTGCAGCTTCCTCGTCCATTATACCGACCACAACGGGCGCCGCAAAAGCGATTACCAATGTATTCCTGCATCTCGACGGCAAACTTGGTGGTGCAGGTATCCGTGTTCCCGTGCTCAATGGTTCGCTAACGGACTTCACCTGTACATTAAAGAGAGAGACGACAGTAGAAGAAATCAATACCAAATTTAGAGAAGCAGCCGAGGGGCCCTTAAAAGACATTCTCTATTATACAGAGGATCCGATTGTCTCTGTTGACATTATCAACAATCCTTATTCCTGTATTTTTGATGCACAGCTAACCTCTATCGTCGGTGGTTTGGTAAAAGTAGTGGGATGGTACGATAATGAGTTTGGCTATTCCAACAGATTGGTGGATTTATTGGTTAAAGTTCACCTACTACACCAATACCAAACAGTGCAAAATCATATTTAACAGGATCTTTGGGATCGAATCGCTTTAAGTTTTCTGTCAGCTCTATCGCGGTTTTCCAATTAACTTTATCCGAGGTAATCAAACCAAACTTACGGGCAACGCGTTCTACATGGACATCACAGGGACAGATGAGATCACTTGGCTTTATTCGATTCCATATACCAAAATCTACCCCTTTATCGTCTTTGCGAACCATCCAGCGTAGGAACATATTCAAACGTTTACAGCTGGATTTTTGTAAGGGAGAGCTGATATGCTTTCTGGTGCGAATAGGATAATCCGGCAAAGAGAAAAAATAAGCTTTAAACTCATTCAAGCTTTGCTCCATTGAAAAAGGCTTACCCAACTGATTGTCAATCAGAAAAGCATCTTCTAATGAAGAAAAACGACTATAATGGAAACGCAAAAAAGAAACGAAATATAACAAGTCGGTATCATTAAAGGTACGGTGTTTGAATCCCAAAAGGTTTTTCAAATCCATTTCATCATGCCCTATGATGAAATTTGCAGGCTCCCCGTCAAACCGCTCGATCAGCTCTTTACATTTGTTAATAATAGTCTTCCGTTGCCCCCAAGCTAAAATAGCGGCGAAGAAACCCATAATCTCTATGTCTTTTTTCTTTGTGAACAAATGGGGAATACATATCGGGTCATTTTCGATAAATGCGTGTTGGTTAAACGATAACACTTTATCGTCTAAAAATTGCTTCATGTCGAAGTCTGCCATGTGCTTGTTATGATTTCTATACTTTAATTTCTATATAAAGATATCCTTTTCGTAAATACCCACAATATTTATAATACCTTTGCATCAAATTACAAGTATATGGATTCTAAAAAAAAGAAGAACGTATTGCACCCTAGAAACATACATCAATCTGGCTATGATTTTCCTAAACTAGAAGAAGCAAATCCGGCATTGAAAGATTATATCATCGAAACCGAATTTGGGGCGGTATCCATCGATTTCGCTAATCCCAAGGCGGTAATTGAACTCAATAAAGCACTCCTAAAAGCTTACTATAATATACAAAACTGGTCCATATTGAAAAACAGCCTCTGCCCCCCTATTCCTGGGAGAGCAGATTACATACATTATGTTGCCGATCTGCTTGCAACTGACAATGATGGTATTGTTCCGACAGGTCCCCAAATAAATGTTTTGGATATTGGAACAGGTTCATCCATCATTTACCCTATTCTGGGCGAACGGATATACGGCTGGAAATTCCTGGGAACTGATATCGACATTGCGGCACTCAATCATGCCCGCTCCTTAGTCAAAACCAACGAGGGACTGTCTAGGAAGATCGTATTTCAACTGCAGGAAAACCGTGAACACATTTTCGAAGGTGTTGTGGACAAAGACGATTATTTCGACCTAGTGGTCTGCAATCCTCCATTTTTCGCTTCACGGGAGGACAACTGGCAAAAGACGACCAAAAAATTTCATAATCTGCATAAAGGTAAAGAAGCGCTTCCGGTACAAAACTTCGGTGGGCATCCCAACGAACTCTGGTGTGAGGGTGGCGAAAGAAAGTTCGTTCGCGATATGATTAACGAAAGTATGCGGTTCAAAAAACAATTAGGCTGGATTACCAGTTTAGTTTCTAATAAAGAAAACCTAAAACCCCTTGTTGCCACGTTAGAATACAACAAGGCATCTAAAGTTGAAATCATCAACATGGCACAAGGACATAAAGCAATTCGTTTTTTAGCCTGGAAATGGTAGTGTAAGGGGTTTTACGCCTTACACATCATCAGTATTATTTACCGGTTTATCTTTTAGTTTCCGCACGAAAAGACTGTAGTTCTCATGCTTTTCAACATATACCTCCTCTCCGGCATCGATAAACCCATCCAACGCAACAGCATCGTACCACACACCATCGATCTCAATTTTACCCGATGGTCTTAAAACCGTTCGGGCGACACCATTTTGATAAAGCAGATTCACTTTCTGTGGAGACGAGGTATATCCCACGTCGGCTTTCTGCTCATCGTGCAGCACTAATCGTCTAAAGGCGGACGATTTTAGGATATTTTTTCCAAAAATAACCATTAAGATAATAGAGAGCACCATCGCTCCCGTTACAATTAAAAACGACTCCATTAATAATCCTGGTTTGGCTAATTTAAAATCAAAGAAGTTATTGTCTACCATAGAGAAGGCTAGACCACAAAGCACACATATAATCCCCAATATACCGGCGATACCGAATCCCGGTATAACGAATACTTCTAACAGCAGCAGCGCGACCCCCACAATAAATATAGCAATTTCCCAATGGTCTGCCAGTCCCTGCAAATATAGAGGTGCAAAAAACAACACACCACATATAATAGCGACCACTAATGCAAAGCCAACCCCGGGTGTTTGCAGTTCAAAATAAATACCGCCAATAAGCCCTAGTATCAAGAAACCACTCACCATCGGATTAATCAAAAAAGCGATAATGCGATCCACAACGGTAATATGGTGTTGCACCACCTCCAAATCACCTTTTTCGACTTGTTTGTATATCTCTCCCACATCATTTACTACGGCTTGAACAATACCCGACTTCACACCTTCGGAAGCTGTTAATGTTAGTAGCTTACCATCCGGCTTCAACTGCGGAACAGAAACCTCGGGATCTACAAAAGCTTCCGCTATTTTGGGGTCGCGTCCTTTCGCTTCGGCTGTGGCACGCATCAACCCCCGCATATACGATTGGTATTTTTCCGGCATGATCTCCCCACTTTGGTTCACCACACTCGCTGCTCCCATACTTCCACCTTTTTGCATATAAATTTCATCCGAAGCTAATGAAATCAGTGCTCCGGCGGAAGCCGCATTGTTGTTAATATATACCACCGTATGCATAGTAGAACCCAAAAGCTTGGTACGTATAGAATCCGCAAAATTTACAGCTCCGCCAAACGTATTCAATTCTATCAAAAACATTTCGGCTCGTACTTCCGTTGCTTTCTGATGTGCCAAATTCACGGTTCTCCACGCATTTGGACCGATGTCTTCTTTGATATCCACTTTATATATTTTTTGTGCCAATGCGGAAGAAAGCATAACACAAAAAGTAAAAAGAAAAGCAAAAAAGGATTTCGTAAATTTGTTTTCCATGGATTAATGTTCTTGCTATAGTAATGACTAAATATACAACATTTAAAGCATTTGAAAAAAACTTTCCTTATCAAATATGGAAAATCGTCGCAGATGCTGCCTCCCGACAAATTGCTGTAGAGCTCCGAGACACGGAGTCTACTTGCGCCATACTCTATGTTCTTGATTTTGACGGAAAAGAGTTACTAAAACAAAAGCAAATTGCTGAGAAAGAATGGACATTGGAGGCTATACAACATCGCACTATCGTTCTGAAACGTGTAGGCGATACGCAACCAGTGAAAGAAGGTATTTTATTTTTAGATATGCAAGGCAATCCCCGTCATTTATGGCAAGAATATACCTGGATAGATACCTATCGTGATGTTGTCAAAGTGAGGCATCGTAATTTTCAAAGCGGCTTTGAAGAATATATTGACATAGAAACACTCAAAAAGACAGTCCATACAGAAAGAATACAAGAATATTGCAGTGCGATCAAAATGCCTATTCCTTATAGTGGTACCTTACCCCCCTACCTACAAAACGCCAGTATACAAGACTTACCTTGGATTAGTCGTGCAGCAGACCGTATACTTTGGTCATACCATACCAAGGAGAATGAGCATTATAATTTAAACCTTTCTATCGCTGATACATCCAAATTATTGGTAACACAATGTTTATTATCGGATATGCCCAAAATGATTCCACAACCGTACTTTCAGATAGAGAATCAAATATTTTTAATGTCATATAATAAACGGAAAATTGTTTCGTATTTAGTATAATTGTAAATATATGAGAAAAACAAAAGCTTTTTCGACCACTATAAAATTAGGTGTCATGGGGGTATTATGCACCCCCCTTTTTCTGATAGCCAAATCCGTTGATTATAACGTTAATAAACCCTTTACTGTATCTCTTGCACCAGATTCGATCGGTGTGGAAGTCGTAAATGGCGAAATAAATATCATCCACCGTATAGAGCGAAAAGAAACATATTATGCGTTGAGCCGTCGATATAAGATTCCTGTAAATCGTATTATGGAGGTAAACAATAAAAAGAGTCTTAAACCGGGCGATACGGTAAAAGTTCCTACGGGTCGGCAAGACACGCCCGCAACAGTAACTCCATCAGCCCCTGCTACGCAAACGCAACAACAGGAACAGCCTAAGGTACTAACGGAATATAAAGTAGGTAAAAGTGAAACGCTATATGCGATTTCCAGACGATTTGGTACAACGGTAGAGGCCATTAAGAAAATGAACGAACTCCGGTCCGATTCCCTAAGAGAGGGTATTACATTGAAAATTCCAAATGCGGATTATCGAGAACCGGTTCCAGAAGTTCCACAGCAACCTATCGTTATCGATACATCATCCGCACCAGAGTTAACACCAGAACAGATCATTGCCGCAAATCGCTACGGTATCCGTGAAAAACAAGAAAAAGGCATCGGTGTGTGGATCAATGATCTCGAAACGGACGGCAAAAGTAACCTCGCTCTGCATAAAACCGCTCCTATCGGCACCATATTAAAAATCACCAATCCAATGACACGGAATGTTACATACGCAAAAGTAGTCGGGAAATTCACCGACACGGCGGAAACAAAAGATGCCATTGTGGTGCTGTCAAAATCAGCTGCTGCTTATATCGGTGCGCTTGACAGAAGATTTTTGATAGAAATCGCGTATGGTGTACCTTTGCAGTAATCAATTTTAAGAAGGTATAGATGGACAAACCATACGTTATCGGTATTGCAGGTAGCAGTGGATCGGGTAAGACGTTCTTTCTGAGACGCTTTCTTGACCATTTTCAACCCGATCAAGTTACGCTTATTTCACAGGACGATTATTATATCCCAGCGAACACCAAAACGAAAGAAGAAAATAGGTTATATAATTTTGACTTGCCCACCGCTATTAATCGGGAGTCTTTTTTCAACGATATAAAACAACTTTTTAGTGGCCACACTGTTTATCGGCAAGAATATACATTCAATAATCCTAATATTACACCTAAAATACTCGAAATTGAGCCTGCTCCGATTCTCATTGTAGAAGGATTATTCATTTTTCATTATGAGGAGGTTAACGAGCTATTGGACTATCGGATTTTCCTCGACGCAGAAGAATCAATCGCGCTAGAGAGAAGATTACGACGAGACCTTATTGAAAGAGGATATGACCATGACGACGTTATGTACAAATGGATAAACCACGTCGTGCCGGCTTACGAACAATATCTGGTTCCGTTTAAACCGATATGCGATTTGGTGATTATCAACAATACCGACGACCCCAAAATCATTGATGAAGCAGTTCGGGAAATTTCGGCGGGACTTAAACCCGCATAAATTGCCATTAAAGAACATATCATTCCAATGAAAATTATTTAAATTCAATCTAAATAATTATCTTTGTACCGGAAATGGAAAAGATAATAAGTCCGTTATTTTATACAGAAGATGGGAATCCCTTTCTTGACGAAATCAAGAAGGGGATAAACTGCAATCCTGATTTGGGATGTTGTGTCTTTAAAAAATGCTGTAAAAAATACAAGCGGGGCAAACGCTGTAAAAAGTGCCCAAAAAGATAGTCGCATGTACTATTCTTCCATATAGTTTAAATCTTTATCGAAACTTTCTTCCAGTCTGGTCAAGGCGAAAATTGCAATGACAGATAATAGAATCGTAACCGCCATGGCGGCATGAAGTATCCCTATCTTTGGCACCAACCAACCATATAAGAGTGTTGATGGAATCAACGCACCGCGTACAAAATTAGGTGCAGTCGTCGCCACCGTAGCACGCAGATTCGTACCAAACTGTTCGGCAGAAATCGTAACAAACGTAGCCCAATAACCGACACCGATACCTAATAAAAACGCAAGTAACAAAAATCTATTTTCCGATATTCCTGTACTGGATAAATACCACACCGAAAATAAGATAATTAACGTTTGGCACATAAAGACCACTTTTTTTCTGGATTTGAACCATTGTGCCAACAAGCCTGCAAGAACATCGCCCAATGAAATACCAAGATAAGTGAACATCACTCCTTTGCCCGCACTCAACGGAACTTCGCTCTGCAAAGCTCGTCCAATTTCCGGAGCCTGCGTGACTAAAACACCTACGACAAACCAAATAGGTAACCCGATACAAAGGCAATATAGATATCGAAGGAAACGCTCCTTCTTGTTGAACAGCATCAACAAATTTCCTTTAACCGCATTTTGGTTGTCTTGTTTCTTAAACAATCCCGATTCAAACGTTCCGATGCGCAGCAACAAAAGGCAGAGTCCCATACCACCTCCGACAAAATATGCTGTCCTCCAGTCAAACCATTCAGAAACATAATATGCCAAGATTGCACCCAACACACCTACCGCGGCAACAATCATGGTACCATACCCACGCTTTCCCCTATCCATACTTTCGCTTACCAATGTAATCCCGGCACCCAGCTCACCTGCAAGCCCTATACCCGCCACGAAGCGAATCCATGCATACGTATTTATGTCCTGTACGAATCCATTATATATATTTGCCAATGAATATAAAACGATGGACCCGAAAAGTACTTTCAATCGTCCGAATTTGTCAGCAATAACGCCCCAGATAATTCCACCAAGCAGTAATCCACCCATTTGCATGTTCAATACAAACTCCCCGTCAGACCGCATCTGCTCTTCCGGAATACCAATATCCTTAAAAGATTGTACCCGTACGATAGAGAAAATAATCAAATCATAAATATCCACAAAATAACCAAGCGAAGCCACTAAGACCAGTAGCCATACTTTACCGGGTTTAGGATTACTTTCCATAATAGTTTAGTGTTGAGGCGCGCAATTTACAATCTTTTCCATTTATTACAAGAGTTAAACAAAGATAATCCGCTTAAATATTGGCGGAGTACTATATTTGTAATATTGAACATCAATATAAAAAACGAACATGATGAAAAAGTTTACTTTGGGCACTTTAGCATGCGGTGTATTCCTTGCAAGTGCTTGTCAAAATAGCAACGGGCAAAACGACGAAGCAGAAAAACTGGCAACCGAGGCCATCGAAATACATGATGAAATCATGCCACAGGTTTCTACTTTCAACAAACATGAGATTTTGATTGATTCTTTGTTACAAAACCTTTCCATATTAAAGACAGTGGATGCAGACCTTGATACGGTAGAAACCCGGGAAAAGTTTCACACATTGAAAGCAAATTTGGAATCAGCGACAGATAAAATGATGGTGTGGATGAAGGAATATGTGGCAGACAGTACAGATGTAGATTATCAAAAGGCTGAAGTAGAACGCATTTCGGAATTGAAGACGGAATTTGAACAAGTGAAGTATGAGGCGGAGAGTTTAATTGCTCCTTTTAAAAAGTAAGGATGAAACGTAATCTAACAACGTACCTAAGCGCAATTGCACTTTCTTTCATTTTCTTCTCCTGCTCGGGAACGAGCGACAAGAAATTACCCATTATCGGTGAGCGGGAGACGGCAGAGCGAGTGGTGGATGGTAAAACAATCGTTGATACGATTTATCACCAGATTCCAGCATTTACGTTTCTCAATCAAGATAGCGTAGAAATTACAGATAAAGATTTCGACAACAAGGTTTATATTGCCAATTTCTTTTTTACGCACTGCCCAAGTATCTGCCCGACTATGCAACGTAATTTGTTAAAAGTATATGAAAAATATAAAGATGATGAGCGGGTTGCTTTTTTATCCCACAGCATCGACTTTAAATACGATTCGCCGAGTGTCCTCAAATCTTATGCTAAAAAATTAGGTGTTACGAACCAACAATGGCAATTTGTAACAGGCGAGAAAAAAGATATCTACGGCATCGCGGATAAGTATCTTGTTTATACGAAAGAAGATGAGAATGCTCCGGGCGGATATGACCATCAAAGTTATCTGGTATTAGTTGATGCCCAAAAACGTATCCGTGGTGCTTACGACGGGACCAATGACGAACAGGTTGCCCAGCTTTTTGACGACTTGGAAATCCTATTGAAAGAACAATAGATTAACAATGCGAAACACGGTATTTTCATTGGCAGGAATAAGCATACTTATTGGTGTGCTTATTTTCTCCTGCCAACCCAATGTGAGTATCGAAACAGCACAATATGCAGTAAATGGCCAAAAGCTTTACATTACGCACTGCCAAAATTGCCATGGTTCGAAAGGTGAAGGATTGGGCATGCTTTATCCCCCATTGACCGACACCACATATTTAAGGGAGAACAGAGAGAAACTCGCATGTATTGTCAAGAACGGTATGACAGGGTCTATTGAGGTTAATGGGAAAATCTATGAGGGCGATATGCCTGCAAACCCCGAGCTTACTAACGTCGATATCGCCTATATATTGACATACATTACTACTACATTTGGTAATAGTACAGAAACTTATACCCAGGAAAAAGTAAAGAACAGTTTAAAAGATTGTCGGTAAAAAAAGAAGGTTTCCAAACGGGGAGAATGGAAACCTTTCTAAACTAACCAATTATAAACCTAAATTATGATGACACAAATATAAGGTGGATTCGTCGATTCCGCAAATAAAACACCCCGGAAATCAAACATTTAACAAAAAATTAACATTAGTGTTGTTTTTACACTAACTATAGTTGTTTATATAACAAATATTTGACATTCACGATCTTGTTTTTTTGCTACATTTGCAACCGAATGAACGTTCAATTGCTAAATAAAAAGGAGGCCATTTTTGAAAGCACACTCAAGCTTGTGAATGAGCATGGGTTTCATGGTACTCCTATGAGTCAGATTGCTGCCCACGCCAATGTGGCAACAGGTACAATCTACCACTATTTCAGTTCCAAGGATGAATTGATTTTAGAGCTTTTTAAATACTGCCCGGAAAAAACAAACGAGCATATTTTCAATTTCAACGAGGATTTATCCTACAAGGAGAAGTTCTTTTACATCTGGAATCGCTTGGTGGATTATTACGTGGCAAATAAAGAGACGTTTTGGTTTATAGAACAATTTTACTCATCACCATATTATGAGCTCATAAAACAGAGAAAGACCACTTATTATGGCGTTGACAAAATGCACTTATTTTTTGAAGAAGGGATAAAATCCGGTATTATCCGAAATGTACGTTTCTATACCTTAATATCCATTTACATCGGGTCGGCTACGTCCCATGTCAAAATGGTGACTTATGGATTTTGTAAAATGCAGGCTAAAGGCCGTGAAGATTTAATCGAAATAGTTTGGAATGGTGTTAAAAATCAATAATATGAAGTTCAAAAAAGTTGCTTTATCGTTGTTTCTTGCATTCTTTGTCGCAGGATACGTACAAGCACAATCTGCCAATAATGACGAGTCCGAAAAACTCAACAGCAATGCAACGCTGGATGAGCTTATAGACTATGCCCTTCGCAATAAAATCGAATTAAGACAGGCACATATCGACAAAGAGATTGGAGAACGACAAATTGCTTCGGCTTTGTCGGGTTGGTTTCCGCAAATTAATGCTTCTGCTTCATTAGTACACAACCTACAATTGCCTGCCATGGTAATTGGCGGCGAAACGATACGAATGGGCCAGAAAAACACCAGCACGGTAGGGTTTCAAGCCGATCAAGCAATTCTTAGTCCGGAATTATTTCAAGCATCACGTGCTGCCAAATATATACGCGAGCAAAACAATCTGAATGTGGAGAACACCCGGATCAACACGGTGGTAGATGTCAGTAAAGCTTACTATGACATCCTGACATCTGAAGAAACGATCAAGATTATTAACGAGAATATTGTCCGTCTAAAGCGTCAGTACACAGAAGCTAATGCACGTTATGAAACTGGATTGGTAGACAAAATTGATTATAAGCGTGCGCAAATATCGTTAAACAATGCAAATGCACAATTAAAGTCAGCCAATGAAGCCCGGAAATTCAAATATGACTATCTGAAATCCCTTTTGAATATCCCTACAGCGGAAGAGGTGTCACTTTCCTTTGTCAATCAGTCGTTGGAAGCCAATATTTTGCTGGATACCACAGAGCTTCTTCATATTGCCAATCGTGTAGAATTCCGTCAGCTGGAAACATTGAAAGAAGTTCAGAAATTGAATACACAATATCAAAAGTGGAGCTTTATGCCTCGACTGGGTGCTTATGCCAATTATAATATGAACTACTTCAACAACGAATTTAGTCAGTTATATAGGAACAACATTCCAAGTTCGTCCGTAGGCTTATCCTTATCTCTTCCAATTTTTACGGGAACAAAACGTATACAGGAAATCCGCAGGTCAGAGCTGGAAGAAGAAAGAATTGAGTGGGATTTGAAAAATCTGGAAAATATAATCAGTGCAGAGTATTCCGCAGCAATGGCAAGCTATCGTTCCAATATGAACGAGTGGAGAAATGCAAAAGAAAACATGGAATTGTCCGAAGAGGTATACAACACTATTAAGTTACAATATGATGCCGGGGTGAAAACCTATTTAGAGTTGATGACCGCTGAAAGTGACCTTCGGACAACACAATTAAATTACCTTAACGCTTTATATGCTGTTCTTGCTAGCAAGCTCGATATTCAGAAAGCATTGGGAACAGTAGAAACAGCACAATAACACAAACCTTATCATTCCACCAAGAAATACACGAAAACATGAATAAGAACTATTTATTTTCTGCGCTAATTATAGGTTCGACATTATTCTGGCAATCCTGCGGCTCCAAAGACGGGGCAAAACAACAACAGGGAGCGGCTCCGGGAGAAATGGTTATCCCTGTAACGACCACAACCGTTGAGAAACAGATTGTTTCCGGTACCAAAACCTATCCCGCCAGTGTCGTTCCGCTTCAAGAAGCTCATTTGTTGGCAGAAGTATCCGGCTATGTGACTAAAATATATGTAGCGGATGGTGCTACAGTAAAACAAGGACAACCCTTATATGAAATCGA
>Ga0079224_100010342_pt1 | contig 12797 bp, 10 predicted proteins | sample Stecom2015_FD_80414 | JGI IMG/M metagenome (GOLD analysis project Ga0079224, IMG submission 80414) | Agricultural soil microbial communities from Utah to study Nitrogen management - Steer compost 2015 | ecosystem: Environmental > Terrestrial > Soil > Agricultural land | place: USA: Utah...
ACATGCGTTTTTCGGAGCACATGTATGAGACGACATTTCGTATCCTGGAGTCTGAAGACGAGCATTTCTACGAGATCGACTTGTTCGAATATCATTGGCCGTTGTACGGATTTGGTCTGAGCGATAAAGCCCTTCGGAAGATTTATCGCGACAACGCCCGGAAGGTGTTGTGGAAACCCTGAGCAAACGTCGTAACGTTTCCGACTTCCTTCCGGTCCCAGGATCGGACTGGAAAATTCTTCATAATGAGACAACTACAAGCTGGACCCTTTTCGCTGATCTACGACAGCGGTTCAATCCGCCGCATAACATACGGAAAGCATGAAATCCTCCGTATGATCTATTTCGCGTTACGCGATCACAACTGGAACACTGTCGATGCGGTGATCCGCGATGAGCAGATAACGGAAAAAGAAGAAGGCTTCTCTGTTCTCTACCGCCGTCTTGAAGTTGCAGGCCCTGATGTGGTGATGACCTGGCGGGTCAGCATTGAAGGACATCGGGATGGAACAATTGTGTTCGGCATTGACGGGGAAGTCCATAAGGAATTCAAGAGAAACCGCGCAGGGTTTTGTATACTGCACCCTCCTGGAGTAGCCGGTACAGAATGCACGATCCTCCACGGCGACGGCTCACGTTCGGTTATCAAGTTCCCCGAACATATAGCGCCTGACGACCCGTTCAAACATATTAAAGAGATGGTGTGGTCTATTGGCGGTTACTCTTTTGCGCTCGCCTTTGAAGGTGATCTTTTTGAAACAGAGGATCAGCGCAACTGGGGTGACGCCTCCTACAAGACATTCTGCACTCCGCTAGATCGCCCTTTCCCGGTGACGTTGCAACCCGGCGAGAAAATCACCCAGCGAATACATTTTCGTCCGCGTGTTTCCCTCCCCGCACTTGTACGATCCGATGAGCCGGTCACCCTCATGCCAACGTCTCTCCCCCGCGTCGTCCCAGCCCTGGGCCTTGCGGCATCCACCGAATCCGGTGAAATGAGCGAGGCGGTTGTGGCGCAGCTGCGCACCGCTCGTTTCAACCATTACCGCATTGAGGTGACACCATCGTCAGATACATGGGTGCGCCAAATGTCACAAGATTGCGAGAACGCCGCACGTCTTGGTATGCCGCTGGAAGTTGCCCTGCATTTGTCAGAAAATGAAGATGAAGAAATAGAGGCGTTTCTTCTTCTGTGCGAGCAGAACGGCGTTCGCCCGCAACGTGTTGTTGTGCTCTCGAAAGGTGCGTTGGTTACGAGGGAAAACGCACTGGATGGTATCCAGCGGCTTCGCAATGGCCTTCGCAACGCCCGCATTGGTGCGGGGACTGACTACAATTTCACCGAGATAAACCGGAACCGATTTGATGCGCGTAGGGCTGACTTCATCAGTTTCTCGTTCTCGCCCCAGGAACACGCCTCCGACGATCTTACGTTGCTGGAGAATGCAGAAACGCCCTCATACATGATCGCCAGTGCCCGGCATGCCTTCGGCAGAGAAATTCCGGTTCAAGTATCCCCTGTTGTTCTCAAAAGACGTTTCAACCCTTACGCCGGCGACCCCATCGATTGGGATGTGCCGCGAGATCGTCAGATAGACGACCGATTAGCTACTGATTTTGCTGCGTGCTGGACGTTCGCCACGCTTTGCAGTTTGATCCGGGGAGGGGCGTCATCGATCACCCTTTTCCAGACATGGGGGGAATTGGGCATCATCAGTCCGGAGGGTGAGCTGCGGCCGGTGTTCCATACCCTCAAGCGGTTTGCTCAATACCAGGGCCGGGGAGTCACTATCCTGGAGAGCTCCGACCCTCTCGCCGTTCAGGCGATTGTACTGGACGAAAAGACACTGGGTGTTGTCAACCTTTCTGACGCGCGAAAGACAATCGTCTGGCAGGGAAAATCCTTCCTGCTGGAACCGCGGTCTGAACGCTATGAAGCCCTAGACCGCTCGTAACATCCGCAGTTGCTGCTTGAGCGCACGGAGGTGTTCGGTCGCCGTTTCGATTTTTTGATTAAACTCGTCGCGGACTTTATCGGCATTCTGCGAACGCCCAAAGAATTCGAGGTTGTTCTTCCAGAGGGCGATGTCGTTTTCGGTCTTCGCGATCTTCTTTCGGATGGCCTGCTCCTTTTGGTAAAGCTTGCGGTCAGCCATGGGATCTTTTTTCAGATCGTTAAGCTGCGTTTCCAGCATCAGACGGCTGCGTTCATCATCGGTGAGGTCGGGAATGGCAGCTACGAACTTCTCTACCGCCTCGTGATAGCGCGCTTTGATCATGGCGATATCTTTCCGCGGCACAAATCCGATTGTGCTGTACCGGTCCTGCAGATCATGAAGTAATTCGATGCGCGCTGTCCCATTAACCACATGGCGTTCGAGTTCTTCGCAAATAGCCATCTTGACGTTTAGGTTGTCGATCTGCTCCTGCTCTACCTTTCCCATCTGACCGCGCTTCTGTGCGAAAAAGTAGTCGCACGCATCCTTGAATTCTCTAAAGACTTTTTCCCTGAATTTCTCCGGCACCGGCCCCACATCTTTCCACTTCTGCTGCAGTGCTTTCAGCGTATTAGAGGTCGCCTCCCAGTCCTTGCTCTCGCGGAGCTCCTGAGCCTGTCGGACGAGTTCGTTCTTAATCTGAAGGTTTTGCTCCCGCTCTTCATCGAGTTTCCGGAAAAACTGGTTCTTATTGTTGAAGAACGTCTTGAAGGCCGACCAGAACTTCTTGTTCACATCACGAGCCTTTGCCCGGGGAAGGCCCCCCACCGCTTCCCATCGTTTCTGTAGCTCAAGAATTTCCCGTGTCTTCTCGTTCCACAACTTTATGCGATCACTGTCGAAGGAAACAAAAGCCTGAACTTCCTCGGCAAGTTTGCTTTTCGCATCGAGATTTTGCTGCAGTTCACTTTGAAGCGTTTGAAGGTAAGCATCACGTCGGGCGTACACAGCATCCGACGCCGCTTTGAAGCGCTGCCATACGGCCTCTTTTTCTTCCGCAGGCACGGGCCCGATATGCTTGAATTCCTGGTGCAGTTCGTTGAGTTCGCGAATGGCATCTTTGATAATCTCTACCTCAGCCAGTCGCTCAGCTCGCACGCACAACTCTATTTTGGATTCGAGGTTCTTTCTTCGATCGAGCTCCTTCAGTTCGAAGTAAATGCTTTGGTTATCATAGAATCGATCGACCAGGGCATGATAGTTCGCCCATAATGTCTTGGCGTGTGGCGCCGGAACAGGTCCGATTGCCTTCCATTGCTTTTGCAGTTCTTTGAAGGCCTCGAACTGGTTGGCATGATCCGTAGCATCAATCAGCTCACGCAACTTTTCAACGAGTTCCTGTTTCAATCTCAGGTTCTCGTTCTTTTGTTCTTCCTGTTGACGGTAATAGGCGTTTCGTCGGTCCCGTATTAGCTTGACGTGAGCATCAAAAGCCGTGTCGAGGTCTTCTCCTTTGTATTCAAAGTCGTCGGCCTCCCCTCCCTCGGCAATAAACTTGTCAAAGGCCGCTGATCTTTCGCGTTCGTAAATCTCATCATAAACCGCCTTAACATCGCGGAGAATATCATCCACGCGCTTGAAGTTATCATCGCGTGAAAGGTCTTTCACCACTGCAACCAGCTGTGCCTTCGTATAGTTGCTGTAGTCGACGTCGACATGCTTGTGGTCATCTTCGTCAAGATGTTCTTCATAATCTTCCCGCTCGGCAAGATCTGCTTCCGACTGCAATGGTTTATCCCCGCCCTTCGTATCAGGCATGCCCGTTTGCAGCTGATCACGACCGTCTTTTTCTTTGTCGATTTCCATGGTAAAAGAATCCATTACTGCCGCCTTTTATGCGAAGTTACTAAAAAAGCCTAATTCAACCGTGGATCCACCGGATAGTTGGAATATACCGAGAAACGCCCGCCCATATTTTCCAACGCTTTTTTCCACATGACTTCCGGACTGGTATCGAACAACAGCTGATCGGATACAAAGTCACACACGATCCAAGAGTCTTGTTCCAATTCGTCGTTAAGCTGTCCTGGTCCCCAGCCACTGTATCCGAGAAAGAAGCGAATGTCATCGGCCGTTGCCTGACTCGTGTCGAGTAGCAGCATTAGATTTTCAAACGACCCACCCCAGTATATTCCGTTCACGATCTCAACCGCGTTTTCGATCGAGACATTGCGGTGAATGAAATGCATAGTATCCTGCTGGACCGGACCTCCGATGTAGACGAGGTTGTCAAGCTGTTCAAGGTCTTCCATCACTTCATTTACTTTCAGAATGGAAGGTTTATTCAGGACAAAGCCGAACGATCCTTCCTCGTTGTGTTCACAAAGAAGTACGACGGTTCTTTCAAAGTTAGGATCCGGTAAGAACGGTTCGGAGATAAGCAGTCTTCCTTTCTCCGGTTTCAACTTATTACGGTACTTGAAGAATTCCATGGAAAGCTGTTCGGGTTTTTGGCCGGCGACAGAAAACGGCCTTTGTTCACATGAATAAAATACTTTGCGACCGTCTATGCAAATCTTATTTCTTTGATAAATTTCGTGCCGAAAGGCCGCTGGCCGAAACATTTTTGGGCTAAGACAGAACCATGCAAGACCTCGCCGCGCTGAGAAAGGATTACAAAAAGGCAACACTGGATGTTGAAAATGTCGAGGGGCATCCGATCACCCAGTTCGCGAAGTGGTTTGAAGAAGCGCTGAATGCTCAGGTCAACGAACCCAATGCGATGCACCTCGCTACGGTTGATGAGCAGGGTCGGCCATCGGGACGTATTGTATTGCTGAAGGGACTGGACAACAACCGGTTTGTTTTCTTCACCAACTACGAAAGCCGAAAAGGGAGTGAGCTTGAGAAGAACCCGGCGTGTTCCCTGACCTTCTTCTGGCCGGAACTCGAACGGCAAGTGCGCATCGAGGGGGTCGCTACCCGAACCAGTGAAGAACGTTCAGAAGCGTACTTTCAGAGTCGGCCGCGTGAATCTCAACTCGGGGCCTGGGCATCACCCCAGAGCCGAAAAGTCGAAGATAAAGCAGCTCTCCAGCAGCGAATGAAGGAAGTGGAGACCCGTTTTGCGGGACAGGCAGTGCTGCCGAGACCCAAACACTGGGGAGGTTTTGAAGTGATCCCCGCACGCATTGAGTTCTGGCAGGGAGGTCCCGGAAGAATGCACGACCGTATAGTCTATGTCCAGGAGGGAGACGCATGGGCAATCCACCGAGTCGCTCCGTGACCGAGTAACGGGACGGCTACACGAAAAATACGATTACTTCAGGTCAAACAGATTACTCACCCCCGGAAAGCGTCGTACCGTAAACCCTTCGCCGTACGATGCGCCTATAGCATGACCATATTCGATGGCGCGGGCTTCCAGCATCCTGATAAAACCGGGATTGCTGATATAAGTCTCGGGCTCCGTACTTTCCGGATTATGAAATTGCGAGGAGAAAGCGCGAATCGCCTTCATCTTTGTATCCCAGTGATCGGAGATATCCACAATGAAGTCGGGCGTAATAAACTGACTTTGCACGTAATGGTAGACAGCCTCAGGACGCCACGGAGCCTGAGGATTTCCCTCTTCATCATGAGTCTCGATGCGAACCAATCCACTCAGAAAGCATGCATCGTAGGCCAGGGAAGCTCCTTTTCCATGATCGACGTGCCGGTCATACACGGCGTTGGCAAGCACGATACGAGGTCGGTGCCTGCGAATCGCCCGGATTACTACCCGTTGGCTTTCCGGATCATTCTGAAAGAATCCATCAGGAAGTTCGAGGTTTTCGCGAACGCTGATGCCGAGAATCTTAGCCGATGCCGCCGCTTCAGCCGCCCGGATTTCGGGCGTACCCCGTGTTCCCAACTCGCCTCTCGTGAAGTCAACAATACCCACCTTGTAGCCTGCCGCTACGTGCCTGGCGATTGTCCCCCCGCAACCGAGTTCTGCGTCGTCGGGATGAGCGGCAAGCACAAGGATATCCAGACTCATCAGGCGACCTCCAGTTCTTTAGACACGAGAAACTTCTCTGCGTCGAGTGCCCCCATACATCCGGTTCCCGCGGCTGTAATCGCCTGGCGATATACCTTGTCAGCGGCGTCTCCGACTGCAAATACGCCAGGGATATTGGTCCGGGTGGTACCGGGAACAACCTTGATATAGCCGGTCTCGTCCATATCGAGGATGCCTTTGAAGATATCGGTGTTAGGCTTGTGGCCTATTGCCAGGAAGAAACCCTGGACGGGAATTTCATATTTTTCAGATGTCTTGTTGTTCACCACGCGGACTCCGGTAACACCACTTTCGTCGCCAAGAATCTCCTCTGTTTCCGTATTCCAGTGAATCTCGATATTGGGTGTATTCAACACGCGTTGCTGCATGATCTTCGAAGCCCGCATTTCATCGCGTCGAACGATCATATGAACTTTGTTACAGAGCTTGGCAAGATAGGTGGCTTCTTCCGCCGCTGAATCTCCGGCGCCAACTACCGCGACATCTTTTCCGCGATAGAAATAGCCATCGCAGACCGCGCATGCGGACACGCCTTTGTTTGCATAGACCACTTCACTCGGCAAACCGAGATACTTGGCCGACGCACCCGTTGCGACGATAACGCTTTCGGCAAAGACTTCCTGGCGCTCGTCAACAACGACTTTGAAAGGATAACCGGAGAAGTCAACCGCGGTGACTACACCGTAATGAACTTTCGTGCCGAACCGTTCCGCCTGGCGTTGAAGATCAACCATCATCTGCGGACCGTTGATCCCGTCAGGATATCCGGGAAAGTTCTCGACATCGTTAGTGGTCGTGAGTTGTCCTCCCGGCTGTCCGCCCGTGTACAATACAGGATTCAGGCCGGCGCGGGCCGCGTAGATGGCTGCTGTATATCCGGCGGGTCCGGACCCGATGATGAGAACTTTTACTGCGTCTTTGCTCATGATATAGGTTCACTAAGAAGATAAAACAAAGGGCCTGCAATGAGACCCTTTGTATGAAGTAGTTCAAACATTATTAACCCAGGTAAGGCTTTAGCGCCTTGCTCCGCGACGTATGACGCAGGCGGCGAATGGCCTTTTCCTTGATTTGCCTCACCCGCTCCCGGGTCAGGTTGAATTTCTCCCCTATTTCCTCGAGTGTCATAGCGTGCTCGCCATTGAGACCGAAATAGAGAGTGATCACGTCGGCCTCACGTTGTGTGAGCGTTGACAGTGCGCGCTGCACTTCCCTACGCAACGAGTCGTTCATCAAACCCGAGTCAGGAGTCTCCTCGCTTTCGTTTTCCAGTACATCAAGAAGGCTGTTTTCTTCACCCTGAACAAAAGGGGCATCCATCGAAACGTGGCGTCCTGAAATTTTCATGGTGTCGACAACCTCGGCGGTAGTCACATCGAGTACTTCAGCAAGTTCTTCCGGGGAAGGTTCACGTTCGTATTTCTGCTCAAGTTCCGAGAACGTCTTGGATATCTTGTTCAGCGAGCCTACGCGATTAAGCGGGAGGCGGACAATACGAGACTGTTCAGCCAGCGCCTGCAGAATCGATTGACGGATCCACCAAACGGCATACGAAATAAACTTAAAACCACGAGTTTCATCAAAGCGTTGCGCCGCCTTAATGAGTCCCAGATTACCTTCATTGATCAAATCACCGAGCGACAAGCCCTGGTTCTGGTACTGTTTTGCAACGGATACCACAAACCTGAGGTTTGCTTTCGTCAGTTTTTCCAGCGCGATTTGATCTCCCTCTTTAATACGTTTCGCGAGTTCGACCTCTTCGTCCGGCGTCAGCAAATCCACCTTACCAATCTCCTGGAGATACTTGTCCAGGGACTGGCTCTCGCGATTCGTAATCTGTTTACTGATCTTTAACTGTCTCATTCAGGTACGCTACGTGATGTCAAAACAAAGTAAACCGAAAAGTTAGTTCCTGTCAAACAGCGTGCGACCGTTTTATTCCGCGGGGCTGGTTTCCTTCCGTGGCGGCCGGGGTAGCAATACTTTACGCGAGAGTCGGAACTTTCCTGTCTTCTTGTCGACGTCGATGAGTTTTACCTTCACTTCCTCTCCTACTTCAAGCACACCTTCCATGTTTTCAAGTCTCTCCCACTTGATTTCAGAGATGTGCAGCAATCCATCCTTACCCGGCATGAACTCTACAAAAGCACCGAAAGGCATAATCGATTTCACTTTACCCTCGTACACTTCGCCGACTTCCGGTACAGCGACAATAGCCCGGATACGTCTCAGGGCACCATCCATCGCTTCTTTGTTACTTGCGAAGACGCTGACGACCCCTTTGTTGTCGACTTCTTCGATAACAACAGTAGCTCCGGTTGTATTCTGAATATCCTGAACGATCTTTCCACCGGGACCGATCACCGCGCCAATCATCTCTTTGTCGATGATTACCGTTTCCGCGCGTGGCGTATGAGGTTTGAAATCCGGTCTCGGCTCGGCCATGACCTTCTTCATCTCGTTGAGAATGTGCAGGCGACCCTCTTTAGCCTGAAGCAAAGCTTCACGCAAAATCTCATAGGTCAGTCCCTCTACCTTGAGGTCCATCTGGCAGGCGGTGAGGCCATTTTCAGTACCCGTAACCTTGAAATCCATGTCACCAAGATGGTCTTCGTCGCCGAGGATATCGGAGAGAACCGCATAGCGTCCTGTCTTGGCGTCCGAAATCATTCCCATGGCGATACCGGACACGGGGCCTTTCACCTTCAAGCCGGCGTCCATCAACGCAAGCGAACCTGCGCAAACCGTAGCCATAGAAGACGAGCCGTTCGACTCCAGAATATCGGATACAACGCGGACGGTGTACGGGTTTTCCGTATCGGGGGGCAGTACCTGTTTGAGGGCACGAAGGGCCAGGTTACCGTGGCCTACCTCCCTACGACCGGGGCCGCGGTTGGGTTTTACTTCACCCGTAGAGAACCCGGGGAAGTTATAGTGAAGAATAAACTTGTTTTGCCCGGAAATCATGGCGCCGTCGATCGTCTGCTGATCGAGTTTCGTGCCTAGCGTTACGGTTGTAAGTGATTGCGTTTCTCCCCTTGTAAACACAGCGGAGCCGTGGGGTGAAGGAAGGTAATCCACTTCGCACCAGATGTCGCGAATTTCGGTGGGCTTACGTCCGTCGAGCCGTACCCCTTCGTTCAGCACCAGGTTGCGTGAGGCTTCTTTCTGAATATCGTGGAAGTAACGCTTCGCGAGGTCTTTATCCACTGTAGAATCTTCGGGCAGTGAATCGAGGTATTCCTGAAGAATACGCTTGAATCCTTCCGAGCGCTCGTGCTTGTCTTTAATTTGCAGGCGTGCCTGAGCGTAGGTTTTATCGTAGAGAAGATCCCAAAGTTGTTTCCTCAGTTCCTCGTCGTGTGTTTCATGCGAGTATGCGCGCTTCTCGGTCGTTCCGGCCTCCTGTGCAAGTTCGATCTGAAGCTGGCATTGAGCCTTGATAGCTTCGTGAGCCACGCGCAATGCTTCGATCATATCGTCTTCGCTGGCTTCCTTCATCTCGCCCTCTACCATGAGGATGTTGTCGATCGAGGCAGCAACCATGAGGTCCATGTCGGCGCGTTGCTTATCAGCCATCGTAGGGTTAACTACAAACTGCCCGTCGATTCGCGCTACGCGAACTTCCGAGATCGGACCGTGGAACGGGATATCGGAAACCGAAAGGGCTGCCGAAGCGGCAAAGGCCGCCAATGCATCCGGAAGAGCGTTTTCGTCTCCCGAAATAAGATAAATCATGACCTGAGTCTCGGCGTGGAAATCGTCGGGGAAAAGCGGACGAATAGCACGGTCAACGAGCCGGCTGATGAGGACCTCATAATCCGACAGTTTGCTCTCGCGTTTGAGAAACCCCCCGGGAACTTTACCAGTAGAGGCAAATTTCTCCTGATAATCCACAGAAAGAGGGAGGAAATCAGCACCCTCTTTGGCGTCTTGTGAAGCGACGACCGTAGCCAGAAGCATGGTGTTTCCCATGCGCAGAACGACGGAGCCATCGGCCTGACGAGCTAGTTTGCCCGTCTCGATGGTAATCGGCCGGCCATCCGGCAGGGTGCAGGTCTTTGTAATAACTTTTGGTTTCATGTTTTCAATGTTGTTTATGGCGTGAGCGCGCGCCTCCGGAAAAATCAGTTGCTCGCATCAGATAAAAAACCTGCCCAAAGGCAAAAGAATAAGGAGCTGGTTTCCGATAAGGCCTTCGTCTCATGGCTGGAAAGGCGGGATAAAAAAATCCAGGGCCCAGGTGAAATGTAAAAAGGGAACCTGCATGGTTCCCTGCTGTAGCTTATTTACGTAACTCCAGTGCTGCCAGAATGGCCCGATATCTTTCGATATCCGTAGATTGGAGGTAATTGAGCAGCTTTCTACGCTTACCCACAAGCTTCATCAAGCCCTGTTGGGTAGAGTAATCCTTTTTGTTCTGCTTGAGGTGTTGCGTCAGATGGCTAATCCGATGGGTAAAGAGCGCAATTTGCGCTTCAGGGGATCCAGTGTCAGCTTTCGTCTTACCGGCACCGTACTTCTCGAACAGATCCTGTTTGATTTCGGTGGTTAAATACATTGCAATTATTTATTCCTTTATTTCAGGGTGCAAATATACACTAATAGCGCGCTAATCACCAAATACTCACCGATATTAAGTTGCTGGCTTTGACTGTATTTTCCTCGCCCGGATAGCTGCCTTGACTTTCTCGAAGAACACCCGGTACGCGTCGGCGTCAAACACCCTTGCGTCGACCCGCGCCTGTCGCAAAAACACCAGCCCCACCAGCAGCAAAATCACATCGGCGGCCCAAATTCCCACCGCAGGGCTCACCAAGCCTTGTTTTGCCATTTTTTCACCCTGCATATTCATCACATAATACACGATAAAAAAGAAGATTGAAATCAGGAAAGGCACTCCCAGCCCGCCGCGCTTGATAATAGCGCCAAGCGGTGCGCCGATCAGAAACATCGCGATACACATGACCGAACTGGCGATGATTTTGTGCCATTGGATAGAAAAAATGACCTTTTCCTGGTCGTAATTCCGAATGGCTGTGTTACTGTTCAGGACCTGACTCTTCACCTGGCGGGCCATATTGGTCGCCGCCTGGACGACGTGACGGGCATCGGGAAGGGTCATCAGACTGTCGACCAGCGCCGTTCGCGAACTATCGGCCGCCAGCCACTCCGCAGGATCAACCGTTTTGTTTTTCCGCGGCGATGACTTGGCCGACGCAGATACCGCCGGACGCGGTCCCGACGAGCTTTTGCGTTTGGCGACGGCTTCCTTACCCTTGGTTGGCTTCGCAGGCTCGGCCTTAGGGGCGGTTGCCGTCGTGCTTGCCGGTTGTTCGGTGTTTTGCTGAACCCGGGCTGTTACGAGTTCCTGTGCTTTTTCCTCATCCTTGGGCCGGTATTTCAACATATTGAGGGAATCTCTTTCTCTTTTGAACTGCTGAAGATAACCGGGCATCCTTATCGTATCCTTGTTCAGAAAAGTGAAATAGGTGCTCTGATACAGGTAATGGTTGAGTTCCTGGGTTAGCAATTCCCTGTTAATGGAGTCAATGTCGGCATCCAACTCACTAAGATTGCGCATAATCCGGTTCGATTCAAACCACTTCTTGTCCGTGCGTTCGAGCTGGAACGACGAGAGATCAAAAACCACCTGCGTCTTATAGAACTTGCTCCTGGTAAACGTCTCGACCCGGTTATTGCGCTGACCGGTCATCTCGCGCTCCGAACTGGCTCCTTCCGTGTAATTGTAACCGTCGAAGAGTTCGAATTTCAGGTACCGTTCGTTAAGAATGGTCGACATACGGCCGGAGTCTGCCACCGTCACTTCCTTGTTCCCGTCGTTCTTTCTATGGTCGTAGACGATGATATCTTTCAACGTTATCCCGTCGGGGTGCTTCTCATTGACTTTGATGCTCACATCCGGAAGTCCGTTGTAGAAAACCCCTTCACGTAGGTCCAGTGCCGGTTTTTTCTGCTTGATATCGTATAAAAGACTGTAAGCCTCCAGTGCCGCCTTCGGAACCAGGTTATTGTTCACATAGAAGGCCACGCCCGTCAAAAGCAAGACGAAAAAGAAGATGGGCTGAATTGCCCGCAACAATGAGATACCGGCACTCTTGATCGCAGTCAATTCAAAATGTTCGCCCAGATTCCCAAAAGTGATCAGCGACGAAAGAAGAACCGCCAGAGGCAGGGCCACCGGCGTCATGAAAATGGCAAAATAAAACAGCAGCTGACTAAGTACCTCCCACCCCAGATCCTTTCCGATAATGTCGTCGAAATACTTCAACATGTGCTGCGTCAACAAAATGAAGACGACCACGAGGAAGGTCATAATGAAAGGACCTACGAAGGAAGAGAGTATGAGTTTGTCGAGTTTCTTCATTGAACCGCCGCTGCTGGCGCAAATGTATTCAAAAATAGGACCAATCAGATCGCGAAATCAGTGGCTATTGTCTAATGGCCCGGAAGTCGATATAGTTCGCCGTACCCGGCGCCAAACCCAAAAAATTGCGGAATTGCTTTACTTTTATCGGTAAGTTTGTATGTTTGCGCCTCCAAATTCTCGGCGCGGTAGCTCAGGTGGTTAGAGCGTTGGATTCATAACCCAAAGGTCGGGGGTTCAACTCCCCCCCGCGCTACGAGATAACCTGCTGGAGAGACATTCTCCTCCTTTGAAACAACTGAGCGTTGGGTTCATATCCGCCACAGGCGGACGGGGGTTCAACTCCCCCCCGCGCTACGAGATAACCTGCTGGAGAGACATTCTCCTCCTTTGAAACAACTGAGCGTTGGAT
>Ga0079224_100010343_pt1 | contig 12796 bp, 10 predicted proteins | sample Stecom2015_FD_80414 | JGI IMG/M metagenome (GOLD analysis project Ga0079224, IMG submission 80414) | Agricultural soil microbial communities from Utah to study Nitrogen management - Steer compost 2015 | ecosystem: Environmental > Terrestrial > Soil > Agricultural land | place: USA: Utah...
ACTGCAAATAGTTTTCTATATCTTTCGTGGCGATCAATATTTCCTGTAATAGTACCTTCGTCTTCGGCAACATTACCCCAAACCAAAGCAACATAAATCTTATCTACAGTTCTGTCGTAAAATTGTTTTACCAAATTATCCAGACTACGTTCATTTTTACCTACTACTAGTAAACCAGTGGTATTTTTATCTATTCTATGTACTAAACCAGGACGTGGGTAATTGGGACTATCTGGACTTAAATTTTGCACTTCAGGAAGCTGCGAAACATGATACAATAAGCCATTAACTAAAGTACCCGTATAATTACCTACACCTGGATGCACAACTAAACCTGCAGGCTTATTTACCACTAATAAAGATTCATCTTCATAAATAATATCCAAAGGAATATTTTCAGGTCTAACTTCGGAATAAACTCTAGGTTTACTAAAGACAATTTTAATATCGTCTCCACCTTTAATTTTATAGTTTTGTTTAACTACTTTTTCATTTACTAAAATACAACCTGCTTCAGCAGCAGCTTGAATTTTACTTCTAGAGATTCCTTCTAAACGAGCTTGTAAAAACTTATCAATACGTAAAGGTGCTTGCCCTTTATCGCAGATAATATGATGATGTTCGTATAAAAACTCTTCGTTTTCTTCTTCACCTAAGGGTTCTGATACGGATAAATTGGTATGTGTCACTTGCTTATTACAAACTTTTGAGATTTAATAAAGCCTTCTTTTAAATTTGAAGCTTTAAGTATATATATTCCACTCTGTAAATGACTTACAGGGATTGATTCTAACTGATTTTGACTTGCTTTATAAATTAAAGCACCGCTTAATGAGTAAATTTCTATATCCAATTCTTTATCAACAGGTAAAGATGCTTGAATTTTAATGAAATCATTAGCAGGATTTGGATATAATTTCATGCTATGTACTAGTGCATCTTCGCCTTTGTAAACTGGTAAACCAACAAAGTCTGAATCATGAACTGGTGCACCAACAACTGGACGGATCATTAGGTTTCCTTCATACCCTAAATCTTCGAAAGTCATCCACGCTCCAAGAGTTTTAAAGAATAAACGGTCTGCTCTATCGAAGTTTTTATCCATCCCCACATTCATTTTGAATATGGTATTTTGTTTCCAACCTACATAAAACTTGCCTGCAGGTATAGGAACAGGCCTATTGAGTATATAGGTTGTAAAACCATTAGGTCCCCATTCAGAATATTCTGGTATCACATAGGTTTGAGTGTATAAAGTATCTCCTGGTTCTCCACCATTATCTTTATAAACCATTAAAGTGAAATTATACATTTCAGCATTATCACCTTGTGGGTTAAAATGAATTTGAATAGCGCGTAAAGTATCTGCAAAGTTAGCCTCAAACATATATCCTACTTCGCCTTGTTGACCTAAGAATATGCTCGATTCTGCTGTACTATCGTCGTACGCATAGTAATTATGAAAAACTTGAGCGTAATATGCCGTGTCGTTATCGGTATTATCGTCTATAAACGTAGACCAAGCCCCAACTTGTGGACAATTAAAGGCTTGAACTCTATGGCGCACTTGAAATACTTGTTTAGCAGTAAAAGGTAATCCTCCTGGCCATTGCACGTCAAAGTCATAACTAAAAGCTGGCCCGCTATGACGAACATTATCGTCGTAACCCGCAATATGGAATGGCGCTACGCATGAAGTATCGTAATAACCAGGTAAGTTATCTGCAGGATATGTACTTAAAATATTTCCAGCTTGATCGATAAAGGTATGCTCGTAATACACCCCAATGTCCTGGCTCCAAAGATTGCTAATATGCATATCTTCCCATTTCTCATCAATATCTGCTTTCAATATTTGATGATAAGGCATACGGGTATATTCATCTAAGATAGATTTAGGTAATTCTGCAATTGCAATATCTTTAAACACGCTATCAGAAAGACTTCTATTGGCATTTAAATAGACATAGTCTATCATCCAATGATCTTTATTAGCATTTATATTAGCGTAATTTTTAAAACGGAACTGAAAACCTTTTTTCAAGAAAATTGGATCCGTTATTTTAATCATAACTTTTTTAAAGTCGTGCAATTGTGTACCAGGCACACTCCAAATATGTCTCCAATTAATTTCGTCGGGGCTTCTGAATTCTAGTACAAGACTATCGTTTGGACTTGGGTAAAATCCACGTCCTTGTGGTTGATAATAGAAGCTCAAATAAAGAGAATCAGCAGCAGTATATCCACTTAAATCGATAGGTTTACTAGTTAGGTGATCAGCCACTTTAGAGGTAGTAACTGTAATATCGTAGGGAACACCGCGTTCATTGATACCGTCGAAGGTTGCAACTCCGTATGTAGGCGGATTCACACCTAAGTGGAAGTTTCTATAGACAAAATTATCGACCCATAAGCTATGATCCCAAGATTGAGCAGGATAGATATAATATTCCTTTTCGCGTTTATAGAAGCGGCCATCGTATTTGCCCATTTTAGTAACTACCATGCCCCCTTCAACAACTAAACGGTCGTGATATGCGTACGCTTCGATAGTATCAATCCTTCTAAATGGATTAGCCAAAGTATCGTAAACAAAAATACGCACCATTTGGTTACTTAGCATAGAGTCTATTCCCCCACCGCTAACAAAGTATTCGTAAGGTTGAGTATTAACCCAGTAAATACTATCTGGGAATGGATCTAAAATATCGTCAACTTCGTAATAGTTTCTGAATTGTGTTGACACTCCACTATATTGGTAGAATCGATAATCTTTAAATTTATTTCTACTAAAATCGTCGAGGAATGGCAATGAGATGGTATCCAATTCGAAGTAGTATTGAGAACCTGGTATAACCAAATCTTTAGTCATATCGTTTGATTTGCGTAATACCGAATTATAACCTAAAGGTTCTTCTACAATATACTGAGCTTCGGCTTTTAAACTAATAAAGCTCAAAGCGACAAGTAAGGTTAGCTTGTATGTAAATTTTCTACTCAATTTCTGTCAAATTAGTTCGAGTTGTGTCTGAATCAGAAGTAAAACGTCCAATTCTAATATCTATTGTAGAACCTTTAGGAACACGAGTTCTTGGTTCTACCGATTTACCTTGATAATTCAATCCAATTACACCACCAAATTGGGGTACTTGAATAACCTTACCCACTTTAAAACCACGAGCTGTGAGTTGAGCTTTAGCTTCACGTTCGCTTAAATCTTTCAAGTCAGGCAATTCAACCATTGGAGCTTTATTACTAGAAATAACTAGATAAATTTTTCTTCCACTTTTTACTTCAGAGTCTTTATCTGGTGATTGTTCAATAACCGTATTAACTTTTTTATCAGCAACGTAAATAGTATCAGTAATAACAGCAACTAGGCCCAATTGTTCTAATTCTTGAATAGCTACACTTGCTGCTTTATCAATAACATTAGGAACTATAATTTTCTCGTCGTGACGAGTATAATACTTCAAAGCCCAAAATAAAATTGCTGCAACGCCTAACATTACAGCAGTTGCTAATACCAGAGTTTTTAAATTTTCTTTATTAAACACAATACTCCAAAAGTTATATTCGCACAAATCTAAATAAATTTCCCAAAAGCATCATTTCAATTTGTCCACAATTTATTGCTCAAATATTCTTAATAACTATACTATAAGATACATTTTTGCATGTACCTTTACCATGTAAATTAGATGATATGAAAAAGCGTGTAGCTATAATTGCTGGCGGAAATTCTGGCGAATATGAAGTTAGTATCAATTCAGCCAAAATGGTCCTATCGGTTACTGACCCTAACTTATACGAAGCTTATATTGTAATTATTAAAGGTAATTCTTGGTATGTTGAATATGAAAATCAACAACTTAGTATAGATAAATCTGATTTTTCGTTTCAACTAAATAATACTAAACAACACTTTGATGTTGTGTATAATATAATTCATGGCACCCCTGGTGAAGATGGTATTATTCAAGGCTATTTTGAATTAATGGGCATTCCTTTAGTAGGGCCAGATATTCTGAATTGTGCCCTAACTATGAACAAATTAGTCTCTAAAAAACTAGCCGTAGCCTTCGATATTCCAGTTGCTAAAGCTGTGACCAAACATAAACACGAAAGCATTGATTACGATGCTATTACTTCCATAACAGGATATCCTTGTTTCTTAAAACCCAATAACGGAGGAAGCTCGGTAGCTACTTATAAAATCAAAGAAAAAGCTCAATTCCCAGCCGCATTGGCAGATGTATTTAAACATGACCATACTGCCATTTTCGAGGAATTTATTGAAGGTGTAGAAGTTGCATGTGGAGTTTTTGAAAAAAATGGCGAGCTTATCTGCCTACCTATTACTGAGATTGTTCCTCATAATGAATTCTTTGATTACGCCGCTAAATACGAAGGCGCAAGTACAGAAATTACTCCAGCTCGGCTTCCTGAGGCTACTCATAAACGCTTAAACGAATTAACTAAAAAGCTTTATAGAATCTTAGAATGTAAAGGTATGGTGCGTATAGACTTTATCGTAAAAGGTGAAACGCCTTATTTCCTTGAAGCTAATACGATTCCAGGCTTCTCTCCTGCTAGTATAATTCCTCAACAAATTAGAGCTGCAGGTATGACAGAAAAAGAAGTAATTACTTACCTCATTGAGGAAAAATTAAAGCAATATGCTAAATGATAGAAGAATGTTAGAATTCCTCGCTGTTAAAGCTTGTATGGCTGCATCACGAGTAATTCTAGAAATATATCAAACTCCGTTTGAAGTTCTAACAAAATCAGACGAAAGCCCTGTTACACAAGCAGATATATCTTCTGATAATTTAATTCGAGAAATATTAGCTTCTAGCCAGATTCCAGTAATAAGCGAAGAGGTTATTTCTAAATTCAAAAATTCGGACACTCCACTATTTTGGTGTGTTGACCCTTTAGATGGAACAAGAGAATTTGTAAATAAAACAGGTGAATTTGCCATAAACATAGCTCTCATCGAAAACGGGAAACCTATATTCGGAGCTATTTGTAGTCCCATTCAATCTACAATTTGGTATACGAGTTCCGATGGAATTATGAAATATAATTTTGCAAAACACCATGTAGATGCTATTAATTCTAATTCTATTACAGATACTTTCCATTTAGTATATGGAACATTTTCGGAAGAAGCTAAAAAGAAATATCAAAAATTAATAGATACATTAAACTCTGAATTTAAAATTGAAAGTAAAAAAGTAGGAAGTGCTGTAAAATTTGGCTTATTAGCAGAAGGCAAAGCTGATGCATATATTAGAACAGGAAAAACTTCTATCTGGGATATTGCAGCAGGACACGCGCTTTTGAATATGGCAGGTGGCTCGCTCATTAATTTAGAAACAGGCGAAGAGATGGAATACAGTCTTGATAATTTATCAAACCCTCCCTTCATGGCTTATACTAGCCGTGCTAAAGTTTTGTTCGATTTTCTTTCGAACAAGAATTTGTTTAACGATAAAGGATAATATAAATAACGCGGCACTTGATAATGTTATTGTAGCCGACAAGGTATTATCTAGATAATAGGCTAAAGCAAAACCAATAAGTACCGATGCTATAGAATAAATAGCTGATATTAATATCATTTTATTTACAGAACTAGCCCATAATTTGGCACTAATTGGAGGAATAACTAATAAGGCAATTACTAATATTACCCCTACACTTTCGAATGAAAATACGGTGGTGGTGCTAATTAAACCTAAAAAGGTATAATGTAATAGTGTAGTTGATAATCCTTTAAATGCCGCAAAAGCTGAATCAAATGAATATAATTGTAAACTTCTTCCACAAGCTATTAGGAATCCAATTATAACAAGCATCAAAATACTTAAACGTGTGGTGGCAATAGGTATTTTAAAGCCGAATATTTCCGTTTTATGCAAAGGTACATATATCAATTCGCCAAATAATACACATTCTTGGTCTAAATCTGTTTGTCCTGCGAAATAAGCTAGGAGTATAATTCCCACGGCAAACATCCAAGTATAAGTTACACCTATTGAAGAATCGGCTTGTAAGCCAACTTTTTTCTCTAACCAATCTACTAAAAAGGTAGCCACTAATCCGGATATAGAAGCTGCGATGAGCATGAGGTATGGAGATCGATCTCCGCTTAATAAATAAGCTATAACAATACCTGGAAGTACTGCATGCGAAATAGCATCTGCAAGCATAGCTCTTTTTTGTAGAACTAAGTAGCAACCTAAACTTCCTGAGCATATGGCAACTAAAACCCCTGTTATGATTATCCAAATATTACTCATAAGGCGGAATCGGTTTATTATGTGGATCTTCCATTGGATTATTTAGAACTTTCAGTAATTCTTTTTGCTCTAAATGCCCAATAAAGTGTTCAAAATGTTCAGCATCGGCATGAATCCATTCATCAGGAACTTTGGCAAAAGTAGCTATGTATAACTCCCATAAACGATGCGCACGAACTATTTGTCCTGCATAATGTTTCCCTTTCTCTGAAAGCGAAATTCTACCATTTTCTAACCAAACATAATGAGAGATACGTGCAGTATTTAATCCTCGCTTCCATTCTTTAGGTCCAGGATTATAAAAGTTTTTTAAAGTTTCAACTGATACGCTTTTATCATCAGCATTTTCAGTGATTTTATATAAGTTTTTAATAAGATTTTCAACGGCTAATCGAGCATTCATTCTGTAATTCTTAACCAAATTAACTATGCGCCCCTTTGGACTAAATGCAAAGGAAATCACAGCAATTACGGTTAATGCAATTACAATCCAAGGACCGGTAGGCATATTAGAAATCCACAAGGAAACACAAGCCCCAAATGCACCTGAAATAGCTCCAAACAAGGCCGATAAAATAAACATTCCCTTAAGGGAATCTGTCCAGAACCTAGCTGAAGCTGCCGGTGTTATCATTAAAGCCGCCGACATTACCACACCAGTGGTTTGAAGACTAATGGAAATATTCCAAACTAATGCAACAGTGAGGATAAAATTCAAGAATTTAACAGGTAAACCAGTTGCTTGTGCAAAGCTTTCAGAGAATGAAAAAACTAAGATAGACCGGTAAAACAATGCGAGAATAATAACGATAAAAATTGCTGCGGAGCTTAACCAAATTAAATCTTCTTGATTTATTGCAGCAGCTTTTCCGAATAAGAAATCGTTTAAACCAGCTTGTGCTAATTGTCCGGTATTTTGAAGGGTATACATTAAACAAACACCCAAAGCAAAAAAGACAGTCATAGCAAAAGCCAAGGCAGCATCTTCTTTTATTTTTGCTTTATTACTAAGCCAGTTCGTAAAACTAATACTTAATCCACCACTCAGTAAAGCTCCCAGCAATAATATTAAGGGATTACGACTTTGAAATGTAATAAAAGCTAAAATAATTCCGGGTAATACGCTATGAGCAACCACATCACCCATAAGAGACTTCTTACGAATAAAGGCAAATACTCCACTTAATCCTGAAACTGTACTTAAAAGTACGGCACCCAGAATAACCAGTATAGTATTATAATATTCGCCTAAAAAACTCATTATTTACTATGGCTTTTATGAACAACATTTTCGAGCACGGGTAACTTCCCACCAAAGGTTTGAGAAAGGAATTCTTGCGTAAAAACATCTTTTACTTCACCTTCAACAATTAAACGACCATTAATCATAATTACTCTATCGAAATAATCAGGAATGGTTGTTAAGTCGTGATGCACACAAAGTGTAGTTTTTCCTGCGGCTTTCAGGTCTTTTAGAATTTGCACAATCATCTTTTCGGTTTGCATATCTACACCCGCAAAAGGTTCGTCCATGATTAAAAGTTCGGCATTAGAAACTAAGGCTCGAGCAATGAATACCCTTTGTTGTTGACCACCACTAAGCTTAGAAATTTGTCGTTTCGCAAAATCTGCCATACCAACCATTTCTAAAGCTTGTAAAGCTTTTTGTTTATCGCTTTTATGAATACGTGCGAAAACCCCTCTTGGAGCATAAAGTCCCATTAAAACAACATCTAAAACATTAATAGGGAAATCCCAATCTACATTCTGACGTTGTGGAACATAAGCAATTTTATCTCTAACATTATTAATGTCTTCATCAAAGAAAAGTACTTCACCTAAACTTGGTTTAAGCTCGTGCAATAAAGATTTTAGAAGCGTAGTTTTACCTGCGCCATTAGGACCAATAATAGCATAATTTTGGCCTGCTTGTACCTCGAAATGCACATTCCAAAGTACAGGTTTCTCCTGATATGCTACATGTAGGTTCGAAACTTTAACTACACTCATTTTAATGTTTTATAAAGTTGATTAATATTGGCATCTATCATTCCTAAATAAGTTCCTTCGTAGGTTCCTATTTGGCCAGGACAATCGGCATATAGGTTGCCTCCTAATTGCACATTATGCCCCCTAGCCTTACATCCACTAATTAAAGATTCTATAGACTTAGAACTTAAATAACTTTCTACAAATACCGAAGGTATTTTTCTTGTACTTACTAAAGTTACAAGTTCGTTCATATCTTTTAATCCAGGCTCAAGAATGGTAGAAACTCCTTGCAATGCATAAACTTCAAAACCGAAAGCTCTTCCAAAATAATGAAATGCATCATGCGTAGTAACAATTACCCTTCGTTCTTGGGGAATTTGATTCGTACGTTCTTGTACAGATAGTATCAAACTATCTAAAGAGTTTAAATATTTGATTTTATTAATGAAAACACTTGCTGTATCTAAATTATTGAATTGAGAAATAATTTGCGTAGAAACATAGTCCAAGCCCATTTTCCACATTGTTGGATCGAACCAAAAATGAGGATCTATCATATTTGAGCCATCGTCGAGTTTAATATGTAGGGAATCAGGACTACCATCGAGCATACTAAGAACCGTCTTTTCTTTTGCGTATTCAGAAAAGACTTCAGCCATTTTTCCCTCAAGATGGGCTCCATTCATTACAATTATGTCGGCCGTTTCTAACCATTCAAGATCTCGGAGTCCAGGTTTAAATGAATGTGGATCTACTCCATTTCCCATTAAAGAATGAACCTGGAATTGATCTCCTAAAATTTGCTCTAATGGTTCGGCAATAATACGAGTAGTGCATACAATAAGAGGTTTATCTTTCTTCCTTACTTCACAAGAAGTAATTAGAAAAACAGATAGCATAAAAAAAATAACACCTCTATTCATGAGAACAAAGGTATTATTTTTAGGTGTTTTATAAAATATTTTTAGACTTATCTAAAATTTAGTATTCTTTTTTAGTCTTGATTTTAACTTCAGTTCCATTCTCGAAATTTATGGTTTTAGTTGCTTTTCCTTCTTTATTATAAAATACCCATAATCCGTGTTTCAATCCATTTTTATAATTACCTCTAACTTGGATTTTAGTATTAGGATAGAAACGAGCAAATTCACCATCATAGATATTATTTTTCATATGAAAGTAAGCTGCTAATGGACCATGAGGGAAGTAACTTACCCATTTACCAACCTTATTTCCACCTTTATAGGAGCCCGATTCTTTTACATTTCCTGTTTCGTAGAAAGTGGTATAATTTCCATCAAGCAGTTCTTCATTATAATTTAAGACATCTTGCACTTTACCATTAGGATACCAGTGTTTCCATTGGCCATGTTTCATTCCTTTTTTGTAATTAACATCATATCTAGGTTTACCATCTTCGTAATAACCTTTCCAATTGCCATCCATTACACCGAATACGAAAGTTCCTTCATCTTCAATCTGTCCATTTTCAAAATAGGCTATAAAATAGCCATTTTCTTTGCCAGCTTTAAAGGTACCTTTATGTTCGGTTTGTCCATTTTCGAACCAATATTCCCATTCACCTTCTCTAAGATCTGCCAAGAAACTTCCTTTTTTCCACAAAGTTCCTAAGCTATCCCAATAGGTAAATAAACCCGACTTCATATCATTTTCATAATAACCTTCCCATTGTTTTACCTTACCAAGGTAATATTGAATCCACAAGCCATTTCTCTTATCGTTTTTAAAATTACCAATCATATCAGGATCTCCATTAGGGAAGAACCATTTCCATTCACCTTCGCGCAGCGAATCAACGTAGTTATAAATACCTTCTAATTGCCCATTTTCGTAGTAAGATTTCCACTCCCCATTAGGTTTATCGTTTTTATATTGAGCAATTTCGCGAAGTTTTCCATTAGGGAAGTAATTATACCAAGTACCTTCTTTTAAGCCTTGGATACGTTTACCTTTCATCTTAACCACACCATTTTCGTACCAAACCCAAGAGCTATCGTTTTCGTGATTAATGATAGAACGTTTAGCACCATCAGGATACCAATATTTCCAAGTTTTAATACCTTTATCGTTCTCGTAAAATTCTTCAGAATAAGGTTGACCATTTTCGTAGAAACGTTTCCACATTCCATGTTTTAGGCCATTTTTATATTCAATTTCTAACTCTGGGGTACCATCTTTATAGAAAGTAAACCATTTACCATTCTGAATTCCATTTTCGAAACTACCTTTTTCTAAAAGGACTTTATCAGGCCCATACGTTACCCACTCACCCATTTTTACTCCTTTAAGTTCTTTACCTTTCATTTGTATAGAACCATCTGGCCAGTACGATTCAAAATCGCCAGTTGCTTGGTCGTGCACCGATTTAGGATTTCCATTATCTGGATAAAATTCTTTCCAAACCCCAATAGGATCGCCAGTTTTAGAATAATGTTCTTCTTTAATCAGCTTCGCATTTCTATTATATTCAAAATAGTCGCCAATTTTATTACCATTTTCATCGTATTCGACTACGATAGATTTGCGGCCATTATCGTGGAAATACTGCCATTTACCAATTTCAACTCCATGCGAAAATTCTCCGGATGATTTCTTTTTACCATTAGGATAAAAATCGGTGTATTTTCCATGCTTCAGACCCTCTTCATCCATTTCGCCTTCGGCTTTTAAATTTCCATTTTCGTGGTAATATTTATAATATCCAGTTTTATAATCTTCGAAGCTATAAATAGACCCATCGGTTAGGTAGGTAACCCAAGCTCCCACTTTTTTATCGTCTTGAAATTTTCCTTCAACAGAAAGCACTCCATTTTCGTGCCACGACTTCCAATTACCTTCTTTCTTACCATTTTTAATGGTATAAACATTCTTTTTAGAGCCATTTTCATGATAATCGCGTATAGTACCACTTAATACGCCAGCTTTATAAGTTTTAACACTAGCTAAATTCCCATTATCGTGGAATTCTTTCCAAGTACCTTCTGGTTTTTCATTTTTTAGGTTCCCGGTAAATTTAACTTTGTTTTTAGTGCTATAAATTACAACAGAACCTTTGTTATAATCGATAGTACTTTTAAGAATTCCATTTTCGTAATATTCGTTCCAAACGCCGGTCTTTTTATCGTTTTCATAGGTACCTTCTTGCATTAAACTACCTTTTTCGTAGTATTCTTTCCAAGGACCCGTTTTCATTCCAGCTTGAATAGCCCCCTCACCTTTCAAACGACCCGACTCATAAAACAACTGTGTATTTTGACCTAAAACACTAATTGGCAAAAGAATAACTAAAAGAAATGCAATGAATTTATTCATAATATGGAAAACTTGTTCAAATATATTAAGTGTAAACATATCTATTTTACGGCTATTATCGTTAAACTTGTATAGTATTCCTGTTAATTTTTACGAAAATGGATGCAAAAAGAGGTAGTATATTGTCGGCAACTCCGTTTTTAGACGATCCATATTTTCGTCAAGCTGTTGTTTTGCTTACCGAGCATAACGACAATGGCTCCTTTGGTTTTATAATTAACCGAGAAACCGATTTACAATTACATGAAATTCTTCCGGATATAAAATTTCAGTCTTCCATTTTTTACGGAGGACCTGTTGGGAATGAAAACCTATTTTATATTCATGAATTAGGCGACATTATCCCACAAAGTATTGAGATTATTCCTGGGCTTTATTGGGGTGGTGATTTTGAAATTCTGAAAGATAAGTTGAATAATAACGAAGTATCTTCCGATAAGGTTAAATTCTTTGCTGGATATTCTGGTTGGGAAGCAGGTCAACTAGAAGAAGAGTTAAAACATAATAGTTGGGTTCAGGGTCAGGCTATTATAAAAGAAATTATGCATAGTGCTGCATACGAAGACCACTGGCGTAATATGATTCGTAGAGATAAAGAATATTACGTTTGGAGTAATTTTACCGATTTACCTCATTTAAATTAAAGACTTTGGGCTATTAAATTAGCAGCTTCGGTTGAGGTATGAGCAGATAAAGCTACTCCCATGCCTCCCATTCTACCTGCATAGAATACATGCTCTTCTAACTGTTTTACAATTGGAGCTTTGGTTTTACCCATAGCCATAATTCCAGACCAACGCATTTCTATTTTTACATTAATATTTGGAATTATTGCCGAATAAAGCAGGCCTTCTAAGTAGTCTTGTATTTTTTCGTTCAGTTTATGTTCGGTAATGGTTTCACCTTCAAAATCAAGGAAACGCCCACCTCCTAATAATACTCTTCCGTCTAAATTTCTGAAATAATTATACCCAAATTGATGATGGAAAACTCCTTTCAATTTCAATCCAGGTATAGGTTGTGTAACAAGTACTTGTCCGCGTGCAGGAACTACATCGTCTAAACCCATTAATTGTGGTAAATATCCATTGGTACAGAAGAGTAATTTCTTAGCTTTTGCTTGTTGTTCAGAGCTAAATTGTAAATCTATAAACTGGGAATTG